>Ga0208113_1000007_pt1 | contig 86849 bp, 74 predicted proteins | sample Knorr_S7_td_NADW_FD_185598 | JGI IMG/M metagenome (GOLD analysis project Ga0208113, IMG submission 185598) | Marine microbial communities from Southern Atlantic Ocean transect - Knorr_S7_td_NADW_ad_2505m_LV_A (SPAdes) (version 2) | ecosystem: Environmental > Aquatic > Marine > Oceanic | place...
TCATCAGCTTTTCCATCGCCGTTTGTATCGATTGGATACTTTTTAGAACGATCCAGTTTCGCACCGAAAAAAGAACCAGGAGACCAGCCTTCGGTTAAGAAGTTCCGGTAGCGGGGATAAGAACCACCCACTTTTTGTTCCGGAGCGCCACCAAGGCTAACAACATTTTCTTCCAGGAAGGAAATGCTTGCAAATAAATCTACTGAAAGTGAAGAGGAACGAATAACATTTGCGTCTATCCCTGCTTCCCATCCAGTGGCATCGATTTGCCCAATGTTAGAAAGTTGTGTTCTGAAAAAACCACCAGAAGGTGGATAAGCACGTTGAATCAGTGCATCTTCAACTACGCGATCCCAGTACTGAAAATCAAGCGCGACTTTATCGTTAAAAACACCGATTTCACCACCGAATTCAATTTCGGTTGAAACTTCCGGTTTCAGAGTTGGGTCACCCACGTTTCCAGGGGAAAGTCCGGGACCAAATTCAGAAGCCCAAGGCAAGAAAGTTGTATACTGGTCAAAAGCACCAGGCTGTTGACCGGCTTGACCCCAAGCCATCCGTAATCTTAACGTCGATACAGGACCCAATTGACCCATTTGGGCCGTTGGGATGTAAGACACATTAAAACGCGGATAAGTAATGGTGCTGAAGTCAGAGCCAAATGCACTATTCGCATCTTGTCTAATACCGGCAGTAGCATATAACCAGTCACTATAACCGATTCTGGTCTGCATCATAATTCCAGCTTCAATAACTTCCGAAAATCCTGAACCAGCAGAGTTGGAACCTAAGGCGCCCAGTACTTGAAGACCGGGGCCAGGGAACTGTTGTCCACCGCCGTTCATGCTTTTATTAATAGTCTGGAAAGCCTGGAAGCCTAACACAGACTCGGTGCTAATATCGCCAAAGCTTTTGGCGTAATCACCTTTCACATCCAATGTGTAGACTTTCTTGTCATTCTTTCCTTTATACAGGGCACCCTGTGGGGCATAGCCCATTTTACCATCCACTGCATATCCGAATGGCGTCAAGTTGGTACTTTTGTTCAACGTGGTGTTCATGCCAAAGGTACCGGAAATATTTAAACCATCGGCGAGCCTATAGCTAGATTGCAGTGAGATCGTTGTGTTGTCACCTTCATTGTTCAATGAACGATAGGTGGTTTCACGTGCTGTTGCAAAGGCAACTGAGCCGGTGGCATTTTTGTATGTCACATACTCCGGTTTCCCCATTTGAATCAGGGAAGTGGTACCATAAATGTTATTATTGTTTTGAATCGTGTTATGGTCTGTGTATGTGTAGTTCGTAGAAATACGAAGTCGCAGTCTATCTGTAGGCACAATGTTCAGCGTAGCGCTAACCATAAACTGGTCACGAAAGTCATTCGAGCCTGGTTTGGTTGGGTCTGCATAACCAACGGGTGCACCATTTAGTTTGGCATACTCATCGTAAGGACCGTCACTATTAATATAGCGTAGGCTAGCAAAATAGGTTGCACCAGGGGCACCACCGCGGACAGAAGCAGAAACAGTGTTGTTACTACCTTTGTCATAGAGTTCACAGGGGAAACACTTACTTGCAACTTCATACGGTTTTACGCTAGTCCCAAGCCATTTATTCATGGTATCCGCTACAGCTTGGCTACGAGCAAACCCAGAGTTGGGTTTCCATTTACTTTCATCGTAGCTGCTTGAAGCACTGCTTACTTCTACTTGGAATTGTGGTTTGGAAATTGCACCTTGTTTGGTAAAGATCTGAATGATTCCATTGGCAGCTTGGGTCCCGTAAAGTGAAGCCGCAGCCGCACCTTTTAAGATTTCAATCCGTTCAATAGCATCAGGGTTAATCTCATCCAGTCGAGATGGCGTACCACCGGGTCCTACACCGCTGGCGGTATTATCAATACGCACACCATCAATATAAACCACTGGTTCATTCGACTGCGAAAGGGTTGAGGTTCCGCGAATACGAATTGAAGCGCCTTCGCCATTCAAACCACCGTTTGGCAGCATAATAACGCCTTTTTCACGTCCTTGAAGAATATCCGAAAAATTAACGATCGGTGCATCTTCTAGGTTTGCCATATTCACTATACCTACAGAATTACCAATTTTGGATTTCTCCACTGCTGTACCAGCACCGGTAACGACGATCTCATTGAGATTCAACGCAGCAACATACAGACCAAAATCTGTAGATGCATTACCGTCGACTGGAACATCCACATTGGATGAAATACTCGCGTATCCAATGTAGTTGGCATTCAGTCGCTGAGCGCCTGCGGGTACCCTGCTAATAGTGTATTCACCATTGACGTCTGTTGCTGCACCAAGGTTGGTACCGACAACGAGAACATTGGCGCCCACTAGAGGGTCCCCATTATCAGCGTCAGTGACGCGACCAGATACAGAACCTTCCTGCGCAAAAAGAAATGCGGACATTCCTATCAGCAGGAGAAATGATGTACCCAATCTGGGAATCATAGCTTTTTTCATTAAGCCTCCTTAAGGTTAAATAAATCTCGTCGGAAAGAGTGACTGAACTGGGTGCATATATATATCATCTTGGAATGACCCCTCCGGTCATACTCTATCCTAAGTGACACTAATGGTGATATGGAATACGAGTCAATATGTTTTTTTAATCTAATTTTTGAACAATTTTCAATATATTTCCATAAGTCAAACTACTTTATGTTTATTTAAATTACCTTAATGCGTCTGTGGTTCAGAACATTAATTCGTAACAGTTTTTTCCAGGTTGGCGCCGGTATTATGGTAACAATGGTCTTAGGCGGGTTTTTTCTGCAGTGGTTCGAACCTGGAGAAGATATTTCTAAGGGTGATAATCCCTATTGGTGGGCAATTGTAACTATGACGACTGTCGGCTATGGTGATTTTTCACCGGGTACGCCTGCCGGTCGTGTTTTTGCGGTATTAATCATGTTTATCGGTATTTCACTTGTTTCATTGCTCACAGCATCAATATCATCCATTTTTGTTGCTCAAAAAATTCGGGAGGGAAAAGGTTTGGAAAAACTGAATTTAAATGATCATTTAATCCTTTGCGGTTGGAATCCCAATGGCGAAAGGATGCTGCATGCTATGCAGTTTTTAAATCGTGGGAAAAGAAAAAACTTAGTTCTTATCAATGAATTGAATGAAGAGGAAATAACTCAACTTAAAAATCGATATCGTCGTCTGAAAATTTACTTTGTTTCTGGGGATTTTACTCAGGAAGAAATTTTAGAACGAGCCAACATTAGAACAGCAAATACCGTCGTTGTCATTCCAAATACAGCTGGTTCTGAGGTGGCCACCTATGATGAGAAAACAATCTTTGCGACATTAACAATAAAAAGTATCGATCCAGCCATACGTGTAGTGGCATACCTATTAGACAGGGAGAATCTGACTCACATTAAACGTGCTGATGCGGATGAAGTAGTGATTGGGGATGATTTTAGTGCCCATATATTAACTTCTCATGTCCTGGATCCGGGTCTGCCCCAAATCGCCCGGCAATTAATTTATAGCCGTTCTAACTCGCGTATCAAACGGGTGGATATCCCTTCTGAATTCGTTGGAAAAACTTATGATGAACTGTTTGATTATTACAGAAAAAAGGATGGTTCCGTTTTAATTGGGGTGTTTTCAGAAGATGCAAACCTGGGGATTGGAGCGATCCTGTCATCGGATGCATCAGCGCTGGATTCTTTTATTGAACGAAAATTGAAAGAAGGAGGCATCTCTCTCCAGGAAGAGAGTAAAATCAACGTTGTTGTGAATCCACAGGATGGCTATACGATCAGTGAAGAAGAACGGGCCATCGTAATTCCTTGAGGCAAGCATGAATAATGAACGATTAAAAAAATTCACCATTTTTTCTGATCTGACCGATGATGAATTAAACCATTTTGGTAGCGCACTTAAAGAAGTGCAAATGGAAAAAGGGCAGCAATTCATAACCGAAGGGGAAAAGGGGGATTGCATTTACTTGTTACTTGAAGGTGAGGTTCAAATCAATATGGCTTTAACTTTATCCATGAACAAAAGTGAATCAGATAACCGTGAGAAAGCGATTTTAAAACTATCAAGCGATATCAATCCGCTTTTCGGCGAAATGTCCATGTTTAACGACGGTGACCGCCGAACTGCCAATGTCCGCGCTGAAACGCCCTGTATATTGGTCAAACTGGATAAATCGGATTTATTTAATATCTGCGACAAAAATCCAAAAATTGGATACAAGGTTATGTGCAATTTGGGTCGAATTATTTCGGGTAATTTGGTAAAGGCCAATCAAAACGTACTAAAATTGACCACAGCATTTAGTTTAATTTTAGAAAGGTAGCATGCTATCGTAATTTGATTTTTTCAATTCATTAGATCAAAATTTCATGTCAACGCCACAACTTGACAAAACTTATAACTGGGATAAGCTGGAAGATCATTGGTATCAACACTGGCTGGATCATGGTTATTTCCACGGGGATGATACATCCTCGAGAAAATCGTATTCAATTGTAATTCCTCCGCCCAATGTTACTGGTATGTTAACTATGGGGCATGTGCTGAATAATACCATTCAGGATATACTGATTCGGAAGGCTAGGATGGACGGAAAAAACGCTTGTTGGATCCCTGGAATGGATCATGCCTCTATTGCCACTGAAACTAAAGTGGTCGAAATGTTGGAATCCAAGGGAGTATCCAAAGATAGCATTACACGTGATGAATTCATTGCCCATGCTTGGGATTGGAAAGAAAAGTATGGCGGGATCATCATAAACCAACTGAAAAAACTGGGGTGTTCTTGTGATTGGGGGCGAGAACGATTCACGATGGATGAGGGATATTCCCGAGCAGTTTTAGCAGCATTTGTCAAACTGTACGAGAAGGGCCTTATCTACCGTGGCCACCGATTGGTAAACTGGTGTCCTGTATCCAAATCAGCTATTAGTGATGAGGAAGTAATCCATAAAGAATTGAATGGCAAGCTATGGTATTTTCGATATCCAATTACAGATGAAGATGGCTATGTAGTCGTGGCCACAACCCGCCCTGAAACCATGCTTGGGGATACGGCCGTTGCGGTTCATCCCGATGATGATCGATATAAATCTCTTATTGGAAAAACCGTTACCCTGCCACTGGTGAGCCGTGAGATTCCAATCATTGCTGATTCACATGTTGATCCTGAATTTGGTACTGGATGTGTAAAAGTCACACCAGCCCATGACCCGAATGATTTTTCCATGGGCGAGCGGCATGACTTGAAATTCATCAATATTATGAATAATGATGCTTCCCTGAATACCAATGTACCTAATCAATATCAATCTCTTTCACGGGAAGCAGCCCGGGAAGCAGTAGTCACTGATTTAGAAGGTGAAGATCGAGTTGATAAGGTAGAAGATTATATTCACAATGTGGGATATTCCGAACGGGGTCAAGTACCGATAGAATATTATATGTCGGAGCAATGGTACCTGAAAATGGATGAATTATCCAAACCGGCTCTGAAAGCAGTGAATTCTGGCCAGATCAAGTTTCATCCGGATCACTGGAAAAAGACCTATAATCACTGGATGGAGAATATAAAAGACTGGTGTATCAGTCGGCAGCTATGGTGGGGGCATCAGATTCCAGTCTGGTACCACAATGAGGATTCGACACAATTACACGTGTCGGTGGATGGTCCGGAAGACCCGGAAAACTGGACCCAGGATGAAGATGTATTGGATACTTGGGCTTCATCGTGGTTATGGCCTTTTAGCGTTCATTCCTGGCCGGAAAAAAATCAGAGCCTAACAACATTCTATCCAACCGATGCACTGGTGACGGGACCGGATATCATATTCTTTTGGGTGGCCAGGATGATTATGTCCGGCTATGAATTTCTGGATGATCTTCCCTTTAAAGATGTGTATTTCACATCCATACTTCGGGATAAAACAGGGAAAAAATTCAGTAAATCCTTAGGGAATTCTCCCGACCCATTTGATTTGTTTAAAGAATATGGTACGGATGCGGTACGCTTTGGGATTATGCTCATGGCACCACAGGGATTGGATGTTTTATTCTCTAATTCACGGCTCGAAGTCGGAAGAAATTTTATGAATAAAATTTGGAATGCATCCCGCTTTGTTCAAATGAACCTCGAAGGAGGCAAAGTCCCAGAAGTTGATCTGAAATCCCTTGAATTAGACTTGCCGGAACGGTGGATTCTAAGCCAACTGAACCAAACAGCAATCAAGGTGAATCGCCAGTTAGACCGTTTTCATTTTAATGAAGCGGCCAAAGCAATCTATGAATTCACCTGGAGTGATTTCTGCGATTGGTATATCGAAATTGCCAAAACGCGCTTCTACGGAAACGATACGGAAAAAGCGAATGTTGCAAGAGCGGTATCGGTCCACGTAATTAAAGGTATTTTAAGATTATTGCACCCCTATGCGCCCTTTATAACAGAAGAACTATGGGCCCATTTCCGTGATGAAAAGGACGCAGATTTAATTGTAACTCTTTGGTTAAATGGCGATCCATCTTTTGAAGACAAAGAAGCAGATGGATCTATAACACTGTTAAAGGATATTATTACGGCAGTTCGTACCATTCGAAGTGGTATGAATGTGCCGCCCGGGAAAAAAGCGGATTTGGTAATTCGTAATGTGAATGGGAACAAAGCACTCATTGAATCATTTGATGAAATTATTCGAACCTTAGGGCATGTTGAAGATATGACATTGGGGCGGGATTTGGAAAAACCCGATCAATCTGCCACAGCCGTGGTACAAAAAATGGAACTGTTTGTTCCGCTCAAAGGATTAATAGATTTAGAGCAGGAATATGCACGTTTTTCAAAACGTTTGGGTGAACTAGAAAGACATCTACAGGGTGTAAAGAAAAAACTAGGGAATAAAAATTTTATGAACTCTGCTCCTGCCAATGTAGTTGAAAATGAAAAGAAAAAGCTACAGGATATGACGGTAGAATTCGAACTTGTAAAAGCTAACCTGGAAATGCTTCAATGAAGAAAATTATCGGAATTATTGCCTTTATGGCCCTCACATTAGGTCAATCAAACCATGCCACCATGACTATGTATAAAGATGGGTTTGCCCTCATCAAACAGCCCGTTGCATGGAACATACAGCCGGGTGAAACCAACATCTCATGGGATGTACTTCCATCGGGTTTGATCAAAGATTCTCCATTTCTCACCCTTGACAATGCTACCGTTAACATGCAGCGACTCAATCAGGATGTGTTCCATTTTGCAGACCGCCTTTATGATTTTTTAGGTCAAACCGTTGATATCAAACTCATCAATGATAAAGCTATGACCGGCACACTGGTGGAGGTAACGGATAATACTATCACCATCCAACGTAGACGGTCTGTCATTTCTTTTAACCGGGATCGCATTGATTATATCAATGCCCCTGGGTTACTGGAAAATGTTATGTATAAGCCTTCCCTCACATGGGATATCTCCCCAAACAAGAAATTGGGACCTGTACGAGGAAACCTCATCTATCTCTCCAAAGGGTTTGACTGGAATGCCATTTATCGCCTTATATTGGATGAATCGGGTAATGGAGCAGAATTTTTGGCCGAAGCTTATATCAGGAATAACAGCAATCTGGATTTCGAGAATGTATCGCTCCAATTGGTGGAGGGAAACCTGAAGCAGAACGGCCATATGAATGTACCACCGTTAATGATGAAAACCATGAATCCACCCCAAGAAAATCAATTGGGTGATTACCATATCTATCAACTGGGAAGTAAGATTGGCCTCATGGGAGAAGAAAGTATCACCACACGCCTCTATGTATCAAAAAGGGTTTCCTTTCAGAAAACCTATTTATTTGAAAATGATGAACGCAGCCAGCGCGAGGAACCACTCGCAATTGAATATCAAATTGCTAATATACAAAACAATAATTTGGGCGTACCCTTGCCGCAGGGCAAAATCCAATTATACCAGACAGGAAATAAAGGAAATGTTGAATTTGTAGGTGAAGATGAGATTCGGCAGGTACCCAAAGGGGCCACGGCCACCCTCGTTTCTGGTCGAGCCTTTGACGTGATGGGAAAGCGAACTGTTTTGAATTATGACCGGCAACGCAAAAGCGAAGAAGGAACTATCAGCATTGAAGTCAAAAATACTCTTGATTCAGAAATCAAGATCCGCATGATTGAACATATTTATGGAGATTGGGTGGTGCGAGATGCTTCTGCCAATTATGTCAAAAAAGATGCTTCCACTATTCATTTCCCACTGACCATTCCTGCTAACGGGTCTCAGACTGTGACCTATACCTATCGCAAGGAATGGAATTAATTCCTAGTGCCTGAAAAGGCTCCTACGCTCTCAACATCACTTCATTCCATTAAAGGTGTCGGCCCGGCCCGGGCAGACGCACTATCAGCCATCGGTATTCATATTGTTGCGGACCTTCTCCATTATTATCCCCGAAAGCATTTAGACCGCACAACAATTACATTAATCTCTAAGCTTCAAAAAGACAAAGAGGCCACTGTAGTGGGAAATGTGGAAGCAGCGGACATACGCCAGGGGAAACGTCGCCAGTACTTTCAGGCAATATTATCTGATGGAAAAGGGATGTTGACCCTCACATGGTTTAACGCTGCTCAGTATATGAAAAGAACGATCAAGATTGGTGACCGCCTGGCGGTAAGTGGGAAAGTAGAATTTTTTAACGGTTTCCAAATCGTCCACCCGGAATACGATAAGCTCAAGGATAATGAGGACCCTGTTAATTCTGGCTTAGTGATTCCACTTTATTCGATACCGGCTGAATTGAAAAAAACACGTATCGACAGTCGGACTTTACGGCGTCTGATTAAGACTATTTCAGATTCACTGAAAGAAATACCCGATCATTTTTCAATGGAATTCAAAAATCAGAATCATTTGTGCCCACTAGATCAAGCGCTCAGGAATATCCATTTTGCTGAGTCAGTATCAGTATTAAATGAAGCAGTGAATCGGTTAAAATTTGACGAACATTTTTTTCTTCAAATGCTAATGGCCTTGCGTAAGTCTTCAATCCAGCAAACGGGAACAAAAGCACTTATCAAAATTGGCCCTCAAGTTAAATTGATTTCAGATAGTTTAGATTTTGAATTGACGAGCGCTCAAAAGAAGGTTATCAAAGAAATTAAGGATGATATGGCACGGCCATTCTCCATGAATCGACTTCTTCAAGGGGATGTAGGCTCAGGAAAAACCATTGTATCAATATTGGTGGCTGCCATTGCTGTGGCCAATAGCGTTCAAGTGGCAGTAATGGCACCAACGGAAATTTTAGCCCAGCAGCATTATCAATCATTTAAAATATATGCTGAGACGGCCCGTATGACCTGCGCCATTCTTGTTGGTGGTACCCCGGCAAAGGAAAGAAAAGCCATCCTTGATGGTTTGGCAACTGGACGGATCGATATTATTATTGGTACCCATGCCCTGATTCAGGAAGATGTGGCATTCAAGGAGTTAGGACTAGCTATCGTAGATGAGCAACATCGCTTTGGTGTTCTTCAGAGAGGTGATCTCACTGGGAAAGGATTCAACCCTCATTTTTTGGCCATGACGGCCACGCCTATTCCCCGAACACTAGCCATTACTTATCATGGCGATATGGATTTATCGATCATTGATGAAATGCCTAAAGATCGAATTCCCATTATCACCAAGGTCGTTGAGGAAACCAGGCTGGAAAAAATTTACACATTTATGAAAGAAGAAGTAAAAGCAGGTCGCCAGTGCATGGTAGTTTATCCCTTAGTGAAAGAAACGGAAAAGTCCGATCTGGCGGCAGCGGTGGAAATGCATGGAAATCTTTCAGAATATGTTTTTCCTGAATTAATAGTGGGACTCATTCATGGGCGTATGAAAAAAGATGATAAAGATGAAGTCATGGATGCCTATGCCCGGAATGATATCCATATTCTCGTATCCACCACTGTGATAGAAGTGGGGATTGATATTCCCAATGCCACGGTAATGCTCATTGAAAATGCTGATCGCTTTGGATTAACTCAACTCCACCAATTGCGTGGTCGTGTAGGCCGAGGGAGTAAAAAAAGTTACTGCATTCTCGTACGTCGAAATTTTACAGAAAATTCGAAAAAACGCCTGCAGATCATGGAATCCACTAGTGATGGATTTGTGATCTCCGATGAAGATCTAAAGCTACGGGGGCCAGGGGAATTTTTTGGTATACGCCAAAGTGGGTTTTTAAAATATAAGATTGCTGATATGGTTACAGATGGACCTATCTTAAGAAAAGCCCGCCAATCTGCATTTGAATTGGTCAAATCTGATCCTAATTTGAACCAACCGGAGCACGAACTGATCCGAATCCGTTTTATGAACGAATACCAGGATAAATTGGACCGAGCAAATATTTCCTGATTGTATTAGATTATTCGACTTATCCCCTGATATAGTGTATTTTCCCCGGCTATTTTTGAAACATTTTTAATTAAATTAAATTAAAGTCATTTCAAGAGGTAAATCATGGCAGAAGAACAACTAAAAAAAGAAGATCAATTATTCATCCACTTGGTGAATACTTTTGTCCAAAGCGCTTGGATATCTCTAGGGAAAGTCAAAAATCCCGTTACTGACAAATTGGACCGAAACCTGGAACAAGCGACCTATTATATCGACCTGCTGGATATGCTCCAGACCAAGATGAAGGGGAACTTGAGCGAATGGGAAGAGCAGTATATCATCCACAGCCTGAGTGAATTGAAACTCAATTTCATTGATGAACAGAAAAAGGGAAGTGAACAAACCGTTGATTCAGATAATGACAAGGTAGATGAAACCCCGACTAAAGCTGAAAAAACAGTGGGAAAAAAGCCAAAAGTGAAAAAGAAAAAGCCAAAGGCTACGAAGAAAAAGGCCAAGAAGAAATAAACCAAGATAGAATTTAATTGATCCATACTGACTATATTCGATTGAACCGTATATACGCCGGTATTATACTGGCGATCTCATTTTTGGTCTATCTTTTGACCATGGCCGACACAGTTCCATATTGGGATTCGGGGGAATTTATTGCCACATCCTATATTTTAGGTGTGCCTCATCCGCCTGGAAGTCCACTTTACCTCATCATCGGCCGGGTATTTTCGATGATTCCGTTCAATCCGGACATTGCCTTCCGGTTAAACCTGATTTCTCCCATTGTAAGTGCTTTGGCGGTTATGTACTTGTATCTTTCCACAGTAAAACTAATCTCAAACTATCGAGGTAAGATCCAAACTCAGATGGATTCCATCATCGCTTTCGGCGGATCATTTGTAGGTGCACTAACCTTTGCTTTTACCGACTCCCATTGGTTCAATGCCGTAGAGGCAGAAGTGTACGGTTTCTCAACATTCTTTACGGCAATTGTGGTTTGGCTCATCCTTCACTGGGCAGAGCGTGCGGACGAAAAAGGCAATGAACGCTATATCTTGATTATTGCCTATATCCTTGGTTTGGCCACCGGTGTACATTTGATGAACCTTTTGGCCCTCCCGTTTATTGCTCTCATCATATTTTTCAGAAAATTTGATTTTTCTTATAAAGGATTTCTTATTACCACCATAATAACAGGCGTAGTCTATCTTATTATTAATGTGGGCATTATTAACGGTATGCCAAAACTAGTGGATAGGTTCGGCCTAAACTTGGTCATTATCTTTAGCCTGGTAGTGGTGGGATCTATGATTGCTACCATAATTGCAAAAAAATTCCAGTATGCCTTGGCCCTTACATCCATTGTATTAATTTTAATTGGCTATTCCAGCTATGCCACAATCTTTATCCGTTCCGGACAAGAGCCTGCCATTAATGAAAATGATCCGTCTACCGTTGCCCGCGCCATTGCATATATGGAACGGGAGCAGTACGGACAAATGTTTCAGTTTCCAAGACGATATGATGGTCTACCGCCAAAGCATGAAGCGGTGGGTCGCCCCACTAACGGGCGCGATTATTCTTCCAGACAGGAACGGAAATACAAATCATACCGGATGGATAAACAGTGGAACTATTTTTGGAGCTATCAGGTCAAGAAAATGTATTGGCGGTATTTTCTCTGGCAATTTGCGGGTCGTGGCCCCAGCACAGAGAAATGGGTGACTGCCTATGGTGCCAATACCAATGAAGATGGGGTTGATTGGTTCCAATTTGGTTTACCCCTAGCATTTTTATTTGGATTGTGGGGGATGTTTTATCATTTCCAGCGTGATAAACAGCAAGCCTTTTCAGTGTTTAGTTTGTTTCTTATGACTGGCTTAATGATTATTTTTTATGTTAATCAGGACAACCCTCAACCACGGGAACGTGATTACTCTTACGTTGGCAGTTTCTTTGCTTTTTCCATGTGGATCAGTATTGCTGTTGCAGCGTTGTGTGATAACCTTCATGCTTTTATAAAAGGAAAACCTGCGGCAAAAAGTTTTATAATCGGTGCTATGGTGGTTTTACTTGTGGTCATGCCAGGCATCTTACTAAAAGCTAATTACCATACTCATGATCGTTCAGATAATCGACTTGCTTGGGATTATAGCTACAACATTTTGCAATCCTGTGAACCGAATGCAATCCTATTTACCAACGGAGATAACGATACCTTTCCACTGTGGTATTTGCAAGAAGTGGAAGGAGTGCGTAAAGATATTACAATTGCAAATCTCAGTCTTTTAAATACGGAATGGTATATCCGCCAGTTAAGGAATTCTCGCCGTGGACAAGTGGATCAGGAAGGTCGAGAATTGGATCGGTTTATTAATATGTCGGATACCCAGATCATGGATATTGCCTCAGGCCTTCAGCCATGGCAGGCACGCAATGTGCAAATACCGGCGCCTAAATCAGTAAAAAATTCTGATGGTTATATTGAGTGGAAAGTAAATCCTACTTTTGCTGGCGCAGCCTTGATGGTAAAAGATATGATGATTTTGAAGATCATCAGTGATGCACAATGGAAATACCCTATCTATTTTGCCGTTACGGTTCCCTCATCCAATCGCTTAGGCCTTGAGCCATTCCTGGAAATGGAGGGCCTCGTATACCGCGTACGGGATTATAAGGTGGATCCCCGGAATCCAATCAATGAAGCGAGGATGTGGACCAACCTTATGTCAGGCTCCGGATCTGAAATTTGGTCTCAGGACCTTGAGGCTAGGGATTGGTTGGAAAAGGAAGATGAGATTTGGTCAAAAAAATATAAATCCGGGTATTTATTTAGAAATCTTGGACGGGAGGATATTTATTATTTTCCTACCACCAATATCCGCCTATTGCAAAACCTGCGCAGTGCTTATATGCAGTTAGCGGCCTTTCATTATATGGCTTATAAAGATAATGAAAATGGAGATAAAGATAAGGCCGATCTCCATCGTGAAAAGGCACTTGAAGTAATGGCCAAAATGCAGGATAATATTCCTGAAAAAACTATTCGTTTCGATTCGAAAGATCTTCATTATCAGGTAGGACGTCTGTTTGGGGAGTTGGGTAACAAGGATGAGTTAAGGCGCATTATTGATAATCTTATGATGAGGGACGATCTTACCATCCGCGATAGAGTGGATTTTGGGCAGGTCTATATTTCTCAATTGGATTCATTTGAAATTGGTCGCGCTATTTTTGAAGTGTTGTACGCTGATTTTAATCAAATCGAAAATGGAGATCTTCGTGTCACACAAAAGGAAATGGAAGAATGGCGGAAAAATTTCACACAAATTGTTTCTTCCCTTGTATATACATACAAACAGTTGGATCAACACTCTGAGGCAGAAGCGATACTTGCAGATTGGCTGGATAAAAATCCTAATGACCCGGTGGCACAAAAATTATTGGAAGATCTAAAAACTGAAATGGGAAAGGGGTAATGGTTTATGGGAAATGATAAGACACCGATTTAATTTCATATTCCATTTCTCGCCTTTCATTTAACTTTTAAGATGGCTCAACCCCTTGTATCGGTAGTCATTCCCCATTGGAACGGAGTAGAGGTTCTTTCTGAATGCCTCGAATCCCTTTCTGAAACGAAATACCCAAATATGGAAATCATTGTGGTGGATAATGCTTCTACCGATGGAAGTCCCGATTGGGTCAGTCTCAATTTTCCCCAAGTAAAATTGATCGAAAATGATCGAAATTACGGTTATGCCGGCGGATGCAATCGCGGCGCCAAAGTAGCCGAAGGCGAATATCTTGTTTTCCTTAATAATGATACGATTCAGGACCATCACTGGTTGGCTGGTTTAGCTGATTTTATGAATTTAAATTCCAATGTGGCGGCAGTTCAGCCCAAGATCCTAAACTTTTTTGAACGAACAAAATTTGATTATGCTGGTGGTGCCGGCGGCTGGCTGGATGTACTGGGATTTCCCTTTGTTCGTGGGCGTGTATTTTTAGAGCGGGAAACAGATAAGGGTCAGTATGATAAATTGCGACCAATTTTCTGGGCTAGTGGTACGGCCATTATGGTGCGGAAATCCGATTTTGAAACAGCGGGAGGCTTTGATGAAATATTCTTTGCGCACCAGGAAGAGATTGATCTATGTTGGAAGTTTCACCTGATGGGTAAGGAAGTATGGGCTATTCCCAACTCAACCTTATATCACAAAAATGCTGTTACCCTGCCCATGTTTACCCGTATGAAACAATACCTTAACCACCGAAATTCTTATTTAATGGTTTTATCAAATTATAGCCTGCCGATTACTTTATACTTGGCACCAATTCGTTTCGCCTTAGAATTAGTAGCGGCGCTGTATGCCATTGTCCGTTTAGATTTGAATCATTTGCTTGGGATCATTCAAGCCCAGCTATGGATTCTGTTCCACCCACATGTTATTTTTCATCGCAGGAAAAAAGTGAGACAGATTCGAAAAATAAAAGATAAAAAGGTTTTCCAGCGCTTGTACTGGGGCAGTGTTGTTTTTGATTATTACATCCGCCGCAAGAAAACTTCAGCGGAGATTATTCCAGAGTAATTATTTTTTCAATCCCTTGACATAGTTATCTCTATGTACAGGATCTATTTCTGATAACCGGTAGAGCATATCGTTTTGCCCTAATAGGTTTAATCTGCGCGTCAATTGTTCTCGGTGAGCATTTAAAAAATAGAGTGTTCTTCCCGTAGGGAATTGAGCAAAAACAATTTCCAAGCCCTTCATCATTAAGTTAAATTCTTTCAGTGCTTCATCTGGTTTCCCCTGATCAAATAGATCCATCGCTAAATAATAAGCAAAGCGTGCTTCACGGAGACCTTTATTTCCTGTTACCTCTTTCAGAAGTTGCACCCGTGATCCCCATCCTTTCGGAAAATCAGAAGCCATCCCCCTCAAAGCGATTTCTCGAGCCTGGTCGTAGGCATGGTTTCCGCCGTAATAATTATAAGTATCCATATATCCTGCAAAAATAGCGTAAGCGTAAAAAGCCAAAAAGCTTCCCAGTGGATCAAATATCACCGGGTCAAAATGGATGGCGCCCCCAGGGTTATAATAAAACTGAACAGCTTTATCAAAATAACGAATGTCCATTCCATCAGAAATGAGAACCTGGGCGTGGAATGTTTTAAGCCCCCCTCTTTGGGCCACACCTTGGAAGGCAATAGAAATATGGAGAGGAATTTTGAGTCCCTGAAAATCTACATTCCAGATTCGTCCCGAAAAAAAACGCGCTACTTCATCCTTTAGAGAAGAAATTTCCTGGCGTTCGCTGTCATGCAGAAGTCTATCATCCACGGAAACATCCACTTTCCCAAATTGGGCATAGGAAAGAGCCGATGACAAGACCAAAGTGAGGATTATTCTCATGGTTGGAAGGTAAGGGATATCCCCCCATCAAAAAAAGAACAGGATACCTCGGGGCTAGGCACGGTGAACTTCTGCAGTCGAATATCAATCTACAAAGGCTTAACCATGTTAACTCTCTACATTATTTATGTTAATTTCTAGGATGGCAAATATTCAGCATTTACTCGACACACAACCTGAACCGCGTTACACCCTCAAGAAAATCGGTGAAATTGCCGAAGCCAATAAAAAAGAAGCCTATGTAGTGGGTGGTGTGGTACGTAACCTATTCTTGGATCGAAAACTAAATGAAATTGATATTATGGTTATTGGAGATGGGATCGAATTTGCCAAACTATTGGCGAAAGAAATGGGCGTTAAAAAAGTGATCCCATTCCCAAAATTTTCTACAGCTCATATCCCCACCCAACCAATACCAATCGAGGTGGCTGCCGCTAGGGAAGAAACTTATGAAGCCAATTCGCGAAAACCAAACAAGGTGGTATATACAGATTTAACTGGTGATTTAGTCCGTCGTGATTTTACAGTAAATGCGATGGCGATGAGCTTGATTCCGAAAGAATTTGGTGAACTCCATGATCCTCATAATGGTGTCCGGGACCTGATGGCTAAGCAATTGGTCACTCCTTTGAATCCGGATGAAACATTTTCGGAAGATCCATTGCGAATGATGCGAGCGGCCCATTTTGCAGCCAGTCTTGATTTTCATATTGAAGAAAAGTGTTATGAATCCATGCAACGACAGGCAGAAAGGATCCAAATTGTCTCCCAGGAACGTATTACAAGTGAATTCACCAAAATATTATCCGCATCGAAACCATCGGTAGGTTTGATTATTCTTCAAAAGGTGGGGCTAATGAAACATATTTTTCCTGAAATCCATACCATGTACGGTATAGATCAAACAGGCGAATGGCACCATAAGGATATTTTTTATCATACCATGCAGGTAGTCGATAATGCTGCGAATTTGTCCAATAAAATGAAGCTAAGATTTGCAGCCTTGGTGCATGATATTGCCAAACCAAAAACCAGACAGATTGATTCACAAAAAGGATACACCTTTCATGGACATGATGCCGTAGGGGAAAAAATGTTGAATCAAGTGGCCAAGCGAATGAAGTTATCCAATGATTTGAGAGATTATCTTAAGAAATTGACGCTGCTTCATCTACGTCCCATTGCCCTAGCAAAAAATGAAATTACAGATTCCGCTATTCGGCGTGTAATGGTGGCCGCTGGTGATGACCTGGATGACCTGCTTACCTTATGTCGGGCGGATATCACCACCAAGAACCCGCAACGAATAAAGAAGTATATGGGGAATTTCGAGCGGGTAGAAGCCAAAATGCAGGATGTGACCGAACGGGATTCCTTGAAAGCATTTCAGTCTCCTGTGCGTGGAGATGAAATCATGCGTACATGCGGGATTTCTGAGGGTCGCGTTGTTGGTCAAATTAAGAATGCAATTGAAGAAGCAATATTAGATGAAAAAATTGATAATAATTATGAGGCGGCACTTTCGTATTTAATGGAAATAAAAGATACCATAATGGCTGAAAGTAAGCGGGGATAATGAAAAATTATTATTTCATTTATATTATACTGTATTCTTCAATTTTAATGGCACAGGATATATCCGGTTCGATTAAAGACCGTATTACTAATGCATCTTTAAGTGGTGTAAATATTACTGTTCAGAACTCTGAATATGGTGTTTCCAGTGATGAACTTGGAAATTATGTATTGGATATAACTGATTTTAATAATGATCAGGTGGTCAAATTTCAGCATATTGGTTATGAAGAAATATTTATCAGGGTAGATAGTCTGGCAAAATCATCCCATTTGAGAATGATGCCCAGAGCAATCCAATTTGAGACCATTGAAACAGCTGGGAATAAACGGAAGCCTACCATTGAGAAAGATCTTCCTCAAACCGTTTCGATTATCCAGTCAGAGGCATTTGAATTAAGAGGTTATACGGATGTAGGAGACTTGCTAGGAACAGACCAGAGTATCCAGGTGGAGGAATCCCTTAGTGGTCGAAAGACCATATCCATTCGTGCAGGTAATGCCGATGATGTATTAATTCTGTATAACGGGATTCGTCTCAACCGCGCCTTTGATAACGTGTTTGATCTTTCTTTAATTGATATGCAAAATATTGAACAGATCGAAATCGTGAAGGGAGGGCATTCAGTTTTGTATGGTCCTGATGCTTTTTCCGGCGTAGTGAATATCGTCCCAAGAAACACAAAGAATAAGTGGTTCAAATTCTCCCAACAGTTTGGTAGTTATAAATCCGGGTTTTGGAACGTCAATGGACAGCTGCGCGTGGGCGAATTCTTTACTTCCATTAATCAAAAGCGGGGCACCTACCGGCGCCAGTTCGATGAATTTGACCTAGCGTCTGGAGGGTTAGTTTCTGCCTTGAATCATACTTCAGTAGATGTGAATCAACAGATTAACCGGGGTTGGGTTTCTGGTGGCTTTGACCTCAATCTAGCTCATGATAAACAAGCTTACGATAACAACAGGGATAATACTGCGATCAATTCGACCAATAACCTTTTCGGTTTGCGATATACCGGTTTGTTGGGACCCCTGGGGGAAGTTGAATTCGGTTACGGTAATCACAGTTATTCTGAGATTCAGGGATTGAATAATCTTGCGGGGATGATTTCTCGCAATTTGGATCACAATTCTAAAAAATTCGAAACCAGAAAGTATATTAATCTGGACAAATTGGAATTCATGTTCAGTGCTCAAATGGAGAAATCATTTTTGCGGTTTTGGGATGATCGCGCCATGAGTGATGTGACGCAGATTGGTTTGAAAGGGGCTGACCTGAATCGGAAACAATTCGGATTTGCCAGTGTAATTAAGCTGCATAGCAAGGGGGATGAGGAAGGCCGTTGGCTCACGGATCTTGATATGAGTATACGGCAGGACAAAGTACAAGACAGTAAATCCCGGTTGATTTACCGGGGCGAACACCAAACAATAAATGACGGTAAAGTATTCTTGGATTTTGGAGAGAACGACTGGAAACATACTATTGTTAAGTTTTCGACCATCGCATCGCACCGGCAACCGAACCAAACAATTGGATTCTGGGTCACTACCGGTACCAATGTGAAGTTCCCAACCCTACAACAGCAAATCAGTCTCACAGATCTTCCAACTGAAGGACAGACTACACTTTTCCCAGAAAAAATGAAATCTTTGGAAATTGGCATCAGTATAGTAAATAAACCGAAAGGGATCCCGGATATTGATCAGATCGAATTTCAAGGGAGCTTTTTCAGAAATGACTATACCGATAAGATGCGGGTGACCTATTTATTGGGCATGCCAGTTGGGTACTACGATAATGTGGGCCTAGCCAATATGGTCGGCTATGAAGGAAATGCGAAGTTTAAAATCTACAATGGCCTTATGGTAGCTGAAGCCGGTTTCTCAAAATATAATCTATCTGATTTAAGTGTATTTCCGTTCAAGTCTACATATAAGTTGACAGGAAAAGTTACAGGGGAATGGAAATTCATTTCTTTTGGGTATCGCTGGTTCAGAGAAAGCGAACAAATTGGGTGGATTCTTTTGCCAAGAGAAGAATTCAAAGAGATTGAGTTACCGAGTTTTTCAAACTATGATTTAAGTATGACCTTTGATCTTAATGTGGGTCCGGTAAAAGGGCAGCTTTCCTATTCCGGCAGAAATCTGAAAAAAAACGATACAACTCTAGATGGGCTCTTATTAAGAGATACACGTAAATACATAACCTTCAGCGCCGAATTTTAATGAAAAATTATTGGTCCTATTTTTTTGGTTTTCTTGTTTTTTTTGTGGCATGCGAGGAAAATCCATTCTTTGGGGATGATAAAATTTCTAACCGGTCTATTACCGGTAATGTAAAATTGGATAAGGTAGAATACTATCCCGATGGTTACCATGGTGGTGTATTTGTATGGGCAGAAGGATTAGGGATCAAAACCACAACAGATATCGATGGTTCATTTGAATTAATCCTCCCAGCGGCCAATGACCCTTCCATGGGCGCAATTGTAAATGGAGAATACACCATTCATTTCTTTTTGGGGAATTATCAAATCTCAAAAGTGATAGTAGAATTTGCTGCCGGTCAAATTGTATCCGATGACAATACAATCACTCCTGAAGGTGAACTTAGAAAAACTATTTCTATGACGCGATTAATGGGTATGCATACGACTGTTTCACCAGAAATCATTACGGCCGGTTTTGATAGTAATATAAAAGTAGACGTTGATATCACATCTGATCCAAGTGAGGTATTTGTTTATCTAAAAAAGATTTCTACGCGTGACGGTTCTATTTATACTGGACTTTTTATAAAAGAAGCAGATTCAAATAAACTTGCCTATTTAGTTGACATAGATAGTGCGATTATCATGCGGGAAGACATTATGAGTCCAGGCAAGAATTTGGAAATTGAATTTGACTATGCTAGTTCAAATTTATCAAGTGGTACGTATGAAGTGATTCCATATCTGATTGTGGATCGAAGCGATGTGCCTGAAGGATTGAAGCAAGCTATTGGATTAGGATTTGATTCATTTAATCAAAATTATTTTCAATATCCCTTTAAACGAACTGGGGGTAAACTGGTTATACAATAAATAATATATCGAAAAACAATAAATATTTATTGATAAAAGGTTAATTGTATATTAGCTTCGCGGCCCTAAACTGGTAATCGAAAGGGTTTTGATGGCTAAAATAGAAAATAGGAAAATCGTTGCAACGGCAGATATAACGTTACGCATTGTCTTTTATATATTTATCCTTGGGACAACATTTTTCATGGGAAAAATGTTGATGGGGCCAATTTTAGGACTTGCAGATCATAGTTCAGGATTAAGTACGCCGATGGAATTTTCTGTGTCCGAACAAGGTACCGCCACCTTTGATGCGGACAATGTCGTACCGGTAAAGATTGTGCGGGGCAGAGGTATCGTTCAAATTAATAGACCGGTTCCTGCTGTACTTATGATACCTTTTTTCCTTTTAAACCTTATTTTTTCGGGACTGATATTATGGGTCGTTTATTCATTATGGAAAATCGTTCAATCGGTTCGACAAAAAAATCCTTTTACTACTATCAATGGTAAACGACTTAGGATTATTGCTTTCTCAATGGTTGGCATTGAATTGATCAGGGGATTAGCTGATCTTACCAAAATGCTATATCTAGAGCCAAGGTTGCATTTTGAAACAATATTAATACGATCAGACATCTCAATAAGTTTTCATGTTATTATTGCTGGTTTGGTTATTCTTGTTATCGCTGAGGCGTTTCGTATAGGTGTAGAGATTAAAGATGAACAAGAATTTACAGTCTGATGCAAATCCGGATTAATTTAGATGTAATGATGGCCCGGCGGAAAATATCCCTGGGCGAATTGGCGGGAAGAGTCGGGATCACCCAGGCTAATTTATCTATTCTGAAAACAGAAAAAGCCAGGGCGGTTCGTTTTTCAACTTTAGAAGCGATCTGCCAGGAATTAGACTGTCAGCCAGGGGACATTCTGGAATTTGTACCAAATGAAAAAAATGATAATAAATAAAAATCGATGAAACTTTTATTGATCCATGTTGTCGAAGATACGAGGTAGAATAAGAAATGAAGGCAGGATAAAATTATGTTAGGAACCATGATAAATGTGATCACCGCTCCCGGTGAAACATTTGAAACGATTGTAAAGGAATTTAATTGGAAACAGGCATTATTACCCATTGGCTTGCTCATGGGTTTGGCTGTTGTTTCTGGATTTGTGTTGCAGGAATTAATTGCGGATCTTCAATGGGAACAAATACAAAAAAGTATTGAAGGAAATGCCCAAATCCCAGAGGAACAAAAGGAAGAAATTCTTTCTAGTCAATATGATCAGGTATACTCAATGACGGGTGGAAGGGCAATATTCACATATTTGAGTATGGCAATTTCATGGCCTATTCGAATTGTTTTTTTTACGTTATTTGCCATGTTGGTTGGAAATCTATTTTTAGGAGGTGGGGGAACATACGGTCAGATGTTCACGCTCACGGCTTTTGCCTATATGCCTTCTGTAGTTGAATATATCATTAAAACTCCAATACAATACATTTCTGATAACATCATGATATATACGGGCCTGGGTGTATTGGGTGTCGGCGAACAAGGGGAATTTCTCAACAGTTTTTTAGCCGGTATCGATGTCTTTGCATTCTGGCGTGTGTATTTGGTGGCTGTGGGGATGAGTATCCTTTATAACAAATCAACAAAATCTACGCTATCTGCCGTGACTGGTCTATGGATCTTTGGTATAGTTGTATTCGCAGGTATGGGTGCAGCAGCAGCGGGTATTTTTGGTTAAGAAAGGAAAGTAAACTATTATTAAACATATTCTGATTCTTTTCCCCCTTACACTGGGGCTCAGCCAATCCTATTCTCTGCAGGATGCAGTTGATATTGCCTTAAAGAACAAGGAGGCATTGAAAGCATCTGCCATGGACCTGGCGTATTCCCGGCAGGGGGTGAAAGGATCATACAGTGGTATTTTGCCCTCACTCCGGTTTTCGGGAGGTATGAACGAAGCTCGTTTCCCCTCTCAAATCGGTGGTTATAATGCAGAAACAGGTGAATTGACATTAGGTAAAATCAATAGTCAAATAAGTGCCTCATCCAGTATTTCGCTTTCTCAGAATATCTATGATGGGGGCGTATGGTGGAATACCATACGACAGGCAAAAAATAGTTATCGGATTTCGGAGCAATTTAATCGTCAAGTAAGGTCCAATATCATCCGAAATGTACATGCTGCTTATTTCAATTATCTCAAAGCATTACAGTTGCTGGATGTAGCCCGCTCTAACCTTATGAGTTCCCAACAACAATTGGCATTGGCAGAGACCAGATACGAATTGGGTTCTGCTAAAAAAACGGATTTATTAAAAGCGGAAGTTCGTTTTGGGCTGGCACGGATTGATGTAGTGAATAACGATGCGGCTCTCCAAAATGCTTATTTAACTTTGAAAAATGCAATCGGACTGATTGGGTCGGATCAGTATTTTACGGTTGAGGAAGTTGAGGCGCCGTTGGAAATTGTACCTGAATTTGAAACAGGGTTTGAGCTGGTTCAAAAATTCAACCCCAGTGTAAAAGCAAAACAATATCAAATTACGGGGGCTGAACTCAGTGAAAAGCTTGTCAAAGGCACCCGCTTGCCTAATATCAGGGCCAGCGCCAGCTATTCTGGTAACGCAGATAATATTGGAGACGCCATTAGTAATAGCTATAATGATCAAAAACGGATGAATACAGGAATTTCCTTATCTATTCCAATCTTTTCTGGCAACAGTATTCAATCGCGCATCCAGCAGGCTAAGATCAGCGTAGATAAACAGGAATCAGAATACTTAACACAACTCCAGGATTTATCGGTGCAACTTCAGGGAATCTTAGACCAATTAAATAATTATCAAGAAATCATTCCAATTAATGAAACTGTACTTGTTTCTGCTGAAGAAGATTTAAAACTGGCTCAGGTAAGGTATACTCAAGGATCAACAACCATATTGGAAGTACTGGATGCCCAGGTATCCGTAGTCCGTGCAAGGTCATCTCTGATTCGCTCCAAATATGACGCATATATTGCACAAACCAATTTAAAAGGATTGTTGGGAACCTTAGATTCAGAATAAAAAATTATTAGAGGAGAAAATAGTGGCTAAGAAAAAATTAACGAAGAAGAAAAAATGGCTCATATTTGGCGGCGGCGGTATCTTACTGATCATCATGATCATAGCCAGTTTGGCTAAGGACAGCACAGAAACCGTTCAGGTTGAAACAGAAAAAGTTGGGCTACAGACTGTGATTCATAAAGTGAATGCCAGTGGTAAAATTCAACCAGAGACGGAAGTGAAGATCTCGGCAACCTCATCAGCATGGATTGACTCCATTACGGTCAAAGAAGGAGACAATGTCAAAAAAGGCCGACACTTGATTTCACTGGATCGAAAGCAGTTATTTGCCAACTATAATTCCACTGCTTCATCGGTTCGTTCAGCCGAAGCCCGTTTAAAACAAGAAGAGGCTTCTAAAAAGCGGGTAGAAAACATGTATAATCAGAACCTGGCATCGGACCAGGAAATGGAAGCAGTCCAGGCTTCATATCAGATTGCTAAGAGTTCATTGGAACAGGCTAATTCCTTATTGGAATTTCGAGAGGATGAACTGGATAAGGCTCGCATCATGGCACCCCAGGATGGGATCGTTACGGCCGTATATAAAGAAGTGGGTGAAATGGCCGTTGGTGGCATGTTTCAGGCTGAAGTTCTCATGATTATTGCAGATCTGAAACGTATGGAAGTACTTGTTGATGTAAATGAAAATGATGTGGTGTCTGTTTCTCTTGGTGATACGACTGAAATCGAAATAGACGCTTTCCAAGATACCCTATTTTATGGAGTTGTGAGTGAAATCGCACATATGGCCCAGACCAGCGCCATGGGACAAGCGGAGCAGGTGACTAATTTCCAGGTAAAGATCAGGATTATTGATGTACCTAAAGAAATTCGTCCCGGTATGAGTGCCACGGCCAATATTATTACAGACAAAAAAGAAAATGTGTTGGCAATCCCAATCCAAAGTTTGACCGTTCGCCCAGAAGGATCAGAAAAATCAGTATTTGGGAAGGGCAGTCGCTCCGGCGGTAAAGATGGGGAGGAAAAACCCAAAGCGAAGAAAATGGAAGAATTGGTTTTTGTCTTGGCAGATAAACCCGGGGGTGTGCTTCGCGATGGTAAAATATCTGAATTAGATAAAAAATCATCCAAAAAAGCGAAAGTACCGAAGGATGCAAAAGTGGCACATATTCGTCCTGTAAAAGTAGGTATTTCATCTGAAACCCATTATGAAGTATTGAGCGGATTGGAAGAAGGAGAAGAGATTGTGACAGGTAGCTATCGTGCCATCAGTAAGGATTTATCTCATAATAAAGCAGTGAAAACTGGCGATGATGAAAAAGGCGGAAAAAAAGGATTCAGTGTTGCTATCGGCACAGAAAAAGATAATGACGAAAAGAAAGACTAATTGTGGCTGATCTTATATCATTGAAAGAAATCAAACGCTATTATGATGTAGGTGGTGAGATCGTTCGTGCGCTGGACGGTATTGACTTAATTATTGAGCCAAATGAATATATTTCCATTATGGGACCCTCTGGATCGGGTAAATCTACCCTTATGAATATGATCGGTTGTCTGGATACGCCTACAAAAGGTGTTTATGAATTCGAAGGTGAGTTAGTCCATGAAATGGATGATAACCAGTTGGCATCCATCCGAAATCGCAAAATCGGATTTGTGTTTCAGACCTTTAATCTACTGCCCAAAGCCACGGCGCTTCGGAATGTGGAGGTGCCTTTGATTTATGCCAATATCTCTAAAAGTGAACGGATAGAAAAAGCAGAAAAAGCGCTCAATGCTGTGGGTCTTCATGATCGGATGCATCATAAACCCAACGAACTTTCTGGGGGGCAGCGTCAGCGTGTGGCCATTGCACGTGCTCTGGTAAATGATCCTTCCATTCTTTTAGCTGATGAACCAACTGGAAATCTTGATTCAAAAAGCGGTGTTGAGATCATGAAAATACTGGACAGTCTACATGATGACGGTAATACCATTATTTTAGTGACCCATGAAGAATATATCGCCGACCATGCAGATCGGACAATTAATCTTTTCGATGGTAAAATAAAAGAGGATATTAAAACAAATAAAAGAATAAGGGTTTCTTCATGATCGGACTTTTCTGGGAAAATCTCCGCATCTCTCTCAGCTCTATTTTTTCCAATAAATCTCGATCGATTCTCACTGCATTAGGGATTATTATCGGTGTTCTTTCCGTGACGTTAATGGGTACACTTATTTCCGGTTTGGATCGAACCTTTGAAAAAAGTATGGCGGGATTTCGCAGTGATGTCCTTATGATCAGCCGGATGGAGTGGTTCAGCGGTGACGTCGATTGGTGGGAAATGCGTAACCGTCCACGTATCCGTGAGGAGTATGGCGAAAAACTATTGGAGCGTTCCCAATTTGTGGAAGCGGTAGCCCCTGTATCCGAAAGGGGCGGCAGTATTATTCGGGGGGATCGCCGGATCGATTCCCGATTCTTTGGTACAACGACAGATTATTTAGCCACGAATACTTCAGTTGAGGTTGAAAAAGGGCGTTTTTTTAGTGATGGAGAACAGCGTTCCGGTGCACGGGTTCTCGTGATTGGTGGTGATGTGGCTGACGCGCTTTTCCCTGATGAGGATCCATTGGATAAATATGTGAAAATCGGGAATTATAAATTTCGTGTGATCGGAATTCTAAAGAAAATGGGCAAATTCATGGGGCTTTTCAGTATGGATAATCAAGCAACCATGCCGTTGGGTACCTATAAAAGGTTATATGCTCGTCGGGGGTGGATGACGATGCGCGTGAAATTAAACACAGATCAGGCGGATTTGGCAAGGGAAGAAGTTCGAGGTATTATCCGTCAATTGCGCCGTTTGAAACCAACGGAAAAAGACGATTTTGGCATTAACCAGTCCTCTACATTAGAAGCTCAATACAAGGCCATTAAGCTGGCCATCGGTGGGACGGGTCTATTTATCACCGCACTTTCACTAATTGTAGGTGGCATTGGTATCATGAATATCATGTTCGTTTCTGTAAAAGAGCGCACACGGGAGATCGGTGTACGAAAAGCCCTCGGTGCCACACAGACTATGATCCTGGGCCAATTTTTGATGGAGGCGGTTATGATCTGCCTCATTGCAGGGCTTATGGGTATGGGTTTGGCTTACGGGCTGAGTTTCATTATTGACAAATTTTTTCCATCAGCAATGCCCATTGGACTTGCCATAGGATCCATTATACTTAGTGTAATCATTGGGGTGGTCTCCGGATTGGTACCCTCCTACCAGGCTGCCAGACTGGACCCTATTGACGCCTTGAGGTACGAATAATGGCAAAATTCTCTCACGTCAACAGTACGATACGGGAAGGCTTTCGCATGGCCATTGAGGCCATTCGCCAGAACAAGCTTCGATCTATTCTTACTCTTTTAGGAATCAGCATCGGCGTCTTTTCCGTGATCGGTGTAATGACGGCTATCCGTACTTTAGAATCCTCAGTGAATTCTCAATTGGATATTTTGGGAACAAATACATTTACCATTAATAAATCTCCGGCAATACAGATCCATGGTCCGGGTGGGAATAGGAAGATCCGACAACGAAAGAATATTACTTACGCCCATTATGAAGAAATAAAACGGAAAGCCAAATTACCTTTGAGAGTAAGTGTGTTAGATGGCACTGGAGAGCGTAACATTAGATACAAAGATAAAACTTTAAAAAAATCAGCAGAATTACGCGGTGCTGATGAGTGGGCTCTCCGCTCAATTAATGCTTATTTGGCTGATGGGAGAAATTTTACACCCGATGATATCCGTTTTGCAAGGAACGTGACCATCCTTGGGCCGGATATTCTGGATATCTTGTTTCCTTTTGAAGATCCTCTTGGGAAAGCCATCAAGATCAAGGGCATCGACTACACCGTAATCGGTGTAACGGAACGAAAAGGGCAAGCATTTGGTCAGAGCCAAGATTATTTTGTTCTTATTCCAATTTCTTTATATATCCAGCGATTTTCCAATAGGTGGACATCTTTAGGAATTGTTTTTGAAGCGGAATCCGCGGATATGTATGAAAAAACGATGGATGAGGCTATTGGTCTAATGCGAGTGATTCGAAAAGTACCTGTAGGTGAAGAAAATGATTTTTCTATTCTTTCTAATGAAGAGCTGATGGAAACTTTTGCTGGTTTCACTGGCGGCATCAAAATCTTTGCCGGTTCGGTGAGTGTCATCGCTTTACTTGTGGCAGGGATTGGTATTATGAATATCATGCTGGTTTCGGTCACGGAAAGGATTAAAGAGATCGGTATTCGAAAAGCCATAGGTGCAACTCGAAGAGATATATTAACCCAGTTTCTTATGGAAGCGATTTTCTTGAGTCAATTTGGCGGTGTGGTCGGAGTCATTTTAGGAATTGCTGGAGGCAATGTAGTGGCGATTGTCCTTAATGTACCCGCGGTGGTGCCCATGGACTGGGCCTTTTACGGTATGGCGGTGTGCTCTTTGATTGGTATTGGCTTTGGAATTTATCCAGCCTGGCGAGCTGCTAATCTTGACCCAATTGAATCTCTAAGATTCGAATAAATCTCTCCTGTTCCTTCTTGGATGACGAAGGACGATTCACCTAAGTTTCCAGGATATTTTTCATTCAATTATTTATGTTTGAGGTACGGTACAGGCTTATAGGATTTTGGTTTGTTTGCACATCCGTCCTACACCTGTCTCTACACCACGAAAAGGTTGGTGGATAAAAATGAAAGCGATCGGTGTAATTCCGGCTCGGCTACATTCCATACGTTTCCCGAAAAAAATTCTACATCTGATTGAAGGGAAACCTATGGTGGTTCGAGTCTATGAAAAAGCTCGCACAGCCAAATCGCTGGATGATGTAATTGTTGCCATTGATGCGGATGAAACAGCAGAAGCGTTGAAAGAATGGAAGGTAAAAACCGTTATGACTGCTGATGATCACGTGTCCGGTACAGATCGTGTTTATGAAGTAGTAACTGATATGGAAGTGGATGTGATCGTCAACATCCAGGGGGATGAGCCGACTATTGATCCACAACTGATTGATGAATTGGTGATGCAGTTTGAAGATGACTCTATTGTAATGGCTACCGTGGCAGGGGAACAGATGGATGTGGAAAATATATATGATTTGAATACGGTAAAAGTATTGCTGGATACAGAAGGATTTGCGGTTAATTTCCGGCGTGAACCTGTTCCTCATGAAATTGGAGGGTACTACCCCCACATGGGATTGTATGGGTACAGAAAAAAGACATTGGAACAAATGACTAATTTGGCTCCTTCTGAAAATGAAAAGGCGCTGAAGCTCGAACAGTATAGAGCTATAGATAATGGTATACCAATCAAGGTGATTCTTACGGAAAAAGTGAGCAAGGGAATTGATACAATTGATGATTTAAAACTGTTTGAAAGGGCATAAATGCCAACCAAGAATCCAGTGAAATATATTTTTGTGCTAGGTGGTGTAATCTCCGGCCTGGGAAAGGGGATTGCTGCTGCTTCTATTGGCTATCTTTTAAAAAGTGCCGGATTAAGGGTTACAATTTTGAAACTTGATCCCTATCTGAATGTGGACCCTGGTACTATGAATCCATACCAACACGGGGAAGTTTTTGTTTTGGATGATGGCTCTGAAACGGACCTTGATTTAGGCCATTATGAGCGCTTCATCGATGTGGATATGAGCAAGGACAACAATGCCACCTCAGGACAGGTATATAGCACCGTACTAGATCGGGAAAGGCGTGGCGATTATCTTGGCGCAACTATCCAGGTTATTCCTCACATTACCAATGAAATTATTTCTAGGATCAAAGCAGTTAATAAACCAAAAAAATATGATGTGGTAATATGTGAAGTAGGCGGTACGGTAGGCGATATCGAAAGTTTACCATTTATGGAAGCCGTTCGACAATTATCCTTGGAAGTGGGATATCGCAATCACACCATTATGCACTTGACCCTTGTTCCATATATTAAAGCCAGCGAAGAACTGAAAACCAAACCGACCCAACACTCTGTAATGAAACTGCGGGAGATCGGTTTAACGCCAGATATGATTCTTTGCCGCTCCGAATACAAACTTACCAAAGAGGTAAAGCAAAAAATTGGTTTGTTTGGAAATGTGGATCCAAACCATGTTATCGAAGGAAGAGAAGTAAAAAGTATTTATGAAGTTCCTCTTAATCTATACAATCAAAAGGTAGGGACAATCATCATGGAGCGTTTAGAATTAGCTGGGGAAGTAGATGTTTCTTATTTAGAAACATTTATTAAAAAATTTAAACGTCCCACTCACAGAGTAAATATTGCTATGTGCGGGAAATACACAGAACTTCCCGATGCCTATAAAAGCGTGCTGGAAGCATTCATTCATGCCGGTGTTGAAAATGATGCCCGGGTGAATGTGAATTGGGTAGCCACTGAAAATGTAAAATCGGAGAAAGATGCAGAAAGAATTTTTGGGGAAATAGATGGCATTCTCCTCTTGCCCGGATTTGGCTCCAGGGGATCTGAAGGAAAAATGCTATCTTGTAAGTACGCCCGTGAAAATAAGATCCCATTTTTGGGTATTTGCCTTGGTCTCCAATGTGCTGTGATTGAGTTTGCTCGAAATATATGTGGATTGAAAGGTGCCAACAGTACGGAATTTGATAAAAACACTCGTTATCCTGTTATTGAATTGATGGAATCACAGCGGGCCATTAAACGCAAAGGGGGGACCATGCGACTTGGGGCCTATGATTGTACCATTGAACCAGGCACGCGAACCTACGCGGCCTACCGGAAAAAACAAATTTCAGAACGCCACCGTCACCGCTGGGAAGTGAATAATCGCTACCGTGATCGCCTGGTAAAAAACGGGTTAAAAATTTCTGGTGTAAATGAGGAACTCAATTTAGTTGAAATCATTGAATTACCTGATCATCCCTGGTATGTTGCCGGGCAATTTCATCCAGAATTAAAAAGCCGGGTGAGTAAGGCCCATCCGCTTTTCAGGGAATTTATAAAAGCAGCCGTTAAACATTTAAATGGAAAATCTTAATGGGTAAACAGGTTAATGTTGGGAATGTTGTTTTTGGTAGTGATGCGCTGCCATTGATTGCTGGACCCTGTGTAATTGAATCGTTGGATCACAGCCTGAAGATGGCTGAATCCATTAAGATGATTACCGAAAAAATTGATATGCCGTTCATATTTAAAAGTTCTTTTGATAAGGCCAACCGTACTTCAATGAATTCATTCCGAGGGCCCGATATGGATCAGGGTTTGGAAATTCTTTCGGCCGTGAAATCTGAAGTGGGTGTTCCCGTTTTAACTGATGTTCATCTACCTGATCAGTGCTTACCCGTTTCTGAAGTTGCCGATGTACTGCAGATCCCTGCCTTTTTATGCCGACAGACAGATCTACTTATGGCAGCAGGAAAATCAGGGACACCGGTAAACATAAAAAAAGGCCAGTTCTTAGCTCCAGGAAAAATGAAACATGCAGCCGAAAAAATTGCAAACACCGGTAATCAAAATATTTTGCTTACTGAAAGAGGAACCTCCTTTGGCTATGGGCTTATTTCCGATATGACTTCTATCTCCATCATGCAAGAATCAGGTTATCCGGTTGTATTTGATGCCACCCACAGTGCCCAGATTCCTGGTGGCGGTGCCAAAACTGGCGGGCAACGGGGAAACATCCCAATCTTAGCCAAAACTGCTGTTGCTGCTGGCTGTGATGGAATTTTCATGGAAGTTCATGATCATCCGGATGAAGCAAAATCGGATGCAGCCACCCAATGGCCTTTGGATAGTTTGAAGGGATTACTTCAAACTTTATTGAAGATTCATGAGGTAATTCGGTAGTTGAATTACGACACTTCAAAAGTTAAAATGATTATTTCTGATGTGGATGGTGTAATGACCGATGGTTCCATCTACATAGGCAAAGGCGGTTTGGAGCTAAAGCAGTTTTGTGTATCAGATGGTTTCGGTGTCGCATTACTTCGTGCTGCAGGGCTAGAATTAGCCCTCATCTCTGGTCGGAAATCAGAAGCTACGGCCGAACGTGCAAAAGAATTAAAAATCGAAAATGTATATAATGGTACCCTGAATAAAATTCCACCCTATGAAGCAATAAAGAAAAAATATAATTTAACCGATAATCAAATTGCATACATCGGTGATGATTTAATCGATATTCCAGTGATGGAATTAGCAGGTGTACCCATTGCCACTGACAACGCTGTTCCAGCCGCAAAAAAAGCAGCTGTTTATGTTACTCAAAATGGTGGTGGTCATGGTGCTTTCCGCGAAGCAGTAGAATGGTTGCTCACCAAACAGGACCGATTAACAGAAGTCATCAATTTGCTGCGGGAAAAGGTTCAGAATCAAAAGTGAAATTAATTTTTTCTTTATTAATGGCGTTTGCCACTTTTGGCTGTGAAACTTCTGATGTGAAACGGACTGGAGAATCTCGCATTGGCCGCCCAGACGCGGAAAGCTGGGATGTCATTATCACCCTTACTAATGAAGGGGCGAAGCGAGCCGTTATTCGATCAGGGCATTTAGAAAAGTATAATAAACAGCAATATATACTTTTAGACCAAAATGTGGATGCTGACTTTTTTAATAAGAAAGAAATCTATACTACCAATCTTATCTCTAATATTGCGGAAGTAGACGAAGAGGAGGATTTTATGGTAGCTATCGGTGATGTGGTGGTTGTCTCAGATAGTGGTGTTACCCTGTTTACCGATACCTTATCATGGGATAATGTGAGAGAAAAAGTGTTTACTAATGATTCCGTTGTTTTCATTACAGAAAACCAGGACACGCTCTACGGAATTGGATTTGAGTCTGATGTGGAATTAAATAATTGGAAAATTCTGAAACCAACCGGTGTTTTTCATGAGGACAAAGATGAAAAATAATCATCAGAAACTCAGTGCCAAAGGACTTCATAAACGGTATGGCAAGCGCTGGGTAGTCCGGGATGTAGATTTGAATGTAAATAAGGGAGAAATTGTCGGATTGCTGGGACCGAATGGCGCCGGGAAAACAACCACCTTTTATATGATTACGGGTATGATTAAACCGACAAAGGGTCAAATTTATCTAGATGATAATGAAATTACTGATCGTGCTATGTATCAACGTAGCCGCTCTGGGATTGGTTATCTATCCCAGGAACCCTCTATTTTTGGAAAACTTAGTGTTGAGGATAATCTCCACCTTGTGCTGGAGATGTCAAACTTACCTAAAGAGGAACAAGCTGAAAAAGTGGAACAACTATTGGATGATTTGTCCATTCAGCATATTCGCAAGAATAAGGGAAGCAATTTGTCGGGAGGTGAGCGTCGTCGCGTAGAAATTACGCGGAGTCTGGCCATTGACCCGGATTTTATGTTACTGGATGAACCCTTTGCTGGTGTTGATCCCATCGCCGTTGAAGATATTCAGTCCATTGTTCATTCTCTGAAAAAACGGAATATTGGTGTATTAATTACGGATCACAATGTACGTGAAACACTTTCAATCACTGATCGATCATATTTATTATTCGATGGGAAAATCTTGAAATCAGGTACATCTGAATTTTTAGCAAACGATGAAGAAACACGTCGTCTTTATTTAGGAGAAAAATTCCGACTTTAATGCCACGCCTAAAGCAAAGACAATCTTTACGCCAAACCTTATCTCCCCAGCAGGTGATCCAGGCCAGTATTCTCCAACTTAATGTATCCAATTTGGAACAAAAAATATTAGATGAACTGGAAAGCAATCCTGTTTTAGAGCAGGCTGAAACACAGGATGATGAAGAGGTTATTAACTCGGAAAATGAAGAAGTAGATTTTGAGGAAGATCCCGATGAGTATGAACCCGCCAACATATATGATAATACGAGAAAAGAGAATCGTGAATTGCCAGTGCGGGAGCAGCTGGACTTTGCAGAGGGGTTGGTAAGGCAGTTGGACAACTTCAACCTATCAGACTTGGAACGTGCAATTGCGGAAGATATCCTCTGGAATCTGGATGAGAATGGCTATCTGGCTGTTGATCCGATATTAATTGCAGATCGTTATGATCGAAAAGAGGAAGTGGTGAAGCATGTACAAGATAAATTACAACAACTGGAACCGCCGGGCATTGCTGCCAAAGATTTGCAGGATTGTCTTTTAATTCAGTTGAAGGGGGAAGAAGATACTTTGGCATACCAGATCGTGTCCAAATATTTTGATGATTTTGCCAATCACCGTTATGACAGACTACAGAAATATCTGGATATATCAAAAGATTCTCTTGTTGAAGTTATTGAAGAAATCAGCAATTTAAATCCCCGTCCTGGCGATGGGAAAATTGGAATTGGCACTGAAACGGTCATTCCAGATCTATTGGCAGTTCAGCAGGATAGGAAATGGGTAGTAATTATTAATGATTCTTGGATTCCAGAACTGAATTTAAGCAATGAATATGTGACAATGTTAAATCAGAAAGATTTGCCGGGGGAGACACAAAAATACCTTAAGGAAAAATTTGACTCTGCTTCCTGGTTTATCCATGCAATTGAACAAAGGCGTCATACACTTACTGCAGTGATGGAAGCTATCATTAAACGGCAAAAGGGATTTTTTAAAGGGGAAATTGAATTGTTAGTACCTATGAAGCTCCAAGATATTGCCGATGATATTGATATGGATATTTCTACTATCAGCCGCTCTACGCGAGGGAAATATGTTGATACACCTTATGGCATTTTTGAATTAAAGTCCTTTTTTACCGAAGGATATAAACTGGAAAGCGGTGAAGAAGTCAGTACTAAAGCGATTAAAGATTTACTAAAAAAACTGATTGATGATGAAGATAAAAGTTTTCCATTGACCGATACAGATTTAGCCAATCAGCTAAAAGATGGGGGTTTTCCTGTGGCTCGGAGAACAGTAGCAAAGTACAGAGAACAATTACATCTTTCTGTCGCACGATTGCGACGCGAATTAACTTATTAACAAGAGGAAAAAATGCAATACAAACGTATCATTGTCGGAGATTCTGAGATAAAAGTTCCAATATTATCACTGGGAGCATTACCTATAGCAGGGATCGCTTTACTTCTTTGGCTTCTTTCGGGAGTTTATATGGTTGGCCCAGATGAAGTCGGTGTCGTGCAAACATTCGGTAAGCATTCAAGAGTGGCCCAATCGGGGTTGAATTACCATTTCCCATTTCCAATTGAAAAAGTGCAAACACCCAAGGTAACGGAAGTAAAACGCATCGAGATCGGATTTCGTACTGTTGGGAAAAACCAATATCAAACGGTTCAACGGGAAAGCCTGATGCTCACCGGGGATGAAAATATTGTTGATGCGGAAATGATTGTCCAGTATCGTATTAAGGATCCAGTGGCTTATTTATTCAATTTCATTAAACCGGAGGTAACCGTCAGGGAAGCATCGGAAGCGTCCCTAAGAACAGTGGTAGGCCGACATAATATTGATGAAGCGCTCACTTCAGGGAAATTTATGATCCAGGAAGAAACCAAGTTCTTGGTCCAAGAAATTCTAGATAAATATAAATCAGGAATTTTGGTCGTTGCGGTGCAGTTGCAGGATGTCAGTCCACCCGAACAAGTTATTGCATCATTTAAGGATGTGGCATCAGCAAAAGAAGATAAAAACCGGATGATAAATCAGGCAGAAGGATATCGCAATGATATCATTCCTAAAGCGCGGGGTGAAGCCCAGGCCAGAATTCGGGAAGCAGAAGGTTATAGGGAAGCCCGCATTGCCCGGTCAGAGGGTGATGTCGCCAAATTTAGTGCGGTACTGAAAGAATACCGTAAGGCCAAAGGCGTTACTGAAACACGTATGTATTTGGAAACGGTCGAGGAAATTTTATCGAATCGTGAAAAAATAATAGTGCCAGATTCAGAAAATGGGAATTTAATTAATCTATTGAATCTGAAAGCAAAGGGGGATAAATAATCATGAAAAAGATACTGTTAGCATCGGTAGCAATCCTTGTTCTTTTAGGGCTGACTACAGTTTTTATCGTAGATGAAAAAGAACAGGTAGTCATTCTCGCATTTGGGAAACCGGTTCGCACTATCCTTGAACCGGGTATAAATATGAAAGTGCCTTTTCCATTCCAGGAAAAAATCAAGTTTGATGACCGTCTGTTGGAATATGACTCTCCACCGGAAGAAATATTGAGCAAGGATAAAAAAACACTCATTGTTGATAACTATGTCCGTTGGAGGATTGTAGATCCGCTCCAGTTTTTGAAAACAGTTCAAGCTATTCCTATTGCATTAAGTCGCATGGATGATATTGTATATTCTGAACTACGCCGGGAATTGGGTACCCATGACATGGTTGAAATCATTACTGAAAATAGAGAGAAACTCATGGAAATAGTGACTTTCAATAGTAATAAGGCAACCTTGGATTATGGTATTGCGGTGATAGATGTTCGTATCCGGCGAGTAGATCTTCCAGCAGAAAATGAAGAATCGATCTATGCCCGGATGGAAGCGGAAAGGAATCGACAGGCCAATAAATTTCGGTCAGAAGGCGAAGAGGAAGCCCAAAAGATTCGCGCCGCAACTGATAGAGATAAAACCATCATTCTAGCAGATGCATATAAAGATGCGGAACGGCTTCGAGGTGAAGGAGATGCAGCGGCAGTGGAAATCTATGCTAAGGCCTATTCTGCCGATCCAAAATTTTATGAGTTTGTTCGTACACTAGATATGTATAAGAAAATTATCGATGATAAGACCACATTAGTCCTACCGTCGAATTCACGTTTGTTTAAACTATTATTGGAAAAATAAATGGATGTCAATATTCGATCGACCACCATTTTAGGTGTGCGTAAAAAAGGAAAGATAGCCCTTGGTGGTGATGGCCAGGTCACATTTGGCGATATGGCCATTAAGCAGAAAGCTGTCAAGGTGCGCAGATTCAAATCTGATAAAAACTTGATCCTTGGAGGCTTTGCTGGTGCTGCGGCTGATGCACTCACCTTATTTGATAAGTTTGAATCCAAGCTGGATGAATATGAAGGTGATCTTAAGCGTGCCGTAGTTGAATTGGCTAAGGAATGGCGGACGGATAAATATCTCCGCAATCTAAAAGCACTACTGGCACTGATGGACAAACGGCATGCATTTATTGTTTCTGGTGATGGTAATGTCATTGAACCAGACGGTCCGATCATTGCCATTGGTTCCGGCGGCGGTTTTGCGCAGGCAGCGGCTACAGCATTCATAAAAAGCACTACTTATCCAGCCAGAAAAATTGTGGAGAAATCACTTCAAATCGCCGCTGATTTATGTATTTATACCAATGATTCGATTACAATTTTAGAGATAGAATGAGCCAATTGACCCCGAAAAAAATTGTAAAAGAATTGGACCGATTTATTGTTGGCCAATCCAGTGCCAAAAGGGCAGTGGCTATCGCCTTGCGAAACCGTTGGCGGCGTCAGCAGATTGAAGGAACGATGCGAAATGAAATTGTTCCTAACAATATTATACTGATCGGTCCAACCGGTGTCGGTAAAACAGAAATTTCTCGACGATTAGCCAAATTAGCCAAAGCACCATTTGTTAAAGTAGAGGCCAGCAAGTTCACCGAGGTTGGTTATGTAGGGCGTGACGTAGAATCTATCATTCGGGATTTAACTGATGTGGCTATGAGTATTGTCAAAAGGGAAAAAAAGGAAGAAGTCAAGACTCTGACTGAATCGTTGGCTGAAGAAAGGATCTTAGATTCTCTTTTTCCCAGTAACGGATCCCATAAACCCACTAAAGCAGAGAGAGAACGTCACAGGAAGACTAGGGATCGACTGAGACAAAAATTATTAAATGGCGATTTTGAAGATCGTGAAATTGAAATTGAAGTAATTGAAGAAACTACACCTATGATGCAGATTTTTGGACCGCTTGGTGGCAGCGATGACATGGGAATGAATTTGAAAGAAATGCTTTCCAATGTGATGCCCGGGCATAAAAAGCGCCGAAAAATACCTGTTTCAGAAGCTCGACATATCCTCATTGAAATGGAGGCAAATAACCTTATAGATCAAGAGGAACTTATGCGGATGACAAAACGAAAGGTTGAGAATAACGGTATTGTCTTTTTGGATGAAATTGACAAAATCGTGGATAAGAATAGTGGCGCCTCCGGACCTGATATCAGCAGGGAAGGTGTTCAGCGGGATTTATTACCGATTGTTGAAGGCAGCAGGGTACCGACGAAATACGGTATGATTAAAACTGATCATATCCTTTTTATTTCAGCGGGGGCATTTCATGGTTCCTCCCCGTCAGATATGATCCCTGAACTTCAGGGTAGGTTCCCAATTCGGGTGGAAATGAATAAATTGACTGTCAACGATTTTGTTAAAATTCTGAAGCATCCCGAATCATCTTTGATCAAGCAATATATGGCTTTGCTGGGTGCAGAAAATGTAACCTTAAAATTTGATCCAGATGCAATTCGGGAGATTGCAAAGATGGCCGCTGAGGTGAATCAAAAAATGGAAAATATCGGAGCCAGAAGATTGCACACAGTAATGACAACATTATTAGATGGGTTTATGTTTGAAGAATACAGTGGTAGAAGGAAAATAATTACAATTACCAAAAAGATGGTTGATGAAAAATTAAAAAACATTGTTAAAGATCAGGATTTGAGTAAATACATATTATAAAGAATGTGGATTGAGTAATTAGGAAGTAGAGTTGAAAAAAGATTTTTTACATATTACCGATTTTACTACTGAAGAAATTTGGGAGACTCTTGAATTAGCAAAGGAGATTAAGGCCAAACTGAAAAACAGGGAAGAATATAAACCATTCAAGGATCAGTCATTGGCAATGATTTTTGCCAAACCATCGGCTCGCACACGAATATCATTTGAAACAGGATTTTTCCGCCTTGGTGGACATGCACTTTACCTTGGTCCCAGCGATATTGAGATTGGGAAACGGGAAGCAGTAAAGGATATTGCCCGTGCATTCAGCGGTTATAATGATATGATTATGGCGAGACTTTTTGAGCATAAACATATCCTTGAACTTGCCGAATATGCTTCAATCCCAGTGATAAACGGCCTCACGGATTATAACCATCCCTGCCAGATCATGGCTGATATTCTGACTGTTTATGAACATCGTGGCAATCTAAATGATTTGAAAATTGTTTATGTGGGCGATGGAAATAATGTTGTTCATTCATGGTTGCATCTAGCAGCCCGTATTCCAATGCACTTTACATGTGTTTGCCCGGAAGGATTTGAACCGGATCAAAAGACGATTAAGTTAGTTGAAGATACGGGCACATCAATGGTGGAAGTCAGCAACGATCCAAAATCAGATATTTCCGGTGCCGATGTGATCTATACTGATGTATGGGCGTCCATGGGGAAAAAGGAAGAAACAGAAATGCGCGAAAAACTTTTTGCGGAATTTCAAGTGAACTCAGCGATGATGGAATCTACCAGTAAAACTTCTTTATTCATGCACTGCCTCCCTGCTGAAAGAGGTCGGGAAGTAACTGATGCCGTAATGGAATCGCCTAATTCCATCGTATTTGACCAAGCAGAAAATCGGTTGCATGCACAGAATGCCATCATGGTAAAAATTGCCGGGAAGATGTAATTTAATCCAATAGTTATGACAAACTCTGAGCTCAAAATAATCGCTAGTCAAATCCTTCGCGAAGAAGGGCAGGAATTGATCAATGCTGCTGACCGTGTTCAGGATAACGTTGTTCAGGCTTTCGAGATCATAAAAGATCACCCCGGTAAAGTAGTGATTTGCGGTATGGGTAAGTCTGGACTTGTTGCACAGAAGATTGCAGCCACATTGTGCAGTATCGGTACAAAGGCTGTGTTTCTCCACGCTGCGGAAGCAGTTCATGGTGACTTAGGTATTTATGCTCCAGGAGATCCAACGATTCTTATCTCAAAAAGCGGCGCCACAGAAGAATTAATGAGATTAATACCCATTTTGAAAGAATTTGAATCACCGTTGATTGGAATAATAGGTAATATGAAATCTCCCTTAGTTGATCAAATGGATGTTGTGCTGGATGCTTCTGTAAAAAAAGAAGCGGACCCCTTGGGAATTGTTCCTACCTCTAGTACAACCCTGACAATGGCCATCGGTGATGCCCTAGCTGCTGTGTTGATGGGCAATCGTGGTTTTAATCATGAAGATTTCGCCAAATTGCATCCTGCTGGTGATTTAGGACGGCGCCTTCGGCTCACTGTAGCACATATTATGCAACCAATTAAAAATGTTGCAGTGGTAAAGATAAATGACTCTGTAAGGAAAGTAGTCATTGAAATGACAGAGAAACCGCAAGGCGGAGCGTTGGTAATGGATGGCGATAGCATGCTTTTAGGTATTGTCACTGAGGGTGACCTGCGCCGCTGTTTAGCAAACAATGGTGATATTGATCAATTAAAAGTCACTGAGGTAATGACTTCAAATCCAATATATATTTCTAAAGATGCTCTGTTAAAAGATGCTGTAACATTAATGGAAGATCGGAAATCTCAAATATCCGTATTACCGGTTGTCAACGGTAATGGGAAGTCCTGTGCCGGTTTACTGCGGCTTCACGATATCTATCAGACGCACCTGTTTTAAATATTATTTATACGATTCCCATCTGACTTCATAGGTTCGATAGGAAACTTTGTCTCCTTCAGACAGTGGAATAACCAATTTAAATTCACTTACAGATCCGGGTTCGAGGGCGGTATCTGCTCGAATACCGCTAAAATATTTTTGTTTTTTCCCGGTAACAAAAACAGAATCTTTTTGAATAAGCATTGTTGTGGGAGACCAAAGGTTAGCAATCACTCGTACAAAGTCGGCTCGTTTTGTTCCAATATTTTTAATTTTTCCGGTTATTTCTTCTCGATCCGGGAAGGCGTTTACAAAGGGTTCACCCATTAGCTCAACTTTGGCATTCGGTGGTAAATCATCTGTAATATTTACAATGCGATCCCGTTCGATGGCTAACTGTCCGATAGATGTTTGAAGAATAATTCCTAAATCATCTTCTTGAATAATTTCACCGTTTACGATAGTACCATTTTGTAGTTCAATACGATGTCGTAATTGTGGAATTTTAATTAAGTTGAGTAATTCTTCATCGATTGTTGGTATGGGGCCTCTACCTTTTTCGTAAACGGAAATAACTCGTTTAAGAGAATCTACTTGTTGATGAAGGATATCAACACTGGATTTCAATTCAAAAAAGGGTTCACCTAGAGGGAGTTTATCTCCTTTTTCGTCCATTTCACGCACTTCAGGTAATGGGATCAGACTATCGTCAACTGTTGTGTCTGGTGTTTCTACTATTTCATTTGGTTTGATTGTTTGAACTGAATTCGAATCTATGGCAGTAGTTGTATCGAGTGGTGCCACAATAACGGTGGTATCCGCTTCATCTTGAGAGAAAAGGGCGCTAAACAACAAAATAAGTGCTGGAATCTTATTCATTCAAGATAACTGCTTTTTGGTGTGCTTCGAAGGTCCTCCGGTGGATTTCCTGTTCGTAAGTTTCATACTCCCCCAAATTCTTCACAGTTTGGATGACGGCCGAATGTAGTTTGAATTGATCAGGATCAGATAAAATTGGCATAATGAAAGGGATTACAGTCTCATCACCTAAGTCCGAAAGTTTCTCAATTGCCTTGATACGAATATCCTGAGGGTAGGCGTCATTCATGGCAATTTCTTTTACCGCTTTTTGAATTTGAGGATCTTTGAATTCACCCAGTGCTTCTAGGAGGGTATTCAGTAGGTTGTAATATTGATCTTTTCCTGAACGGTAAGTTTGCAGTAGTGCAAGGATTAGATTTTCTTCCTTCACACCCTTCATTGTATTTAAGGCGAAATCCTGAACTTCTAAATTGGTCTGCGGGTCTCCCAATAATTCCGCAAAGGCACCAGCTACCTGGGATGGGTCTTTTTTCCCTAGGATCTCTAATGCGCGATTGCGAATGCCCAGATTTACATCTGGATCCCTTGCAATTTGTGTAAGAATGGGAACCACCTCATCAGTTCCTAATGCACCCAGTGTTTCTGTCAGAAGTCTTTCCGTTCGATTATAATTATTTCGGCTAATTTCATATAGATCTAGCAATGCCAGCACCTGATCTTTGGTGCGGACCTTATTTAAATTCTGAACCAGTGCCATTTGCAACGAATTGGTCTTTTCTTCTACTTTATTCATGGCATTCACCATGGCGTCTGCAGCTCGAGGGTCATCCTTGAATTCGGCTAATAACTCGATCGAAGCCACCATGAAAGTCACATCTAGAGCTGCTGCTTCACCCACCGTTTCAGAAATCGCATTTAAAGCGGTAGGATGTTGGGTTTCCGCTAGTGCTTTTCCAGCAGCTATCCGTACATCGAATGGTTGATTGGTGTCATTATAAATCGCAATCATTTCTTCAATGGCTTGGAGTTTTCCTTCGCTAAAAGATGTTCTGAGGTTGTCAATCAACTCAAAAGAAATATCGTCTTTTTCATCCTTTCCTGGCCAGAATTTCTTTAGCATAGAACATCCCTCAAGAAAAAGGAATGAAGAAAGAATTATAATGGTGAGATTATGGCGTTTCATGATTTCCCCAAAATTTTAATTTCAGATCATGGCCGTCAAATATGGCATAAGAAAAAAAGCTTAGCCAGTCTCCAAGAATCAATAATTTACCACCATTAAGTGTTAATTCCTTTGCCTGGTGGTAATGGCCGGTAATAAAATAATCATACCCTTCTTCTAACCGTTTTTGGGCATGAATCGACATTTCATCCGATATCTTTTTGTTGTATTCCTTGGAATGATGATAATGTTTTCCCTTTTTAGAAACCCACTCACCAATCCTATATCCCAGTCGCGGATGAAGTAACCGGTAGGTCCAAATAAATAAACGGGAATGAAGTAATCTTTTCAGCAGTCGATAACCTTTGTCCCATGACAAATAACCATCCCCATGGGTCATGTAAAACTTTTTACCATTCACATCGAAAGTTGTATCCGAAAAATAAGTATGGTCAAACAGGGTTTCGGTAATGAAATCACGGACCCAATAATCATGATTTCCAAGGATGAAATGTACTTTTATTCCTGCTTCACGTAATTTTATTATTTCGTAGTAGAAGGGGAAAAATACTTTGGGTATCACATCTTTGTACTCGAAATAAAAGTCGAAAAGGTCACCATTAATCACAAGCGTACCACCAGATTTTTTCACATGATGAAAAAATTCGAACAGGATATCTTGTCGTTTTACCTCAGATTCTGTTCTTTCCAGCATTAAATGGATGTCGGAAATAAAATAGACTGGCAATTCCATATAGGCTAAAATACTGTTTCATCGAGGGGACAGTCAATCTTGAAACTAGAAAAATTAATTAAATTATATTTTAACATTTTTTGTTGAATATCGTCGAAATTCAGGAACTAACGAATTAAATTCAAATATATAATAGTATGATACGCATTATTTTCCTCATCATCTTCGCAGCATCATCGATGCTCAGCGCACAAACCTTCGGTCAAAATAAAGTACAATACAGGGATTTTGATTGGAATTTTATCTCATCACCTCAATTTGACATTTACTATTACGGCAATGAAATTGAATTGGCACATTTTACAATGGCAGCTGCTGGTGAGGCCTATGAACAAATTGGAAAACACCTGCGCTGGAATTTGAAAAAACGGGTTCCCATTATTGTTTATCATTCCCACAATGAATTTCAACAGACAAATGTGATTGCACAGTACATGCAGGAAGGGATTGGCGGAGTAACGGAATTATTCAAAAATCGAATTGTTATACCTTTTGAAGGGGATTATGCAGCATTTCGCCACGTTATTCATCATGAATTGGTCCATGCAATGATAAACGATTTGGTATACGGTGGTAGGATGCAAAATGTAATTTCGGGTCAGATAAGGCTCCAAATCCCACTTTGGGCAAATGAAGGGTTAGCCGAATACCTATCTGCGAATTGGGATACAAAAGCAGATATGACAATCCGTGATTTAGCCATTAACGAGCGTATCCCAACCATACGTGAACTGGAATACTTTTTAGCCTATAAAGGTGGCCAATCGGTTTGGCGATTTATTGCCGCCAAATACGGTCGTGAAAAAATCGGCGAAGTATTTCAAGCGATGAAAATAAGAGGAACGGCGGAAGCGGGATTTAAAGAAGCGCTCGGTATGGATTTTGAAGAGTTAACTGAACAATGGCATAAATATATTAAAAAGGAATATTATCCCGATGTGGCTGGAAGGGATGAAGTCGAAGATATTGCTAAACGGCTAACCGATCACAAAAAAGCCAAGAACTTTTATAATGTTTCACCCACAGTTTCTCCCGATGGAAGTAAAATTGCAGTTTTATCTGATCGATCAGGATATATGGATATTTATATTTTGGATGTTGTAACAGGAAAAAAAATCAAGCGGTTGATCAAAGGAAGCCGATCGATCAATTTTGAAGAATTAAAATTTCTCCAGCCCGGAATTAGTTGGTCGCCAGACAGCAAAAATATTGTGCTTGCAGCCAAATCGGGTGCATTTGATGCCCTTTATTTAATTGATGTTAATACAGGAAAACAGAAAAAAATAATTTTTGAATTGGATGGCGTTTTTACCGCGTCTTGGAGTCCGGATGGGAAACAGTTGGCTTTCGTTGGAAATGAAGGTGGTGCCAGTGACATTTATATCTATAATCTTGATAATGAAAAGAGAAAAAATATAACGGATGATATTTTTTCTGATACCGAACCATCCTGGAGTCCAGATGGGAAAATGATTGCTTTTGTATCGGACCGTGCCGGTCTAAGTAATAACGGTAAAACTACTGCCAAGGACATGATTAATCACAATTACGAACAAAAGGATATTTATACCATTGATGTTTTATCCGGGAACATATCTCGTATCACCGAAACAGATTATAATGAAAATTATCCGATTTTTGCCCACACAGAGAATAAACTGTTTTATACTGCAGATTTCCAGGGTACATGGAATCTATTTCGCTATGATTTCAATACAAATGAATCCCAAGCTGTCACAAATTTACTCACAGGGCTTTTTCAGTTAAGCCTAACCCAGGATGATGCAACAATGGTATTTACGGGTTATTCCGGGCTGGGCTGGGATGTTTATCGTGTGAATAACCCCCTCAGTTTAGGTTCCACTGAGCTTTCTCCTACTAATTTTATCTTAAACCGGGAAGAAAATGATAAAGAAGAACTTGTTGACCTAAGAAAACATAAAAGAAAAGGAAGTGACGCCAATACGACCAATTTTTCGACATATATTTTTGCCTGGGAATTTGAGCATTATAACGACGATCAATCTTTAGATAATCAGCCATTGGAGTCCAAACCCGATTCAGTCTATAGAAAGGATGATGGAGAATATATTCCTCAGGTTTATAAAACCCTTTTCAGTTTAGATGTTGCCCAAGGACAATATGGGTACAATAACGTATTTGGCCATCAGGGATTAATTATGTTTTATTGGAGCGATATCATGGGTGATCACCAGATATCTGCGGCAATGCAATCCCAGATTTCATTATCCAATAGTGATTATTATTTGAATTACGGCTACCTAAAAAGACGCATGGATTACTATTTCACTTTATTCCACCAGGCAGATTTCTTTTTTGCTGGATACTCTATAAATGAAATTAATACACTCACGGAATTAACAGCCCGAATGCGTCATTTTGGATTTGCCGCTATGGTATCGCGACCTTTTAATCGCTTTCACCGCATCGATGCGGGTGTTATAGTGCATAATCTGGAATATAAGTTATTTGAAATTGATCCATTACTAAATCAAAACAATGTTGTTCAGGATGATGGTTTCGCCTCAGCAAATCCTACTGTGAGTTATATTTTTGACAATACTGTTTTTGGCTATACCGGACCGGTAGATGGGTTTCGTCAAAATACGACCATTGAATTTAGTCCCGCTATGGGTAACAAGGGGATTTCCTATCAAAAGATCAAGATTGATATGCGCAAATATCATATGGTGTCGAGAGATTATTCATTTGCCGGACGAGTATATTTTGGAACAAGTACCGGTAAAAATCCGCAGAAATATTTTTTAGGAGGAATGCAGAATTGGCTTTTAGGTACAGGAACGACGGATGGTGTTAAAGATGATGAAACAGGAGAATCTCGCTGGCGCAATGTTATCCTAGACAGTCAAAATAATACGCTGCTTCAGGATATTTATTTTTCTGAATTTGCATATCCCTTGCGGGGAGCCCGTTTCTCTGAACGATTTGGGACAAATGTATTTTTGGCCAATTTTGAATTCCGGTTCCCTTTTATCCAATATTTTCAGCTAGGCTTTCCGAAAATTCTTTTAGGAAATATCCGTGGACATGTTTTTATGGATATTGGAGCAGCCTGGGATGATCCACGGGAATTTTCAGACTTTGCGTATTTACAAACAAAATACGGTAATAATTTGCCAGATAAATTTTCTCCTTGGGTCAAGTCCATCGGTTATGGCATTAAATTACCAGTTTTTATGCTGTTCCGTATTGAAGCGGCCTATGACTGGACCGATAGCGGATTTTCCAAACCCCAATGGTATCTTTCCATAGGGTATGACTGGTAAAGCTTACTGCCTTTCAGCTTGATTCTGCACTCAGCCTGACTCAATTTCTCACTTATATTATGTCCAAATTAAAATCTAAAACTGTATATCTATGCTCGGCCTGTGGGAATGATCATCCCAAGTGGTTTGGTCAATGTCCTTCTTGCAAGGAATGGGGTACGCTCAGTGAATATAAAGTGTCTAAAAACCGTGCTAAAGGAGATTATGGCCAGGCCCGTGAAACACAAAAATTGGAAGATATACTTATCGGTGGCGAAGTAGAACGAATCCCTACTGGTATTTCAGAAATGGATCGCGTGTTAGGTGGGGGAATTCTACCTGGCTCGCTTGTGTTGCTCGGCGGTAACCCCGGGATTGGAAAGTCTACTTTAGCGCTTCAGATTTTACCCGCATTTCAAAAACCCGCTTTATATGTATCAGCAGAAGAGAGTGAGAGTCAAGTTGGTTTGCGGGCGCGACGATTAGAAGTGCAATCAAATACATTACATTTGTCATCAGAAAACCGGATTGAAGGGATACTGGACCAAATTTCATTGATCAAGCCAGAATTGGTTGTGGTGGATTCGATCCAAACGATTTTCAGTTCAGAATTAGATTCTTTGCCAGGTTCCACTAGTCAGATACGAGAATGCGGACAGCAGCTTCTTCAGTTGACAAAACAACTTAATATTGCTGTCATTATTATTGGGCACGTGACCAAAGAAGGTATAATTGCCGGGCCTAAGATGTTGGAACATATGGTGGATACAGTTTTATATCTAGAAGGAGATGAGCGTCATGATCACCGAATTCTTCGTTCTGCCAAAAACCGCTTTGGCACTACCAATGAATTGGGAATTTTTCAAATGAAAACCAATGGTTTAGTGCAAGTGGATAATCCGTCTGAACTTTTTTTAGCAGAACGTCAAAATGATATTACCGGTTCCACCATTTTCCCCTCTTTGGAGGGTAGCCGACCAATTTTAGTTGAAGTGCAAGCATTGGTTTCCAACGCCAATTTTGGTACACCACAACGGAATGTGAACGGTTTTGATTTCAAGCGTCTGGCCATGTTATTAGCAGTTCTTGAGAAACGTTTAGGAACTAACATGGGTACGAAGGATGTTTTTGTAAATTTAGTTGGTGGACTTAAAGTGGATGATCCTGCAGCTGATCTGGCAGTGATTACGGCTGTTGCTTCTGCAGCCCGTGATCAACTGCTTTCTAATTCAGTTGTTTTAATTGGTGAAATTGGCCTTGGTGGAGAAGTACGGTCTGTTAGTCGTCTGGAAACTCGTATCAATGAAGCGAAATCTTTGGGCTTTAAAACAGTGATAGCACCGGCGGCCAATGTGAAACGCATAAGTAAACATGTAAAAAGGATAAAAGTATCCGGTATTTCCAGTGTAGGTGAAGCGTTCCAGATTTTATTTTAATGCAATTTATAATATCCCATTGGGAAAAAAGTAATTCAGCCCGTTGTGGGGTGATTAAAACCCATCATGGTGAAATTCAAACACCTGTATTCATGCCGATCGGAACTCAAGGAGCAGTTAAAACAATTGATCCCGAAGTTCTTTCACATTTGCATACACAGATTATCCTGGGGAACACCTATCACTTATATCTTCGACCTGGCCATGAATTAATTCATAAGGCAGGTAGTCTTCATGCATTCATGAATTGGAAAAAATCCATCTTGACCGATAGCGGCGGATTCCAAGTTTTTTCCTTGGCACAATTGAATAAAATCTCTGATGAAGGGGTAGCTTTTCAATCCCATCTTGACGGCAGTCGGCACTTTTTTACACCTGAATTATCCATGAAAATCCAGCGCCACTTAGGGGCTGATATTATTATGGCTTTTGATGAATGCCCTGCAGCGAAATCCGATGAAGCAAGCGTCGAGAAAGCAGTGGAACGAACAACTCTATGGATAGATCAATGCCATAATTATTTGAATAATCAGGCTCCCTTGTATGATTGGGAGCAAACACTGTTTCCAATCGTTCAGGGCAGTATTTACAAACGTATGCGGAAAAGAAGTGTAGAAGCATTAATTCCGTACGCCGATTGTGGTATAGCTATTGGTGGCTTAGCTGTGGGAGAAGAAAAAAAATCTATGTTTGAAACAGTGGATCAAATGGATGAACTATTGCCCCAGGATCAACCGCGATACCTTATGGGTGTTGGGCGTCCGACCGATTTAGTCAAATCAGTAAGCAGCGGTATGGATATGTTTGACTGTGTACTCCCAACGAGAAATGCTCGAAATGGGCAAATGTTTACCAGTCAAGGAATTATAAATATTGAGAATAATCGGTATAAAGATGAGTTTGGAACATTGGATCCCGAATGCAATTGTTATACATGTCAAAATTTTAGTTGCGCCTATCTGCGTCATTTATTCAATATAAAAGAAGTATTGGGTATGCGCTTGGCTACCATCCATAATTTGACCTATTATATGACACTAATGGAAAAAATACGCTCCACCATCGCTGCCGGTGATTTTATATCCTGGTCCAAAAACTACTTGGGTGAAATGTCTGCTCATAAAGGAATGTAGGTTGAGGTACGTTTCCATATTGATCCTGACGGTTGCTTTCAGTTTTGGGCAAAATCTAGAAGTAAGTTTTATGCGCTTTTATGCCAACGATCACGATTATATGGCTGACAATCGTCTTTTGGCAACCAACCGCTTTGAGAAACCGCATATCCAGGTTTTTTATAATGACCGCAAAGTCCCTGTTTTAAAAGAGTGGATCAATGCAGAAGGAGAATCCATTAAGAAGGAAGTTTTAGAATATGGCAACGATAATAAATTGGTCCGGCGTTATTTTTTAAACTCTGATCAAAAGCCGGACAGTTTGATCCAATTCGGCATGGATGAGCCCTGGTCAGAAGAATTCCGCAAAGTTTCAAGCGAACAGAGTAACAACTATTATGAAGGGCAAGAATCAAAATTTATTCTCAATAAGGCAGATCAAATACAATCGATACAGTTTATCAATGTTCGGGGCGAACAATACGGAGAAATTAATTTTATATACGATCACCTGGGGTTACTCAGCGGCGAGGTCTGGACATCATTTCCAGATGGGAAAGTTATCCGACGGTTTGCCTATGAAGTAGATATGCTTGCTAACCGTAAAGAAATTTGGGAGTATGATCGCAATGGACAAGAACTAAGCCATGTAGCTTTGACGCAACCTCCTGCGAGCCAATTGTATAAAACACCACCACCCAGGTATGGCAATCGGCTGGATGAAATATCAATTTTATTAGAAGATATTCATGAGAAAAAAATAAATGTACCTTTTGATGTATTTATACCCAAAACTGACTATGATTTAATGATTTTAACCAATGGTGACAGTTTAATGATCCATTTGGTAGAATTAGGAGTACAACGTGTTAAATTTATCATTGCAGGTGAAAAAGATGAATTAACTATGCCCAAGTTTCGAGTGGAATCAATCACTTCCAGGTATGGGGAACGCATTTACCCCTAAACTTGCATTGCGATAAACACAGTGGGTAAATTGAATACTCTATAACCACATACTAGAGGATTGAATGAAGTTTTTGAAACATTTTACCTTCTCCGCCTTTTTATTTCTTGCATTTGGGTGGGCACAATCCTACCCGCCCCCAACCACGCTAGTGACAATACCTTCTGCTGGAACACTTGTACGGGGCAGTTATGCAATGCAGATGCGCATTCAAAAGAATGGAGGGTTAACTACGTCGTTGCGTGCTGGCCTTACTGACCGCTTCCAATTTGGTCTTTCATTCGGATCAGCTAATTTAATTGGCGATGACAGCTTAGTATGGTATCCCAGACCTGAAGCACATTTGAAATATCGTCTCATTGATGAAACTGAATCTGTGCCTGGGGTCTCAATGGGATTGGATACACAAGGTATAGGAAATTTTAATTCTGCCGATTCCTTGATGCGGTATGATGTAAAAGCTATGGGATTTTTTATGGCCGCTAGCAAAAATTGGGTAACACCATTAGGGAATCTGGGTATTCATGCCGGAACAAACTATAATTTTGCCGAAGTGAATGATGGTGATAAAGATATAAATTATTTTTTCGGAATGGATATGGAATTCAATCCGGAATTATCTGTGCTAATGGAATATAACGCGGCCCTTAATGAAAATGACATGACGGCCAAAACAATGTCTATTAGTCGCGGAGGTTACTTGAATGCGGCCATCCGGTGGACATTTGTAGAGCATCTACATATTGAAATGGATTTTAATAATCTTCTGTTTGATGATGAGAAAGTGGATTACTTCCAGCGGGAATTAAAAATCACGTATATCGAATATTTTTAATGTACATAAATTGGTTAATCGCAATTTTATGGCTTAGCGGTCTATATGCGCAAACCAATTTAGAAAAAGGATTAGCTGCCTATAACCGTAGGTCCGAAGGGAGCATTGAAGATCGGGCACAGCCGGCAGCAATCAATGAAGCGATTAAATACTATCAATTAGCTTTGGATGAACCAGGTGTGGAAATTGATGCTGCTATTGGACTATTAAAAGCCTATTACTTTAAAGGGAAATATGTCAGTAGAAAAGAAGATGAACAAAAAGCCGTTTTTGATAAAGCGAAAAATCTGGCATTAACCTATATAGATAGATATCCAGAGAAACCCGGTTTCCACTATTGGTATTTAACAAATCTGGGCAGTTGGGCAGAGGTCTATGGCATCCTGACTGCTGCTAGAGAAGGTGTTGCCGATCAAATGAAAAACCACGCCATGCAGATTATTGCATTAGATCCGAAATACGAAGATGGTGGCGGATATCTCATGTTGGGTGCCGTCCATTTTAAGTCACCCTATATACCATTTATTTTATCCTGGCCCGATAATGAAGAAGCGGTAAAATGGTTGCAAAAAGCGTTTAAAACTGGTGAAGCGACTCCGGTCCAAAAAGTGTATTTATCCCAAGCACTTTATAAAGAAAAACAAAAAAGTAAAGCTATTGCAATTTTGCAAGAAGTGACCAACATGACTCCTTCTTTAGTTGACCCTGTGAGCGATTGGGAGCAGATAAAAAAAGCCAGAGCCCTGCTACAAAAATACCAATAATTAATATTCATCCATGTCTGAATTAAAAGAGATACGAATTTCTTCGGAAAAAATATTTTCTGGTCGATTGATCAACCTGTATCTTGACCAAGTTAAGTTACCCAATGGGAAAAACAGCACCCGCGAATGGATTGACCATCCAGGGGCTGTCTGCCTTATTCCCATTTTAGCTGATGGAAATCTATGTTTAATTAGACAATTCCGTTATGGCCCAGGAGAGGAATTCATTGAAATACCAGCTGGAAAGCTGGATGAGGGAGAAAATCCGGTGGATTGTGCTTACCGTGAGCTGGAAGAGGAAACGGGATTCAAGGCAAATAAACTCACTTTTTTGACCAACATTCATCCTGCTATTGGTTTTTGCAATGAAAAGATGTGGATGTACCTGGCTGAAGACTTGGAGAAGACAGAGAAGCGACTTGATCAGGATGAATTTCTTGAACTGCTTCCCACGCCACTTCATACTGCTTTGGATTGGGTCTTGTCTGGTAAAATCACCGATGTAAAAACAGTGATCGGTATTTTGTGGGCTGAACGAATTCTCAAACGTTCATAATATTTCCCCACTATGATCGAAGGTCTTTCTAAAAAAGTCAAAGCCAAGGCAAAAGAACTGGGCTTTGAGAAAGTCGGTATTACCAATGCTGAGGCAACTCCTGACGCAAAAAACAACTTGGATCAATGGTTAATGGCCGGTAATCATGCTACAATGCAATGGATGGCCAAAAACAACGAAGCGCGGGGAGATATTCGCAGTTACTTTCCTGACGCAATGTCAGTGATTTCTGTGGGGATGAATTATTATGTAGGCAAAAACCAAACTAGCATTCAATCTGATTATAAATTTAGTAATTATGCTTGGGGCGAGGATTATCATCGGGTACTGAAAAGAAAGCTGTTTGAATTATTAAAATGGTTGAAAGCAAAAAGTGCAGACATAAATGGTATTGCATGTGTAGATACATCCCCAGTAATGGATAAAATCTGGGCCCAAAAAGCAGGATTAGGATGGCAGGGAAAGCATACCAATCTGATTACCCGGGATTACGGCAGCTGGCTTTTCCTGGGAGAATTGATCGTAAATACCGAAATGGAATATGATACACCATTTTACGAGGATCTTTGTGGTACTTGCAGCGATTGCATTGATGCATGCCCTACACAAGCACTAGATTCATATCAGATTGATTCGGGCAAGTGTATTTCTTACCGTACAATTGAACATCGGGGTAATTTTAATGAGGGAGAAGCAGAGTTGGATAGCTGGATATATGGTTGTGATATTTGCCAGCAAGTCTGTCCTTGGAATGAAAAATTTGGACAGATAAGTAATGAACCCGCTTTTCAGCCTCGACAGGAAATTTTAAATTGGTCAAATGAAAATTGGGTTGCCCTGGATGAAGATCAATTTCGTAAATTGTTCAAACGTTCAGCGGTAAAACGCACCAAATTTTCTGGCTTAAGCAGAAATATTTTAACGAACAGGAATAAAGACACTAAAAGACAAAATTGATTGTGCACTACTGGATAAATAATGATCAATTTCCATTTTTTATGACCTTTATGCCTTTGCCTTTCAAAAGAGGAAATTAATATGAGAAAAGTAGGAGTTTTATTATCAGGGTGTGGTGTCAACGATGGGGCAGAAATCCATGAATCTGTGATTACTATGCTGGCGCTGGATCGTGCAGAAGTGGAAATGGTTCTAATGGCGCCTAATATTGATCAAATGCATGTAGTTAACCATTATACAGGCCAGGAAATGGATGAATTTCGCAACGTGCTGGTAGAATCCGCCCGGATTGCCAGGGGAGAAATAAAAGATATGGCTGAACTCAGCGGAAACGATTTGGATGCATTGATTATGCCCGGTGGTTTTGGAGTGGCCAAAAACCTATGCGACTATGCCATGGCAGGTGCGGAATGTTCTGTCAATCCTGATGTTTACCGTTTAGTTAGTGAAATGCACCTTGCCGGTAAGCCGATCGGTGCGATTTGCATTGCTCCGGCAATGATGGCTAAAATTTTGGGAGAGCAGGATGCGTCTGCTGAAATGACTATCGGTTCTGATGAAGTTACGGCAGGAGATATTGAAAAAATGGGTAGCACGCATATAGCGTGCCCGGTTTCGGATATGGTAGTGGATAAGGACAATAAGCTTGTAACCACACCGGCCTACATGGAAGCCAAGTCCATCAAAGAAGCGGCAGAGGGGATTGAAAAGCTGGTGGCGGAAGTTTTATCTATGGTTGAATGATAAAAGTTGCCAAACTATCTGAGATTCCTCAATGTGGGAGTAAACTTGTTATGGTGGGAGAAACGCCCGTGGCGCTATTCAATATTAAAGGAAAAATTCATGCCTGGGACAATCGTTGCCCTCACCGGGGGGCGTCCTTGGCGGATGGAAATATTACAGAAAATGTGATTCAATGCAAATTCCACCTTTGGAAATTTGATGTCAATAAGGCTTGTGCGGTGGCAAACCCAGATATAAAAATAAAATCTTATGCTGTGGAAATGCGAGGTGACGGCATTTATTTAGGGTCATCCTTGTAGAACGCTTCGTCAATTATAGTTTTGTTTCAGCCACTGTCTTTTTGACAGCTTCTAAGGTATCATTTAAGGCCGTTTTTTCTTTTTCCTGAAGTTCAAATTCCAAGATTCTCTCTACGCCGCCAGCACCTATTACCGATGGAACTCCAATAAAATATCCATTAATTCCAAATTCTCCTTCACACAAAGAAGCACAGGGAATGACTCGCTTTTTGTCCCGTAAGTATGATTCAGCCATTTCAATGGCTGATTGGGCTGGGGCATAAAAGGCAGATCCGTTTCCAAGTAATTTAACAATTTCTCCACCAGCAAAACGGGTGCGGTCCACGATTTTTGCCAAACGATCGGCGGGGATCAATGCTTCCACAGGAACACCACCAACTGTAGCCAACCTCGTTACAGGGACCATTGTATCACCGTGTCCCCCAAGGACCAGACAAGTCACATCTTGAACCGAACAGCCAATCTCCATAGAAATAAAGGTTCGAAATCGAGCACTATCTAATGCACCGGCCATACCTACCACTTTATTCTTGGTAAATCCGGATACTTTATAAAAAGCGTAGACCATGGCATCCAATGGATTCGAGATCACAATGACAAAAGCATTTGGAGCATGTGCTTTGATGTTGGTAGCCACATCTTTCATGATTTTCAAGTTTATCTCCAGGAGATCTTCCCGGTTCATGCCTGGTTTACGGGGAATCCCAGCGGTAATAATGAATATGTCAGCGTCTTTCAAGTCATTCCAGTCAGAGGTCCCTGAAATATCCGGATCATAGCCATCATGTGGACGAAGCTGCATGAGATCCAATGCTTTTCCTTGGACCATACCCTCCGCTTTGGGGATATCAAAAATAACAATATCACCTAGTTCTTTCTGAGTAGCTAATAGGGCTAGATTCCCACCGATCTGCCCGCCACCGATTAATGCAATTTTAGGCCGAGACATATTGAATCCTTTTCCTGTTTATTTATGTAATAATCCATAACGAAATTACATCTATTCGAAAGGTCTATAAATGAAAAACCCCGCTCTACATCGTAGAGCGGGGTTTTTCATTAGAATGAAATGAAGTTCGTTTTATCCGTTATTAAACACGCTGACAATCTTGCGGCTACGGCCTTGACGCTTAAATTTGACGACGCCGTCAGCAATCGCAAATAAACTATCATCACCAGCTCGGCGAACATTGATCCCAGGATGAATTTTTGTACCGCGCTGTTTCAGAATGATTCCGCCAGCAAGAATGCTTTGTCCATCAGCCACTTTCACTCCTAACCATTTGGCATTAGAATCACGACCATTCTTGGAACTGCCTACACCTTTTTTATGTGCCATAATTAATCTTCCTTCTTTTTGGGTTTGATAGCTTTTTTCTTTGGTGCTGAGGTTTCGATTTTATCAATCTGAATTAATGAAAAACTTTGACGGTGCCCGTTTTTTCGCCGATAACCTTTCCGCCGTTTTTTCTTGAATACAATCACTTTTCGATCTCGCCCGTTGTTAAGGACAGTTCCGGATACAGATACATTTTTAACTACCGGCTCACCTATCCGAACTTTTTTACCATCGGCTGTAAGAAGTACTTGATCAAATTTGATCTTTTCTCCGGCTTCAGTCCCCAGACTAGCCACCTTAATTTGGTCGCCTTCTGTGACACGGTATTGTTTTCCTGATATATTAACGATTGCGAACATGATTTTTCCAAAAAAAGCTGCTGAATTTAAGCTAACTCATTCTTGTGTTCAACACCAACATGTTCAATTTCTTTCTGGCCATTTTTTGTGGTTAAAAAACGAAATTCATCACGGGCAATTTCCTGATTTCCCTCAATAATGATATAAGTAAAGTTTTGCCACATTAGCCCACGTAAGGCTTTTTTATTATCTTTAAGAAAACGGGCAATCTCAGGATGAAGTTCCAATTTGAGCTTTAAACTGCGGTGTTTGGATTTATATCTGCGCAACCAATGGTCAATTCTCGTAAGGAGCGTTTCCCGGGACATAATGCGCCCTGAGCCGTGGCAAGTTGGACATTCTTCGCTCATGGAATCTAATAGGCTTAAACGAATTCTTTGTCGAGTCATTTCTAATAGACCGAATTCAGAAATGGGAGAAACGGCCACTTTGGCTCGATCTTTTTTTAATTCCTTACGAAGTTCATAATAAATTTTTCGCCGGTTCGCTTCTTCACGCATATCAATGAAATCTATGACAACGAGGCCAGATAAATCTCTTAAACGAAGTTGACGAGCAACCTCTTTACATGCTTCCGAATTGATTTTAAGTGAATTTTCTTCATGGTTTTTTTTGCCAATAAAACGGCCACTATTTACATCCACAACTACCATGGCTTCTGTCTTTTCAATAATAAGATAGGCACCGCTTTTTAGCCAAACTTTTGGCCTGAGAAGTTTATCCAGTTCTTTTTCAATCCCCATGCTTTCAAATAGGGGCTGTTTCAGTCTATAATGCTCCAGATGACTGGCCATATTGGGTGAAACATCCTCCAAGTATCCTTGAAGCTTGCGATAAAGCTTTTTGGAATCGATTACAATTTTACTGATATCGGGGGTAAATAAATCTCGGATTACACTAGAGGCAGTTTCTAAATCTTTATAAACCAAAGTTGCCCCTTTGGTCCGGTTACTTTTTTTTTGCAGTTTTTTCCAATTTTCAATCAAGTTAGAATAATCATTTTGAATAAGCTCTTCGCTTTTCCCTTCAGCAACGGTACGAACAATGACACCCACTCCCTTCTTTTTCATGGAGGAAACAATTTTCTTTAACCGACGCCGTTCATATTTATCCCATATTTTTTTAGATATGCCAATATAATTGACGTTAGGGACTAGAACCAGTAATCGTCCAGGTAGCGCAATTTCTGTTGTGACACGGGGGCCTTTCCCAGCAAATGCTTCCTTAATTACCTGAACAAATATATCCTGCCCGGATTTCAATTCAACATTGATATTATCCCGAAATTTTCGCCGATTTTTTTTGGCGCCATTTTTACTATTTTTTTGCTTGGATGAACGACGGTCTTCGTCATCTAAATCTGCCAGATAGGCAGAATTTTCTATTTCAGAGAAAGGGAGGAATGCATTGATATCATAACCGATATCAACAAAGGCAGCCTGCATGCCGGGTAGGACGTTCTCAACCTGTCCTTTATAAATGTTTCCCACCATGCGCTGGCTTTCCTGCTTCTCGACATACACTTCAACAAGTGTCCCATCTTCAACAATGGCAATTCGAGATTCCCCCATACTTTCGCTGATAAAAATCTCATTTTTCATATCCTTACTCCAAAGATTTACCAACTATGGGCTATTTTTATTTTGGATTGGAGATGAAGGGAAGGAAGCATTCGGCCCTTCAGCCGAGATAGAATTCCACAGAATGAATCAATTTAATCTTCTGAAGGTGGAAAAATTTTTGCAACTATTTTCGATAGGTCTAAAATCAGACCGAAAAAACTTTTTGGACACGCACCTTCAATTCATCTACATCCAATGAGGAAAATACATAGTGTAGTCCAACTGACCAAGAAATATAACAGATTGATAATAAGTTTGGCTTCAATTCGATTTTACTATTAATTTAGATCAGTCGTGATTTGCGCCCTATTTGCCGCGACATAAAAAAATGGTGCTAAAAAGGTTTTCAGCCCCGAAATAGCATCGGGGCTTTTTGTTATGAACAGTATTACAGAAATATTTAAAAAACGGATCCTGGTGCTGGACGGTGCCATGGGAACCATGGTACAGTCATACAATTTGTCTGAGGTAGATTTCCGTGGTGAGCGCTTTGTATCGCATTCAAATGATTTGAAAGGTAACAATGATATTCTGTGCCTTACCCGTCCTGATGTGGTGGCTGAAATTCACCAAGCTTATTTTGATGCAGGTGCAGATATTATTGAAACCAATACTTTTAACGCCAACTCTATTTCCCAGTTAGATTATGCCGCGGAAGACCTAGCCTATGAGATCAATCTAGAAGCAGCAAAGATTGCTAAAACCGTAGCAAAAAAATACACTGACAAATCGCGTTTTGTAGCCGGTGCAATAGGGCCAACTAACCGCACTGCTTCCCTTAGTCCCGATGTCAATAATCCGGGATTTCGAAATATTTCCTTTGATGAATTAAAAGATGCTTATTTTGACCAGGCAAAGGGACTTTTTGATGGAGGTGTTGACCTTTTTCTCATTGAAACGGTATTTGATACATTGAATTGTAAAGCTGCCTTGTTTGCGGTGCAGGAACTGTTGGAAAATAAGGGAGCAGATATTCCTGTGCTTGTTTCCGGAACCATTACCGATGCCAGCGGACGTACTCTCTCGGGACAAACAGTGGAGGCATTCTGGTATTCGGTTTGTCACGCTAATCTCACGGCTATAGGGCTTAACTGTGCACTAGGTGCAGAACAAATCCGTCCTTGGCTGGATGAATTATCATCTGTAGCAAATACCTATGCATTTGTCTATCCCAATGCGGGGCTTCCCAATGAATTTGGTGAATATGATGAAACGCCGGAAAAAATGGCCAATATTATTCGAGAATTTGCAGAAAGTGGACTAGTAAACCTTGTTGGTGGTTGCTGTGGTACAACACCAAGCCATATCAAGGCGATTGCAGAAGCAGTGGATGGGATAAATCCAAGAAAAATTCCGATTATTGAGCCATTAACTAAATTAAGTGGACTCGAGCCAGTTACCATCCGACCAGATAGCAATTTCGTGAATGTGGGAGAGCGAACCAATGTGACGGGTTCGGCCCGTTTCCAAAGTCTGATCAAGGAAGATAATTACGAGGAAGCCTTGTCGGTAGCCCGGCAACAGATCGAGAATGGCGCTCAAATAATTGATGTAAACATGGATGAAGGACTTTTGGATTCGGAACAAGCCATGGAAACTTTTCTGCGGCTGATTGCTTCCGAGCCGGATATTGCCAAAGTACCTGTCATGGTGGACTCCTCCAAGTGGACTGTGCTGGAAACAGGGCTGAAGAACCTGCAGGGAAAAGGCATTGTCAATTCTATTTCTATGAAAGAGGGTGAGGGTGAATTTATTCGCCAAGCCAAAATCATCAAGAATTATGGTGCTGCCGTGATCGTAATGGCCTTTGATAAAAAAGGTCAAGCAGATACTTATGATCGGAAAGTTGATATTTGTACAAGGGCTTATCATATTTTAACAAAAAAGGTTGGATTTTCACCGGAAGATATCATTTTTGATCCGAATATTTTTGCCGTAGCCACTGGCATCGAAGAACACAACGAATACGGTAAAGCATTTATTGATGCAGCCAAAACGATCAAAGAAACATTACCAGGAGTTCATATCAGTGGTGGTGTAAGTAATCTTTCTTTTTCCTTTCGGGGAAATAGCGGTGTCCGTGAAGCTATGCATTCTGCATTTTTATATCATGCAATTCAGGCAGGGATGGATATGGGAATTGTTAACGCCGGACAACTTACTATTTACGATGAAATTGCACCTGAGTTAAAAGAACGAGTAGAAGATGTTATCTTTAATCGTAGGAATGATGCCACAGAAAGACTGGTCGAAATTGCAGAAGGATTCAGGGGTGTTAAAAAAACGCAAGAAAAAGATTTAACTTGGCGACAAAATGCTGTAGAAGAACGATTAAGTCATGCTCTGGTGAAAGGTATCACCGATTTTGTTATTGAGGACACGGAAGAAGCTCGAAAACAATATAGTCGTCCAATTGAGGTAATTGAAGGGCCCCTGATGGATGGGATGAACGTGGTGGGAGATTTATTTGGTACGGGAAAAATGTTTTTGCCTCAGGTGGTAAAATCCGCACGGGTGATGAAAAAAGCAGTTGCCCATCTTATTCCATTTATTGATAAAGAAAAAGATGAATTGGGTCTTACCGATAAATCCAACGGTAAAATTGTCATGGCAACCGTAAAGGGGGACGTCCATGACATAGGGAAAAATATTGTGGGTGTGGTACTTGGTTGTAATGGCTATGATGTGATTGACTTGGGGGTAATGGTCCCATCTGAAAAAATATTATCTACCGCCCAGGACATAGGTGCTGATATTATCGGTCTTTCAGGGCTGATTACACCTAGTTTGGATGAAATGATTCACGTGGCCAGTGAAATGGAACGCCTAAAATTTGATATTCCTCTGCTCATTGGTGGTGCCACCACCAGTCGCACGCATACTGCTGTAAAAATCGAAGAAAATTATACTGGGCCTACGGTTCATGTGATCGATGCATCCCGGGCTGTGGGTGTGGTAAGCAAGCTCTTCAATGAAGATGAAAAAGCAGATTTTGTGGATGGTATTCGGAAAGATTTCGAACAGATACGTGTTACTAGAGCCCAAAAGACTGCTACTAAAACGTTATCCCTTGATGATGCAAGAAAACGGAAGTTTGTAGTTGATTGGGATAGTTCCCAGACTCTAAAACCCAAGTTGCAGGGCATAAAAGTATTTGAGGATTATCTTTTGGATGAACTGGTAGATTATATTGACTGGTCACCCTTTTTTCATGCCTGGGAGTTAAAAGGGGTCTATCCCAAAATATTATCCAACAAAAAGTACGGAGAGGAAGCCCAAAAACTTATAGATGATGGTCAGGGTTTATTGCAGCGGATCGTAGGAGAAAAATTATTGACTGCCAAGGCTGTCATTGGTATTTACCCTGCACATGCGGAAAATGAAACGGTTTTTTCAGAAGGCGTTGAATTCAATTTTTCGCGCCAGCGGGTAGATAAGGGTAGAAATCAGCCCAATTACAGTCTGGCGGACTTTATTGCACCAAAAAATGATTTTCTAGGAATGTTTGCCGTAACTACCGGTCATGGACTGGAAGCAATTGTAAAAGAATTTGAAGATCAAAACGATGATTATAATGCCATCATGGCCAAAGTATTGGCGGATCGTTTAGTGGAGGCCTTAGCGGAAAGGATGCACGAACGGGTCCGAAAAGAATTCTGGGGATATGCTTCTGATGAACAAATGAGCAATGAGGAATTTATCAGAGAAAAATATAAGGGTATACGCCCAGCGCCGGGTTACCCGTCTTGCCCTAACCATAAAGAAAAAGATAAGATTTGGTCATTGCTGGAAGTGGCAAAGAATACGAGCATTACCTTAACAGAAACCCGGGCCATGTACCCAGCTGCCTCAGTATGCGGGTGGTATTTTTCCCACCCAGAATCACGCTATTTTTCTGTGAGCGATATTGGTTTATAAAGAAGACACGGCCCAATTTTGGGAAGACATTTATCTGGAAGATGATGCGGGCTGGGATCTGGGTGGTATTACACCAGTTTTTGATAGTATTGCTGATGAGTTAAACCATGGTCGGGTATGTATTGTAGGCTGTGGCCGTGGTTATGATGTAGTTATGTTTGCCCAAAAGGGATTCGAGGTCACAGCAGTCGATTTTGCGCCTTCAGCAACAACAGCGTTGGAAACAATATCTAAAGAAGAAAATGTGAATGTCCAGATACGCCAGTCTGATATTTTTTGTCTTACACCAGAATATGACGGTGTTTTTGACTATGTTATTGAGCAAACTTGTTTTTGTGCCGTCAACCCTGAGCGCCGACAGGAATACGAAAGGTTGGTATACAAAATTTTAAAACCGGGCGGAAAATTGATTGGCCTATGGTTCCCTCTGGATAAGACAATATCAGATGGGGGACCGCCATGGGGAACAACTATTGATGAAGTAAAATCCATTTTCAAAAATGATTGGATTATTGAAAACGAAGAATTTCCAGAAAAATCCATTCAACCCAGAAAAAATCGTGAAAAACTCATTATTTTTGAAAAACAATGATTGACCAATCCACCTTTAATTTTTTGGCAGACCTGAAAAATAATAATCGCCGGGAATGGTATCATGCCAATAAAGATCGGTTTAAGGATTCCCAACAGAATTTTATCGATTTTGTGGCCATGATACTGTTTCGAATTTCAGAATTCGATCCGGATATGATTGGTACTGAACCAAAAGACTGCTTGTTTCGTATTTATCGCGATATCCGTTTTTCGAAAGATAAAACACCATATAAGACCTGGTTTAGCGCTGGGATGAACCCCGGAGGGAAAAAACGGATGGGTGCAGGATATTATATCCATGTAGGACCAGGAGATTGTTATATTGCCGGTGGTGTTTGGCATCCAGATAAAGAGACATTATCGGCCATTCGTGAATATATCATTGGCTGGCCAAACCAATTTAATGGTATTGTAAATGATTCCGGGTTTGTAAAAATGTTCGGCAGATTAAAAGGGGATAAACTGAAAGTTGCGCCAAAAGGTTATCCGAAAGATCACCTCCAGATTCAATGGCTGAGATATAAGGATTTTATCGTAAGCAAGCATGTTCATGATAAAGAACTTCAATCGGATAAATCTTTTGATATTGCCTATAATGTATATTATCAAATGGCGGATTTCATTTTTTATTTGCGTAGAGCAATCAAATAATCATAAAAATATAGTATTCAACCTAACTTTTGTCATGCGTTCTGAATTAAATATAGCAAAAGAAGCAGCTCTAGAGGCTGGCAGTGTTATCCTTAATTATTATAAAGCAGATTATGAGATTAAAGATAAAGGGTACCATAATCCCGTTACCACAGCTGACCATGAAGCGGATTCACGACTGAAAGAGATCCTGATGGGAGCTAGACCGGAATATGGTTGGTTATCAGAAGAATCGGTGGACTCCGCAGAACGACTACGTAAAGAACGAGTTTGGATTGTGGACCCATTGGACGGGACCAAAGAATTCATTGAAGGGGTGCCCAACTTTGTTGTGAGTGTGGCTTTGGTCGAAAATGGCGTATCAATTGTAGGTGTTCTATTCAACCCAGTAACAGGTGAAATTTTTACTGCGTCTCAAGGTGAAGGGGCTCAATTAAATGGCGAAGCTATTCAGTGCACAACAAAAGAAAATTTACAAGATACGGTGATTTTGAATAGCCGGTCGGAAACCCGTCGGGGACTTTGGAAACCGTATGAAGGTATTTTTGGTAAACTGAAGGCTGTCGGTTCGGTGGCCTACAAGCTGGGTTTAACCGCTGCCGGGCATGCGGATATATTCGCATCTTTGCGTCCGAAAAATGAATGGGATATTTGTGCAGGGACTTGTATTGTTCATGAAGCGGGCGGAAAAGTGATTGACCTAAACGGCAATGATATTATTTTTAATCAGGGAAAGACCTTAATAGAACCTGGTTTGATTGCTGGAGATAACCACGCTGTAGATAAAACATTTAGCGTACTTACTGCAAAGACCATAGGATGACTCAAATACCAAAAGATGCAATTAAGTGTTTAGATAAGGGATTTGTCAGGCTCGTGGATTCCATGGGTGGTGATGATGCGATTGTTCAAGCCGCTCGGGTCAGCTATGGGAAGGGAACCAGCAAAGTCTCGCAGGATAGAGGGCTAATCCGATATCTCATGCGCCACCGCCACACTACGCCCTTTGAAATGGTGGAATTTAAATTCCACTGTAAAATGCCCATTTTTGTAGCTCGTCAGTGGGTACGTCATCGAACAGCAAACATTAATGAATATTCACTGCGATATTCAGAGGCGAGAGATGAATTCTATTATCCTGATCCAACGCAAATTCAATATCAAAGTGCCCTTAATAAGCAGGGACGAGCTGGAAAAGTGCCAAAAAAACTGACAGATAAGGTACTTCAGTATTTTAAGGAAATATCCGAAAGAAGTTTTGACATGTACCAAGAACTGAATGAAGCTGGTCTGGCACGCGAATTAATTCGCGCCATTCTACCAGTAAATCTTTATACCGAATGGTATTGGAAAAATGATTTACATAACCTCTTGCATTTCATTGGTTTGCGGTCTGATAGCCATGCGCAGTATGAGATTAGAGTTTATTCAGATGCAATGGCGGAATCGGTAAAAAAGACAGCACCTCACGCTTGGGAATCCTACCAAGACTATGTTGTGAAAGGAATGCGTTTTTCTCGAATTGAACAGAGTCTTTTGGAACGAAATTTACCTGATCGCGTTGTTGATGATATTTTAGAAGATCTTGCCTACCAAATCACGGCTACCCTAAATAAGAATAAACCGCGAAATGAACCGGATCTGTATCCATTATATCAAAAGCAGGGTGGGGCCGATTCTGAAGCTGATTTCAAATTGAAATGGGATTCGGGCGAGATCAAGATTGGGAATGTACGGGAACTACGTGAGTTTAAACAAAAGCTGGAGAGTTTGAAACACTAGCCACGTAGCGGCAGAGTACACGGCAATAATGATACATTATTTTTATAACTAAACTCTGTAATCACTCTGAGAAACCCGAAAGAAGAACATCATCAACGACTTCGAGGGCAGTATATCAAAAGTGGGTTGAATGGCGTCCTGGATTCCGAAATAATTGAAATATTGCTTAATTTTAGTAGAACGTACCGCAAAGATTGCAAACGACTGACCATGGAATGATTTAGATATGTCTATCTTTAACAGAGCAGAAGTTGTCGATCAAAATTTCAAAAAGTTCGTGAAAGAAGGGAATTTTCCCCCAGCACGTACAAATTTGCTACTATCCCAGACTAATATAAAAACGTCAGAACTGGTTTCCATCTTTGAATCTCAAGTATTGAGTCGACACATGGATCTGAAGGCACGGCTCTTGAAAGATAAAGGAAAATGTTTTTATACCATTGGAAGTTCTGGGCACGAAGGAAATGCAGTATTTGGAAAAGTATTTCCATACACGGACATGGCATTTCTTCATTATCGAAGTGGACCGTTTTTTATTGAGCGATCCAAACAGGTGCCAGGGACCACCCCCATTTATGATATGGCGCTATCGTTCATGGCATCATCAGAAGATCCTATCAGTGGTGGGCGCCATAAAGTCATAGGTAGTAAGGCATTAAACATTCCGCCCCAAACTAGTACTATTGCTAGCCATTTTCCGAAAGCTGTGGGGACTGCTTTTTCCATCGATCGGGCGAAGGATCTAGATATTCCGGAGCGAAAGATAAAAAGCGGGAGTATCGTACTGTGCAGCTTCGGTGATGCTAGCGTAAACCACGCCACAGCATTGAGCGCTTTCAACACAGCTAGTTGGATCACCAGCCAAGGTGGCCACATGCCAATTATTTTTATTTGTGAGGACAACGGTACGGGAATTTCCGTCCCAACCTATGATAAGTGGATTGAAAAAAATTTTGTAAATCGTACTGAGATGGTTTATATCCAAACCGATGGGCTCCATCTTATTGATTTGATGATCAAAACACGCAGTGCTGAACAAGATTGCCGAATTAACCGCAGGCCCATTTTTCTCCATATGAAAACCGTGCGACTAATGGGCCATGCAGGCTCTGATGTGGAAGTCGGCTATCTATCTTTACCAGATATTGTAGAGACTGAATTCAACGATCCGCTACTTCATTCTTCACGAATACTTATGGAAAACCAATGTTTATCTGATGATGATATTTTGAAACTTTATGAATCGTCTCGCAATCAGGTAAATCATGTTTTTGATGCATCCACGGTTCGGCCAAAACTGGAATCATCTAAAGATGTTATGGCATCCATCACAGCCATTAGAGAAAAAAGAACAGTACCAAAACAGCCTAGCACAAAGGAACGAAAATCATTATTTGGGAAAGAATTTAATCGCATAGAACAACCCCAGCACATGGCAAAACTCATTAATTATACCCTGTCTGATATCATGCTTCAATATCCGAATACGGTGGTATTTGGTGAAGACGTGGCCCAGAAAGGTGGTGTTTATCATGTAACGGCGGACCTGTATAAACAATTCGGCTTGCGTCGTGTATTTAACAGTCCATTGGATGAAACATCTATCATCGGGTTTGGCGTTGGATTTGGTCATAATGGGTTTATCCCAATCCCAGAAATCCAATTTCTTGCCTATCTTCATAATGCGGAGGATCAATTGCGCGGTGAAGCAGCCACATTACCTTTTTTTTCTGAAGGACAATTCACAAATCCTATGGTGCTTCGTATTCCGGGGCTTGCCTATCAACAAGGGTTTGGGGGTCATTACCATAATGATAATTCACTCACGATTTTTAGAGACATCCCTGGGCTGATCCTTGCGGTGCCGTCCAATGGTGCTGACGCAGCAAAAATGCTCAGGACAGCCGTTCGTGAAGCGTATGAGAACGGACGCGTTGTGGTATTTTTAGAACCGATCGCCCTTTACATGAAGAAAGACCTTCACGAACTTAAAGATAGAAAATGGAAATTTCAGTATCCGGGGTTGGAGGAAGATATTCCTCTGGGTGAATTCGCTGAATATGGGAAAGGGAGGATACTCACTATTGTCACATATGGGAATGGACTTTATTTATCGCTCCAGGCCCAATTGGAAATTGAGAATAGATTAAAGAAAAAGATCAAAGTGATCGACTTGCGGTGGCTATCAGAAATTGATATACAAAAATTGTTAAAAGCAATTGGCACTTGCGTAAACGTGCTTATCGTTGATGAATGCCGACGAACCGGTTGCCATGGAGAAGGACTCATGGCTCAGTTTGTAAGTGAATCCGAAAGGCCGATGAACCTGAAACTCCATGCTGCGGAAGATAGTTTTATTCCACTTGGTGTGGCTGCCACGGCAACGCTTCCAAGTAAAGAATCTATTATCCAGAATGCCTTGGAATTGATAAATGGCTAAAAAGCGGATTGTGGTTATTTGTCCAGGGCGAGGAACCTATACCCGCGAGACTTCAGGCTATTTAAAACCATACGGTGTTACCGCGCAGCCGCAGATTGAATGGATAGATAAACAGCGAAAGAATGCAGGCCTTCAAACAATTTCGGAGTTGGACGCTTCCACATTCAAATCGAAGACCCATATGGCAGGTGAGAATGCATCTCCGCTGATCTATGCCTGTAGTCTATTGGACTTTCTATCGATCGATCAGGAGAAATATGAGATCACAGCAATTACTGGGAATTCCATGGGATGGTATATCGCTCTGGCGCTGGGCGGCGCCATGTCAAATAAAAATGCATATCACTTAATCCAAACAATGGGATCCATAATGATAAAAGGAATCATCGGTGGACAGATCATTTATCCCATTGTCAGTAAGAACTGGCAACCGGATGGCGCCAAAAAGGATATGGTATTATCAGAGATTGAAAAAGCTGGCGCCTTTGTATCTATTATTTTAGGAGGATATGTTGTCATCGGTGGTGAAAGTAAGGCGCTGGATGCCCTCTTAAAAAAACTCACTAAAGATGATCAATATCCATTTCAATTACCTTTTCATGCGGCGTTCCATACACCACTGTTGGAGACTGTTTCAAGTAAAGCATTTGAAATGATATCAGAATCCACATTTAAAAATCCCTCAATTCCATTGGTGGATGGCCGAGGGAAAATTTGGTCACCATTTTCGACTGATATACAAGCGCTTTATCGATACACCTTGGGAGATCAAGTAACACAATCCTACGATTTTACTTCAGCCGTTACTGTGGCCATAAAGGAATTTTGTCCAGATAAATTAGTTTTGCTTGGTCCAGGAAATACATTGGGTGGTGCCATTGGACAAATTTTGATTCAAAATAATTGGCAGAACCTAAATTCGAAAAAAGCTTTTTTAGAGCGGCAAAATAATGATCCTTATCTAGTTTCAATGGGAATGAAAGAGCAAAAGAATTTGGTATGCTAAATCATCAAAAGATTGAAATTCTAGATTCCACTTTGAGAGAAGGGGAACAGACTCCAGGTGTCTCTTTTTCTGTGAAACAAAAAATTGCAATGATAAAACGATTAGATGCTTTTGGTATGGATTTTATTGAGTTGGGTCACCCAGTTGTGTCCCCTGATGTGTATGAAGCAGTAGAAACATTAAATGATCTTGAATTACATGCGAAAAAAATGGCTCACGGGAGGGCCAGTAAATCAGATATTAATGATGTAGCCACCATTGGTGTAAAATGGATGGGGATATTTTTTGGAACGTCACCATTGAGTTTGAAACACAAATTCAATGTAACAAAATCAGAAGCATTAAAGCGTATTGAAACATGTGTGAAGTATGGTAAAGACAAAGGGCTCAAGCTTCGTTTTACTGCAGAAGACGCTAGTCGGACCAATTTAGATTTTCTAATACAGGTAGGACAAGTGGTCCAGGAGTGCGGAGCGGAGCGCTTTAGCCTGGCGGATACAGTAGGTTGCCTAACTCCCGCCAGGATGAAAGAACTTGTAACTAATATAAGATCAGAAATAGACCTTCCGCTCCATGTACATTGTCATAATGATTTTGGTTTGGCTACTGCCAATGCCCTCGCTGCATTGGAGTCAGGTGCTCAGTGTGTGGATGTAACCGTGAACGGGATGGGTGAGCGCTGCGGGTTGCCCCCTCTAGCCGAAGTGACCACAATCTTGACGGAGTTATACAAGGTCAACCACAATTGGGATTTGGGACTGCTTCCGGAATTATCCAAACTGGTTGAATCGTTTTCTGGGCGTATATCCGAAGCGAACCAGCCGATTGTGGGAAAAAATGCGTTCACACATAAAGCTGGATTACACGTTAAAGCTGTTATGGAAGAACCAAAATCCTACGAAGCTATTTCGCCAGAAACTGTTTATCGGAAGAGACATATAGTTATCGATAAATACACAGGAAAAGCAGCACTCAAAAACAAACTGGATATAATGGGAATGCACTTAAAGGACTGGCAATTAAAAGCCACTTTAAAAGAGATAAAAGCGCATCCAGAAAAAGTTTCCTGGAAAGATGACGAACTAATATCTCTCGCCAATTCAATTATAATAAAGGTGTAATTTCCGTCACAATTAATAGGAATTTTCATGAAAGAATTAGGCCCTGATTTTTACAATATTACGGATCTGCTTTCAGAAGAAGAATTACTGATTCAAAAAACAGCCCATGACTTTGTTCAGGCAGAGTTTATGCCAATTATTAACGAGCATTATGAAAAGGCCACCTTTCCCATGGAATTAGCACCAAAACTGGGTAAACTGGGATTTATGGGCTCGGCCCTGCCAGAAAAATCAGGTGGTGCTGGCGTGAGCAATGTGGCTTACGGGTTGATTTTACATGAGCTTGAACGGGGTGATTCCGGACTACGCTCTTTTGCCAGTGTACAAGGGGCCTTGGTGATGTACCCCATCCATTCCTATGGATCTGATGAGCAAAAAGCAAAATGGCTCCCCGCACTAGGTGCCGGTACCAAAATCGGTTGTTTTGGGCTCACCGAACCCAATTTTGGTTCAAATCCAGGAGGAATGGCTACGACCTGTAATAAAGAGGGAGATGTTTGGGTAATCAATGGCAGCAAAATATGGATTACCAATGGTTCTGTGGCCGATGTAGCAGTGGTTTGGGCCAAGGATAAGAATGGTGTTATTCGAGGATTTTTGCTGGAAAAGGGGATGGACGGGTTTTCCGCTCCTCTACAGCATGGGAAATGGAGCCTACGAGCATCCGTCACATCAGAACTGGTGATGGATAACGTTCGCGTTCCTGATTCAGCCATGTTACCGAATATTGAAGGATTGAAAGGGCCGCTGAGTTGTCTAACCCAAGCTCGCTATGGAATATCTTGGGGTATGGTTGGGGCCGCTGTGGATTGTTACAACACAGCTTTGGAATATTCAAAGGACCGTAAACAATTTTCCAAACCCATTGCCGGTTATCAACTCACCCAAGCCAAACTAGCAGAAATGATTACTCGGATTACAGAAGGGCAACTTTTAGTCTATCGCTTGGGTCGGTTGAAAGATGAAGGCAAAATGACCTTCCAGCAAGTGGCCATGGCCAAACGGAAAAACTGTGCTATGGCTCGAGATATTGCCCGGACTTCACGGGAGATATTGGGAGCGAATGGTATCACAGAAGACTATTCTCCCATCCGCCACATGGCCAATATTGAGTCGGTCTATACTTACGAGGGTACCCACGAAATGCATACATTGATTCTTGGTGAGGCAATAACTGGTATGGCAGCATTTGATTCTTAAGGGAAGAATATTATTGTAAGTTTAACGGCCTCGGGAATACAAACTGCATAAAATTCTAAGATTGTTTTAAATATCGTGTTTGAAGCCTTTACTAACCGATTTGTCCCCGTTTCAAAAGAATCGGCACGGATCTACCGCGCAAAAATTGGCGTATTTCAGGGTTGGGTGTCCGTTTTTCTAAATGGTTTTTTATTTATTATAAAAATGGCTATCGGACTGATGGTAGGTGCCATCAGTGTGATTGCCGATGCAATCCACACTTTATCTGATGTCATTTCGTCTTCTCTCGTAATTTGGGGGTTCAGACAGGCTGAAAAGCCGGCCGATGTTGAACACCCCTATGGTCATGGCCGAGCAGAATATATTGCCACCTTGATTATTGCCACATTGCTGTGTGTGGCGGGTATAGAATTCATCGAAGTGGCCATTGATCGGATCCGCCACCCGGAAGTCGTCAAAGCAAAATGGTGGATGATAGTTGTGCTGGCAATAACTATCGTGTTAAAAGAGATCACAGCCCGGTACGCGGAATTTCTTTCATCTAAGATTGCTTCCGGTACCCTTCATGCCGATGCCTGGCACCACCGCACCGATGCTATATCCAGTCTGTTAGTTGTGGTTGCTATGATTGCGAGTACGTATGGTTATCCGGCTGTGGATGGATGGGCTGGCCTAGCAGTGTCTTTATTTCTAATCTATACCGGTTTTGAGATCGCCCGGGATGCAATCGATGACCTCATTGGGAAACCACCCACAATGGAAGAAGTAGAAAGCATTCGGCAAATCGTTTTGGGAGTGGACGGTGTTTTAGGGGCTCATGATATCACTATCCATAGTTATGGACATGATAAATTTGTAAGTGTTCACGTAGAAATTGATGCTTCTGAAACTACGGCCGTGGCCCATGATATTTCTGAGGAAGTTGAAACACGTATTGAAAAAGCCATGGGAGTGGAGCCCACCGTACACATGGACCCGGTTCATCCAAAAAATCCTATGGTGCAGGATATCACTGTCTATTTAGATAAAGCTTGGTCAAAAGATGATCGGATTACTGATATCCATGATATCCGCGTAGTAAATACAGAAAACCATCATTTGATTCTTTTTGGAATAAACGTAAAGGCTGGTTTGAGCCAAAACCAGATTGTGGAATGTTCTCAGTCCTTAGAAGATGATTTAAAGCGTAAATTTGATGGATTTGAGATCAATATCAAGGTATCGCCTCTCCACCGTTATTGATCAATTAATTTCTCCTGAATAAAATTGGATTTCTTTTCCATCTACCTCAATTACTGCCGATCCTGATTCACCCAGTGATTTAAATATTCCGGAAACAATTTCATCGCCTTTGTGGAACTGAATTTCTTTTTTCAAATGGCCGCAAGCAGCTTCCCATTCAAATTGTATTTTATCTATATTTTTGGGAAGGCCGATAATCCATGGTTCCAATTCGTTTAGAATTTCAGCCAAGACCCTTTCTCTTTGGTAAAATTTTTTCGATGCTATATGCAAGGAATTGGCGCTTGATTGAATTGCAGGGTCAAAATCTTCTTTGGTTTCATTTACATTGAGCCCAATACCAATTACAACCTGATTGAGAAGATTTCCTTTGACCTTTGATTCACAAAGGATACCGCCGATTTTTTTACCATTTAACAACAAATCATTAGGCCATTTTAATTTTACTGATGCATTAAATTGCGCCAGAGCTTTTTGAATAGCAACGCCAGAAAGTATCGGCAGCCATCCAGAAATTACTGGTTCTAAATCAGAAAAAAGTAGGATAGAAAATGTGAGACTTTTATCCGGTGCTGCGTACCATTTTCGATCAGAGCGACCCCGACCCTTATATTGGTTATCTGTAATCAAAAGGGCGCCCGATTGAACGCCCTCATCAATAATTTCCCAAGCCTCTGAGTTTGTGGACTCCAGCCGACCATAGTATTCGATCTGTTGACCAAGAAACCTGGTTTTTAAATTGGCCTGGACCAGGCTGGTGAAAATCATGTCAATTTATGCGTTAGGGTCTAGTTTTTCCCGCAGTTTCAGGGTCATGCCTGGCGTAAGTATGCCAGCATTGGCCTTGATAGTTTCTTCATTATCCCAAAGCAAAATAATCCATGATTTTGCATCACCGTATTTTTCTCCAGATATGTTCCATAGGTTATCTCCAGATTTCACAGTGTAAGCCAAATAAGTTGGTTCTGCTATTTTTGCTGAAATGCGTTCCTTTTGAATGTTCAGAAAATTGTAGGGATAAATAATATTAGGATTATTTCCAATATTATCTTTATTCCAAGCATAGATATTCCGCCATAGACGAAAATCGCCATATTCTTTTTTGGCGATTTTAATCAAGTAATCATTGGGCAGAACCATATATTTTTCCCATGCAAAATCAGGGAATAAAACTTCCGGATCGATCTTGATTTCATTTTTCTGTTGCTCTGCCACTGTGTTTTTATCCGTATTCATGTCGATAGCTGGGCCATGTTCCAGCATATCGGCAGTGCTGGTTTCTTCAGCTGCGAATGTAGCTTCTTGTGGTGCAGGTAATTTTGCTCTTTCAAATTCGCTTGAATTCTGTACTGATTCAGTGTCCTGCAGTTCCAGAGGCGGGGCAGACTGTTTACCGCACGAAACAAAGATGAATACTATTAAGAGTAATGTGGATTTTCTCATTTAACGATCCTTTATAACGAGGTTAGATATCAATATCTAATAATTTATTTTAAAAAACGAATCAACGCGATAAATGTTCCAAATATGTATTATATCCGTTAATTCTCTTCATGAAATTCTACTAAATATATTGAAGAAAAAAGAGTTTAAGTTTGCACGAATTCCCCAAATTGTTTTCTTAAAACATCTGCTATTTCTCCCAGTGTACATTCGGCACGCACACAATCAATGATTGCAGGCATCAGGTTTTTCTGGCTTTTCGCATGTGTTTCTAATTGCGATAATTTGGTATTAACGGTATCATTATCTCGGTCGTTTTTTACTGCTTTTACACCCTCAATTTGCTTACGAACTGATACCGGATCGATTTCCTGTAAAATTGGTTCTGGTTCGTCATCCTCCACATAAGCATTAACACCAACAATTTTTCTTTTTTCGCTATCAATTGATTTTTGGTGTGCATAGGCGCTTTTAGCAATTTCATTTTGGACCCACCCAGTCTCAATAGCTGAAATCGTCCCACCCATGGCATCAATTTCTTCAATGATTGACATAGCCTCATTTTCTAAGTCGGAGGTTAATTGTTCGATTACCTCACTTCCGCCCATGGGATCAACAAACTGGGTTACGCCTGATTCATGGGCGATAATCTGCTGGGTGCGCAGCGCCAGTTTAGCGGAATGATCAGTTGGAAGTGCCAGCGCTTCATCAAAAGCATTGGTGTGCAGAGATTGGGTGCCCCCTAAAACTGCCGATAAGGCCTGTATGGTCGTTCGAGAAACATTGTTATCCACTTGCTGGGCAGTAAGCGTGGAACCGCCGGTTTGGGTATGAAAGCGGCATAGCATGGCTTTTTCGTTGGTGGTTTTAAATCGATTTTTCATGATTTTTGCCCATAGACGGCGTGCAGCACGGAATTTTGCTATTTCTGTCAGAAAATCGTTATGGGCGTTAAAAAAAAAGGATAGTTGTTTCCCAAATTCATCAACTTTCAACCCTTTATCAATGGCAGCCTGTACATAAGCAATCCCGTTTGAAATAGTAAATGCCAGTTCCTGGGCAGCAGTAGATCCGGCTTCACGTATGTGATATCCTGAAATTGAAATTGTGTTCCATTTCGGTACATGATCAGAACAAAATGCGAAAATATCTGTAATCAACCGCATTGATGCCTCGGGTGGATAGATATAAGTACCGCGGGCGATATATTCTTTTAATATATCATTCTGAACTGTCCCCCGCAATTTTTCAATAGAAATGTTTTTTCTTTCTGCAACGACAATATAAAGAGCCAGCAATGTGGCCGCAGTTGCGTTAATTGTCATAGAAGTTGAAACCTGATCGAGTGGAATACCATCAAATAATCTGTCCATATCGTTAATAGAGGAAATGGGCACACCCACTTTACCTACCTCACCTTCAGCCATTGGGTGATCGGAATCATAACCGATTTGGGTAGGCAGGTCAAAGGCCACCGAAAGGCCGGAAACTCCCTGATCCAGTAAATAACGATAACGCTTATTTGATTTCTCCGCTGAAGTGAAACCGGAATATTGACGCATGGTCCAAAAGCGCTCCTTGTACATTTTAGGATAGATCCCACGGGTGAAAGGAAACTGACCCGCTTTTTCAGCCATTATCTTATGCCCCGTTCTTTTTTAATATTTTGATAGGCATCATTCAGCGCTTTGAATTTTTCTTCAGCCAAATTTTTTAAATCTTCGCCCAAATGTGCAACCTTGTCGGGATGGTACTTTGCGGCCATTTTACGGTAAGTTTTCTTCACTTCATTATCTGTTTCAGATGAGTCTAATCCCAAGATCTTATAATCGGAAAGTGTATCCTTAAAAAACATGGCCTGGATTGAATCGAAATCATTATCGTTGATATTCAAATAGCGGGCGAGTGTATGGATGACCTTGACTTCATCGGGATGAACATGGCCGTCGGCTTTTGAAAGCCCAAATAGGACATGAATGAGTTCCAATCGGCTGGAATGATCCATAGATCGAACGATCTGCCGGCAGACATCTCGCAAGGGATAATCCTGCTTAATAATGTCTTTAAACAGGGTCATGAAATCCTGCACCTGGTTCCGGTTGAATTGCTTAGACAAAAATTGCTTCACATAATCGAGTTCTGATTTCAGCATTTGTTTATCTGCTTTCATAACGGCTCCAAATAGAACCAGCAGTGAAACGATAAAATCCCCCGGTTTTGTTTGCGGGTAAGCCTGGGATTGATAAGCGCCCCCGTATGTTGAAAATGATGAACCTCCCTGCCGACCGGACATGCCGGCTAATGTATAGCCGATGATGGCTCCGATGGGTCCACCCAGTGCCCAACCGAGGCCCCCCCACAGCATTTTTTTACCAACACTCACGTAATTTTATCCTTTCAAGAGTTGGCAAAGTTAATACTATTTTCTTTTCCTTCAGAATGCAGAAGAAACCAACATAAACTAATTTTGGAAATTTCAAAGAAAACAAAAGCGGCGTTATGGTGGAACCGTTTGGGTACAAAAAAAGATTTGGGATCAGAAACCATGTCTCTTTCAGTAAACGGCAGGCGTGCGCTTCGATTCCTTATCATTCTTCCTGAGCATACGACTCAATCAGAATTGGCGAAAAGATTTGTATTTTCTATACGGAATGCACTTGGTCCAGAAGGGGTGAACCAGATAAAAATACTAGGTCCAGCAATTGTCGGGAACCTAATTAATCTCGAAGATTTTCATGATTTTATTTTATATACAGAAACAGATTTAAATCGTTGGGGCCTGCCAGGAAAAGAATTGATTTGGTCCTGCCAGCGGATCAAGGTTGATGCCGTTTTAGATCTCAATCAAGAATTTGCTCCCATTTCTGCCACGATTTGTTCTAAAATAATTGCACCCTTAAAAGTGGGATTCTTTAGTGATCAAGGAGAAAATTATTATAATATTATGATACAACGATACGGAACTGATTTAATGGAAAGTGGTTTTAGTGAAATATTTCAGATACTGGGTATAAAATGAATATATTTGTTTATGAAAATCTGTCAGCGATGAATTTTGACCCGATTTCCCATACCAGAGCGACATTTGATATTCGCATCGGAGCAGAGACTTTTTTAGATCGCATACAATCTATTTTCCCCAATGAAGATATATCTCTTATTGTTCGAGATGAATTGAAAAATGTGACAATGGAAAGACATCCTGGATTTGCCGTAAATCCCAGTTCTGTTAAAGATGGGTTATGGCTGTTAGGCAATGTAATCTGGGATAAAGTGGATATGAAATCATTACTTAAGACGAACAGCGCTTTTTATTCCGGTAAAAAACTTGTAGGTGCAAATTTATCGAAAGATCTGGGAGAAAAATGGATGAAAAGAGGAGGCCCAGCACAAGGTGACCTAACCATTAAAAATAAAGAAAAGGTTAAATCGTTTTATTGTCAATATCTCTGGGATATTTTGGTTCACCTTCCAGACACGGTTTTGTATGAATCCGGAGATTATGGGAATCATTTAGATCCAACAAAATATCCTGATGCGATTTTTATGAATCCGGATCAAATTTTTGTTGGAGATGCAACTATTCAGCCATCGGCATTAATCAATGCTGAAAAGGGACCCGTAATTATCGATGATGGTGTTTTGATTCATGGTCAGACTTATTTAGAAGGTCCCATTTATATTGGGCGCGATTCAATGATTAAGCCACTCACACAGATTAAAAATTCTGTAATTGGTTTGTCATGTAAAATCGGCGGGGAAATAAATACAGTGATTATTCAGGGATTTTCCAATAAAGTACATGAAGGCCACTTGGGGGATGCTTTTTTAGGCGAATGGGTGAACCTTGGTGCTGGAACCATTAACAGCAACCTGAAAAATAATTATGTATCGGTGAAGGTACAAATTAATGGGAAAAGTGTTGATACCAATAGTTTACACGTAGGATGTTTTTTAGGTGATCATGTAAAAACAGCTGTTGGAACGGTCCTAAATACAGGCACAGTTGTAGGCCCAGGCTCCATGATCGCCACCAACGGATTCCCGCCAAAGACGATACGTCCATTTACATGGTATGTAAATGGGACCCATAAAAAAGTAATACTTGACAAGTTCTTTAAAACAACATATCATGTAAAGGAAAGACGAAACAAGAAGCTGAGTGAAGCAGAAAAAGCATTGTTAGAAAAAATACAAAATAATCGTTGAAAAAATGTTGGTGGGAGAAATGACATCTGCTATATTCGTCTCCCATTTCAGAGGAAAAAACCCATGTTAGAAGGTATAATTTGTCCGGTATGCGAAAGCACTTTGGAAGAAGTGGATTTGAAAGAATCGCTTACATGCAAAAATTGCAAGTCCGATTTAAAAGATAGAAAATATCTGGACTTCCTGGAATTTCTAATGGCCAATGCTTTGGTAGACGATCTGGACTTTTTTGATCCAAAGGTATATAGTGAAGATGTAGAACGTCTTGAACCAGACGATGAGGAAGACGTTGATCCGGCGGAATTCGAAAAGAAAAAAGATATTTTCAGCCTATATGAGGGTGAAATGGAAATGTATAAGCAAAAAGCAAAAGATGATGAAATAAAAGGTTATGAAGATTTTGAAGGGATTGAAGAAGAATGGGAAGATTTCAATCAACAAAAAAATTTTAAAAAACCAAGTAAGAGTTCTAAATAATTATGGAAGAAAATAAAAACATTCAACAAATCAATATCGAGCTCACCCAAGAAGTCAGTGAAGGGGAATATTCTAATTTCGTTGTGGTCACTCATTCACCAGCGGAATTTGTCATGGATTTTACAAAAATTCTACCTGGTGTTACGAAGGCCCGAGTCCATTCGAGGGTCATTATGGCGCCTCAGCATACCAAAGCATTTTTAGCGGCTTTGAACGATAATATTAAACGTTATGAGCAAAAAAACGGAGAAATCGCACCACCCGCCCAGGAAGGATTTGGCGATTATCCTGTTACACCGCCAGAGGGCTCACTCCCGAACTAGTAGATTACCCAATCTGCACCCCGTTTTAATTCTCTCATTTTAATCATGACCCAAGCGCTGAGTACGGCCCAGGCCAAACTGTAGCCCAATAATCCACCAAATATGATATCAGCAGGATAATGAACCCCCACATAGACGCGGCTGAATGCCACTAGGGGAGCGATTGTAAAGAACACTACTTTATAACGGGGATAAAAATAATTTAACACTACTGCTGCCGCAAAAATATTTGCCGCATGGGAAGACACAAACCCGAATTTTCCTCCTCTACCCATTAGAATACGTATTCCTTCTGTTAATTCATGACTGGGCCTGAGTCGTCCGAAAAATGGTTTAAAAATCTGGGCAGATGTGGCATCAGCCAATCCAACGGAAACAATTAATATTATGGCAGTAAACCGGCCGCGCCTACCACCTTTAATCAGTAAAAATAGAATGATTACCAAAATTGGAATAGTCCAAATATTCTGATTGGTAATAATCGGCATAATAAAATCAAAAAGGGGATTAGCTATCGTAGTGTTGAAAAAACGAAAAACCACCTTATCAAGGCCAATTAAGTATTCTAGCATACCTGAAATTTAGCTTTTCTTCAATATTAGAAAACACTTGCTCAACGTATAATGCTGAGATAATTTTTACTCTATTTTGGCAGGACCGTTATACATGAAGCCTGGTTGTTCCCCCGCTCCCAGGATTCCTACGGTCCTGCTTTAGTTTAAGACACAAATAAGCCTCCAAAGTAATTCGGAGGCTTTTTGACTTATTGCTGTGCATAATGCACTAAACCTAAGCACCAATTTTTTGTGCAATATATTGTATCTATTCTCTGCGACTAATATCTAAAGCAAACCGCGCAATCAATGGAATAGCCTCTCCAAAAAAAGCGAAGCGCTTATCTCTGGTCTGTCCCCGAACGTAGCGGATATAGATCTGGGCCGCTATCCCTGCCAATCGAAACAATCCCAAAATGTGATAAAAGGAAATGCGTGAAATATCTCGCCCGCTTTTTTCAGCATAACGAGTAGCCAATTGATTCCGCGACAAAAATGATGCATTCAGGGGCATCATTGGAACTGACTTAAAAAAAGGTGGATCTTCTGGGTCTGTCCAGTAGCATAGAAGGGAACCTAGATCAGAAAGCGGATCACCCAATGTGCACATATCCCAATCAAAAATCGCAACTAATTCATCCGGGTTTTCAAATGAGAACATGGCATTATCCAGTTTGTAATCATTATGTACAAGGGCATGGTGAGATGAGTCTGGGAGGTTCGACTTAAGCCAGCTATACAATGCCTCCATATCTGGAATTTCCTGGTGTTTTGCTGCTGTCCACCGTTTATACCATCCTTCTATTTGCCGCTCAATAAATCCTTCTGTTTTCCCCAGTGTTTCCAGGCCCAATCTCTGGTAATCCGCCCGGTGCAAGTCTGCTAACGTATCTACCAAGGCCATGCTCATCCGTGCGCCAGCATTATTCATTTTGGAAAATTCATCCGGCATTTCAGATCGAACGACCAGGCCATGGCGGCGTTCCATAATAAAAAAAGGTGCGCCGACGATATCCGTATTGTTTTCAAATAAAAAGGCTTTGGGTGCTTTCGGGAACGCTTGATGAAGGACAGAAAGAACGCTGTATTCCCGTCCCATATCGTGGGCCCCTGGAGCGACTGGGCCCAAAGGCGGGCGCCGCAAGACATATTCATGATTGCCGTAGTCCAGGTGATAGGTCAGGTTTGCTTTACCGCCAGGAAACTGTCTTACGGTCAGCGGCTGATCGGATCCGGTTAGTTTTCCGTGAAGGTATTCCGCCAGTTTTTGTTCATCTATGGCCTCTTCCGGGCGGACAGGAATTGTATCAGCGGTCTGGCTCATAGGATTTTAAAATATGCCGTGCCGCTGCCAGCTTGTGAACCTCATCCGGACCGTCGTAAATGCGGGCACCCCGTTCATGACGGTACCACAGGGCCAACGGCGTATCATCAGTGACCCCCAGTGCGCCGTGCGTCTGGATGGCCCGATCCAAAACTTGGCCTAAGGTTTTTGCCGTGTGAAACTTGATCATGGAAATTTCTGCCCTGGCAGCATGGGCGCTTTCTGCATCAATTTTCCGGGCACATTCTAAAACAAGGAGGCGGCTCGCATCAATTTCTGCCCTGGATTCTGCGATCCAACTGCGGATCAATGGTTGATCCGCAAGGGTGGACTTTGGGGTAATTTTGCGGTCTGCCGCTCGCTGGCACATGAGATCAAAGGACCGTTCGCAGATACCGATCCAGCGCATGCAGTGGTGGATTCGGCCCGGTCCTAGACGCTCTTGGGCCAACCGAAAGCCTTCGCCTTCCTTCTGGATCAAATTTTCACATGGCACACGAACATTGGTATACTGCACTTCTCCGTGACTGAAAAAACCAGCTCCTTTTTCGCCCATGACAGAGATATTGCGCACCAGCTCAACACCGGGCGTATCCATTGGTACAATCAGCATACTGGCCTGTTGGTGCCGGTTTTCCGCTGCCGGGTTAGTGACGGCCATAACAATACAGAAAGAAGCGCCATCTGCAGAGGAAGTAAACCATTTCCGGCCATTGATTACATACTCGTCACCCTCTCGGACAGCTTCAGTATCTATCCAGGTGGGATTCGATCCAGGACGGTCTGGTTCTACCATACCTATACAACTGCGTATTTTACCGGCCATGAGCGGTTTTAAAAATGTTTGCTTTTGCTTGTCACTGCCAAAATGGGATAGCAATTCAATATTACCAATATCAGGCGCCTGGCAGTTAAAGGTATAATGTCCCAGCGGGGAGCGCCCAAGAATTTCACTAACACCGGCAAATTCTATCAAGGTCATACCTTGGCCCCCATGCTCTACCGGAAGATAAGGCGCCCATAACCCTTGCTTTTTGACCTGTTGGCGCAGTTTATCCAAGCGCATGTATAATTCATCGTATTGATGATTCAACAGGAGCGGTTCTAATGGAATGACCTCTTTTTCTACAAAGTCGAAATAGGGTTTTAAATGATTATCCATTATTTACACAGTATGGGTTTTTCAAAATAAAAAAGTCCCAAAAAATCAGGAGTTTTTTATGAAAAAGAAAAAAGTTTAGGATATTTAAAAGTGTGCGTTCAGTTTCAAAGTTATATGCCGCCCCAATTTGGGCCCACCGATAATTTCACGGTGGACGTCATCATTAATATTATTAATGTTGAACAGCAGGTCATAGCGTTCATTAAATTTGTAGCCCAGCATACCATCTATAACAAGGTAGCTTTCGATGGTGCCAAAATGCACACCAGCGGACCATTCAAATTCAGGTATATATCGAAATCCTAAATTCCCCAAAAATCCTTCTTCCGCCATGTAAGTCAGTTTGGCATTCAGCTTAAACCTGGGAGCATTAATAGGGTCAAGATTACCGGTCAATTTATTGTAGTATCCTTTTCTCCCCAGAAGAGAGAAATTTACATCAGCACTAATTCTGTCCGAAATAAAAGCATAAAGACTGGCATCCAAACCCCACATGTTCACCCTGCCATAGCTTATATAGGTGAGTGCCAGTGGCGGCGAAACAGGAAACTTGTCATCAGTATACCAGGCACCGAGCGTATCCCCATTTGCACCAAATTCAAGCCAAGATCCTGATCGATACTCCTTAGGAACCTTCCAGTAATCAGAACCAATATTATTCCAGTCAGTGCTGCCGTATGCAACCCAATGGCTGCCTGGGATGCCATCCCCGCCATCGACCCAATTACTTCTTTCCTTAAGGCTAATCACGCCAAGAATGATAGGATCTGGATTATCAACAGCATAGAAACCACTTGATGTATCTAATGCCACTGGTGTCACCCAGGTAAGGTCACTGACAAAATCACTATAGGTGCTGTTATAGAGGTCAAATGTCATGCGAATACGGTCCGTAATGAGACCAGTATAACCGAATTCATAAGTCCAGATCACTTCTGGCTTTATCGGATCGATAGTCCGATAGTCATCCGGATCGACAAATTGTCCTGGCCTTCCTAAGACACTTGGAATGTATAATACCGAATTTTCTGGCATTTCAGTGAGCCTGAATTCAGTATTAGATCCAGCGCGCACATCAAACATCATGAGTCTATCATTATCACTTCTGAAAAAGGTATAACCATCGGCATTCCCCACTGCTTTCACCGAGAAAATGGAATATTGCGCCGCTTTCACATCCAGGTAAAGCCCCTGGGAGGAGGGTGAATTAAATGCTTTGGCAGCTGTCAGGCGGAAAGTGTGCTCTTGATTGGGTTTATATAATAGGCCCACTTTCGGCGACATTTGAACCCCATACTTCATTGTTTCCCCGGAAAGGGGATCTTCGAGAAACGTAAATCCATTCGAATCTATCTGGCCACTGTGAAGATCAACTCGGTTGGAAAGAATCAGTTCAAATTTATCATTCAATTTTGTCTGGGTTTGTGCATATAAACCGTACTCATTGGTCACGAACAATTCATCCCATTCGTCTATCTTGCCATCGTTATCGTTATCTTTGCCGTCTCGTTTAAAACTTGCGGGATTTCTTCCACCTGTACCATCAGGCAATATTGTTCCAAAGGTTTCCGGCATGGTGCGCTGGTAGTCCATCCCCCAGACAAACCTTGTATTACCAAAGCTTGGAAACTCTAAGGAATGTTGCAACTGGAAATGGAAAAAAGTGGAGCGGTCCACCACAATTTCACCCGTTCTCAAATTTCGGGTAACGCCAGAGTTACTGGTGTTTAAATAAGCCTGCGCAAACCAGTTTTTATAGACCCAGCGCCCCTGGTAGAAACGGTAGACCCAATCATAGGCGAGGTAGCGTCCGATACCGGTGATATTTATATTGGTTGCTTGAGCATGTCCAAAGTTCAAGCTGAGAAAATGATCTTTTGAAAAGTCATAATCAAAGCGGAGATCGACACGCTGGTTCCCAATATTAAAATCCGGTAAGTCATTATATCCATCTTGATTCCGATCTTTAACGATATTGTCACCTTTTTTGTATGTGGTGTCTACGATGCCGTCGCCGTCACGGTCGACTTCGATATCCCAGCCGTTCCACCAGGCTAAATCATCTGAGAAAAAATCATCCAGAAGATCACCGTCTCCTGTCTCTTCAATCCACTGCTTGTAATGGTTTCTTTTTTCGTAGTCTTCAATGTATTCCCAATCATATGCGGTAAAATTCACGAATGACATTTTATAACTGAATTTTTTCAGGTGTCCTGCATGTCGGGCCTGAAGTTTATTGAACGAACGTGTTCCGGTTGTATAACCAACCGTAGTTCCTAATGATTCCATGGGCCGCTTGGATATGATATTTACCACTCCAGCGTGGGCGTTGGGGCCGTAGAGAGCCGAGGAAGGGCCTAAAACCACTTCGATTTGACTGACATCATCGGAAGTGAGTGGAATTACATTATAAGCAATCAGACGCAAAGATGGTACATTGGCCATGCGCCCGTCGGTCAGGGTCAGCAATCGGCTGGAAAAACTGGAATTAAACCCGCGGGCACTGAGGTTATAACTGTCCAGTCCTGAAGCCGTAAAATCAATACCTTTTATGTTTTTAAAGTAGTCCCCCAGATTCGGGTTACTGGCACTGCGAATTTTTAGCTCTGAGATCACCGATATGGCTGCAGGCGCATCTGTAATCCTTTCCCTTCTTCCACGGCTGGCAGTTACCACATATTCATCTAGTTGAATCGCAGAAACAGCAAGTTGGAAATTAGATTCTACCGCGGTTTCCCCATCGGAAATTTCCAGGGTTTTCTTTTCCCTTCGGTAGCCAATATAGGTGACTTTTAGATCATAGGATCCGGGCGGGATATTTTCGATCGTATAATTTCCTTCGAAATCGCTGGCGGCACCGGTATTGATCTTATCGCCGGTGATTACCACATTCGCGCCAATGAGGGGATTCCCCTTGGCCGTATCGGTAATTTTGCCGGTAATAGTTGCATTTTGAGAAAAGACAACTGATAGGGTGATCATCAATAAACTGATCAATTTTTTCATGATAAACATGCTTTTTCTTGTTTCAAATAAAATGGGGGTGGTTTTCAAAACCACCCCCATTATTATGAACGATACACTTACAAGGTATCAAAGATGCTTAATCTTAAATCCGCTCGAATACTGACTCAAACGTAATTGTTTCATTATGTGGGAAACAAGTCCCCGTAGGAAAATGAAAGGTCAATTTGCCACCAGTCAGATGTGAACCAGTTGTAGGGCTACTCACATCAAGATCATGATCACTGTCATTTGCAAAAACTGGGGCACCACCCGTACCCGGTGTAACAATAGCACTATAAGGCAAGCCAAATTGTGTTACATTTGTGGGATTTGAGTACATATAGATAGCAAAATCACCAGCTGTGGGGCCTGGAACTCCATCAACATCAGGAAGTGTAAGTGCCCCTGCCAATAGTAATGCAGTTAAATACTGCACCTCAGCTCCATATACTAATGTATAAAAGGTGAAATACCCACCCCAGGAAGCTAATAAGGGTGACTGAACATATCCTTCTGCAGCAGAAGTTCCTGTGGCGGCAAAAGCGCCTGTAGTTGCATCAACTGGCATTTCAAAAATACCCGTGGATCCGCGGTCAGTTGCTTCAGTCCAGGTGTCTTTCACTTCTGCATAAAGCACATCGTGTGCATCCCGGTCATAAAATGATATTGTCAGTGTACTGGAGTCTGCCACATTGTACGTTCCATCTGGAAAGGGAGGCAGCACTTGATCGCCAAGATTAATATCCGGCGCAATTGAAAAATTACCTGCTCTGACTACCCCAGTTCTTGTGTTCTTATTAACGTAATATAAACCCTGGTCGTCAATAGGTGCGACTGTACCTGCAGTACGGCAGTTAATTTCATCCAGGCGAGTGGTTGGGTATGTGCCTTTCAGGGTATAGGTAGCACCCAGACCTACTGATGCAGCATCCTGAGCGGTGAGTGTCATGGCAATTGAGAATGCAGCCAGCGTTGCTTTATCGTATGAAGCTACCTGTGGAAAGCCCGGCATAGGATAATCTTGCTTCAAAGTAAATAACGTCTGTGCGCCGGTTTCTGCTGGTAGGCCTAATGCTGCTGCATTTTTCCAATAAGCAGTTTTATTCATGCTATCAACGCCGGTTGGCATATCAACCGAACGCGCATAAGTACCTTTAAGCGAAATCAGATTCCATGAACCTACAATGTCTCCATTGTTAACAATAACTTCTTCTATTACGTTTACAACTTCTTTTTCATCTTCACAAGCGCTGAATATCATAAAGCCCATCAAGGCGCCTGTAAAAATCTTATACAGTTTTGAGTTCATCATTTCTCCTTTGATTAATTAAATTAAAATGTTCGTTCATATTTTTTGTAATTCCTTGGTGGAAAAACTCCATTAACCCGTTACAAGGTACATCTATCCAAAATTTGGTTCAAATCTTTTTTATTGGCAGTTTTTAATGCTTTATATTGGATTCAAATTGTGCGTTTAGAATCTAATTTTAAGTTTTTTGTTTGGAAATAAATAAAAAATGGGGCGGTTTATTAACCGCCCCATTTTTATGAGCAATACACCTAGTTGGTGTTCAATTTTCTTATTCTACGCGTTCAAAATCCGCGACAAACGTAATTGTTTCATTATGAGGGAAACAGGTTCCGGTTGAGAACACATAGGTCATTTTACCACCGGCAGCTATTGTTGCTGCCCCACCACTGATATCCATGTCATGGTCGCTGTCATTTCTAGGTACTGGTGCTGTAGGATCTGAACTATCGACCAACACTGTATATGGCATGCCAAGTGCAGTTTTTTGACCGCCGACGGCAAGGTTATCCATGTGCATGTAAGCAATCATATCAGCCGCAGTAATATTACCATCTCCATCCAAGTCAGTTAATGGGTTTTTTACATCAGCAACCTTGGCACTGGTTTCAGCAATAATATTGAATGCATACCAGGTCAAATAGCCGCCCCAAGAAGGTGCTAGAGCTGCTTGCATAATATAACCTTCTGCGGCAGGAGTTCCTGTGGTGCCAAAAGCACCGGTAGTCGCATCAACTGGCAGTTCATATATACCGGTGTGCCCGCGGTCGCCTGTTCCTGGACCAGTTCCTTCATTCCAGGTGGCTTTTACTTGACTGTACAGCTCATCGTGTGCATCCCGGTCATTAAATTTTATATTCAGCTTATCAACTTCACCTGTCGTATTGACACTATACGATCCATCTGGAAAGGGAGGCAATACCTGATCGCCAAGATTGATGTCTGGCGCAACTGAAAAATTGCCTGGTTTATCCGCTTCAGTTGCCGGATCAATATCAACTTGATATAAACCCTGGTCGTCAATTGGTGCGACTGTACCTGCAGTACGGCAGACAGTTTCATCCAGGCGAACGCTTGGATATGTACCTTTTAAAGTATAGGTGGCAGCTTCACCCGATTTATTAGCATCCTGAATATCCAAGGTCATGGCAATTGAAGCTGCAGCAAGTACAGCAGGATTGTAGGCGACAGAGAGTGGGAAACCTGTCGCAGCATCACCATCTTTTTTAGTTATTATTTTTTGATCAGCTGCAGGTGCCAAAGCACCCATTACGGCGGCTGCGTCTTTCCAACTGGCTACATGCGCGTACTCTGTATCAGCGGGCTGGCCAGCAGGTACAGCTACTGTACGGGTGTACGTCCCTGCGAGTCCTACCATTGTCCAAGTACCCACGATATCGCCGTTCACCGTACCTTCATCTTTATCACAGGCGCTGAAAATAATCAAGCCTGCTAAAGCGACTGAAAAAATCTTATAGAGTTTTGTGTTCATAATTCCTCCATTAATCTAATTGTGTTTGGTAAAACCCTCAAACTATTTTAATAAAACCATCTTTCGGGTCTTCACAAAGTTTTTCGTCTGCAGCCTATATAGGTAGACACCTGCACCTACCTGTGCACCCAAATCATTGGTAGCATTCCAAGTAACTGAATGATAACCTGCTGGTGTGCTTTGCATATTGAAGGTTTTAACCTTCTGTCCCAGCATATTATAAATGATCAAAGTTATGTCACTTACCTCTGGCAGGTCAAAACGCAGTGTCGTCGTTGGATTAAAGGGGTTAGGATAGTTTTCGTGTAAGGCAAACTCCAATGGAATACCTTCAGCTGCAATCGATAGAT
>Ga0208113_1000008_pt1 | contig 85623 bp, 78 predicted proteins | sample Knorr_S7_td_NADW_FD_185598 | JGI IMG/M metagenome (GOLD analysis project Ga0208113, IMG submission 185598) | Marine microbial communities from Southern Atlantic Ocean transect - Knorr_S7_td_NADW_ad_2505m_LV_A (SPAdes) (version 2) | ecosystem: Environmental > Aquatic > Marine > Oceanic | place...
CTCCCGTTGCAGATATTAGCTACAAAGTCAGTCTCGTGACTTAGGCAGATTGGGTGTTTGATGGATTGCCCCGAAGTGGGTGTAGCATAGGGGTCACCCCTTAGCCCATTGGCTCGTATGTGACTCAGAGGGGTTTCAATGGGTTCGACTTCAGGACCAAGTGAGTGCAGATGCATCCATTGTAGCCAACCTGCAGGTCATGCCCTCACATAACCAACCCCCCCATTCCGCTTCACCGCGGTCCTTGCCACTCATGGACTCACAACTGGAGACGACCAACTGATTCCAAGCAGAGGTGCGCCTTAGATTCTCGACCTCGGCAGGTTCACTCCCTGAGTGATGAATGAACCAGACTTGGCCGAGTTCAACAAATCCTTGGGCAGCGCAGATTAGAGCCCAGTGGCCACCAGCTCTGGCGACTAGGTCACCCCCTGCACTGATTATCGCCTTCTCGGCCGATCCCCTCCATTCATCGGCTTGGGAGTGATCAGGCCATAGCAGCAACAGGATTCGCAGCAGTTCAACTACCACCGCGGTAGCACCCGGTACCGCAGAATCGGAGACGGACCTCTGTCTGACGGGAAGTTCAGTGTGGTCGGAACTGGTCATCCAGAAGCCACCATCAGGGTCGGCGAATATTTTGAGCAGCTGGCTGGTGATCTCGCGGCTTCGGTGTAAGCATTCCTTGTCATCCCAGCGTATTCCCCAGCGTAGCAGACCGAGTGCAGCCCATGCATAATCATCTAGGAAACCCGGCCCCCCCGGAGTGTCTCCCCTTCGTGTGCGAAGGACGTCCTTACGAGACAGGAACTCCTTGCAGATATGCTGGCCAATGCTCTTCGCATCATCTTCGGGTAAATCTGCACAGGCGACCAGCAGCATGCCGTTCCACGCGGTAAGCACCTTGTCATCTGTGCCGGGTCGAGCCCGCTCGGCCCGCTTCTCGAGAAGGTGAATACGTAGGTCTTCATCATCATCCAGCCCGCTGACCTCATGTAGTGATAGTACGCTTCGACCACTGTTCTCGAAGTTACCCTGCTCGGTGACTCCGAAGCGTTCACAGGCCACTGTATCCTCAGCCTGCTCGGGAGTCCACAAGTAGAATTCTCCTTCCTCAGATTTCCCGTCCTCTCCGACCGAGTCAGCGTCGAGAGTCGACCACACACCTCCGGAGGGGTCTAGCATCTCATTGCGAATCCATTCTAATGTCAGTCCTATTACCCTGTCATTCTGGCTCCCTATTCCGAGGCGACGCGCCTTCTCGTGAACCGCCAGCATCAGGGCGTTGTCGTACAGCATCTTCTCGAAGTGGGGGACTGCCCATTCAGCATCCACGCAATACCTATGCCATCCGCCTGCGAGATGGTCGAATAGACCACGGGTCGCCATAACGTCCAACGAATGAGATACGATGTCTCTCTCTCCTGCACGTAGCAAGCCCTCCATCTCCATCGGGTGCGGAAACTTCGGAGCACCCCCTATTCCTCCGTTGACGGGGTCGTAGACTCTCTTGGAGTGGCTCAGTCCAGCCAATATGGATTCCTTGATCAGAGATTCAACATCTTGTGATGATCCCCGTCCTCTCGATGATTTCTGGATTTGCTCTGTAATCAGCCCCGAGGAGTTGATGATCTGCTCGCGTTGCTCCTGCCATGCCTGCACGACGCTCTCGATCACTTGTCCCCATGATGGTTTGTTGTAGCGTTGTACGGGAGGGAAGTAGGTGCCGGCGAAGAAGGGTTTGAGCGTCTCCGGGTCGACAAATACATTCAGCGGCCAGCCACCACCGCCCGTGTAAATCTGGCACGCCGCCATATACAGTGCATCGACATCCGGACTCTCCTCGCGGTCGACCTTGATGCAGACGAGTGATTCATTCATCTGTTTAGCCGTCAGCTCATCATTGAATGATTCATGCTCCATCACGTGACACCAATGACAGGCGGCGTACCCGATGGATACGAGCAGGGGGCGGTCTAGTTTCTTGGCCAGTTCGATGGCTTCCTCGTCCCATGGTTGCCAAGAGACTGGATTAGAGGCGTGCTGGAGCAGATATGGCGAGGTACATCCGCCGAGTCGGTTGGTGATTTCATCTGCCATGGTGCCCCCCATCGAGTTTAGGCACATGAACCCAATGAATCGCGGGTGAGTCAATGGGGTTCAATGGTTCGGACTTGAAGATTCACTGTTCCGAGATTCCAGCCTTGCGTTTCTTTCCTCTCACGCCTCTCTGGAAGCCAGACCAACTTGAAGTAAAAGTCAGCACCAATGACGATTAAGGCGAAGACTGTACAGAGCAGGATGATCAGCCATGTATCCATGGAACTATGGATGAAGCCACTGCACTATAAGCATCTTCAGCGTATCATAGTAACCGATTGAGGCGTATCGGATAATTGGGTTCCCCAGCAGAACCCAATGAAACAGGCCCCGTTGCAAAGAGGCCCAACGACTAAGTGTAGATTATCAATGCACGAATCATGCCTTTAGACACCGGCGATACTAGCTTCATGCTTGTAGCCACCGCATTGGTAATGATAATGACACCCGGATTGGCCTTCTTCTATGGCGGTCTGGTGAGCAGGAAGAACGTTCTGACAATAATGATGCAGTCCTATGTATCCATGGGCGTCTCGACGATACTCTGGGTCGTAGTGGGGTATTCATTATGCTTCAGCGGCGATGTAGGGGGAATAATCGGAAATCTGGATATGGCTTTCTTGAGAGGCATCGAAATCACTGATCTTGGGGGCCTCAACGACACCATCCCGCTATTGTTATTCGTCGCCTACCAGATGATGTTCGCCATCATCACGCCGGCCCTGATAACCGGGGCCTTTGCCAACCGAATCACCTTCAAGGCCTACCTGATCTTCCTAGTGACTTGGCAGATTCTTGTCTACTACCCCTTCGTCCACATGATCTGGGGTGGAGGCATGTTGGCTGATTGGGGAGTGCTCGATTTCGCCGGCGGCATCGTGGTGCACGCTCTGGCGGGCATGGCGGCCTTGGCCAGCGTCATTTATGTGGGGAAAAGGGGGGTCGAGGATGCTGGCCCCCACAACGTTCCCTTTGTCGCCATAGGCGCTGCGCTCCTCTGGTTCGGCTGGTTCGGCTTCAATGCCGGCAGCGAGCTGGCTGTTGACGAAGTCACAGCGGTCGCCTTCATCAACACTCAGATAGCGGCTGCGTTCGCAGCCATAACCTGGCTGCTTCTGGCCTGGCGCCATGACGGGAAACCCTCGTTTGTGGAGATGCTCATCGGCATGATTGCTGGACTGGCCACCATAACTCCCGCCGCAGGTTTCGTCAGCCCCCAGAGTGCGATGCTCATCGGAGTGGCTGCTGGAGCGGTGTGTTACTTCGCCGTGGTATTTCGGAAGAACAAGGGATTGGACGATGCTCTCGACGTCTGGGGTGTTCACGGCGTTGGTGGTGCTCTTGGAATCGTTATGTTGGGTGTTCTGGCTTCTGAGAGCATCGGTGGGCAAAACGGTCTCTATCATGGTAATCAGGACTTCTTCGTGGTGCAGTTGGCCGGATTGGCTCTGGCCTGCGTCTGGGCCTTCGCGTTCACCTACGGGATGCTGATGATGATTGACAAGGTCACACCGGTGAGAGTGAGTGAGGAAGCTGAGGCTGCACTGGACGTGACTCTCCACGGTGAAAGCGCATACACCGATTAGAACCACGAGGATCAGCCTGACTCAAGGGGTAGGCCTCCAATCCACCTATGATTAGCAGGGCAACCTATTGGGCCATGTTGAAATGGACTTGGTACCAGTCCCATCCAATGGAGGACATCGTCTGGCTTAAGCAGATGTTCCGTCAAGAATTGGATTTGCGTCCACCCTCACTTGCGAAAATAGGTGAAAACAGTATTTTGATCCATGATGAGGAGGGAAGTCCAATTGCCCATGCCGCACTATCGAACCGATGGAGCAGTTCCGAAATCAACAGTGTCGTCGTCGACCCTAATCATAGAGGGAGGGGTCTGACGCATAAATTACTGGAGCAGTTTGGAGAGGGGCGACTCTTTGCCTATACTCGGGATGTCCGTCTCCAATCGACATTGTTCAAGGCTGGGTTTGAACGGAGGCTATACCCCGGTTTACTCACCCTACTCAATATTGGGATTAGTCGGATTACAATGTTTTTCTGGATGTTTGTTGCCTTAGAATTTAGGCGTATTTACCATCAGTTCAGGCATCTGCTAAACTACAAATTATTCATTCGTCCGTGAATCAATGGCTAGCGAATGAGTCGGATGAACTAAGGCCTCCAACTGGCCCAAGACTTTGGAGTCTCCCTGACGTGGAAGGCTAACAGGCACAATTCATTTCCGTAGGTGGTGTTGATGTGCTGCTCGACTATGGAGAATGCCCACTTAGCCAAGTTCTCAGCAGTAGGAACGAAAGGCACTACCAGCGTCTTGTGGTCATCGCCCATGACTGACAATGCCTGCATGGCCTCAGTATCACCTTCGTAGATGATGAAGGCGTGATCCACTACATCGTGGATATGCTCCTCTAGTATCTTCGAGACGTCTCCGAAGTCGATCAGCATCCCTTCCTCTGAAGCACCCTCCTGCGTCACTACCTCACCTTCGAGCTCTGCTTCCCACCTGTACCTGTGGCCGTGTAGGTTTCGGCACTTGCTCCTGTGGTTGGGAATCCTGTGGCCGGTGTCTGTCTCCACCCATCTTCGGATGGAAGTGCTCATGATTCTCCCTCCGGCACGAAGTCCATGCTGGCTGAGTTGATGCAGTACCTCTCGCCGCCGAACTGCCCGGGCCCATCATCGAACACGTGGCCGAGGTGGGCATCGCATGAGCCACACCGCACCTCGACTCGTCTCATGCCGTGAGTATGGTCCTCAATTCTGCGTACGCCCGCGTCAGCGTGCTCTGTGTGGAAAGCAGGCCAGCCGCATCCCGAGTGATATTTCATCCCAGCAGTGAAGAGTATGTGCCCGCAGCAGATGCAGTAGTAGGAACCATCCCGGTCCTCCATGTTGTAAATGCCTGTGTTAGGCATCTCTGTGCCTGCTTCCCTAGTAACGTGGTACTGGAGCCGCGTCAGCCTAGAACGCCATTCCGGGTCCCTCCTCGGGTCTATTCTTGGTACATAGTCAGTCATAGTGTCGCCTCGTATCTCCTTTCTGTGTCTAGCGCGCGCTCAAGCACGGTGTCCCAGTCGTCGACGTACTCAACAGGGTCCTTCCTACCGATTGCGTGGAAGGCCAGTATTCTCTCTACATCAGCACCTGTTCTACCGGAACTGCGTCCTAATTTATCAGGACTATACGAGGTGTTTGTGTTCCGGAAGATGGTATCGAAGTCGAGTCCGAGGGAATCGCAAGAAATTATGGCATCCCTGAGGATGCTTTCCTTGTCACCGTCAACATATGGCAGATCGACGGTGACTCTCTCCGAGCCCCAGTTCCCTGTCTCGAATGCGTGCTTCAGGGCATCGTAGAATTCTGGCCTACAGTCTGGGTAGATGGCGTGATCCCCAGAGTGTACCCCCAATGTCATCGAGACATCAACATCCTCCTTGGTAGATACAGACAGAGCGTAGCCGTAGAGGATTGACGAGAAGATGGCGTTTCGGTTGGGCACCACGGTCTGTTTCATCTGCTCCTCCTCGTAGTGGCCCTCGGGAACTGGCGTTTCGGAATCAGTGAGAGAAGAGTCAAAGAGCGCCATAGCACTGGAAAGGTCGGCCACGATATGTTCGACGGTGTATCCTTCAGAATGCAAGTAATCGATGTTAGCAGACGCCCGCTGAAGTTCGACTATGTGCTTCTGTCCGTAATCGTAGGAGATACAGGTCACCCCACTGCTCCTTACCAGCATGTGCAGCAGCAGTGCAGTTGAGTCCATGCCTCCGCTGAGCGCCATCACCACCCTGCTCATTCAACACACATCCACTTGTGAGTCTGCAGGGAGAGCCTCCACTCAGGCCTAGATCTGACCTGTTCGAAAGAATCATGGAAGTTGAGGCCGTTCCATTCAACGCTCTCTCCCTCGTCATAGCAAGGCTGTAGGTACAAGTGTTCGAAACCGTCCTTCAGGTCGTCGTACATCGACATGTCCTGGCCGAGGTAAACAACCTTCAACTCGTCTCCCTCCCTCTGCCTGATAGCAACGTCAGGGTACTCCTGGTCTTTCGGGCTGACGCATATCCAGTCAATGATTCCGTTAGGAATCACTACGGTTCCGTTAGTTTCGATACTGATGTGGTATCCTGTTGCCCTCAAAGCCCCGCACAGTGTCGGCAAGTCCTGCAGCGCTGGTTCCCCTCCAGTCAAGATGATTCTGTCGCAGTCGAACTTGCTCACCACGTCGATAATCTGGCCTAGCGTCATGTCATCCCACTCGTCGAACTCGGTGTCGCACCACGGGCACCTGAGGTTGCATCGGCCGAATCGGATGAACACTGAGGATGCCCCGGTGTGATGTCCCTCTCCTTGGATGCTGTGGAATATCTCCACTATAGGAAAGACTTGCTCTAGATCCGGGCCCGTGGGTAGCAATACCATAGAATCACATGTCTGACTGGCTGTTGATGAGTTGCAATAGTTCCCCCCGGGCTTCCTGCCTGTCGAAGAACACGCCGCGCATCGCGCTGGTAGTCATCACGGCATTCTGCTTCGAGACCCCTCGGCATTGCATGCATGCATGGGTAGCCTCGAGTATGACCGCGCATCCAAGGGGGGCCAATATGGACTCGATGTCATCAGCTACGCCCTTAGTCAGCCTCTCTTGGTTTTGCAACTTACTGGAATGCAGGTCTAGCAACCGTGCCAGTTTGCTGATTCCGACAATCCTGTCTATAGGGATGTAGGCTATGTGGGCCTTGCCTGTGAATGGGAGCAGGTGGTGCTCGCAGACCGAATGGAATTCGATGTCCCTCAATAGGACGATTCCGTCATAGCCCTCGGAGTTGAATGTGGCATTGAGTATCGATTCGGCATCGCCCGAATATCCCGAGTATATTTCATCGAACGATTCGACAACTCTCTCCGGGGTTCTAGCAAGCCCTTCTCTCAGATCACCATTTGCTGATTCAATGTACCTGACCAGGGTGTCAACGGCCGATACGGCTTGCTCCCTGCTCGGACCTTCACTCATCAGATCTCCTCCGGATTCTGCCGTGCATCTCATCAATAGCATCGAGTTGATCGAGTAGTTTTCTGCAAGCGGTCCTGACGGCGTCTGCAAGGGAGACGAACTTCTTGTCGTCACCCACGTGAAGACGCAGATCCTCTAGCAATTCGTTGGGTATGTCCAAACTTACCTTAGGCACGCGAAAGCGTGTGTGAAGGAGTTGATAAGTATTACTCAGGTATTACTATGGTATTACCGAAGTAATACTAATACCGAACTGCCTCAATCTTGCCGTCAAGCTCGGGGTGATTCGAATGTATCCTCTCAGCCCGATCTCGCAGATGTTGCAGCTGTACACGCACCTCTTCTCCAGACACTCCCTGAGCTATCAAATTACTAATGATTGATAGCCCCCCTTGGATGGAACCAGCCTCTAGATAGGCATCATTGGAAATCTCTCCCGAGTCACGAAGAGTCTCCAGCGTTGTAGAAAGGAACTCAACCTCATTTGATATCGTTTTGTGCGTCATATCACCGTGGTGATTGAGACGGTCTAGGGAAGTTCGCATGGAACCGCGAAATCCGTCCCCTTTTTGATGCTTTTCAAGGGAGGTGCTCGACGAGCTCGACAAGAACACCACCGGTGCAAGATGGATGGACGAAGGCAATCATCGTCCCAGTGGCACCGGGAACGGGTTCCCGGTCGATCATTCGCACACCTAGGTCATCCAGTCTGTCTATCGTATCTTGGATATCTGGAACTCGTACAGCGAGTTGCTGTATCCCTTCCCCGCGGTTTGCCAGGAATCTCCCGATAGGCGAATCCGGGCCGATTGGTTCTAGCAACTCTATGCTGGCTCCAGCATCCTCGTTCAGTGTCGAATTGAACATCCGGATACTAACCCCCTGTTGTTCATTCATATGGTCGCCAGTACGGATGAAACCCAATGCCTCCCAGAATTCTGAGGCCCCCTCAAGTGAGTTGGTTGCGATGCCGACGTGATCAATACTGACTTCGTCCATCCCATCACACCCCGCTGGGGGATATCCATGTTCCAAAGACATCTCTCATAACTCCATTGACTTCTCCGACTGTCGCTCCGACCTTCACAGCCCGGATGAGTGGTTCCATGATGTTCTGCGTACCCTCGCATGCTTCTCTGAGTAGTAGTAGCGACTCGGACACATCTTCTGCGTCTCTTGTGGATTTGTGAGATTGCAAAGACTCGATTTGCTCACTCACGGCCCCGGCATCGAGCTTCTGCCCTCTAGCTCCACTGGATTCCTCTTCGTCGATATGAACGTTCACCCCTATGACGGAGAGATCTCCAGTCTCTAATTCTTGCAGATTGGCCCACGCACTTTCATGTATCAATTTCTGTTGGTAACCAGATTTTACACACTCTAAAGCACCACCACGAACATCAATTTCTTTGATCAGTGTTCCTGAATCGGAGATAATACGGGAAGTCATCTCTTCAATGAGGTATGAACCAGCCAAAGGATCAACAGAATCGGCGATTCCGGTTTCATCAGCGATGATTTGTTGTGTGCGTAATGCAATTTTCGCAGACTCAGCAGTAGGAAGCCCGAGAGCTTCGTCGAAGCTGTTTGTGTGTAGAGATTGGGTTCCACCAAGAACCGCAGATAGAGCTTGATACGCTACTCTAACCGCGTTATTGAGGGGTTGTTGGGCAGTGAGCGTAACCCCAGCCGTTTGTGTGTGAAATCTCAATTGACTGGACTTTTTCTTCTCCGGACCGAATTCCTGATTGACTAGTTGGTACCACAATTTCCTAGCCGCTCGGAATTTAGCGACTTCTTCCATAATATCATTGTGCGAGCTGAAGAAGAAAGACATCCTAGGTGCGAAGTCATCAATTCCGAGTCCCGAATCTATGGCAGTTCTGGTATATTGCAGAGCATTCGACAGAGTAAGGCCAACCTCTTCAATAGCCGTGCATCCTGCTTCTCTCATATGGTATCCACTGACTGAAATGGTATTCCATTTGGGCGCATTGTCCTTGCACCATTCCATCAGATCGGTGGTTAATCGCATAGAGTGATTAGGTGGGTAAATGTACAAACCCCTCGCAATGTATTCCTTCAGTATGTCATTCTGTACAGTTCCTCTGATAGCCGATCTACTGACTCCCTGCTCATCGGCAATTGCCACGTACATTGCGAGTAGGGTGGTGGCCGGCGCATTAATGGTCATAGAGGTCGACACCGAGTCCAGGTCAATCGAATTGAACAAGACCCTCATGTCCCGTATGCTATCTATCGCAACTCCTACTTTACCGACTTCACCCAGTGCATTGGGGTGATCGGAATCAAGGCCGAGTTGAGTTGGCAAGTCAAATGCGACGGAGAGACCAGTCTGCCCTTCATCCAGAAGTAATCTAAATCGCTCATTCGTCTGCTGCGCAGTTGAGTAACCGGCGTACTGACGCATGGTCCAGAGTTTCGTTTTATACATCTCTTCGTGAATCCCGCGAGTGTAAGGGGGCTGACCGGGCAGAGGGTGCCCGTCCTCGGGGTGCCCTGCTGACAATGATGTATCCGACGTAGATACGTCAGATCTTGGCATCCCGCTCATGGTTTTGGATCTACTTTTGCGCATCATTCGTTCTCGGGAGGTGGGATTCGTCCATGAACAATGTGCTAGTGATGGTGGTGTCCAGGGCCATGTGCGTGGCCATGCTCGAGCTCCTCGGGTAGAGCAGCTCTGACAGAAACGACCTCAACGGCGAATCCAAGAGATTCCCCAGCCATCTGGTGATTGAAATCAACAGTAATGGAATCGTCATTGATAGCCACGACGGTAAATTGAATCGGCCCATGATCACTCTGCGCTCCGAGTACGATACCTACTTCAAGGGAAATGTCTGGAGGGAATTCTGCAAGCGGAATTGATTGGATTGCATCATCATCCCTCTCCCCATAGGCTCTGTCGGGAGTCAGGGTAAATTGTCTCGATTCACCAACGGCTGCACCCAGAATCTCATGTTCGAAACCATCAATCATGTTCCCATGTCCGACTAGGAAACCAAGGGGCTCACCTCCCTCACTGGTATCGAACACCTGTCCTGTATCGAGGAAAGTACCCGTGTAATGCACAGTTACTACTGTATCCTGTTCAACAGTCGCCACTATATCATCTCCTAACAGTGTAGTCATCGATGACGTCGCAGAGCCTTGACAGGTGCACTTCGGTGATAATCCCTTCAGATAGTTTATTTTCAAGGTATTCTTTCGCATCGGAGACTGTTTGCCTTTCGCCCTTGGCCCAGATTGAACCAAGTAAACTGGAACGATGCTCCTCTGAAACTTCGATTTCCTCCAACAGTTTGCGCACCTCATACTTGTATTCCATATGCCTACTCCTGTCTAATCGCTTGGCGCGTTTTGCTGGCTGAAAACTTCTCTTACGCCGCCGGGGCTTTCTATTGATTACCTTAATGGGGGGGGGCTTCCTTGCGATTACAGGCTTGGGTTCATTCGATAATTCCTTGGAAATCTCAGTAACTTCGGCTTCTTCTGATTGTGCGGCTCTATGCTTGCTTTCATCAATCAATTCCTGTGCCTTGGTGCTGACAATTTTTTCTAGAGGTTCTTCCGGCTTTGATTCAGCGATAGGCTGTAGTCCAATTGATTTCCTCTTTGGAACTCCGAGGATCTGACTCTCGAGGACTGATACATCCTCTCCCTCTTCGACAGGAGTAGATTCAGGGGTTGTACCTAGAGGTGTTTCAATTCTATCTTCAAGAGCAGGTAACGGTTCTGGTTTGAACCCCACTGCGGGCGGCGGAATGGGCATTGGATCGGGAACAGTAGGAGATTCCTTACGGGTCCCGAGGTCCACTTTCTTCGATGACTTAGTCTGAGAACCAGTACCGAAGATGTCTTTCGGTATGGCTTTTGGTCGACGTCTCCTCTGCACTAGATAATCAAACTCCGTCCTGTGGCGAGTACCAGACTCTCATAAGGGTTCTCGGTTGAACGAGGTCAATACCATGTGACGATGGTGTGATCTGTGCGCAGTCCGGGGTTGACTGAGCTGTCCATTAACGATGTGACGGTTCCTGATTCAAACATCTTGCGGCCCAATTCCGCAATCATAGTGCCATTGTCGACACAGAATGTCCTGTCGGGGCAAAATGACTCTCCGCCCCTTTCTGTGCACATGATTCTTGCCATCTGCTTCAACCTCTCATTGCATGCCACTCCCCCTCCTAGCAGAAGTTCGTTCTTACCAGTATGAGCCATGGCCCTTTCAGCGACTTCAACACAAGAGGCGAAAGAATGCTCTTGCAAAGACCAGCACACCTCTCCTAGGGGGTTGCCGTCGGAAATCTTCTGCTGTGCTGCGGTGAGAATACCTGAGAAAGCGAGATCCATCCCCTGTACCCCATACGGGAGCAGTACAGATCCTAAACCAGCATCAGGAACATCAGCGATCCAAGTGGATGCAAGAGACTCAATTTCAGGACCGCCTGGGAACGGGATGCCTTGGGAACGGGCAAACTTATCGAGCATGTTGCCGATTCCGATGTCTAAGGTTTCACCGAGAACACGATACCTATTACCAGCACGTGCAATGACCTGGGTATTCCCCCCGCTCACATACAGCAACACCGGATCGTCACAACCTGTCTGACTCCTGCCTATCTCAATATGGGCGACACAGTGATTAACACCAATCAAGGGAATCCCCCAAGAGCGAGACAGTGAACGTGCGACTGAAGCACCCACTCTTAGGCACGGGCCGAGGCCGGGGCCTTGGCTGAAGGCAATTGCAGATATCCCTCCTGCAGACAATCCGTGAGACTCCATCAATTTCTCCAACAACGACCCCGCCACATCTGAATGATGGTCGGCCGCCTCTCTAGGGTGGATTCCTCCTTCTTTGGGTCGAAAGAAATCCGATACCGATGGATACGCATTGCCAATCTCATCTACTAACCCGAATGAGAGGGTGTGTGCCGTGCTTTCAATGCCCAGTATCATTGCACTCACAGGCCCTCGACGCAGACAGTCCTTTCAAGCATCGTGTAGGTGGGGACCCATGGGCCTGCTGATTGTCAACACAGGAGAAGTCGCCCATTTGACCTCAGGAGATACTACTAGCCCCCTCACGGGAGCAGATATGATAGATAGAGAGTCGAACACATTGCCGTCAGGCCAAGCCATTCTGATTCGGGATTCCGTGATCGAGAGAATCTCCGATTCGGAATCACTGATATCCGAGTTCGCACCATGGTGGCAACCAGACCATGCTAATGCCGGCGTCTTCGATCCTCCTAGTAATGCAACCCCCGGTATAAGCACGAGTCCGTCGGTTCTCGATGGGAAAGGAAATGCAGTCATACCTGGCTTTGTTGATTGCCACACACACCTACTGTGGGGGGGCGATCGCTCCAACGAAGTAGCCTTGAGAGAGCAAGGATATTCGTATCGTGAAATTGCTGAGATGGGCGGGGGAATTGGAAAGACGGTCAGAAGCACTAGGAATATGACTCTAGATGATATGTGTAGAATTGGACTAAAACGACTCAATAAAATGATCTCGACGGGGACCACAGTTATTGAGACCAAGAGCGGATACGGTCTAGAATTGGAAGCGGAATTGAGGATGCTAGAGGCCATGAAACGTATGGATGAGTCATCTGATGCCAAAATATTCCCGACTTGGTTGGGCGCGCATGACTTTCCTCCGGAACGTTCTCGCAGCGAATACATGGACGATTTGTTATCGACCCAGTTGCCAGCCGTATCAGAGCAAGGGATAGCTCGTTGGGCAGATGTGTTCTGTGAAGTGGGATGGTTCACCAACGAGGAGACCGAGGATATTGTGCGCGCAGCTTTAGAATTTAACATACCATCTCGATTGCACGTTGACGAGTTCGAGGACTCTGGAGGACTAGCTCTTGCTGCAGAGCTCGGTGCCGTCAGTGGCGATCATGCTGCCAAGTCTACAGCCTCCTCAAGGCAGGCCGCCACAGACACTGGTACGATGCAGACTTTCCTCCCCGGGACACCATACGTCCTTGGCAATCCACTCGATCTGCCTCTGCAGGAATGCGTTGAACGGGGCTGGGCATTCTCATTGGCTACCGATTATAATCCAAACTGTGAGATTTCATCAATTCCGTTCATAGCTAATCTAGCAACCAGCCGAATGGACCTCGATCCATTTGCTACACTGATTGCTTGTACAAGGAACCCCTCAACTACCTTGGACGATGCCGAAATAACAGGCACTATAGGGGAAGGAGGTAGAGCAGATCTGAACATCCTGAATTCGAAATCCGTAGATGCCTGGTGCCTCACCCCAGCGGAGAACCAATTCATGTTTACGATTCTAGCTGGGTCAGTTGTAAATCGAATTAATTAGTTTCAATTCTATTATTCTTTAGTCGTAAAATTAACGCTAATATTGAAAGTATTCATCAGATTACTGCAACATCAGGAAAACTTACCATGCATGTCCCGAAAATTCAATGCACCATTGGACCGATAAGAGCACTTATCAGAATCCATATTCAGCTAATTGTTTGACACAGTCTCGCAGTACAACGATATTGTGAAAGATTAGTATATCGTGCTCGAACCCACCCTCAGAGATGCATTGAATACGAAATCACCAATCCACATCCATGGGCAAGCAGGTGATGGGCTTCTGCCTCAAGTGCAAGACCTACTGCGATATCGCTAATGCTAGGGAGATCGTCATGAGCAATGGGCGGACTCGGATGGCAGGCAACTGTTCAAATCGTGGGTGCGATGGAAAGATTTCGAAAATTGTTGGTTGATTGTTTCAGAGAATCCTTCATTTGTGACCTCCGTCTGGGCGGATTGCTCTAGGGCTCGTGGTCTAGGGGTTATGACGTCGCCTTGACATGGCGAAGATCGCAGGTTCAATTCCTGCCGAGCCCACCAATAGTTTAGTATCTAGATATTTTCATTTTCAAATTGATACGTGATTCGAAATTTTCCAGCACCCTTGGATTTCACATTGGTGATGACAATTGGGTCTATGTCTGATGTAGAGGCGACATGGGTGCCTGCACATGGGCAGAGATCAATTCCTTCGATCTCAACGACCCTCAGTTCGTTGATGAAGGAAGGAATCCTGTCCATGAATTTCGTGTGCCTCATATGTTCATGGTCCTTAACAAAATCTCGGGACCATTCGTGTACCTTTACACTCGTGTCGGAGCCAATTACTGTATTGACTGCTTCAGTTAATGAATCCGAGTCATATTCATCCCTGTTCGGGAACAAGAAGTCGATTCTTGTGTATTCGGTGCTAATCTGATTCCCAACAGTTTCAGCGCTCCACAGGTCATCGGCTAGTGCAGAGACGACATGCTGAGCGGTGTGCATCTTAGCGTGCCTGTTCCGTCTATCGATGTCGATCTCGCACCTAACTTCATCCCCTACCGAGAAGCCGGAAATATTGTTGACTGGGTGGCGGATGAATTCACCTCCGAGGGTCTCAGAGAATCCGCTTTCTTTTCCATCATTGATGAAAATGCCCGCATCTCCCGGTTGGCCGCCCCCTCGAGGGTAGCAAAACGATTTGGATAGAATTAGAGAATCTTCGGTTTTGTCTATTACCGACGCCTCAAAGGGCAGGGGGTCGGTTCCAGGATGGTGGCGCATGTGCAGCCTTTCTTGCATCTAATCACCCAAATTTAATGATAAATCACCGTTCAGTAACGCCGATGAGAGGTCCTCACACTCTGCGGTCATAGCCCTATCAGAAGTGAGTGGCGGAATGTAGGACCTGATCCAATCGGTAATACGGGTCACGCCTATGCCTGCACGATAATCAATCCTACCAAGAGCTTCGGCGGAGCATATCATCTCATTCGCGATTACCTGAGACAGTAGTTCTGTTGAGCGAACAGTCCTGAATGTGCTGGTAGCACCCATAGAGACATGGTCCTCCTTCCCCAAGCTAACCGGCACATTGCTGGTAGTAACCGGATTGGAAAGGAGCTGCAGTTCTGAGATCAATGCGGCAGCAACATATTGAATAATCATTAAGCCGCTTTCAAGTCCCTCTTTGTTAGAAAGGAAGGCATTTTGTTTGCTCCATTGAGGATCCATAATCTGGTTGATTCGCCTCTCGGAAATTGATGCCAGTTCATGGCAGGATAGTGCCAATGCATCGGCAGCAAGAGACAGATTTTGGCCGTGGAAGTTGCCCCCGCTGATAACCTCGTCATTTGAACCGTCAGTGAAAATTAAGGGGTTGTCCGTCGCGCTGTTGATTTCAATTTTGAGCATCCGTCTGGTCTCTAACAACAGATCGATGACCGGACCATGCACTTGTGGAGAGCATCTGAATGAATATGCGTCCTGGACCCTTTCGCAATCAGCATGGGACTCATTGATTTCCGACCCTTTTAGTAGACTGGATATCCGTGCAGCTGAGATGGATTGTCCTCGGTGCGGTCTGGCATTGTGGACACGTTGGTCGAATGGGGCATGTGATCCGAATATCGCTTCTACAGAGCAGGCAGTGGAAGCATCTGCAGCCAATAACAGATGATCGAGGTTCGTTACGCAGATAGTGAGATACGCACACATCTGACTGGTACCGTTGATTAGAGACAGCCCTTCTTTGGCCTGCAGAACAAGCGGCGCCAGACCGGCCTGTTCCAGTGCTGTAGCGGCTGGTTCAGGCTCCCATAACTCATTATTGAGAACGTTACACTCGCCTTCTCCGATAAGGCCCAGAGCCATGTGGGACAATGGTGCCAGATCTCCGGACGCTCCAAGTGAGCCTATACGAGGCACAACAGGAACGATTCTGGCGTTAATCATCGCGACCAGTAGTTCAGTGACTTCAGGCCGGCATCCTGAGTGCCCTTTGGCCAAGGTGTTTGCACGGATCAGCATCATCATCAGGACATGTTCCGGATCCATCCTTTCACCAACCCCACAGGCATGGCTGCGAATGAGGTTATACTGCAGCTCTTCCAACTGGTCATGCTCAATGGTGACCCGGGATAATGCGCCGAATCCGGTGTTTATGCCGTATACCACTTCGTCACTTTCCAGTATCCTCATGACTACAGACCTACTGGCAGACATGGCTTCCAGTGCAGATTCGGCAATCTTCACTTCTGCTCCGCTGTAGCCGACATCAAACACATCACGTATCTCCAGTGAAGAGCCGTCCAGCACTATGACACGCTTGCCCATCGTATTTCGCATGACTCTTAGCATTAGAATATCGCGCTAGCCGAAATATTGTCGTAAAATGCGTTCATCGACATCATTTGGTAGTGTGACTGAGAGACCGTCAATCCGATCCATGGCGAGTCGGATAGAAGAGATAGAACCCGGATTGTTTGCCCATGCCCTTCGGGCGATTCCATTGTTCACATCCCATGAAAGCACAGAATGGATTCGCTTTTCACAATCCTCGGAGCCATCGAGCACCATACCGAAACCACCGTTGATCGCCTCGCCCCAGCCGACACCCCCCCCATTGTGCAGACTGACCCACGTAGCACCTCTGAAGGAGTCTCCAACGAAGTTGTGGACCGACATATCAGCCGTGAACATCGAGCCGTCCTTGATGTTGGCAGTCTCCCTGTATGGGCTATCAGTCCCTCCTACGTCGTGATGATCCCTTCCTATGACCACCGGAGCGGATATCATCCCCGTTGAGATCGCCTCGTTGAATGTTGAGGCTATCCCCCTCCTCCCCTTTTCATCCGCATACAGTATTCTGGCTTTGCTACCTACAACCAGTTCATGCAAACGAGCATTCTCTATCCATCGTATATTGTCCATGTACTGAAGTCTGTTACCACTAGAGGCTGACTCACACAGTTCATGGAGGACTTCAGAGGCCAATCGGTCGGTCACATCTAGATCTTCCTGAGATCCCGAAGTGCAGACCCACCTAAATGGTCCGAAGCCGTAGTCGAAGCATATCGGCCCCATGATGTCCTCAACATAAGATGGGTAGCGGAAACTACCGTCCTCAGCAAACACGTCAGCACCGGCTTTGGAAGCCTCGAGCAGGAATGCGTTACCGTAGTCCCAGAAATGCATCCCCATATCCGACAAGGTATTGATGGCTTTTACATGTCTGATTAGACTAGACTTGACCTCGTCCCTGAATCGCTCGGGGTCATCTTTCAGTGCCTTTATTCCGTCGGCGTAGGTTAATCCTGCTGGCATATAGCCACCTAACCACGGATTATGCAGGCTTGTCTGGTCGCTACCCAACTCAGGACATAGCCCCCTATCTATGAGGGCCTCCCATAGTTCCACTACGTTTCCGACATATCCGAGAGAAACCGCTTCCTGATTCAACTTAGCTTGCTCGGCACGATCCAATAGGTTTTGCACATCATAATGTAGTTCGGAGAGCCAACCCTGTTGGTGCCTTTTCTTAGCCGCGAATTCATTGCATTCAGCAATAATTGCAACCGCTCCAGATATGACTGCTGCTTTCGCCTGAGCACCGGACATCCCACCCAGTCCTGAAGTGACGAATACGACCCCCCCCAATCCCTGCTCGGCTGATATTCCGAGGTATTTCCGAGCAGCATTGAGCAGGGTGATTGTTGTACCATGAACTATGCCTTGCGGGCCTATGTACATGTACGAACCAGCAGTCATCTGGCCGTATTGGGTGACGCCAATAGCGCTCATTTGTTCGTAGTCATCCTGGGATGAGTGGTTAGGTATCACCATACCATTCGTCACTATCACCCGGGGCGAATTAGAATCTGAGGGGAATAGGCCAAGAGGGTGGCCAGAATACATCACTAGGGTCTGATTCTGGTTCATGACTGAGAGGTAAGACATCGTAAGCCTGTATTGGATCCAGTTTTGGAAAACCGAGCCGTTTCCTCCGTATGTCACTAATTCGTGAGGGTATTGAGCTACTTGGGGGTCGAGATTGTTCTGAATCATCATCATAATTGCAGCACAGTGCTGGTTTACTGCCGGATACTCTTCAATTGGTCTGGCACGCATGTGATATTGGGGCCTGAATCTGTGCATGTAAATATGGCCGAATGACTCTAACTCGTGGGAAAACTCGGTAGACAGCTCGGAGTGCCACTCGGAAGGGAAGTATCTCAGGGCGTTCCTCAATGCAAGCCTCTTCTGTTCCGATGAGAGACCGACTGGTCGGGAGGGCGCATGATCGATGGTTTCGTCCAAAGACACAGCAACAGGGAGCACATCAGGAATGCCGATGCAAACATCCTCAGCAAATCCCAGATAATCACATCCTGTTGTTAATCACATTCATGGTAAGTGACACTAAGTCGTCGGCTTCGTTTTCGATTAAAGAAACAATCTGTTCGTAAGGTGCCGAATCCTCTTCAAACATGAACCCAATGTTGATTCGAATGTTGAGAATAGCAATCACGATGGCTGTATGAGCCATGTAGCAAGCAGCTCCGAGATCAGTGATGGCATTAGCGTTGCATACACTGGCGAACGGAAACATAGAGCGCATGAGCTCCAGCGACACCTGGGCGGTGTTCAATGGAATTTTAGCCGCCTCCAAGTATCCCTTTGCGATAGCTTGCTCGCGTGCAGATACTTCTTCATCGCTGCCCTTAGGCATCCTGAAGGCATGAATGACGGCATCAAACGCCTCCGCATCCAGTACTGCAAGCTCTTGCGCACGTGGCATTCCCGTTTCGCATTGAACCAGTAGTTTTTCAGAAATAGAGTGGCCTTCTGCCCACTTATCGCTTTTGAGTGTTAGGCGGACCACCATAGTTGCCAATGCATACGAATGTGCAAGCGATAAAGCAGCTACTGAGCCACCTCCTGGAGTCGGCGAATCTGATGCTATGGCTTCGAGAACGTCCCCATAACCATCATTCATTCAATCACCACCAAATTTCCTGTCGAGAGACCACTCTATGATGCTGTTGAGGGCATCGAACTCACCCAAGCCATCCAACATAAGACCGTTGATTGCCGATTGTACCAACCCATCTTCGTCGGCAGTGTCTGGCTCATTGTGATAGTGCCTACCCGCGGATATCATCGCAGCAAGCGGTACCAGTCCTACTAGTTCACCAGCCACAGCAGCAAGGCCCAATTTACTGGCCTCGGACCTTATCGCATCAGTAACGGTGTGCAAGCCAGTGACGTTGTGATCCAACAGGTTCATCGATACTTGGGCAGTATCTTCCTTGTACATCCATCCCGCGGCTTGAAGGGATTGAAACATACCCGGCTTCCTGACTGGTTTACCGTCAACACCCACCACCTTGTCTCCGTTTCTATCTCGTACAATTACACCACTGGTTCTGATTATTCCTGCTATGGCACTGGCCTTCGCCTTGTCCGAAGTGTTGAGGTTTACATTGTAGGCAATCAGAATGTGGCGAGCTCCAGACGCGGTAGCACCCATTTTCGGTTTGAACTCAGCGGGACCGAAGTCGGGAGCCCAATCAGGCAAGGAAATTTTCTCTCGGAAACCTTCGTACTCCCCTCTCCGAATATCTGGGAGCCTGACTCTCTGATCACTCCTAGCGGACTCAGCATACAGGAATACCGGTAAGTCGAAACGGTCCGAGACGGCTTTGGCGTACCTTTCAGAAAGAGATACGCAAGAATTCATCGAGGCTCCTCGTAATGGGATGAAGGGTACAACGTCGACAGCCCCCATTCGTGCATGCTCACCAGTGTGATTTCTCATGTCGATTAGCTCAATAGCAACGGATGTGCAGGAAATTGCCGCCTCGAGAACCGCCTCAGGCTCACCTACCATGGTTACTACAGTGCGATTGAAGTCGTGACCCATGTCAACATCTAGGATTGAAACCCCTTCTACTGCTTCTATGGACCCAGTTATAGCTTCGATGACTGTGGTATCTCTGCCCTCGCTGAAATTGGGCACACACTCGATCAACGGCCCGTTCACAGTGGCTGCTCGGGGCTACGAGTGATGAGGATTGCTAATCATCTGTATAGAGAATCAGGACCGTTGTGTTCAGACTCCTTGCGTATGCAGTTAATCGACGATATAGCGTCTGAGAAGTCATTGTAATTGCAGGATGACCTGCCATCAGAAATAGCTTGCATACCCGCTTCAATGACTACAGATTTGATTTCAGCTCCACTGTATCCTTCGGTTGAAATAGCCAGTTTACGAAAACTCACGCTACCAGACAGAGGCATGTGCTTGCAGTGGACTTCGAAAATACGCTCCCTGGCATCTGGATTGGGTAGTTTGATATCGATTATCCTATCGAACCTTCCAGGCCTGAGAAGTGCCGCATCGAGTAGTTCGGGCCTGTTAGTGGCAGCTATGACCTTGACGTCGTCAAGTGTCTCAAAACCATCCATCTCTGCCAGAAGTTGCATGAGGGTCCTCTGTACTTCTCTGTCGCCTGAGGTAGCCATATCCAACCTCTTGGAGCCGATGGCATCAATTTCATCGATGAAAATGATGGCCGGAGCCCGCTTCCGCGCTAAATCAAACAGTTCTCGTACCATTCGCCCACCTTCGCCAATGTACTTTTGAGCCAATTCAGAACCGACCAGCCCCAAAAAAGTGACTTTAGTGGAATTGGCTACAGCTTTGGCGAGCATGGTCTTCCCGGTTCCAGGTGGTCCAGTAATCAGTACTCCCTTAGGAGGTTCGATACCGAATTTCCTGAATGCTTCAGGTCTTTCGAAGGGCAACTCGATGGCTTGCCTGATTTGTTTGATTTGCTCATCCACACCACCCATGTCAGAAAATGTTGTTTGTGGCTTTACGATGATCTCTGCTCCTGATACGAGGGGATCCCAGGAGTCGTCTAGCACTTTGATAATTGAAAGGGTGTCTTGATTCAAAGCCACTCTGGCACCAGGGAGTAGCAGGTCTTCGTCCAAACGCCTGTTCACACTCACTAAGAATACTGTACCATTCGAATTTCTGACCACCGCATTATCACCCACTCTGTCTTGTATGTAACCTATGACGAAGGGGGGGGTTCGGAGGTTCCTGAGTTCTTCGTCCAACCGATTAGTACGTTTCTTCAACTGAGCACACTCATTCTCTAGGAACAATTTCTCGGTAAGCAGCTGCTGGGCTGTATCTGAAAGGTCCTTCAGCTCTGCTTGCAGATTGTCGAGGGATTTTCGAGGTGTGGGAAATGATGCGATGTCGCCGTCTTCCGGGTCGGTGGGTGGGGTCTCCACTTCGGTTGCCATGACATGAACTAATGAAGCTCACTTTTGACCATTGTTACCAAAGACTCATTTTGGATGAATGGAATCGACTCGTATGGGTACCTGTGAATTATGCGGCACGGACAACGTCTCGACGCATCAGGTCATAGCCTCCGAGGTCAAGGTCGATGCATGCAACAGATGCATAGAGAAGATGCAACTCCCTCTGTTTGAGTCACCATTTGAGAAGATTTCCTCTTCTCGCCATCGTACCGCGTCAACACCAATCCATAAACCACATGTCAACATCATGCAAGGCGAGTCCAATGAATTATTTTCCGATTTCCACATTAGAATTCGTAATGCTCGAGATGCTAGGGGGTGGGACCAGAGGCAATTTGCGATGCGAATGAATGAGAGGCTCAACGCCGTGCAGAAAGTTGAGAATGGCTCCCGACCAACAGACGCTCTACTCAGCAAGATAGAGAAGGTCCTGGGTATCGAATTGTACGGTGAGCCCACATTCCAGTCTGATGCGGTTCTCATCCGCGGCACCGATAGGAAAGTCACAATCGCCGATGCCTTGGACGAATTCCTATCTAGAGGGGCTATTGATGACTGATGTCCCTCTGCATGTGATACATCTCGATCAAGATGATCCCAAGAAATGCACTGCAAGAGCACTGGAGAGGAGGGGGCATGCTACTCTCCACTACGATGTCAGACAATCACCTAAGAGGGGGTTTCTACTAGACCCAAATTCAGGCGCATTGCTGGGCCCTGATGATCGAAAACTCATCGATCGGGGAGCATCAATAGTAGCACTTGATTGTTCATGGAAGAAACTCGAAGAATCATTGAGCGAGATTTCTACGAATACTAGCCTCATTCCACGTACATTACCACTGGTCCTAGCAGCGAACCCGGTATCATGGGGGAAGCCAGGCAGATTATCCACTGCAGAGGCTTTGTGCGTGTCACTGATACTATCTGGAAGGACAGAGCAAGCCAAATCGATTATTTTACCATTCAGTTTCGGGGAGCAGTTCCTAAACTTGAATCATGAACCCCTACTAGCATACAGTCAGGCGGTGTCGAATTCAGAACTGGCTCGTATGCAATGGGATTTTTTCGATATGCCCGAACTAACGGACGACTGAGCCGGGCGGCATTTCGACATCTAACGTCAAAATCGACACTCCTCCATCACCATCATCAGCAGCCAGTAACATCCCCTCTGAGAGGACACCTCTGAGCTTACGTGGCTTCAGATTGGCTACGTACACTACATTCTTACCGACCAAATCAGACGATTCATAAATTCCTTTCAGTCCAGCACAGACTGTTCTGGTCGATTCAGGCCCATCTTCAATTGTGATGACATAGAGCTTGTCTGCATCGGGATGGTCATCAACAGAGAGGATTCTGCCTGTCTTCATCTCAACTTTTAGGAAATCTTCGAACTCGATATAACCAGCCTCCGGTTCAACGGGGGGTTCGCTTTGGCCATTGTCCTTGCTATGGGCCCGATCGTCGATCAATGATTGCTCGGTGGTTATGATAGTATCGAGGTCCAACTTTTCGAATAATGGAACGGGCTCAGATTCATTCCATTGCAGTGGCGAATCGGGGTCAAAGGCAGCATCCAACAGTATCGAATCGATATCGGATAGCTCACCAAGCATCTCCCAGAGTCTGTCTGATTGGAACGGGATGAACGGACGTAGAGCAACTGCTAGACCGCGACACAACCTCCACGCTAATGCGAGAGATGAGAGGGAGTCCCGGGCTTCGGGCGTATCGTTGCCATCGAGATGTTTCCAAGGTGCTGCTTGCTGCAGTATTGAGTTCCCTAGTTGAGCGATGTTCATTATGCTGCGTAGGGCTTCTTTGAACCTTTGATGCTCCAATGAGTTGATTGCCTCCCCTAGGTGATTGTCTACGATATCCCACGTATCCGAATGCGCGTCGGGCAGATCGAATTCAGTTAGGGGGTTCGCACCATCATTGGGGAGCCTATGGGCAAGCGTCAATACACGATGTACGAAGTTTGCATAGGTGGCTATCAGTTCATTGTTGACCCGATCAACGAACTCATCCCAACGGAAATCAGTATCGTGACCTTCGGGCATGTTGATTGATAGGTAATACCGTAGGGTATCAGGGTCGAATCTCTCTAGGAATGATGGCAACCAGACGGCATGCCTCCTACTCTTACTGAATTGCCCCCCTTGCAGCATTAGGTATTCATTGGCAGGGACGTTGGACTCAAGAGCTAGATTACCTGGTTCGGGGGTATGGGAGGGCGGGGAACCGGATTGGGCGGAGTTAATCCCCATCAATAGTGCAGGCCATATGATGGTGTGGAAAGGGATGTTGTCCTTGCCCATGAAATACAAGTGCTTGGGAGACGTCCCATCTTTAGAAACGGTCCACCAATTCTTCCAAGCATCAATTCCATCAGGGTGGCCAGCACCATCGGCGTGCCTTTCTGCCCAAATACGCGCGCAGGTGTAGTAGCCCTGGACTGCTTCAAACCAGACGTATACCCTCTTTGAGTCCCAATTAGAGCCGGAAAGTGGTATATCAATTCCCCACTGGATATCTCTCGTCACAGCACGGGGCTTGAGTCCCATATCCAACCAATTCTTGGTCATCGCACGAACATTTGGCCTCCAGACATCGATTCGTTCAAGGTAATGCGAATTCAAAGAATCCTGGAACAAATCTAATCGGAAGAAAAGGTGTTCAGTGTCGCGGATCTCGATAACCGATTCCGGGTCTATTTTTGATCTAGGGTTGACTAGATCGTGTGCTTCATAGGTAGCACCACAAACATCACATTGGTCTCCCCTAGCATCCGGCGCGGAGCAGACTGGGCAACTCCCTTCTACATACCTGTCTGGTAGAAAACGATAGGAGCCGCTATCAGATACTGAACAGTATTGTTGCATTGTTTTGCTCTCGAGCATGTTTGCATCTAACAATAAGGTGAAAACCTCGCGAACGAGTTCTTTGTGTCGTGGATCGGAGGTTCTGTTATACAAAGCACCGCCAAACTCTGGACCACGGGGATCGATGCCCGTATCCCAAGAACAGCCTAGTTCAATCAGCGCCTTCTTGTTTATTTCATGGTAATGATCGACGATCTCCTGGGGGGGCACACCTTTCTCTTCCGCGGTCAGAGTGATTGGGGTGCCGTGTTCGTCAGAGCCACTGCACATGAGTACGTTACGCCCCCTAGATCGCTCGTACCTGAATTGGATGTCGGCTGGTAGACAATTACCAGCTACATGACCTAGGTGGAGTGGCCCGTTAGCGTATGGCCAGGCCATGAATATCGCTACATATTCCACTATGTCACCGCTTGTTCTGATTAGATGTCGCAAGCCACATATTTATGTCATCATCGCCCCACCCTGCCATCGGAGCCTCACATCGTGGACACCAGGTGGATATCGCCCAAATCTAATGGAATAACTCTGAGAGGCAACAGAATTGAGTGATTACACCCTTCTTATCCTCTATGCTTCACTTGCATTGGGGCTCTCATTCCTCTGTAGTATATTGGAAGCTGTCTTACTGTCTACGACACGGAGCCACATTTTATCTCTCAAAGATACCCACAAGAAAACCAGCGAATTATGGATTGGGTACAAGGATGACCCCGAGCGCCCTTTAACGGCCATACTTACTCTGAATACCACGGCTCATACCGTTGGAGCACTCGGTGTCGGGTACGAAGTGCAGAAAGCCTACCCAGAATACAGTGTTGCTGTAGCCTCGGCGATACTGACTATCGCGATCCTCCTGTTAAGTGAGATCCTGCCCAAAACCATCGGCGCGTTGTATTGGAGAAGACTCACGGTGCCATCAGCTACAATGCTTCGCATACTGATATTCCTATTGTGGATTTTCGTCTGGACAATACAGATTCTACGATCGTTCCTTCCAAAAGTCACCACTGAAGAGGTGACTCGGATTGAATTGGCGGTACTTGCAGACATCGCCGAAGAAAGTCATGTAATTGAAGAAGACGAGGAGACAGTCATACAGAACCTCCTGCGTCTTAGAGAGATTATGGTTACTGAGGTGATGACCCCTAGGCGTGTGATGAAAACTGTCGACAGCCGTTTGAGCATCAAGGACGTATTGGACGAGATTCCTATTATGATATTCGGACGAATGCCCATGATCGGAGATAATATAGATGATATCAGGGGTATGGTACTCAGAAGGGATATTCTGCGTAAAGCTGCAGATAACGACTATTCCAGTACTATGGAGGACATCTCGCGGGAGATATTTGACTGCAAACACGATGACTCTGTAGACAAAGCACTAGACGTGCTGCTTGAGAACAAGGTCCAAATCCTCGTTGTGAGGGATGACTTTGGTCAGACAGTTGGCTTAATCACCATGGAGGATGTGATTGAGACTCTTCTCGGTGTGGAGATTGTCGATGAGTCGGATCAGGAAGCGATTGATGATGGAAACCATCACGAGGACATGAGGGAGTTGGCAAGGCAGCAGTATGAGGACTCGGAGTCGGAGTAATCACTCAGTGGATTCATCCTCAAGCAGGCCTTTGGATTCTGTGTAGTCAGCTATTGACTCAAGGCGCTTCCACCAACCAGTTGCACTGTCCGACTTACTGGTTCGCACTAACCATACACCACCGAACAAGGTCTCCCAGAGTCCTAAGTCAGAAGAACCGAATCTATGCATTAACCAATCAATAAGGGGGGGTACAAGCATCAACATACCAGTTACTGTGGCAATCTTTCCTAAATCTGATTCCGGCATTCCCTGAGAAGTGAATGAGAGGGTAGCAAATAACCCCGCCATCACGAAAATGAAGGACAGTCCTTTGAGGGCAGGATATGCGTAGAAGGGGTGATCCCCACGGGTGTTAACATAACTTGTTCGACTGACCCAGTTACCAATGGTTCTACCACTGTTCTTCGGCACTATCACCAGATTGAGCGACATCAATGCGATGCCGAGGATAACCATGGGTGTCGGATTGAAGTAAGTACCCCAAGCAGTAATCGCAAACAGCGGAACCGACCAGCCATAACTAACGAGAAAATCCACGAGGCGTCGGAGAACAGATTGGCCTTTGGTGGCTGCCTCAAACCCTTCGGGCATGACTTTGGGGACTCTGGTCTTCTTCTCTTTCTTAGTTTTCTTAGCTCTCTCCTTACGTATTTTGGCCTTCTTAGTAGGTTTCTCTTTGACGGGTTCGGGATCGGGTAAAACAATGGTGTCAGGAGCGCCAATTTCAGCGGGTGGTGAAGGCTCTTCGGTCTGAATCTTACCTGCCTTCTCTAGTAGACCCATTCGTTCACTCTCCATACAACTCACCCATTCGGGTGAACAATTCAAAGCCGGGCGATTCAACGAACTCGTTTATCTTATCCTCGGGTAAATCACCGAGTTCGGCGTTTATCATGAGAAAGAAATCTTTCCGCGCATCTTCATCGGCTGCAGAAGGATCCGCACCCACGGACTGGAATAGTGTAAACGAATCAGACTGGACGAAGGCATCAATGAAATCTTCAGGCATATCGCCCAGCAGATTGTTGACAACATCAAAGAACCCAGAAAACTCATCAGATGAGGATTCGCTTTGATCCACCGAACTGGTTTCTTCAGTCTCAATAGGGGCGCTAACTAATTCGACAGTGGCTTTCATACTACGAACATCCTGTTGCTGCTTCTTTCTGAGGACAATAATCTCTCTGTCCAGTTCTGAGCCGAATCGGTCGGAGAATCGGTCGAGTAGAGTACCGACCTCGCCAGCTGCTATCCTGTCGATATGCCCGTACATGCTGTCTTTGCTTTCAACAGCGAGTGATGGGTCAGAGGCACGACGCTTTTCCCATTGACTCTGGAAGTCGGAGGGCGAAGAAGCGTCAGCGTCCTCGACAAGTTCAATTTGAGGCGTTTCGTCATCAGTAATTTCGTCGACGGTTAAATCATCCTCAAGCACTATTCCAGGGGGTGGGGGAGGCGGTAGTGAGATGCCTGGGGGTAGTGGTGGAAGCGGCAAATTACCGAAGCCCTGCTCGTTGTCTTCATCATCTGCCACATTACCCACCGAATCGATTCCAAACCTCTACACTATTCAATATTCTGTGATTGAGAGCGTTAAGATATCGGTGTTACGTGCTTTGCACGTTGCCCCAGCCCTTCAGAGACAGGAAGGTAGCCATGGATTCAGGCACCTCGAAAACATCACCGGTACCGCCGTCTACCTCAAAGTCACAGATACGTGCAATGACATCGTCACTGGTCAATTCTACCTTCATTGAATTGTTTCCTGTGAATGCCACGGCCTCGCTGAGTGGATCAAAGGCATTGGAGGAATCAGGGTCCAGTCTGGCCAAGGGCAATTCAGTGACCCGCAAGCCGCATTTTCCATGTAGGCTCCCCACCCATCTTATGACTCTCTTGACGTCGACCGTGACGGCTTCATCGGTTTCGCCGACAGGAAGTGGCGTGCCTTTCACTAATTCCCAGAATATCGAAGTCTTGTCTCCAGGGAATACCCGAAGACTGCTGTCCTCCCTCAGTCGTTGTATTCTACCCTCATCCTGTGATAGCTTAGCCAACTCCTGAAGCTTAGCCTTGCTGCAGGATTTAACAGAGCAATCAGGATGACGGATTCGCTGTTTCATGACTTCATGAAACTCAGTCAGAAGACTCGTCTTTTCATCAGAACCATCAGATATCGCTTGAAGTTTGAAAAGAACGTCGTCAACCCCCAATTGCACTCTGGATTTCCATCCCGATTCGTAACCAGAGAACACGTCTTGCACATTGACCCCCTCTCCTCTGATATAATTCACCAATTGCCTCCTAGCATTGGAGTCCAAGTGTAGATATGCGGGGTCCCTTACATGTATGTGAAATCCCCTATGGCCAGAGAACGTTATCTGTACGTATTCCTCACGAAACCCGAATTCCGACTCTAGGAACTCCGACCAAAGGCGCCAAGCCTGCTCCTGTACCAATTCAATCATCTTCGGGAAATCGGTATCTGATACACCAGGGAGGTGATCCCCATCCAAATCGAATATCAAATCAGCACCCATCCAACCTTTGTCGACCATATTCCTCTCAGAGGGGTCGTTGTAGTATGCTGTGCTGTGAAAGCATGAATGCGGTGCTTTGTGGTGTAGATAGTGGAGGAGCTCTCTCTTGTCAGAGAATCCCCGGTGTCTATCCGGTGCTTTGCCACCCCAAGGAATGAACATCCATTCGCGTGAACGAAATCGGGGCGGGGCCCATAGGTCATCGACACTAAGGGACTGGTAGTATTCTCCGAAACGGAGTGCGAAACGACTCCACCCCTCAGTCATAGATGCCTGAATATGTGGCGGCAAATGAATATGTGGAGTCAATCTAGGTCGAGTTGCGTGATTTCCCTGCCGTCTGTTGCAGAATCTGCTCCAGTGAATTCGACATAGGCCTCCCAACAAACATATCTATCGTCCAGTACTATCGCCTCAGCGAATGTGAGGGCCTTTCCGGTTATCGCGCAAATAGGTCCGAGTTGACCAGTGGCAGTGGACAGTTTGGATGAATCAGGCACACTCAGGTGCGGTGACTGGTAATTATTTACTGTTGCCTAACCGTGGATTCCTTCACGGAGTCGTTTTCAACTATCTTCTGTTCGCTGGTACATGCAAGAAGGCGACTTGAGAATACGAATCGGTCATTCCCCCGATCCCGATGATGCATTCATGTTCCATGCCTTAACGTGCGGCTCTTTCGAAACCGCGGGCAGAAACTACGAGCACGTGCTCCATGACATCGAGACGTTGAATCAGCATGCTCTTGAGGGGAAGTACGAAATTTCCGCAGTCAGTATACACTCATTCCCTTCGATTGCAGACAAGTATCATCTGATGAACTGCGGTGGATCAATGGGTGAGGGATACGGACCGATGCTAATTTCAAATTCTGCCCTCAGTATTGAAGAAGCAAAAGAAAAGGTAATTGCAATACCGGGCCTGGGCACTAGTGCATATCTCGCCCTGAGATTAGCATGCGGTGATGTTCAGGTAGAGGTCGTTCCATTTGATCAGATAATCCCTAGAGTTTTGGAAGGTGAATACGACGTTGGACTAATAATCCATGAAGGACAGTTGACCTGGGCGAAAGAGGGTGTGCACATGGTGCTTGATCTCGGTCTCTGGTGGAACGAAAGGACGGGTTTACCTCTGCCTCTTGGTGGTAATGTGGTCAGAAAAAATCTTGGAGATGAGATATGCGAACAACTCACTGCAGATGTTAGGCGCAGCATCTTGCATTCTCTCAATGATCCCGTAACCGCTCTTGAGTTTGCAAAGAAATGGGGTAGAGGTATTGATGAGGAGACCAACAAGGAATTTGTTCGAATGTACGTCAATCAGAGGACTGTTGACTACGGTACGGATGGACGAAGGGCCATTCGAATGTTCTTGGGCGAGGGACAGGATATAGGTTTGATACCAGAAGATCTAGATTGCAGTAATTTGAAATTCATCGGTTCGGGGGTCGATGGCTGATGACCAACAAACCCGATGTTAGTGAATTCGAATCTGTCGACATATCCAGAAAATCAAGGTTGAAACCATGTTGGGGTTTCCTTCATTCCGCAGACATCCGTGAGAAAAACCTCCAGCCCCATTATTGCATCAGCGTCCAGATAGTTTCTGACTTCATTGTCGAAATATTGCGAAACCCTGCTCTCAGGGAACCCCAATTTCTTTGCTGACGATTTGACGACCCGCAATTTCCAATCAGCATCAGAAAGGAACAATTTGTACTGTTCAAGCATGTCGGAATGGGCTTTTCTGAGGCTGTTTTCGGGTGAATCCTTTCGTGCAGCAAAGACTCCGAATACCATCGGGAGTCCGGTTTGCGCGGTCCATTCGTAACCAAGATCGAGCCTGACCAACCCGGGGTAATCTCTAGCTGCTGCAAGGGCTCTGTCTCCGATTAGCAGAGCGCCGTCACAGTTTGATAGCATATCATCGATATCTGGCCCTAATTCAATGAACTTGCAATTCATTCCTCTGCCGTTTAACACCCAACGAAGGAGAACCTTGGATGTGGATGAGTCTGATGGGAGTGCGATGTCTCTCATTGATTCTAACGGGAGAGATCCGAAAAGGAGTACTGAGCCTACGTTTCCTGCACTCACTATCCCCAAACCCGGAATCAGGTTGAGCTCGTCAGAGTGTTCGGCATAGTCTGCTGTTGGGATAGGTGCAGTCAGACAATCCCGTCGAAGAACGTGTCCTGTGAGCCAAGAAGGCGGCGCGGGAAGGATTTTCCATTTATCCTCGAGGCCGTGAAATATGGGATCGCAATTCGTGAATGAAACCCTTCCGAGAACTTCATCCCAGGACATTGAAGCACCTATGCTCTACTGGCCATTGGGAGTGTACGAACATCCCTGTGATCGTCCCCCGTGAATATGGAAAATGCAGAATATATCGAATTTCGTTTTACTGGAATCGATTCTGTTTGCTCAATCAGGCGGGCCAATTCATCCGTGGAGGTATCTAACTTGGTAGAACTACCGGCCTCCTGCATAATCTCCTCGTGACCAACGGTGCCATCAATATCATCCGCACCGGCCTTCAGTGACATTGCGGCAGTATGATCGCCGATATTCATCCTGTAAGCCTTGATATGGGGAATATTGTCCAGCATCAGCCTAGATACAGCAATGACTCTAATCACTTCTGTCGACGTGGCCAACTGAGCTTCGGGAATCCTAGACATATCGGCTAGGAAAGGATATGGTACGAAACACTGGAATCCCCCACTCAAATCCTGTTGGTTTCTGAGCTTGTCCATATGTATCACTCTCTGAACAGACGTCTCGACTGTGCCGAACAACATAGTACAATTTGTTTGAATACCCAGCGAATGTGCAATACCGTGAATCTGAAGATACTCATTTGAAGACTCTTTGCCCCTGCATATGCGATCTCTGACTGAGTCGACCAGAATTTCCGCACCACCACCAGGCAACGAGTCCAAACCAGAATCACTTAGTGCCTTGAGTGTAGCCCTCACAGAAAGCCCCGAACGATTTGCAATGTGCCTGATCTCCACGGCAGTGAGAGCTTTCAAATGGATATGGGGATATTGTTTTCGGACACCTCTGAAAAGGTCGGTGTAATGCTCGATTGTCCATTCTGGGTGTAATCCACCTACTGAATGTACCTCATCAATTCTATCTGAAAACGGCTCGATTCGATGTATGAACTCTTCCACGGACAAAGCATATGCTTCGGGATGTCGCGGGCCTTTACGAAAAGCACAGAATCTACAGGCCAGAACACAGATGTTCGTAGTGTTGACATGGAGATTCTCATTGAAATACACATGGTTACCAAATCTAGCGGATTTGACCATGTCTGCCAATGCGCATACCGAAGACAACGATTTATGCTCAAACAGAAGCACGCCGTCGTCAACCGGGATGCGGGATCCGTTGGTTAGAGTTTCTAAACAGGTCGATAGGAAAGAGTCAGATGAGATGCACAACGGAACAGGCATAGTAGAAAGCCGCTCGCGCCAATTCAAGTGCCCAGCGAGTTCATTTTCTGCCATATATCGCCCCCCTCCTCTTCTGACAGACTGCTGTAGTGGCTAGTGGATTTGAACCCGACTGAGTATTGATTTGAGACCGGAATCATGGGTGTCGGAAAGCATCAATAGGCAAACTTGGTGGGTATGCATGTGAACAAAGGTACTGGGGGTATGGGACTCGACGTATCTCAGCTTCAAGAACTCTCACGCAAGTGCCGGCGCAGCATTGTCGAAATGGTGCATGAGGCCGGTGCAGGACACCCGGGTGGCTCACTGTCTGCTATTGATTTAATTGTAGGATTATATGGGACAAGGCTTAGAATCGATTCAACGAATCCAGACTGGAATGACCGTGACCGATTCATCATGAGCAAGGGTCATGCCAGTCCCGCCATGTATTCTATCTTACATCAAGTAGGCTACCTGAATCATGATGACCTAATGGGATTCCGGACTTTGGGCTCAGTCTGTCAGGGACATATTGACATGAAGTGGACCGATGGTGTTGACTTCTCTGCAGGGAGCCTGGGAATGGGTCTGTCTTTCGGTCTGGGCTGCGCATTAGCAGCGCGAATGGACGGTAGCGTACGTGAGATTTGGGTCATGCTTGGTGATGGAGAGATGCAAGAAGGACAGGTGTGGGAGGCTGCAATGGCCGCCAATTACCATTCCGTTGGAAATCTCAAGGTTATGATAGATCGGAATCGCATCCAGAACGATGATTTCCTAGAGGTCCAGATGGAGGTTGGAGATATCGCAGCAAAACTCCTCTCGTTTGGCTGGTCAGTTAGAGAGATAGATGGTCATTCGATGCCCGAAATTGTAGATGCTTTGGAATGGGCTGCTGGAATTGATGACGGACCCTGTGCTATTGTTGCGCACACAGTGAAGGGGAAGGGCGTATCATTCATGGAGAATAACCCCTCTTTCCATGGCAAGGCGCCAACGGATGATGAATTTGTGATTGCTATGGAGGAACTGAGATGACCGCCCCCTCTGTCGGTGGTGCATCAAGAGATGGATACGGAGAGGGGCTGCTGAGGCTAGCCGGAGATTCTCGTGTGGTAGTGCTTGACGCAGATCTCGGTAAATCCACCAAGTCATGTCACTTCCGCACCCAGAATCCCGATCGGGCTATTTCTTTAGGTATAGCTGAGCAAAACATGATGCTGGTGGCTGCAGGGATGGCTTCATCTGGCAAGATACCTTTTGCCAGCACATTTGCAATTTTCACAGAGCGTGCTTTTGAACAAATCAGAAACGGGATTGCCAGAGCTGAGTTGACTGTTCACATATGCGGAAGCCATGGAGGGATACACACGGGAACCGATGGTAGCAGTGCTCAGTCAATAGAGGATCTAGCGATTTATCGTACTATTCCTGGAATGACTGTCTTACATCCTTGTGACGACCTTTCTGCTGAGGAATTAACTGTCCAATTGCTTGACCATTCCGGGCCTTCGTACATGCGCACAGCTCGTAATAAAACCCCGAGGGTATACGATGAGTCATCAGTAGCAAACCTGTCCATAGGGAAAGGAAGCATAATCAGAGAAGGCGAGGATGTATGCATATTGGCCTGCGGTGTAATGGTCTCTGAGAGCCTTGCCGCCGCTGATGGTTTGATTGGTGACGGAATTTCCGCTGCTGTTGTCGATATGCACACATTGAAACCATTAGACGGTGGTTTGGTAGAACGCTTCGCTTCTGAATGTGGATGTATCGTCACTGTAGAGGATCACTCAATCATTGGTGGACTCGGGGGGGCAGTTGCCGAGCACCTATCTGCTGGATTCTCGGTGCCTATAGAGATGGTAGGGGTAAATGATCGATTTGGAGAAAGCGGCACCCCGGCTGATTTGATGTCCAATATGGGATTGACCTCCAAGGATATCCAAAATGCCGCCCACGCAGCGATAAGACGTAAATAACGGGTATTTTTGTGACAGGGTAGCGTTTGATTCATGAACGATTGAACCCGAGGTCACGACAATGAGTGATTCAGAACGAGTCAAGGGCCTCCTTGATGGCAGCATGGATCCGACTGAATTAGAGGGTGATGATGAGCTCTATGCACTCGCAGAACGCATCTATGGTCGCGAAGCACTCGAAGAGATGGGCGTTTCCACTCCCGAACGTCCTGCTGAGAACGTCCCCCAGTTATCTCAGAATGGCATTGATATGGATATAGAACTCCCTGAAATTGATGATAGTGTCGAGGGTACTGACAGAGGGCCCCAAGTTCCGCGACGGAGAAAACTAGCATTCCTAGTAGGACTCATAGGAGTGTCATTGGTTGGTATGAATGTATCAATCGGAATCGGCCAATATTTCGATCTCTGCGTAGACGACCTTGAGCCCGACCCATTGGGTTTCACTGTAACAGCGAATGAACAGAATGGTTCGTTGTATATCACATGGACAGTCACTAATCTCAATCTTTCTGCCAACTACAGCATCCAGTGGTCTATTTCACAAAATGGGTCTAGTGAATTGGTTGATAGGGGTTATTTCAATTGGACAACCAATATGCAACAAAGCTCTATGGCTCATACTGAACATCGTGCGGTCACAACACCCCCTTGGTGCTACATTACTTCATTACATGAAGAAGGTGTGAAGATATCTGACGATACTTCTTCTAATGGATGTGTAGGTAACTCCTCCTCAGCCTCCAGTCTTGCTACCATATCACCAGTGCCATCACTGTGCGATGACAATACCAGATTGCTCTGGAACGAGGCATCGAATTACGAATCTATTGATTCTTGGGCCGCATCTGGTAGCGGTGACTTGCTTGATGGTGCGCTGCTAATGCTATTTGGGATACTGACTCTATTTGGGTTGTTCAGCAAGAAGCAGTAATCAGTACATTCGTGCCAGATGCTGTCTACGTGTCGTGGGTTTTCCAGTTACTGCACAGGGAATCGATTCGGTATAAGGCGGGACACAGTCACCGAGTAAAGTCAGGCCGGTAAGCTTCTCTAGGACTTCGGCGTCGGCGTCATTGCCATCAAACGCCAATTCGTAGATGATGTCGTCTTCCAGTGGCCCATCTAATTGCCATCCGACTGTTGACTGGCTAACACCGGGAAATGTACGGATAAGCTCGGATGCCTGTGCGTGAGAACGGTTTCTGAGCTCTTCGGATACAGTCTCCAGACATTGGCTGATTGAAGAGGAAATCCCTTCGATGGGTACCTCAGTCTTACCACCGGTTCTCAGAGATAGAGTGCATTGGTTAGAGGCCAGGTCGCGAGGTCCTAGCTCCAGGCGGATCGGTACTCCTTTGATTTCCCAATCGTAATGCTTGGTGCCCGGTCGCAAATCACGGTCATCGACGCGGACACGGAATCCGGACTGTTCGAGATGTGAGGCAAGGGCCTCGACCTTGGGCTTCACATTCTCGTCTGCATGAGCAGCAACGGGCATTAGGATGACTTGAATGGGTGCAATGGAGGGGGGCATGATTAGTCCGTTGTCGTCACCATGCATACCTACAACCGCACCTAAAAGCCTCTCTGACATCCCAAATGTGGTCTGATGGCAGAATTGGGTATCGCCATTACTGTCCTCATAGGTGAGGTCGAATGCTCTGGCCCACTGATCTCGATAATGGTGGTACGTAGCTACCTGTAATGTCCTTCCATTGGGCATAATCACATCTACTGCAGTGGAATGCCAGGCCCCGGGAAAGGTATCCCAGACAGGACGCTTGGAAATTATCGCAGGGAAGCATAGTTCGTGAAGCAAACGCTGCACGACTTCTGCATCCTCAGCGATTTGGTCGGTGGCTCCCTGTTCATCCGCATGAACGGTGTGAGCTTCGAAAAAGTGAATTTCTCGAACTCGGATGAATGATCGGGTTTGTTTGGTTTCATACCTGAATGTGTTCACAATTTGAAAAGTTTTGAGCGGTAGGTCCGCATGACTACGGATCCATAGAGAGAACATGGTGTACATAGGGGTCTCTGAAGTGGGCCTCAGGAACATCGGGACCTCAAGTTGATTATCACCCCCCCGATCGACCCAATACACCTCCTTCTTGAAACCAGCATCCTCCTCTGTCATTCTCAATTCGGAAGGATCTACTCCTGCATCCCGTGCAGCCTTGAGGTGTGAGACTAATTGGTTCTCCTTGTCCAGAAGATCCTCAGGTACAAGCAACGGGAAGTGGTACTCTTCATGGCCAGTCCGCCTCATTTGAAAACGGGTCAGACCGTCAATAAGCGACATGGTGTTCCAACCATAGGGTTTCCAAACATCCATGCCCTTGATTGGATACCTCTTGTCTACGAGGTCGGCGATTTCGACTATAGCGGGATACCAATTGTTGAAGTCTGACTTAGGAGGGATGCCCCTCTTCGCCTTACCCGGACTCGCCATGTTGAATGGTCGTCCATATACCCCGCTTGAATGTGACGCAGACACGGGGTCAGGAGGTATGCAATAGGGACTCTATCATTTGGCATAATTCGGTGTCATCATGTATGTCGTCAACCGTTCCATCAGAACGAACGAACCTCCCTCTCAAAGTGTCTGGGTCATGAATTTCATCCTTGAGATTAGCTACCACAGCATCAACGCCATACCGCTCTATCTGTTCCTTGGCCTTCTGTACCAATATCTCCTCTGAAGCATCAGACTCAAGTTTGAATCCTATGCGAATAGCCCCATCTACCAGCGGCGATAGTTCTGCTATGTGCTTAACCCCGGGGATCAAAGTCAATTCCCATGAGTCGGCTCCACTAGGCTTCTTTCCACCTAAAGGTTCAGTATAGTAATCGAGAACTGCCGCAGAGTGTATCCAAGCATCGGGTTGGGGTTGTCCTGAAGCCACTGTCTTGGCCACAGAAAGCATCGCGTCGGGTGAACCTGCACGCCTAACATCTGGTAGTGCGAAGCTTGGTTGCGCAGAAGTTTTTCCGGCGATGCATATAACATCGTGACCCATTCTATGAAGGTACTCGGCGATGGTCCAACCTGTAGAGCCAGAAGAAGCGTTCTGTATGGCCCTTACATCATCGATGGGAGCTCTGTTGGCACCTAGGGTTATCGCTACGATCTTCCTGTCGGGGAGCCCCCTGTTAACCATATTACAGATGTTAGCAACTATAGATATCGGATCGGGCTGCTTCCTGCGCCCTTCTTCAATTTCAGATACCATCACTGCACTTTCCTCATTGCGCAGAGCCTCCAGCAAATCGCCGGTGACTCTGTCGTCGAACAAGTCTGAATGCATTGATGGCACGAATAGGGTTGGGGTCCTATTTCCTCTTGCAACGGACAGTGCCATCAAAACAGGTGAATCCATAATTCCGTGGATGTGTTTTGAGATCGTGTTTCGGGTCGCTGGAGCAACTAATACAGCATCATGTTTCTCCAATTGAGACATTTCATAATCCCAGGTGGTCATTACCTCGGTACCCGAAGCCCAAGACAAAGCCAAGGGAGTGATGATCTTCTCAGCCTCTCTGGTCATCATTATAGTCAAATTTGCACCATGCCGACGGAGTTCTCTTGCCAGACGAACTGACTCTACGGCAGCAATGCCTCCTGTAACAGCGAATAGTATGGTACGACCTTGCAGGCTGTCGCCTTTGATGGCTACATCGGTATCCTTGACCATGGCCATGCGAGTACGAGGGGCTTCATGAGTGCGTCGCCAGCGGAAAGGTCATCTTTGAAGCGACTAATCGGGGTTCATGCCACGCAGTCAGATGGAGCAACTGCACCGGCACCTCATCCGATTCATCGCAATTGATACCGTCTTTGTCACGTTAATCATCCTGTCTCTGCTTTCCACATGGAATGGCCCCGTGAGGATATTCACATTGATTGTGGGCGCGGTTCTGGTTCCATTGGGAGTCCTGACTACATACACGCTTCACAAACGCACAGAATATGGGAATAAACTGGGAATCTACTCGTTATCTTTGTTTGGGTCTGCATTCTTGTTGTTCGGCCTAATCGTAGTATCAGATTCGATGTCGGCTGGCGGCATTTGGTTTCTGCAGGGAATCTTGTTTTTACTCTTGGGTGTGAGTGCGCTTAGGAGGATACCCACAATGAGGAACCCTGCCTATATTCAGTGGTATGAGGGAACCGGTTGGGGTGGAAATTTACGATCCTCAGCAGACGATCGAGAGGTGTTAGCTACTTGCCCGAGCTGCTTGAGCATACTCGCAGTCTATCCTAACAGAATGACGTCGAGTGATAGATGTCCTAACTGCAACTCAAATCTAATCTCCGGGGAAGAGGAATGATCACAGACTTTCCAATGCTATTGCTATCCCCATCCCGCCCCCTATGCACATAGTAGCGATGGCACGATTAGAGCCTGTTCGAGATAGCAGGCTAGCGGCCTTGCCAGTAATCCTTGCGCCCGAAGCCCCCAATGGATGTCCAATGGCAATAGCACCCCCATCAAGGTTGACTTTGGCGGGCTCCAATCCCAGTTCATCGATGACTGCCATGCTCTGAGAGGAGAATGCTTCATTGAGCTCAAAGAGATCAACAGAACCCAGTTCCCAAGCAGCCCTCTCTAGTACTTTCTTAGTAGCCTCAACCGGACCGATTCCCATGATACCAGGGGGGCAGCCAGTTACTGCACCAGAAACTATCCGAGCCATTGGCTGCAAACCTCGCGACATGGCAAAATCCTCGCTGCAAACTATCACGGCAGCAGCACCATCGGTTAGCGGAGAGGATGTTGCTGCAGTCACGGAGCCTTCGTCCGAGAACACGGGGGAAAGTGCAGCCATTGACTCCAAGGTGGTGTCCGGCCTGATACATCCATCCTCAGTTATGGTGATACCGTCATGAGAAATGGGTATCAATTCATCATCGAAGGAACCTGAGGCTCTGGCAGAAGCAGCCTTTTGATGGGAAGAGAGGGCGAATTGTTCTTGCAAGGTGCGGGGTATGGACCAGCGGGTCGCGATGTTCTCAGCCGTCTGCCCCATGGGGACATAGGCTTCAGGCCAGCCATCCTCAAGGCCGGGGTGTGGACTCCAATTGAAGCCACGGCGCTTCACCCTGCTCATCGACTCTATTCCAACACACAAGAAACATTCACCCCACCCTGATTCGATATTGGCCGCAGCCGACAGAATTGCCTGCATTGAAGAGCCACAAAGTCTGTTGTATGTAACTCCGGGAACAGTGTTAGGCATGCCAATCAGGAAGGTCATCAGTCTCCCCATATTGTACCCCTGCTCGGCTTCGGGGTAACCGCACCCCAACAACAAATCATCGAATTCAGCCGGGTCAATCCCGTTTCTATCGATGAGTGCCTTAGCGACTTGCCCGGCCAAGTCATCCGGTCGCACGCCGGCCAAATCACCTCTGTGAGCTCTATGAAACGCCGAGCGTGCCCAATCAACGATGACGGCCTTCACGGACCAACGACGAAGAGTACACGAATAACCATTCACCATAATCATGTTTCACATAACCCCAGCGTAACCGAGGGGTTCATGAGAGAAAATCCACTCGGTAAAGCGATACGATGATCAGGGAATGCTCAAATCACGGTTACTACGCAGATGACCACTTGTGCCCAGCCTGTAACTCCGAGGGGAGATTCATCATGCGAACGGGTGAGAGGGATAGCATGGCAAGACGGTTAGCACTGGTCCTCAGGCATGCCCCGGAGAAGTTCAACCTCGAAATGGACATCAATGGATGGATTGATGTCAAGGACATCATCAAGCAATTCAAGGGCTCCAACGAGAAGCGCAATCACTGGCTCAGACCTCATCACATCCGAGCCATTTCCGAGACCGATCCCAAAGGGAGGTACGAAGTTCGTGCCAACGTGATACGCGCAACTTACGGTCATACTGTCGAGATTGAATTGGATCTGCCCACCGAGAATATTCCCGATACCCTCTACTATCCCTGTTCTCCGGATGAAAGCGAGAATGTGATTGAAGTTGGCATTAGCCCCAGCGGGCGCTCCCATGTTCATCTGTCTGCAAACATACGTTCAGCTGCCGAGGCGGGACACGTGCATTATGCCCTCCCCACTCTGCTTGAAGTTGATACAGCGAGGTTTGTGGCCGCTGGTGAGACCATATGGCACGCAGGCATCACCGTCTATCTCGCGGAAAGCGTCCCAGGTGAATATCTCAGTATAGTAGCGAACGACCACCCCGAATATGAGTTGGCTAGAGTGCATTGGGACGAAGAAGAGTGATCAGCGATATTCGCCACACGCGGGACAAAACTCCAGATCTTCAGTCATTTCAGTGTCGCATTTAGTGCAAGTCGTAGAATCGTGAATCGCAGTGGAAGTCACTGAATCTTCATCTGATATGATCCTGATAGGCGAATCCATCTCTACGAATGGAGGAGCAATATCATCAGGCGTCAACTCCACCAATTCACGGTATTTTATGGCGAGATGTATCGCCGATTCAACTTGCAGGGTCACCCGTAGTCTCTCCGATGGGTCATCAATCTGCTCTGCGATAACCAATCTTGCCTGTAGCCACCTCTGGTACTGCTCAATTGGCTCAGAGTCCGACATGAATCGCACAGGGGTCCGCAGGTCAAGAAAGTACGGTAGAGGCTAAGTCGTGCACCTCTTGGCAATAGTTGGGTAGCAGCGTGTCTCGTGTGATAGTCAAATTGGGCGGCGGCTTGATTACAGACAAAACCGAGTACAAGCATGTGCAGATATCGCACATCGGCCCCGTAGCGTCAGTAATCAAGGAACTCGTAGATTTGGGCTATTCGATAATATTGGTGCACGGCGCCGGTTCATTCGGGCACATCGAATCAAGGAAATGGCGCCTCGCAGATGGATACCAACAAGACATAGAACACGAGCAAGCCGAAGCTATAGCTAGAGTTCGTTTCGATATGCTCGAATTGAATCAGCACGTTGTCTCGGCCTTGGAATCACAAGGACTCGAGGCCGAATCATTACCTCCCAGGTACTGGGCAAACGGTGTGGGTTTATCCTTCAAAGGCGATATATCCGCCTTTGAGAGGGCTCCCTCGGAACCCATCCCAGTAACCTTCGGTGATGTAGTCGAGGTCACGAACGGTTCCAAGTTCGGTATATTGTCCGGCGATCATATCATGGTGAGGCTGGGCATTGAACTACCTGATGTATCTGCTTGCTTGTTTCTGCTTGGAGATGTCGATGGACTCATGGACAGACCCCCAGAGCAGTCCGGTACTAAGCTAATCGAACAGTGGATTCCGTCGGATGGCCTCAGAGAGACACATGCATCTGATATCGATGTCACCGGAGGGATTCTACTCAAAACCCAATGCGCTTCTATTATTGCAAATTCCGTAGATCATGTTTGGTTACTGAACGGCCGAGAACCCAATCGCATGCTCGATGCGGTCGTGCGAGGCGTCGCTGTTGGCACCAAAGTCCTCAGTGAACGACCTTCCTAATGCCCAGAATGCTGCTGGACACAGCATTTCGATTATATGCAAGAGTTTTCTCGCCAGTTCGATAGCATGGCTAATGCAGACTTGCCCGACAAGCTCGAAGGGCACAATCAATCTCAAGCCGAGATGATGGGTGAGCAATGCATACTTGTTGGCTCCGACGACCAAGTTATTGGTTCAATGAGCAAGGTCGAATGCCACTTTGGACAGGGCAATAGACATCGGGCATTCAGCGTCCTTCTTTTCGATTCCAACGGACGTATGTTGGTCCAAAGAAGATCTACTGAAAAAATCACATTTCCTGGTGTCTGGGCCAATTCCTGCTGTAGTCACCCCTTGGATATCCCTGGTGAGAATACCGACCCCATCCAAGGGGTTGTCAAGGCAGCCTGTAGAAAGCTTGAACAGGAGCTCGGCATAGCTAGTTCAGTCACTTCAAAATGGCAGTTTGATCATATAGGCACATTCGAGTATCGATGCCGATGGAACGATAGTTGGGTCGAACATGAGATCGACCATGTTCTGATGGTGCGTGCTGATGTTGATATCGTCCCCAACCCTAACGAGATATCTGAGACAAAATGGCTCTCAGCAGAACAGATTAACGAAATGATAGCTGGGAGCGGGGAATGGAGGGGCAAAATCATCGCCCCATGGTTCAGGATGATATGGGATAAATTCCTATTTCCTAACTACCCCGACATCGATTCTAGTGCCTTATCATCTCAAACGGAAATAGTGAGGTGTGGCGAATTGTCCATCGACATGACACCGACACCTCCCGGACAGGCCTTGTTGGATGCGCTTGGCATTCACCGAGATAAGGTTGAACGGATCATTATGGACAGCCTCGGTAAAATGCATCAACAAAGACTCCATGATGCTATGACCCATCTCTTCACTGGAGGAGGGAAGAGGCTCAGGGCCATACTTCCAAGATTGGTCGGCGAAGCTGTGGGAGAAGCCCACGATGGTCACTACACCTTGGGTGCATCCATCGAGATTATTCACAATTTTACCTTAGTCCACGATGATCTCATGGATCAAGATCCCATCAGGAGGGGTTTGGATGCCGTTCACGTCGCATATGATGATTCGACGGCCATCAATGCCGGCGATGCTATGCTAGCAGTGGGTTTTGAAATTCTAGCTGAGTCTCCTGATATTGATTCAGACAAACTGGTTTACCTAGTCAGAGCCATCGGTGAGATGGTCAGGAATGTTGCTGAGGGTCAGCAGGAGGATATCTCTTTTGAGACGCGAGAGATTGTTTCAGAGGACGATTATATCTCCATGATTACAGGTAAGACCAGTGCGATGTTCGAAACTTGCGCTGAAACAGGTGCCATCCTTGCAGGTGCCTCAGAAGAAATTGTTGAGAAGATGGCGACCTGGGGTCTGAATCTGGGGCTTTGCTTTCAGTTGATGGATGACCTTATCGACATCACTGGAGATACCAAGACATTAGGCAAGCCAGCAGGCTCGGATGTTGTACAAGGTAAGAGAACGTTGATTGCCATCCATGCGTTAGACAGCGGGGCCGCACTTCCCATGTTCAGACAAGTATACGGCGCAGGAGATTGCGATGATGGTGATTTGGCAGTTGCAGTTGATGAGTTAAGAGATAGTGGTTCGATAGCTTATGCCAAGGAGCGCGCCATGCATCATCATTCACTTGCCCATCAATGTCTTGACGTACTCGATGATAATGCCGCCGTGCAGGTACTGAGGGATCTCACCGACTTCCAATTGATACGAATCAACTGATCAATCCATGTAATGTGCTTCACCGGGTATTTCGGCCTTCAGGCCTTTCCGCTCCCTGATTTCCGAAGTGACCTTGTCAAAGAGCTGAGCAGGGAGGTGGACATATCCGGAGTTCTCGGTGTTCCAAATTGCGCGACCTTGAGTGGCAGCACGGATGTCATTCGAGAATCCGAAGGATTCGGCGATCGGCATTTTACCGATTACACTGGCTGTGTTGCCATCAACAGGCATGTCCTCTATGACTCCCCTGCGGGTGGTCACTTCCCTAGTGACCCCACCGATGACATCGTTCGGCGCATCTATTCGAATATTCTGCATCGGCTCGAAAATGACTGATTTGGAACGCAGTAGTGCACCCTTAATCGCATTACGCACAGCGGGAATAGTCTGCGCCGGGCCCCTGTGGATGGCGTCCTCGTGGAGCTTTGCATCGACCAGTCTGACCATAACTCCCATCAATGGTTCATCGGCAACTGGACCCTTCTTGCACACATCATTGAAACCCTCAATTATCAACTCCCGTGTCTCGTGAAGATTCTGTATTCCTTTGGTATCATTGACTAAGACATTGGTTCCGTGAATCGCGTATATCTTCCGCATCAGATTCTTGTCCATGCCAAACTCAGCAAATTTGTTTCCGACTTCCTTGGCATCCTGGTTTCGGACAGCACCGTCCCCGAAGATGCCTTCCCTCATGGCCCGTGTGACATCGTCCGGCAATGGTTCGGCCTCGATGTAGAATCGGTTGTGACGGTTGGGGGACTTGCCTTCGAAAGCCCTTCCCTTGTTGTCTGAGGATATAGATTCCCTGTAAACCACGATAGGGTCACTAACAGACACCTTGATCCCCTGTTCCTCTTCAAGCCTGTAAATAGTAATCTCAAGGTGGAGCTCGCCCATTCCTGCTAGAAGTGCCTCTCCGGTCTCCTGGTTGGTAGAAACCTCCAACGAAGCATCCGCCTTGGCTAGGCTGTGCAGAGCACCGATGAACTTGGGCAGGTCCTTCATGGACTTAGGCTCAACTGCGACGGTCACAACAGGCTCGGAGTAGTGCCTGATCGCTTCGAAGGGGGTAGAGTCCTGATCGAGTGTGATCGTGACTCCTGCCGCAGCGCTACGTACGCCGGTAAGCGCTACGATGTTTCCTGATGAGACTTCAGCAACTTGGATCCTATCGCTTCCGACCATCATGCTGACCTGCTGGACTCTCTCTGCTTTCGCAGCACCTAAGGCCCACACAGTCTGTCCTTGCATTACAGTGCCAGAGTATATCCTGCCGACGGCGACCTCTCCAGCGTGGGGATCCATCCAGATTTTGGTTATCATCAGCGATAGGGGGCCGTTGGGATCACAGCCAAGCATGGCGGCGCCTGCTTCCGATTCAAGGTCGCCATTCCATATATTGGGGATTCTGTATTGCTGGGCGACAAGTGGCGAAGGCAGCTTATCAACGGACATGTCGAGGAGGACCTCATGCACGGGCGCTTTCTTGGAGAGCTCCTTCTGTTGATCGTTATGACAGTACTCGAAGATATCCGTGAATGAGATTCCCGATTTGGCCATGTACGGAGCGGTAATCCCCCAGTTGTGATATGCTGAGCCGAAAGCCACCGTCCCGTCTGCGACACTAACCCGCCAGTCCTTTCGGTGCTCTGCGGGTGCGAATTCGCTGATCAGTGTGTTGACCTTGGTAATCTGAGCCTTGAATCTCTCCTGCATGTCCTCAGGGGTGACTTGGAGCTCGTTGATTAGACGGTCGACCTTGTTAATGAAGAGAACGGGCCTGACCTTCTCCTTGAGAGCCTGCCTCACTACAGTCTCGGTCTGGGGCATTGCACCCTCGACTGCACAGGTCAGGATGATGCAGCCGTCCACGGCTCGCATGGCTCTTGTGACGTCACCGCCAAAGTCGACGTGGCCGGGGGTGTCGATGAGGTTGATGAGGTAGTCACTTCCACCTACATCGTGCACCATCGAGGCGCTAGCGGCATTGATCGTGATGCCGCGCGCGCTCTCCTGATCATCGAAATCCAGCACCCTGGACTTCCCAGCAAGTTCCTCGGACATCATGCCGGCACCAGCAATCAGATTGTCTGATAGGGTGGTCTTCCCGTGGTCGATATGAGCGGCGATGGCGAGGTTCCTAATGCGCTCCCTGTCATACATGACCTCGGTCGCACGCTTGATGTTGTCTTCCTTGCGACCCATGACTAGACCTCTGAATGAAGCGGCGACCTTACAACGGTTCATAAAGCCGCTTGTAAGACTCGCACAACACTCATCAGTACGATAATTTCGGATGGTATCGAAGTGTCGATCACCGAGCAGAAGCGGCGATTCTTTCGATCTCTTCCCTCTTTCCCACTGAGTACGAATTGACATCGCCCTCAGCGGCTTTTGAAAGCTCAGCGACAATACCTTCAGTTAGAGTACGGCGACTCTTTGCTGTGGCGGATGTACAGCCGATAGCCAAATTCCTAAGGGCTACGTCGAGACGGCGACTGGGCGAAGAGTCAACAGCCTTGGGTTGGCTCACTGCGCCGAGTTTGATTCTAGTGGTCTCCTCACAAGGAGCGGCCTCAACAATGGCATCTATGAACTTCTGCAGGGGGTTCTGCCCGGTGCGAATTGCTATGTTATCGAGTGAACGCTCGAACGCCTTCACACAATGCTGCTTCTTGCCAGAGAACTTTCCGGTGCGCATCAGATTATTGATGAATCTTTCAATCACCGAGAGTTTTGATTTGCCGAACCACGCGTTAGCATGCCGACCACCGGAATGCGGGGTTCCGATGGTTGTGAGATTGATGTAAGGTGCCAAGCCCGGATCGGCGCAGGTGACTTCTGTCGCATCCCACTTGCCGAAAACACTAGTTCCTATGCCAGCCACCGGGGCGGCCTGCTCTGTTTGGGATTCCTCAGCCATCGTTAACACCTCACCGGATCGGTTTCTCCTTCCTTCCACGGACCATTTCGTCGAGGGAAACCCCATTGACCTTGATTACCTTGAACCGGACACCGGGAAGATCACCGTATGAACGGCCCATGCTGCCGCCAATTCCCTCGACGAGGACTTCGTCATGCTCATCGATGAATGAAATGGCACCGTCCCCTGGGGCAAATGCTGTGAGTTTGTTACCAGTTCTTATCAAACTGATTTTGACGGCCTTGCGGATTCCCGAATTGGGCTGCTTGGCTTCGAAACCGACCTTTTCGATTACAATGCCCTTGGCCTGAGTACTGCCGCCTAATGGATCGTGTTTGAGAGCCCCTCCATACCTCCGCTTGAATTCGCGGTCTCGGAACTTGCGCTCCTTCCATCGGTATTTTTTTCGATCATTCTTCATCTTCGGCCCAGAGAACAATCCACGACCCAAGTATTCACCTCAAATGACGCCCCGCCGACCCACCAATGGTATAAGAGCGTGACGGATTCACCGTAGGTGAGTAACGACCAAGAGTGCTCCGGCCTTGCTAACATTGAAACAGATTAGGCCGCGGGGCGACATCATGGCATTCCGAGATTTGCTTACGGGAGCGCCACTGGACAGTGAAGAGGTCAGTGTAGAGTTCGAGATGCGGGACAGATCCGAGTCATCTGGTGGAGGGCCCATCGTATTCGACAATGTTGTAGAGGCACCTGGGCACAGCGCGGCTCTCAACGTCCTCGTCAGGGACAGGCTCTGTGAGGTTTTCGACATCTCACCGGGAGAACTCATAGACACTCTAGCATGGGGGATGGCTAACCCCTCCGAGCCCATGATTGTAGATACCTCCGACGCCGAGGTCCTAGAGAACCGACAAGACGAAGTCGATCTCGGTGCGTTGCCGATCCCCTGGCATTATCGGGAGGATAGGGGCAGGTACCAGTCTGCCTCAGTCATCATCGCAGAGTACAAGGGCATAAGGAACATGTCGTATCATCGGCAGTTGCTTCGTGATGCTTCCCATACAGTAGCACGCATCGTCCCCAGGCATCTACGCACCATGTACGAAACTGCTAGAGCGAACGGGGATGAAATCAGCATAGCGATTGTCAACGGCGCCGATGCGACAGTGCTGCTGGCTGCTGCCATGTCATTCAACGAAGACCTCGATGAACTCACAGTGGCAGCTGCTCTTCACGAGAGGCTCCATGGACAACCCCTCCGATTGGTGCGCTTAGGCAATGGGATATCAGTACCTGCTGATGCCGAGTATGCTATGGAGGCGCGAATTACCCTTGATGTAGACGAGGAGGGGCCCTATGTGGACATCACCGGTACAGTTGATGGGGTGAGGGAAGAGCCGGTCATCGAGTACGATGCAGTGTTCCATCGCAACAATCCGATCTTCCATGCACTGATATCTGCAGGCGTAGAGCATCGCACACTCATGGGGTTGCCACGAGCACCCACAATCAAGGCAGCCGTCTCAGAAGTAGTCCCATGCACGGACGTATTCCTAACCGATGGGGGATGCGGATGGTTATCTTCCGTAGTACAAATCATACCCCAAAATGAGGGGGATGGTGTACGTGCCATCCATGCGGCCTTGGACGGACACCGCTCGATGAAGCAGGTGGTGGTGGTAGACGAAGACATCGACATAGCTGATTCCGCTAGAGTTGAATGGGCGCTAATGACTAGATGGCAGCCGGATACTGATACCGTCATTCTCTCTGACCAGAAGGGCTCGAGCCTTGATCCCAGTAGAAGTCAAGATGGTACTACCAGCAAGATTGGTATGGATGCCACTCTACCGCTTGGTGTCGACAAGACTCCCTTTGAGTCGGTACTGTGAGGTAGCACATGACTGAGCCTACCAAGGACATCGCTGCGAAACTTCAGCACCCAAGGCGCAGTCTGGGAAACCGTCACAGAAGCCAAGCTGAGAAATTCCTTTCTCTCTCGGAAACAGATTCCTCCAATCTCCTATGGGCTGAGCAGAGTGCGCGACAAGCGGTCCTCCACGACTTCACCAATCCGGACAACTGGAGGGTTCTAGTGAGAATCAAATTGAATGTTGGAGATCATGCAGGCATCCATGCTGTTCTGAACGATTTGTTCGCTGTATTAGGTCGAGATCCTGTATACCTCACCCAGTTAGAAGGCGTCGACATGTCAGAATCTGGCATGGGTATTCTGGAAGCTGCATTGGTTGCCGATCCACTAGATCCTGATGATTGGTGGAATGGCATTTCCAGTGATGAGGGTTCAATCCTCTCTTTCATTGAAAGAGTCGGGGTGCTGGACATGACCGATCATAGAGCGAACATCCTGTTCTCTCGTCGTCTCGAGCGCCTGAGGGACTCAGGTAGGGAGGAGGACTACCTCAAGCTCGCTAGGGTGCTGTTGGCCCAGAGGCCTTCTAATCACGAGGCTTGGTCGGCATTGGGCAGGATGCACGAGAGGCGGGGCGAGTATGATCAGGCGTGGCTTTGCTACGACCAAGCCCAAAGCAACTTCCCAGAGTTTCTGGTCAGAGATCAATTCAGAGAGAGGATGGAAGCCAAAATGGATGGTCGTGCCCCCACACCTTGGAAGGTACCTGAAGTAACTCAGAGAGTTGAATTTCTCAAGAGGATGCAAAAACTTTCGATGTCCCCCTCAAACGATGTCCGAGATGATGTGGTTCCGGATATTTCCGGTAATACTGACATCTTCGGGGAAGTCGCCCATCTCCGTTCCGAAGGCCGCTCTTCTGAAGCCTTCTTCCTAGCTAGGAGAATGGCTGCTGAAGGAATCGATGGAGCACTAGAGTTAGTCGAAGAAATTAGGATGGAGATCAGTGATGAGTGATTCCAGTGATTGGGCGATAGCATGGACTGTGCCCAAACAGCGCATCGAAACACCATGCTGGTTGATGGTCAGACACAGTGAACGGGGGTGGGAGCTCCCGGGGGGCAATGTGCTCGACGGAGAATCGTCTGACGTTACAGCACTACGCGAGCTCTTTGAGGAGACTGGTTTGCTTGGCACGGCCAAAGCGATTGATGGCTCCATACTGGATGGCGGTGTCGTCGTCCTGATCGAAGTTGAAGGCGAACCAGAGGCGGGGGGTTGGCCATCAGACGATCCATCCATAGAAGAAGTGGGATGGTGCATTGAAATCCCCCATGAACTACATTGGGGATCCGAGGAGATTCAAAGGTTGCTTGCTCATGATTGGAGTGCTTCGAGCAGACTTGAGTCCTGAATCTCTGATATCCTCTCCGAAACCAACTGATGCCAAGAATCCTCACCAAGAGCCGCGGAAGCATCCAATATCAGTCCAATATCGATCCGATCCCTGCCGGAGACATCGTCCAGTAGGATCGGGATCAGGGACTCGACGGTTTGCCTGACGTCCTCTGGGTTTGCAGGTACCCATGTTGAGCCACCCTGCTCCCTAGGAGCCGCTTGGGATACCCTCTGACTCATCCTGGGTGAATTCTCGTCAATCTCCTCCAATGCCAGGTCCAACCATTCCAAAGAAGATGCTAGAGCCTCTGCGTCAAGACCGGCTTGCGAAAGGCACTCCTTAGCTATCCATAGATGCCTCATAGCCGGATCGAGATCATCCAATCCGATCATTATCCTACCTGTTTCCAAGCGGGACAGGCCGCGGATGTCATCCGGATGGCCGCTGGAAGGGGAGATTTCCGCATGAGTAGCGAGGGCCATCATAGACTCGCCCTGATTTCGATGCCAAGCAGCGAGGTTGAGAAGGGCTATTCCATGCAAGGAAGAGCCTTGATGCAATGCATTGAGCCTGTCAACACACCAACGTAACTCTGCACCCACGATGGAGGGCTCAACCGCTCCCATCAGTGCCCTCTCCATCCGTATTCTGGCTTCTGAAAAAGGGTCTCTCTCGTCCTTGGACCTCGATCGCATCAGCAAACTACCGGATAGTTCGATTGCCGGAGAAGTTTGGCCGTCGAGGAGCATCTGTTGAAGTGTGCGCATGTCGCGTTTGAGAGGGGAGGTTTCCGTCCCAGAGAGGCCGTCGCTCATCTACTGACCTCACTGATTCTCAAAGGACTCTAGCATCTCCTCGTACTGGGAGACCAGGTCACTCTCCCTCTCCACGAGTTTCCCGAGGTGTGACTCGAATGCGGCCTTGGACTCTCCTAGCTCATCGGCCAGAGCATCGCGGTCATCAACTTCTAGAAGCAAGTTGCCGACTGCTCGGAATACTGGACGCTTCTCATCCTGCGACGACAGGGCATTCAAGGTCAGCGATATCTCGTTTATCTGAGAAGCGATAGCCTGTACTTGGGAACGAGTCAATTGGAGTTCCTGAACGACAGATTGCATTTGCTGAGGGGTGATGGGTTCGTCAGTCATACCTTCACTCCTTACCGAACTTCAGAGCTTGCTCTGATGCAATTAACCCACGCATTAGAGTGTTCCACCTTGCACGGAGATCGACGATACTGGGTGCGGATTCCGCCACTTCTATGGAGTCTCCGGCTCTGGAAAATTCGGCCTCGGTATACAGCGACGCCGAGAGAGCGTCCGCATCGCTGTGCTTCAACCTGAAAATCAGCCTTGCAGGCTCACTCTTCCTCGGAGTCATCCAGTTCAGCCTCGGCGAGTTTGCGCTCATAGTCCAATGCCGCCTGCTGAGCGATAACCGTCATATCAGTAGCGGTAGCGCCCTCTAGGGAGCGTCGGATTATTCGATTATTGGAATCGGTGGCTCGGGTGAATGGTTCCCAGACCCCACCGGTGAATGTATGGTCGCACTTTCTACACTCCCATATTCCGGCTGACCTACGTCGAACTTTCTGATACTGACATGAGGGGCAGGTGTAGTGGCGGGACTTCTTCTTCAGAGCAGAACCCGCCCGACGACGCACGCTCACACCGTAGCGTGAGCCGAATCGCGCGGTCACGCCTGTCTTCTGTGTCCTCTTCGCCATATCAGCCAGCCTCTTCTGCTTTGTTCACCATTTCACGGAGGTCTTTGCATCTTGATTGTGCTTGCTCCATGATTTCAGCGAATTCGTCTTCCGTGAAGATTCCCCTTAGACCCTTCTGCAATGAATGTACATGTCCGTCATCACCCAGTGTGATATGGATACGCTCGTCGCCTCCGAGCTCCTCCTTGCCATCGGCATCGTAAACGAATCTGCCGCCGACCTTCTGATAGGAGCACATGATAGGAGTCTTGGAGATATTTAACGGTCGATCTTCGGCACCGATCTCAAAACGCTTTTCGGGAATTACTGCGGTCCTCATAGCAGCGACGCCCGCCAGTGCGAAGGCATCGAACAGATTACCGTCATCGGAAATAGCGAACAAATCGAGGATTACCTGCCACACCTTCTCACCTGGGATGATGCACAAGTCGTCGACGTCGATGCACCCCGATTCACGGATTCCTCTGTCGACCACCCGCCCTAATTCGATTGACTCCGGGCTCGGGGGTCCGGGCTCCCAGTTAGGTCCGGCGACCGGCCTGACCTCAGCACTGCACATCAGACCCCCTTGGTTGGGGCGATCTGGATATGGAGTCATTACTTGGAACTTGACTCCAGCATATACGATGGTGTTTCCGATTCTAACTTTGGCCGAACCCTCAGCACGAGGGAGGACTCCGATTTCGAGTTCTGTGTCTCGGGCCTCCCATCGACTACGGCCATCATGTCTTTCGTCGTTCTCGGCGAGTGCGGCAAGATGAGCACGTAGTAACTTCGGGACTAGCGGGATAGCCATCAGGAATCGCCCCCCTTGAGTGCCTCGACCATAATTTCATGAATCGCCGTTGCGGCTTCCATATTGTAATCCCAGGCCTGCTTGAACTCATCAGGCGAGAGGTCCCCATCCATCTGCAGGAACACGAGTTCGCCTGAGTTAGGGAGTATTCCCATCGGCAGGTCGGCCTCACCGTAATTGTCCTCTTCCTTATTCAAGTCACAGACGACTACGTCGTGGATTTTGCCAGAAGCAACAGAGACCACCATGTCCGTCATAGGGATACCTGCATGGGCCAGAGCCACCGAAGCGGCGGTCAAGCCCACGCAGCGGGTTCCGGCCTCGGCACATAGAATCTCGATTTCGACTCGAACCTTACATCGGGGATACATCTCCAGTAACACTACACTCTCAAGTGCATCTGCAGTGACTTTGCTGACTTCTCTGCTACGGCGGTTGAAACCGGGTCGCATCCGGTCGGTTGTTGAGAAGGGGGCCATGTTGTAACGTACATCCAGTACGGCGCGGTCCTGTCGCTGAATCTTCCTTGGGTGGCACTCCATAGGTCCGTACACCGCAGCGACAACATGGTTAGTGCCCCACCTTATACTAGCGGAGCCATCGGCAACGGGAACCACGCCGGTTTCTATTGAGATTGGGCGCAGGTCAGCGGGTTTGCGACCATCCATGCGAAGTCCGTTCTCGTCGAGCATCTGAACATCTCCATAGCCACCCATCAAGCAACACCTCCGATGGATTTCGCTTCAGCAGACATTGCTTGCAGCCTGTCGCGGACGTCAACTATGCCGTCAAGTTCCCCGTCAATCCAGATTCGTCCATTATCCGCAACGATGATCCTGCAGTCGGTATCCTCCTTGAGTTGGCGTAGAGACTTGCCTCCCTTGCCTATGAGTCGTCCAAGTAGATGTGGTTCGATGTCCTCTATGTTTCCAGAGCGAATTTTTCGCAGGCCCATGCCTTTCATTGTGAGTACGCTTGAATGGGTCTCCTCGACTTCTTGGACCCTGCATAACACCGCTTCTCCGATGTCCATCAGGCTGCGTGTGCCACCGAATGCTGCCTTTCCCGGGCCAAGGCTCATTGGAAGTATCGCGTTGAACGGTGCGCCGATATCAATGAACCAGATATTGTTGGTGCATCCCTCGACGAAGCCGATCACTAGGTCACTTGGCCTAGGTATGTAAGCAGACCGCAGTGGCTCGATTGCCACTGCATTGCCATTCATTGTCACTCTTCCTTGCTTCGTCGCACGAAGTCGTCCGTCCATCACTAAGACGCCGTGGCCGGCTTCTTGGCCCTCAGAGTCTCCAAGGTCCTCCCCTGGAGCGACGAGTCGGGATGCTCGTCCTTCGCTTCGCGGTCCGCCCGCGTCATCGTTAACACTCATGTTATACGGCCGCGCGACCCGCCCCCCCTTCATAATCGTTGATGCGGGCACCTACGGTGCAGAGTCAGTCAAGTTCTCGGACTTCTATCTCTGAAGAGCGTTTGGCGACGCGGCTGATTATCTCGTTCTTCATCCCACCAGGTACCTCTACGACGCATGCCCAGGAACCGTCACTCAACCACTCATCCTTCTGCATTGAGTCACGAAGAAGCTGGCTAACTCCGCCATAATCCTTGCCGGGAACCTTGAATGCTAGTCTGATGGTGATGAACTGCAGAGGGATAATTGGTTTTAGGATATCTACAGCATCTTGCACCTGCCTCTCAACCGATAGGAATGGATCTGCCTTGAATCGTGCCTCATCGAGGGCATTCTCTATTCGGACATGCGGATGGGGTAGTTTGGTCCTTGGATCTGTCGCCGTCATTGCAATCTCATTGACAATCTGCTTCATCCTCTCATCGACCATATGTCGCCTCTGTGCTGTAGTCAGTTGTATGCTGCCCTCATTGAGGATTCGTTCTACACAGGTCGAGAGGTCGGTGCTACCGAATACCCGTTCTAAAGCATCAGAAGTGGGTCTGTCGCCTGCACGTACGTCAGACCAGACCTCGTCTGTGGCCATCAAATCGTTCAACTCAACAGAAGATGGATCTTCCTTCCACTTGTCCACGAGTTCGGGGTCGACGAGAATCTCGTATCTAGAGCCGCCCTTCTCGAAACGGGCGAGAACGGCATCATCGAGACTGACCATACCCTCGCTAGGGGGTTCGACCTTAGAGGCATGGGCCTCAGGATATCTTCTCAAGGTGTTTCAGTGCTGTTTCGTGATCCAGTTTTTGGTAGCCTTCGGAGTTAACGACCGCTATCTCGACAGCATCGTGATTGAGAGAGTCATCCATCGAATCACTAAGGGCTTCCAAGCCCATCTTGATAGCAGCATTTTGAGTCATATTAGGCTTCCAATTGTTCTCAAAGTAATCAAGCACCAAGGCCTTCCCAACCCCAATTCCCCCTGCATTGTAGGCCAAGTATGCACCGGAGACATCGAGCTCGTAAAGATGGAATCCGGTATCATCGGACCCGGCTATCAACAGAGCCGTTCCAAAGGGTCTGGCACCACCATATTGAGTGAATGACTGCATGAAATCACCCATCTTTTTGACGAGTGCGGGGACAGCCATCTTATTGCCGTAAGTCATCCGATTTACCTGACACTGGATCCGGGCTCTTTCAATCAGTTGCCGGGCGTCTGCGACGAGCCCTGATGTGGTTGCCCCTATGTGGTCATCAATCTGGAACATCTTCTCAATTGAGTCGGGAATTACCAGAGTGTTAGTAAGCCTCTTGTCGATTATAAGAATCAATCCATCGCGGTATTTCAGCCCGACGGTGGTGGTGCCCCTCTTAACTGATTCACGGGCATATTCAACTTGGTATAATCGACCATGTGTGTCAAAGACAGTGACGCTGGTATCGTATCCTCGTCCGCCGGGCTGCATGGTCAACGTGCTGATGCTAAGCCGGACTCTTATCAATCTTGGTCGGCAGGGACCTTGGCTATCGCGGCATTCATGGCTAAGTAACACTACGCAGGGACGTGAGGGTTGCTGTACTGGCATCAGGCGGCAAAGACTCCACCTACGCCACCTGGTGGGCTTTGATGCAGGGCTGGAGCGTCGAATGCTTGGTCACAGTCCATGTCACCGGAGTCGATTCGATGATGTTCCAGTTGAATGGCACGGCGATCGCCGCCTTGCAAGCAGCCTCCGTAGGGATTCCCTGGCTTCCGGTCCTAACCACAGGAGAGCCAGAATCCGAGGTTTTCGACCTAGAAGCGGGCCTCAGAGGTGATCGAGGTAGTTGTAATGCCTTCCTTGAAGCGTGGCCCGAGGACTGGGAGGAACCTGATGAGCTCGAGGTCCATGAGGGTGCATTAGCAGTAGATGCTCTGGTTGTGGGTGCTCTGCGCTCCGATTACCAGAAGACTAGGATAGAGAGAATGTGTGAGCGTCTCGGCATTATCTCGTTCTGCCCACTCTGGCACCACCCTGCTGAGGAACACATGGCATCGTTTGTGAATCATGGCTTCGATGTCAGATTCGCTTCGGTGTCTGCTGAGGGAATCGGTGGTGAGTGGTTAGGTAGGAAATTGGATGGAGATGCTTTGAGTGAGCTCAGGATACTATCTGAACGCCACCGTTTCAACTTGGATGGCGAAGGTGGGGAGTTTGAGACTGTCGTAGTTGATGGCCCTCACATGAAACGAGCCATAGAATGCGTTGCTGAGCCCCAGTGGGATGGCCGTCGCGGTGTGTGGAACGTGCTGTCTGCCAGTATATCCTCCATGCGCTAGACTCAAACAGGGGTCTAGGGTCGGCTGGTCACGGGGAAGGCCGTGACTGTATCGCCTCTAGACTATAGATACGGTCGTGACGAGGCCAAGCACATCTGGTCCAGAGAAGGGCGACACGCGCGACAGCTTGAGGTAGAGAGGGCACTAGTCTGGGCACATTGCCAACTAGGCCGAGTCAGCGCTGAGGACTACGACAAGATCGCTGACATTGCGGACCCTGGCATAGTAACAGCAGACCGTGTCGACGAGATAGAGCGAGAAACTAGGCACGACATCGTGGCGCTTACCAAAGCAATGGCGGAGGTTTCTGGACAAGCAGGATGGTGCATCCACCTTGGTGCTACCAGTAACGACATCGTCGATTCTGCTGTCGCTTTACAGATCAAAGACAGTATCCAAATGCAGCAGGGCATCCTCAAGCGACTGCTCTCTACAATGTGCGACATCGCTGAAAGGGAGCGAGACACAGTGATGCTCGGTCGCACCCACGGGCAGGCGGCGGTGCCCATAACATTCGGGCTTAAAGTGGCAGTATGGGTCGATGAATTCAACAGGCACCTCGACAGGTTGGATGAGCTTACTGCGCGTGCTACCACCGGGAAGTTCCTCGGCGCTGTCGGAACAGGTGCTGCTCAGGGAGAAGACGCTTTCGAACTGCAGGCCCTGATATTGACCGAATTGGGATTGGGGATCCCAGTAGCCACCACTCAAGTCGTAGGTAGAGACCGCTATATCGAATGGGTCGGATGGATGGCGAACGTTGCTACGAGTGTTGAAAAAATTATGCAGGAGGTCAGGAACCTCCAGAGGAGTGAGATTGCTGAGGTTGCTGAGGCCTTCGATGCTGAGAAACAAGTGGGCTCATCCACGATGGCTCACAAGAGGAACCCGATTACTGCTGAGAATGCCTGCGGGTTGGCCAGAATCGTACGCTCGATGATGGTTCCATCCTACGAGAATGCGTTACTATGGCATGAGAGGGACCTCGCAAACTCCTCAGCCGAAAGATTCACCCTTTCCCACTCGATGATCCTGCTCGACGACATTCTCGATAAGACCGACAGGGTGCTGTCTAACCTAATCGTGGATTCAAACAAGATGCGGGCCAACATCGATGCTCAGAAGGGGCTTGTAATGGCTGAGAAAGTGATGCTTGCATTGGTCGACAAAGGAATCGCAAGGGATGAAGCTCATGAGATGATGCGCACCGCCTCGATGGGGGCCCTGGCCTCTGGCGACAATCTCGAGGAAGTCTGCAGGAGAACACCTAGAATCGCCGACGCGTTCGACTCTGCTGTGCTAAGTAGCCTGTTCAAGCCAGAGGGGCACCTCGGGCACAGTGGTCGCATAGTCGATATGGCCGTCACCAAAGCCCGAGCGAGGCTTGACTAGAGCATCATCAGGAGCAGCAGTACCAACCCGGTGAGTGAAGCGAAGACACCCAATAGCATCACCATCGCGTGAGGGCCATACTGATTGACGTCGTTCAACGCGACATCGAGGAATCCTCCTTCGGATATTCCACTCATCATATCCTTGTCAGACTCCTCGAACTCAGGAGGGGGGCGTCGGGGAATCCTCTCCACTGACTCCGACACGTATGCTGCCGCCGAATGGCATTGTATAGCATTCTCGATTGATTCCCACCATTTTGGAAGTTCTGAACGAATACTAGTTCTGCCGGAGTAATCACTCATCGATGTCTGTGCCGTGGTTAACCAGGAGTCTGTCGAATTGCTCCATAGCATTTTCATCAGTGACCATAAGGGAGCGTGGATCCCTTGCCATACCGCTATAATCATCATTGTCTGTTATCTGTAACAGCCTGTTCTTCTGGCGATGCCTCAACAAGACCCATATCATCAAGATTGCAGAAATGGTCAGAATGATATTGCCCAGAGATTCAGCATCCATATGCATCACCGTTTGGGGGTGCTCAACTGCAGCGGCCTCGCTAGATGGCGTCGATTGGATGGGTGTGGTTCGGACCAATGATCAACCATGTCGATATCGCCTAGGTATAGGTCCTGTGATACCCATGTCCTCTCAGCATTACTGCCACAGAACAGACATCTGAGGGTCTGGCCTGCCCCCGCGCTCCGCATCGTTCTGCCACAACACGATGGTCTGGAAACAACCCTGGGTACGCAGTCGACCATTGCCAGACGCTCTAGATGCACAGAACCATCGGGTGAATTCAATCCCACCCATGCGATTCTGTCACCTGCCACCAGTCGGCGAAAGAGCTTGTTTACGGGCCCGCCTTCTGAAAAAGCGACCAAATCGGCTTTGACGCCTTCGGAGAACACAGATATGTGCGAGTGGGCTCCTTTGGTTTCCATTGGGAGAGTGATTACTGTGCCCAAAGAGACACCTCTGACATGGTCATCAGACAATTGGTTCGTCCTGTGAACGGCCCAACGAAGAGATTGTTCTACGTCATTGCGAGACTGTAGCCAACGGTGAGCATCTTCGACACATCGGGCGGTTGAACCCCTGATACCATAGAGCACAGGACATGGAGTCCTAGGTGCAATCAGACCCCTATCGACGGTCGGATCGCGATTGACGAAGGTTTCAGGATGCTGTTTCTCCATCTCTCGGACTACCCTCGAGGATACCATTCTGCTCTTGCCGATCATTGATTCGTCCCTCCATGAAATCAATTCCCAAGTCGAATGCTCGTTCGGCTGCCATGCCATGGCTGCACTGGCACCCACAGCACCCCATGACTCATCACCCGAATGCATCACACAAGAATGGGAGCGAATCTCACGCACCCTGGGTTCCAACTCGACGTGCTCACGCACTGCCGACCAGTACCACTCCTCTGGCAAGTCCCTTTCGGAAATGAGTAGAACCGGGGCGGCGCGCACAGGAGAAGATGGGAATACGGCGGTTTCACGCAGAAGCCCTTCAAACCACTTCTGGCACACCGAATCAAAGAGATCGCGTTGTCCCGATGGAATCTGGATAATCGCTGATAATGCGCCGTTACCTCTCGTTCTTCGCGCTGCGAATGGCCATAGTCGAACCAATCGCCTCTCGATTAATTTGAATCCAGGGACCTGGGAATCGAGGGAATGAAGCAGGTCGTCGAACGATTCAGTAGTACAACCCGATTTCGGATGGTCCGTGTCATCCAGCCCGATTCTAATGATTCGGACACCGACTTCGGAACTCAAGCAGAGTCCTCCAATATTGAATCCACCACACTAGCAAGTCCTGCGTCTCCATCACAAAGCAGACCCCTGACACCGTATCTGGCTGCTGCAGACATGTCCACATCACGGTCACCCACCATTACAGAGTCAGACTCGTCGGGTCGTCCCATCCAATCATCCCCAAATTTGAGTTCGAGGCCTTCTATAGTTGGATCACTAGAAGCGGCGTCCATAAGTTGCCTCCCTGCCTCCAGCATGCCTGGATGCGGCTTACGAGCCCACGCTCCTTCCCAAGGAGCATAAGGGCTGTGAAGAATCAAATCGAGCTGAGCATCCCCATCCTGTTCGAGCAACAACCGGCACATCTGCTTGTGTATTCGCGAAAGGTTGCTCTGACTCCATAGCCCCCTACCGACAGGTGATTGGTTCGTGACCACACAAACCCGGAAACCCGCACGCCTCAGATTACCCACAGACAAGGCCGAATCATGGAGGAGGACGACATCATCAACGTTGTTTACGTATTCCTCGGATCCGATAATCAGAACACCGTCCCTGTCGAGAAAGGCGATTCGGCCATCCCATGACGCCCCGTTTGGCAACTCAGGCAATTCGAGGGGGGATATCAGTTCCACGTCGTCTCTGTGGGGGGCGAGCAAGGTATCACGGCCCGTGATGAGCCTTGACGGCCTCCTTGATGATGTGGTTGACTATCAACTGGATATCTTCGATCATCTCCATTGAGTTGGCCGGCGCAATGACTGCGACGTCGGCTGCCTGAGCGAGTTTGCCTCCGCCCATCCCGTTCAAATCGCCGGTTATCGCCGTCGTCCTGCAGCCACAATCATTGGCATAGTGGATGCCGTTCACAACATTCTCAGAGTTACCGGAGCCGCTGTAGCCTACAACGAGGTCCCCCTTTCTGACGAAAGTCGACAACTGACCGACGAAGATGTTGGAATATTCTGTGTCATTCGCCCATGCAGTCATTGCTGATGCACTGTCGGTGTGAGAGATGGTCCTGAGTGAAAGCTCCTTCGACCAGTCCCCGGCGCTATGTGAAGCCGTGGCCCCACTGCCGCCATTGCCAATGAAATGAACACTGCCGCCCTCGCTGCGAGTGGTTTCTACTTGCTGCCAGAACGCCATCAGTGCATCTCTTGGCAACTCATCCAAAGCTTGACGGAGTTTCGCTAGGTATGAATCTGCGAACTCATTGAACTCGAATCCCATTGTATCCCCCGTACCCGCCGGCGAGGGCATCCTATTTACGGGTTGATGGGTCGAAACACATCGATGCAAGAGCCTCTGGGGCTACTCGTGGGCATGATAGCAGAGCGTTTTGGCATTGCCGATGTCAGTCTGCAATTGATCATATGCGCATTGGGTGCAACCGCACTGGGTGTTGGCTTCCACCTACAAAATGAACGATACGCGCCTTACTCATCGGCGTTTGGATGGACTGCAATGGGACTGTTTCTCTACCTTCAATCGCCACATTACGTTGAGATTTCAGATCCCGTCCTGATTCTGATGACCGCCGGAGCACTGCCTGTGGGAATAGCCATGGGAATCTGGGAGATACGCAATTGGGACGAGGTCCCTGAAGCGTTAGTCTGGTTCAGGGGGTGTGTGGTTTGGGCTGTTGTGCCGTACTATGTGATCTACAGCATCCCAATGCTGAACATGGGATTCGTCTATGCCTCAGCTTGGAGTGCTGAGATGACGCTTGAATTTACTGGGTTGGGGAGTTATCAGATGGCTCCTATGATGGTGGACCTATACGGAGCTAGTGAGATTCCGCTTTCTGAATGGGATGGGAATCGCTGGATCATGGCCGAACCGTTGGGTGAGAACGGCTTCTTCGTGCCTCTCGAACATGCAGATGGAAGTGTTGTGAGTGTGAGTTTCATACTTGCATGTTCGGCTCTGCAATCGATGATTGTCTTCGTGGGTGCTATAGTGGCTCTGAGTTCAGTCCCGTGGAACCGGAGGTTGAGGGCCCTATTCATCGCATTGCCTACTATTCACGTCCTTAACGTATTCAGGAATGCTGGAATCGTATGGCTTACGGACAACTACGCCGATTGGACGTTCATGGGACTGGGGATGTTCGACTTCACCCACAGTTACGTTGCCAAGTTCGCCAGTTTGTTCGCAATGTTCCTGATGGCACTAGCGCTTTTCGACCTCCTGCCTGAGTTGCATCGACATATCATGCGTCTGCTACAACCTGTGATGAGAGGGTTTGGGATGTCTACTACAGAATCACAATCAACGTGAACGCAACTTCTCGTACAGACTGCCAGTCAGGGGCATGTCGTGCTCCCAAGCGAACTCCTTCATCACCCTCAGAGCCTCCTTCTCCAAGTCCGAGTCTCCGACGAAGTCAGTAACTTCGATGGTCCCATCCCTAGTGTTTGCCTTGAAAGCGGCAATCGCCTCTTCGTCATGGAAAACCATGTACGCCGAGCCATAGCCGAATCTCTCTCTGAGCAGGCCTCCAAAGTAATGTATCATGCTGTCGGAGGGTGGCACGACGAGGTCGCGGGTCTTGCGAATCCCCTTGAGCCCCTCCAAGAGATCCTGACGACCCCAGCAGATGTCCTGGAGGTCATCAACGAGAAAGCCCTTGATTAACGTCCCATCCTCTTCGAACTCATGCATGACATCACTAATCTCCTCAGCAGAGAAAGGGGAGCCTGCCAACCTCTCGACCTGCTTGAGTGATATCACAGGGTACTCACTTACAAGTTCCCTCAGATAGTCCCTTTTGACCTCCCAGAGGTCGGTATTCTGCATCGGCTCCACGGTTTTGAATCCGCCTCTGTAGTCCTGTACTAGATGTCCGCTGCGAACGAGGGGGGATATCAGTTTGCGGAACTCAGCTCGTTTCATGGCATGCCTCTCCATGAAGATGGATGGATCGTGATGCTCTCTGAAGAACTGGAGTATGTCTTCGTCCTCCTCGGCGGGATGGACATTTCTGATGGTCAGAAGCCTCTGGAAGTGCGCCAGTTTGGCCCACACTTGATGTCCCCTCAGATTGGTGCCTTGATGCAGTTGGTGCGCTGCAGCCATTGAATGCAGATTGACTCTGAACATCTCGCACCTGCCTCTGAGGGCGAAATCGTCGCGCAACTCCCTCATTTCCTCAAGAGCCATGGTCTCATTTTCCAGTCTGCTGTCCTGATGCATCTTGTGATGATGGAACAGCATGCGATTAACCTCCTTCCTAGAGCGTGGCTCGACTACGCCGCCTCGGATGTATCTCTCCCCATCTCCCATTGAGGAATAATCCAAGTCTGCCAGGATCTGCTGGATGTCTTCGTCACAGTCATGAACTGGTACACCATTGAACGCGTGAAGTACGGAGACATCCACGAGTCTGTCCCTGTAGTTGTCGAGGAGAGTGGAGAAAGTCTCCTTGAACTCATCGAGGTATGAGTGTGGGATGTTGATGTCCTTAATCTCCAAGTAGTCATTGACCACGAACATTAGGATGCGTCCAATCGGATCGACGCCCTTGAAGACAGGGTGATACCAACCCTGTTTGAGTATCAATCGTATCTCATGAATGAATCGGCTACAGAAGGGATCTGATTGAGACAACACCCTCATCTTCCTGTCCTCAGGCATTGGAGAGAGCAGGCTTTCTGAATCCTCCTTGGATGAATAATAATCAGTGGGATCGGGTTGCAAAGCAACGACGCGTACGATTCGATCGGCGTCCTCTAAGCGCCGTAAAGCATCGGCCAGATCCTCCACAGGCCTGCTAACGAAGAACCTCAGAGTATGAAGTCGAATCGGACCTATCCTGTTAATCATAGCGACGAGAGCGTCATCAAACGACAGGGGCTCAATAACGCCGTGAATCTTGTGGAATACGGCCAGAGAGCGTTTCCGGTTGGGGACCTCGATGTACTGCTTGGCGACGACAAGTTGTCTCTCTAGGTTATTGAGCGCGCTCTTGAGGCTCCTCTGAATATGGGCGTTCTCCTTCCCCTTCGGGTAATCATCGAACAACTCGGTCCTCGTGAGTCCACCCTCTGGGATCTTATCCAGCAGTTCCTCCTCGAGGGGGCCTAGCCATGGTTCACTACGCAAGCCCAGTAGAATGGGAATCTGGTCCTTCAGCGTGTAACCAACACGATTATGCAGAAGTCTGCCGTTGTATACGTCCGGGTCGTGCTTGATGTCCTTCCAGTCCCTGAACCTGTAGTTGTTGACCCTGAGCAAAAGCTCATCGCGTCGTTGGATGAGTATGAGGGCCCTCATCGCCTCTGCCGGCTCATCGTACTTCGTGAATGACTTTTGGAGCAGCAATGTCTGCAGAGTTCTGTAATCAACCACATCCACGGTTCCGCCAGTGACCCTATACTCGTCGATCCTGAGGATGTACTCGCCTTCATCGGTTTGCCTGAAGAAGCCGATAGCGGCAAGGTTCCTCATTTCCAGCTCCTGAAGGACGGAATCGACCTGTGCTGAAGGGAATGGAAGCCTCGCACAGAGTGTTTCTGAGGTCTGAGGCCCCTCTGAGCCGAGCATGTCGAGCAATTTCAAACGGAGACAATCGAGAGGATCGGAAAGTTTCGACTTCTTCCATTTTCCAGGTTTGCCGCCCTTGAAGTCCATACCCATCTCGTAAGTCAGTCCTCCAGTGTATAACTCCGTGAGGTCATCCATGTCGGCAGCACCAGCCACGGACAAGCATCCTAGAGTGCCATGAACATCGGCCATACGGATGGAGAACCACTTGCCGTCAATCTGTTCGTGCCCGGTTTTCCGGATTTTTGTGACTAAACCTCGCTCTGCCAGTTCGTGTACCCAACCTTGCATCACATCGAAATCAATGTGGCTAAGCTTTTCGCTATACAGCGGATTAGTCAGAGACGGCTCCAAGCCACCGCCCATGTCCATCAGCCTCAGAAGGCCATTGGCATTAGTGGGTACGGAGACTTTTGACTGGTAATACTCCCTGAGACTGCCCTCATCGAGGTCAGTAGCCAACGAACGAGCACCTAACAGCCTGCGGAGGATTTCTGGGTCGACATCCTTGATGAGATAGGCTCGCGTCCTAAGAGAAAGCAGGTCCTCGAAGGAAGACATGAACAGGGTCATTCCGAGAGGAGACGGCATACGCACTCGCCGGTGCACGATGCGCACGTCCTCGCTGTCCATCCTAGATATGAAATCGTCCAATTGCTCCATGTCAAGGTCGATATGTAGGATTTCATTCATCACCTCGCGGACGATGATGGAATCATCCATTTTTCGGTGCTTATGCATGATTTGTTCGGCCCTCTGCTGGAACTGCTTAGGACTGACTTCGTCACCACCAATCCTTCGTGGATTGAGCATGCTCCTAGAAGAAACCTCACGAAACCTCTTCGCGAACAACTGCGAGTCCATCAGGTACCTCTGAAGGGTCTCTTGGCTTCTCCCGTTCCTGAATATCTCTGGGATCCTCGATACCTCCACCTCATGACTGAGTTTCGCCATGAAGCCGTTCTCATCAAAGGACAACTCGTGCACGATGACATTGTCAGCAGTAGCGATTCCAGCGAAAAGGTACCCCAGAGCCATGTTGAATGACCTCCCCCTGCATGTGGTGACGATGTAGGTGGGCAGGGGACCTTCCACTTGCTCAACCAAGATACGGTCTCTGGATGGTACTTGGAAAGTCGTGGCGTTGTGCTCCTCGAAGAAATCAGAGAGTGCTCTGGCAACCGGTCGATTGAGGCGCAATACCTTGGTCAGTAGGGCCTTTCCGTCATCCCCCAGACGCTGACGGAGCGCCACGTGTCCCAACAGTTCCAGAATTTCTTGGCTGAGCTCGTGAGTCCTGCTCAACGCCTCGCCGGTCCATGAAGGGATGGTGGGACGGTATCCGGTGGCAGAAGTGACGTTGACCCTGGTGCCTCTCACGCTGGAGACCCGATAGGTCGAGCCCCCGAGGAGGAAAACATCCCCGTTTCGCAGGCTCGAGACGAATGAGGAAGACAAGTGGCCGACGAGAGTGCCATCAGAGGTAAAGACCAGAAAATTGTTGTCTGGGGCTATGGTGCCTATGTTCGTGTAGTAGATCATCTGCGCAAAGCCTCGTTTTCCGTACCTGTTTTCCTCCCAGTCAACCCAGATTCTACGTTCCTCATCTAGTAAGTCGAGAACCTCGATGTAGTCATCATATGGCAGGGAACGATAGGGCCAAGAAGAAGTCACCAATGCGTAGCCCTCGTCAATGTCCCATTCCCTGATGATTGAGAGCCCAATCACGAACTGAGCGAGTACGTCGAGGCAGTTCTCTGGGAACTTTAGCAGGTCCATCGAACCACGTAGGATACCAGTCTGGACAGCGACCAGTTCCAACAGGTCGTGAGGCGATGTGGGCAAGAAGCGCCCCCTAGGGATGCCATCCACTTGGTGGCTTGCTCGGCCGACCCTCTGCAGGGCAGTCGATATCGAGCCGGGCGAACCCAGTTGGATTACTAGATCGACTGAGCCGATATCTATCCCCAACTCTAAACTTGAAGACGAGACTACGGCTCGCAGTAAGCCGTTTTTCAAGCGGTGCTCTACGTCAAGACGGATGGTTTTGTCCATCGATCCGTGATGGCCCTCTACACCCTCCAAACCAGCAATCTTCAACCTCTGGACGACGGTCTCCGTCATATTCCTCGTGTTAACAAAGACAAGCGTGGTGGTGTGAGCCTCAACGAGTTCCTTGATTCGGTCAATGTTGTGGTCTAATATCTCCTTGACAGGGATAGAAGAGAATCTAGCGGTTGGCAGAATGATATCTAAGTCGAGTTCTCTGACTCCAGAGACCTTAGCGATGGAGATTTTCTGGGGTTCCATATCACTATCGCGCGGGTCACTGGCGACTAGGAACCTCGCAACATCATCAAGAGGTTCCATAGTGGCACTGATACCAATCCTCTGGACATTCGAGGTGACCACTGTGTCCATCAGTGCGAGGCTGAGAGAGAGATGGGTTCCTCTTTTGGTAGGGACGAGTGAGTGCATCTCATCGATGATCATCCACTTGAGGTCTTCTAGAATGGGTCTGAATCGCTTAGATGCTAGAGCAAGACCGAGCGACTCTGGCGTCGTGATGAGTATGTGGGGGGGTTTTCGGAGCATCCGCTGCCTATCCTTCTGAGGGGTGTCACCGGTTCTCAGTCCGACCTTGATGTCCTTAGCACGACTTGGCAGGAACCTCTCCTTAATCTCCGTTAGAGGACCAATCAGGTTCTTCTGAATGTCATTCGCTAGAGCCTTGATTGGAGAGATGTAAACGCACTGCACGGTATCTGGAAGTGAGCCGTCCAAAGAGCGGCGGACTAGATCGTCGATTATGGATAGGAAGGCGGTGAGGGTCTTTCCCGAGCCTGTCGGTGAGCACAACAGTAGATGCTCGCCACTCATGATTCGCGGAATCGCGATCTTCTGAGGTTCAGTGAAGTCTGGGAACGTGTCCATGAACCAATTTCGAACAGGAGGGCATAGACTGTCGAGGAGCTCTTGAGTCTCCATCCTATCTTCTATGTATTCGATTTTAGGCATTTTTTCCCGCACTCTTCGAGCGAAAGCGACTCCGGGTCGTAAATGAATCCTTCTCCGGTCAGCAGCCATTCAGGCCCATAGGGCCTGTTATATTCCAATAATCAGCGCTTCGACGATATTCGTGTAATATTCGAAAGCCTCTCAGCCACCGCTTTGCTAGGATGGCTTGAAAGGCCGTATGCCGGGTCGAAGTGTCGTTCATGGCTGATAGACGAGTTGACCGGCTGACGTCAGTGCTCAGACGTCGAGGCATAGTGCTACCATCCTTCGAGATATACGGTGGCATATCCGGTCTGATCGACTACGGCCCCGTGGGAGCATGCATCCGACGTCGAGTCATGGACAACTGGGTTGACCACTGGACCAGTCACGGCGACATAGTAGAGATTGATTCGCCGACAATCACGCCCGAACCTGTCCTCGTTGCCAGCGGACACGTAGGTGAGTTCAGCGACCTAATGGTAGAGTGTGGTGTATGCGGTAGCGCATTCAAGGCTAATCATCTCGCTGAAGGCAGACATGAGAATCCTGACTCTTTGAATGTGGATGAAATCAATTCGATGCTAAAAGACGGTATCGAATGCCCTACCTGCTCAGAGAGCAAATGGTCGGATGCTAGGTCGATGGACCTAATGTTCAGTACGAGGATTGGGTCCAAGAAGGGCGGTAGGGTTGCTTACATGAGACCGGAGACTGCACAGGGCATGTTCATGCTCTACCCAGCCCTATTCAGGCATTTCAAGCAAAAACTGCCATTCGGGGCAATCCAGACTGGGAAAGGATACCGAAACGAGATTAGCCCCCGGCAAGGCATGATTCGGCTTCGAGAGTTCAACATGGCCGAGCTCGAGTACTTCATCGACCCTGACGAGCCGCCGAGTCCCGACCTGAGCGTCTGGGACGAAAAAATCTCTTTGATTGCAGATCCAGAAGGGGCACATGCCGGCGAATACTCAATGACTATCTCCGAGGCTCTCAGTTCCGGTATCGTCCGACACCCCACAGTCGCTTGGTTCCTCGTTAGGACGTGGGACTTCCTGGTAGGAGTTGGTATTGACCCGGCCCGTATCAGGTTCCGCCAGCACGCTAGCACTGAGATGGCGCACTACGCAGACGACTGCTGGGACTGCGAGGTGGGAGGCGAACATGGATGGGTTGAGTGCGTGGGTATAGCCAATAGAACCTGTCACGACCTGTTGTCGCACGAGCAGCACTCAGGATCCAATCAGCTTCGTGCATGGCGTCAATACGCCAAACCACATATTGAGATTCGGGATATACTATCTCCGAATGGCTCTGTCATGGGCCCAGCGTTCAAGGGCGCTGCTGGAATAGTGATGGATGCTCTGAAGGAGCTCGTAGAAATTCCAGATTCCATGCCGTTTGCGCTAACTCTTGCTGATGGCTCCAGTGTTGAAATCACAGATGAGATGGTCACTAGGAGATCCGAGGAGGTGGCCGTGCATGGAGAATGGTTCACCCCACACGTGATCGAACCTGCTTTCGGAATCGATCGCATCATTTGGCACATTCTCGACCATGGATACACCGAGACGGAAAAAGAGGGCGAGAATTACAGCATCATGAAGCTGAACCAGTCGGTTGCCCCCTATGATGTCGCGATACTGCCGCTGTTCGACAAGGACGGGATGGGTCATATCGCGAGACAGATTTGGGCCAGTGTGAACTCGATGCCAGGCCTTAGAGGTGAATTGGATGCTAACAAGTCAATAGGGCGGCGTTACGCCAGAGTAGACGAGATAGGAATACCTTGGGCAATCACTGTAGATCACACTACCCTGGAAGATGGCAGTGTGACTGTGAGACGCAGAGATGACCAAGAGCAAGTCAGGGCGTCAATCGAAGACGTTCTGTCCAAACTCGCATCAGGCGGTATTTCCACTCTGTTCTGACTGCAATCTTCATGGGGCCTCGCCTAAACCCTCTACCGTGGCGGAACAGCAACAGCCAGAGGATTGGACCGAGAGGTACCGTCCTGATAGCCTGCGGTTGATGGAGGGCAACGAGACCCAACTCAGAAAAATCAGGCAGTGGCTCGACCAATGGAGCGGAGACAGGCCCCCGGACAAACGAGGATTGCTCCTCTCCGGTCCTCCAGGGGTGGGGAAGACGACCCTGGCTCGCGCTGTATCTATAGAGAGAGGCTGGACGATGATCGAGTTGAATGCCTCCGACGAAAGGAATGCAGCTGCCATCAGGAGATCTGCTACACAGGGCTCTCAACACATTTCCCTTGACCAGTTCTCCGAGGAGGGAGTCACTAGTGGGAAAACCGTGATTCTACTTGATGAGGTCGACCACCTGAGTGGAGGATTCGCCAAGATCTCTGACGACAGGGTAGACAATGCGATTCTCCGGGAGAATGAAGGCCCTGTACTGAAGGGTGATTCTGGGGGGAAGGCCGAATTGCTGAATCTGCTGAATCTGACCCAGCAACCCATCATCATGACATGTAACAATCCGATGAGGCTGTGGGGCCGGGGGAGAAGTTGGAAGAGGAACAGGGACAGGCTCCTGATGAAAGCCGAGTTGATTAATTTCAACCGGGTCGGGAAGTTACATCTTAGGCGCGTTGCGCACAGAGTCCTCGATGCTGAAAGCAGGAGCATGGATCCTGAGGCTCTTGAAGCCCTCATTGATGGAAACCCTGGGGATTTGCGAGCTTTGGTCAGGGATTTGCAGTCAGTATGTGCACTGAGGGAGGGTCACATCGTGATATCGGACGTAGAGGATATGGCATCAGTCGCCGAGAGGGATTCGCAGATTGATGTCTTCAGAGCCCTGCGCGACGTCTACAAGAGTCGTTCCGGGAAAGAAGCAGGGCGGATTCTGATGGCTTCAGACAAGAATCCCGACGAGATGATCGCGTGGTTCGCGTGGAACAACCAGACCCTGTTCGATTCTGACGCACTCTCATCTATCAGCCCGGCCATGTGCATGGCTGACAGGTCGTTGGCCACCAAATTCACCAATAGGGCCTTCAGATCGTGGTATTGGGGCTCGACCCTGACCGCACAGGCAGCAGTCGCCCAACCCCCTATCGACACTGGTGGGGATCCTTTTCTCGCTTATCCGAACTTCCTCCGCAGAGGTGGCGAGTCATGGCGTGCTGGTACTGTGGTCGCGCATCTGTCAGATGACCTCGGAACCAGTAAGGCGTCCATCAGGGAGGATCTCTGGCCCAATCTGCTGGCCGTGCATGATTCCACCCTAGGTGGCGACTCTGACGAGTTTTCAGTGGCTAAGCATCTCGGACTCAGGGGTGAAGACCACCTTGCTATGCACGGCATCCCTAGGAACAGGAGGGAAGCCAAGAGGATACTCAAAGCGTTCGAGGAAGATGCCGAGGACGAGTTGCCTATCGAAGAGTTGCTAGTTGCAGAGGATTCGGATACTGATACTGGCGATGAGAAGACGGACGGTACGCAGTTCTCCCTGGATTCCTTCTAATCAGTCGGTTCCAGCCCACGTCCTCGGATGCAGCAGCACCAGCACCGTCAGCAGTTCGAGACGGCCCAACCACATCAGCAGTGAAGCGATAATCAGTGTCGGCTCGCTCATTGTGGCCCATGTTGAAGTGGGGCCGAATGCCCCCAGAGCGGGGCCGGTGTTGCCCAGCAGAGAAATAGAGACGGACAATACATCTGTCATCTCCAAAGATGGCTCCAGGAATGAAATTGCCAGCATCGAGGCCGTCACCAGTACCATCCACGAACTGAGCATTCCGAGGACTATCCACACCTTCCTCTCCTCGATGACCTGTTGGTTGAATCGGATTGCGATGACTTGTCGTGGTTGGATAATCTTCAGCACCTCCCTTTTAGCCAACTCAAACGCTATTCTGATTCGGAGCACCTTGAGTCCGCCCCCGGTTGAACCCGCCGAGGCCCCGACTATCATCAGCAGCAGCAATACGAACTGACTGAATACCGGCCAAGTAGCGAAATCCGCGCTGGAGTAACCCGTACTCGAGATGGATATTGATTGGAAGAGCGCATGCCTGATGGCTTCGAGAGGTGCCAGTTCCTCGGTGCCTCCGTTAGTGCCCGCCCTATACAGGTTGAACGCCATAGCAAGCCATGCAAGGAGAAGTATCAGCAAGTAGCTGCGAAGCTCCTCGTCCTTCAGGGCCTCCTTGCCGCGGCCTGCGAAAATAAGGTGAAGAAGGCTGAAATTGATGCAGGTCAGTAACATGAAGACCATCAAAATGACCTCGATTCTAGCAGACCCGAATCCCATTATTCCGGTATCTGAGGTTCCGAATCCACCAGAGGACAGTGTGGTCAGAGAATAATTGACGGCATCGAAGGTGCCCATTCCGCCAAGGAAATGAAGAAGCCCCATCTCGAGTACAGTCAGAATCACGTAGATCAACCACAGTCGACGAGCGGTCCACTGCAGAGTGGGTCCCAGACGAGACAAAGAGGGGCCTGTCAGCTCAGCCCTAGCAAGAGACATCCCCCCGCCGAGGACACGAGTGAGGATGAGCAGTCCAAGCATTATCACGCCCATCCCACCGAGCCACTGGGTAATGGACCGCCATAGCAAGAGGCTGCGGTTCTGGCTGCCGATGCAGTCTTCCACGAACTCCATGCAGACAGGGCTGGTCAGAGGATCGATTACGGTGGCTCCGGTGGTGGTGAATCCTGACATGGACTCGAACCACGAATGCAGCAGACCACGAAGCGCTTCCCAGAAGGTGGCTTCACCTGCCATCAACTCCAACGGGCCGTAGAACATGCCACCCAACCAATATGGCAAAGAGCCCACGGCGACGACTGGAATCCAGCCCAGAGCAACGGAGGCGAAGGCCTCACGATCCCTCACTCTGCTAGACGCGTCTGAATTCCGAGCCAAGGATACCAATGACTGACCCACGACCAGAGAGAGGAGGAAGGGAGGGAGATATGTCTTGGCAGCGTATTCAATCCCCTCGGCCTCGAGATAGGTGCTGTATGCAGCCACAACGAGAAGAGGGAGGGCTATCAGTCGAATCGTCCATCCCAGTACGAGGCCGACCACGTCCCAGCGCATCTTCAGTTCTCCAGAGCCTTTTCCACTTTCTTCAGGTCGTCTCTGGCAAGGAAGAGGTAGATTCTGTCACCCACTTCAATGCTGTCGATGGTATGTGGATTAAGTACGGTAGTGGAGCCGGTCTCATCGAGTCTCTCCACCATCACGACTCTAGCACCGAGCCTTTTCTCGGTATCCTTGACGGACTTCCCGGCGAAGGAATGCTCGGAGTGCACTTCGCCGGAAATCGAAATAATAGCAGGGATTGGAGGGATGACCTGATAGGTCCCCGGGACGTTCATGTGGATTGACTTCAGTATCGACGTCACAGTGACCAGCCTGCGACTGACTGGCCTAGTCAGTCCGATTCTTTGTACCGCTTCGACCAATGCTCTGTCTTTGAGCAGTAAGCCTGTTCTGGGGACGCCCTTGTCTTTGGCGCGCATCGAAATGGCGATGTTCATGTTATCATCATCCAAGGCTGCTACAGCGATGTCGTGATGGTCAATCCCAAGCTCTCGGAGCAGCTCCTCGTCCTGTGGGTCCCCATGAATCACATCAAGCCTCTTGCTATTGCCCACTGGAGAGCCCACCAGTTCGTTGGCAGCGTCGAGGTCAGGCTCGATCACGACCACATTGAAACCCCTGGAGAGGTAATGAGAGGCGAGTTTGGAGCCAAACTGGCTTGCCCCGAAAATAGCGACTTGGGCATTGGAAGGGAATTCCTCGTCCTTCCTGCCGACGGCTCTGGTAATCTGAGGAAACTGATCTGTCGATCGGGAGACGAAGACCAGGATCTGGCCTTCTTGGATGATTTCAGAACCGGTTGTGAGGCGGCCCTTCTCCCCTTCGACCCTGAGGGCGTAGATGGAAGGGATACCGACGAATATCTCGCCGACGTACCCGGTCTTAGAACCGATGAGAGGGGATTCTGGCATGACTTCGGCCACGGCTATCCACGAGGTGTCCCCCAGCGGCAATATCTCGTCTATTGACGGCGCGAGCAATCCAGCAGCCAATTGTTGAACGATTTCATCTGAGGCACAGACTATGTGATCTGCCCTTGACCAACTCTCAAGAGGTCCGGCACCGCGAGAATAATCTAGAATCGCTGGGTCCTTTATTTTGGCTATGGTAGTCAGGCCTAAGGCTGCCCTGTCGCCGACCTGCTCGCTGAAGACGCGTTTGGCAAAAGCACAGCCGAGAAGATTAGTCTCATCGTTATTAGTGGCGAGCACGATGATCTCAGCGTCGCTGATTCCGGCCCTGAGTAGTGAATCACGGGATAGGGCACTACCAGTAACCAACAGGCAATCGAGGCTCTGAGATTCGTTGATGGCTGTCGGGTTGGGGTCAATCAGGGCTACGCTTCTGCGCTCTTGTCTCAAAGCCGCGGCTACGCCGCGACCGACTTCGCCGGCGCCTGCGATAATCACTCGCATACGAGCCAACTACCTCAGCGGGGTGGCTATAATACTGCGCCATCAGCATGTCCGATAACCTGCAAAACACAGAGCGGGGCGTTGAGTCTCACTCCTCGCTGTCAACCGGGGTACCTGCAACCCTCTCGTCCGAAGCTTTCCTGTGCTTATCGGACTGCCTTGTAGTGCGTCGAAAGGCCTGTTTGGCGGCTGGAGTCATCCCCGAAGGGAGCCAGACCCTCTGCGCGAGACCCCAAGCCAAAGCGATTGCGGGAAGCGCGGCTAGCAGCAGCAATGGCACGAACAAGGAGAGGACCAAGCACACAATCAGGGCGGCTCTGGCAATAGAAGACAGGAGGAACGGCCGGATTCTGCTCGACTCCAGCACCATCGCGCCTTGCCAGGAGGCGGGGAGCGCATGACCTAGGACTGATGTGATCGATATGGCGAAAGCCAGAGTTACGCTGACTGCGTTGACTCCAGAGTACTCTGACTGTAGTTGCTCGTCAAACAGCCTATAGATGAGATAACTGGCCTGCATAGAACCGATTCCAAGGCCCAAGGCCCAGCCATAAGGAGGGGAACCCCTCAGAGCGACCACTCTCGGCCTAGCTACGAGGAACATCACGAACGCGGCCTCGGCGGCCCCTATCAGCAGAGCCACGATGCTCACGCTGATGATGTTCAGGGATGACAATATGATAGCCGGGAGGATGATTCGATCGACAGCCATCGCTAGGAGCATGCCCGAGACCAAACCGTAGAGCAGGTACTTGACGGCTCCAGCGAGGTCGTAGAAGCCAGTCATCTTGGAAATGACGCCTCTCCAGCCTATGTACACGCCCAAGAGCCCTATTCCGAAGGCCACTTGGGTTTGCCACAGTTCGACTGCCACGAGGGGGCATAGCACATCGCCTTTGAGCCCCTCGGCCCCCGATAACGTTCAAACCACACAATCAGGACCCGTGAGCATGGCACTCGACGGGCTCAAGCGTCAAATCATGGGCTCGGTCGGCCTGCTGAAGGGTAAGCGTAAGGTAGACGAGGAAACTGTTAGGGAACTTAGCCGCTCTCTTCGAAAGGCCTTGCTGGAAGCTGACTTCAACGTCAGGCAGTCCAAGGAACTCACTGAGCGTATTGAGAGACGCCTGCTAGAGGAAGAAGCGCGCCCGGGGGTCAGACTCGACACCCACGCAATGAATCTCATCTACACCGAACTGGTCAGGCTCCTGGGCCCCGCTCGCGAAATCATGCCTCACAACCAGACCATCCTCATGGTTGGCCTGTACGGACAGGGCAAGACGACCACCACCGCCAAGTTAGCAGACTGGTGGAGACGACGGCACGGGGTCAAGGTGGCTGTCATCGAGGCTGACGTGCACCGCCCAGGGGCCTACGAGCAACTGCAGCAACTCTTAGAGGACACCAATGTGGATGTCTACGGCGAACCTGGAGAGCGAGATGCGACGAAGATTGTTCGCAATGGCATCAGGAAGGTCGGCACGGCCGATGTTGTGATTATCGATACAGCCGGTCGAGACAGCCTTGACGAAGGGTTACGTGACGAATTAATCAGCATCGCGGAGACGGCCAAAGCGACCGAGAGGTTTCTCGTTATCGACGCACAGGTCGGCCAAGCAGCCGGACCAGTGGCCCGGACCTTCCACGAACTAGTCGGTGTGACCGGTACCATAGTCACCAAACTGGATGGGACAGCTAGAGGCGGTGGAGCCCTCAGTGCAGTAGCCACCACCGGAGCGCCTATTGTCTTCGTCGGCGAGGGTGAACGGGTACAAGACCTTGAGAAATTCGAGTCTGATCGATTCATTTCCAGGCTTTTGGGCCTGGGGGATATCAAGGGCCTCATCGACCTCGCTCCCGGTGACTTGGACCAGGAGGAAGCGACCCGCATTGCTCAGAGGTTGATGTCTGGTCGGTTCACTCTAACAGACATGTACAGCCAGATGGAGATGATGAGCAAGATAGGGACTGTGGAAAAAATGCTCTCCCATCTGCCGGATGCGATGTTCGGTGGCATGGGTAACATGAGCAGGGCTCAGAAGCAGCAGATGCAGGGCAATCTGGAGAAGTACCGCGTGATTATGGACTCTATGACCCAAGAGGAGAAAGATGAGCCGATCTTGCTGAAGTCAAGCAGAATCCGAAGGATAGCGAGGGGTTCGGGTGTCGATGAGAGGGACGTCAAGGAACTGCTCGCCCAATGGAACAGGAGTCGCAAGATGATGCGGGGGATGAAGAGCGACCGAAGTTTCAGGAGGAAGATGAAATCGATGATGGATGTTGATGACTTGGACTTCGGAATGGGGTGAAGTCGTGCAGAGGCGCTTTGCCATCATCGGGCACCGCGCACCGTCTTCAGGCAGGCTCAATCTCAACGATCTCGCCGGGGACTGTGGCCGTCTCGATGTGCTCGTCCGCGCGGTCAACACCGGTCTATTCGTCTCCCATGGGATTCGCACCGATTCAGATGTTACCCTTCACCTGCTTGGGGGACCCGGTCCCGTTCGACGCATCTGGTTCCAAGGTAGTGCCCTGAGGGGCGTTCATCCCGATGAGAGGGCGCTGGCAGGACAGGTGGGCAAGTGCCTGAAGGAACCGGTCCCCGCCATCGGACAGTTGGTTGAACTGCATCATGGGCTGTGGCATGCAGGTGGTGGCATCGCTCAGACTGTTGCGGAATGGAGGAGCGAAGATGTGCGGCTGTACGTTCTCGATGCGGATGCCCCTCCCTTCGTTCCTGAGAACGATGAGAAGGTGGGGTTCTTCCTGTCGGATGACCGGCCGTTCACAGACGAGGATGAGGCGGCTTTGAAAGGCATCGAGAGGGTCTCTCTGGGCGCCGATTGGCTGCAGGGTCATGCTTGCATAGCAATCGTCCACCACATTTTGGATGGATGATCACTCAAGCCACGACGGCAACCCAGATGACCCCTGCTCTGTGGCTGCAGCGATAACATCACCACTGAGTCCCAGTGGGTGATTGACAGGCCAGGACGACAGTGGTGTGATGGCGACTGCCCCGGAGTTGATGGCGTTGCAATCGGTGCCGGGGATGTCCTCGTCCTCGATTATTGCAGCACCGACTTCGTATGCCACGCCGATATTCTCTCTGTCATTCATGTCAATGGCGTTGTGGTACCACCTAGACCCAAGTGAGGTTGTCTGCATCAGACCATTCCACGATTTGGGGGTGTTGATGTTGAGGAACATGTCTCCGTGGGCAAAGGCGGAGCGCAGCCTAGCCTCCATCTTCCCTGCTGAGAGGGGCTTCTTCCGGCTGCCCTCGGGCCGTCTCAGGTTCAACGGCTCATCAGGGAGTGCACCGAGGCAAGCTTCGATGATCGGCAGTGAGGCCTCGACGGTCTGAGTGAACTCGGAGTGCTCGTAGGTGGCGAGGCTGATTGCGATAGCCGGCATGCCGTAGAGCGAGGTCTCACGGGCTGCTGAAACTGTCCCGGAGTGTAGCACATCGACCGATAGGTTGGGGCCCTGATTGATCCCAGAGATGCACATGGAAGGTTTGATTTCCGGGGCCCAGGCTTGCAGTCCCCCATCCAAAGCGACTATTGCGCAGTCACACGGGGACCCGTCGAGCGAGAATATCCTCAGGGGAGGGCCCCCCTCCATTCGGAGGGAGTCTGCGATGTCGGATCTCTCCTCAAACTTCAGGTCGTGCCTCAGAGTCAGACGCATTCCCGAGCATGACTGTTCACTGGCCGGAGCCAGCACAACCACCGGGTGCCCACGAGCATGAAGAGCCGCTATCAGCAAGTGCAGCCCGGCTGATTCTATGCCGTCGTCATTGGTCATGAACAGGGCAGCACGACTCATGCACGCCCCACCGAGAAGGGGTTCATGAAACCGTGTCTTGGAATGGCTCTTCCACAGATTCTTCGAGGGTCACCAGAACGGCGCCTGCTAACATCAGCGGGCCACCGAGCACAGTCCACATCCCCAATGTTGTCTCACCGGTCCATAGCCATCCGATCAATCCCCCAATGACGGGCTCGAACAACAAGACGATGGAAACCGTCACTGGTGTAATCCAGCGCAGTACAGCGTTTATCCCGGTGTGTCCGCAAAGTCCCGGGCCGATTGAAAGAAATGCTATCCACGGTAGCCACAGGGCATCGGACCAACCAAAGAGGGATGATTCTGGTACGACGTCACCCAACCCGGATCCCTCTTGGAGTACCGATGCGGCAGCCAGCAAAATTCCTGCGACGAAGGTGACTGGGAAGGCGTAGACGAATATCGGGACCTGTCGCTGCGAGCGCAGGTACCTGCCCGCGAACAGGTAACCGACCACAGTGAGAGCGCCTAAGAAGGCGGCAACATCGCCCATCAGAGTGACCTCGCCACCGGGTTTGACGTCCCCAAGTGAGAGTAACGCTCCGACGAATCCGACCAGCACCCCGACGATATGTCCCTTGCGCACAGCAACGCCGATCAATGGCATGAGGAGGACGAGGACGAGGGGGTGGCTGGACACGAACAGCAGACTGTGAATCAGGCTGGTATGATCGAGAGACCAGACCCAAGAGCCGAAGTGGATAGCGAGGAAGACGCTTGATGCCAGCATTATCTGCCAGTCACGCGAAGTCAAAGTACTGCGGTCCATTTTCCTGAGTTGGTAGACGAATCCAGGCAGAAGCACCAGCGCAGTACCCTGCATCCTCCATGAAGCGCGCAGGACAGGTGGGATCTCGTCCATGGCCTGGAGTACCGCTCCGGCGCTTGAAACGGCCAACAGAGCCACTCCGAGCAACATCCAAGCACCGAGGGGTGCGGCCGATTCACCCGATCCGGTCATGCTCAATCCGCCAGTTCAGCGTCCATGACCTCAGATTCGTCTTCTGACTCCTCCTGAAGGCCAATTATCCCCGCTGCTCTGAACAAAACGAAGATTATGCCCGCCAATGCCACATTGACGACCAAGAATCCCGCAAATCTGGCCTGCGGCCACCACGATTTGATGCTCATTGTCTCTGTACAGACCACTGAATCAGGTAATATCTCGCAATCTGGGTTCGCAAGGGCATAGTCCAAGACCGCTGAGAAGTCGTCGTCTTCGACACCGAGTATCTCATCGAGGTAGGTGTCCTCGGTCCACGAATCAGGGTGATACTCCTGCTCTGTATCAAGCTCGTCGGACACCGCCAATATGGCCGATTCGACTCCGAAGAATGCCTCGCCGGTCAGCGCTCCAGCTGCCACCATGAAGGTGAACAGCAGCATCAGGGCCCGGCTCTTCTCGGAGGCGGCTGAGCCCTCGGAGAGACGGATCTCCTCTACCTTGGGGAGAAGTCTTCGCGTCTCCCACCAATCACGTGCTGCCCCGCCGATCAGCATCGGGAAGGTGACCGGCGTAGGCAGGTACATGCCGAGTCCGAAGGATGTGCCCATTCCAGTAGCCCACTCGGCGAAAGCGCCCAGCAGGAAGCCGAGGCCGAGGGCGTACCAGTCGCCTTGTCCCTCGGCGAGGATGATGGTGAATGCAGCGAAGGCGTTGGCCTGGGGTGCCAGCAGGTCGATGCTTCCGTCAGCCAGCAGCTTGGATAGGAAGATAGCGACGCCGGCGCCGAGTATGGCTCCTGGCACGACTCCCAATATGTTCCCCTTGGAGATGTGATACGGGCGGTTGCCGATGTAAAGGCTGTTCTTGTAGTCACCGACCACGGTTCCCGACAACGAGATGGCGGAACCGAACACGGTGGTCCCCACCAGGGCCATCAGCACCGACTCCTCTTTGGTCAGGCCCATAGGAAGGTTGAGGAAGACGAGGAGAAGTATCAGTAGGACGATGAACGAGGTTCCCGAGACCGGTTCGATACCCGTCTCCCCCATCACGCGGACGGCAATCGCGCCGAGCAGGAACGTCGTTGACAGGAGAACGACAGCGAAGACGATGGCGGGGAGCACGGGAAATCCACCCACCCAGAAGATGATGATCATCGCGAAGAAGGCGATTCCCATGAAGATAGGGATGTGGTTGAGGGGCCACTCGTACCAGCCGCGGTCCTCGATGTACTCATCGCCCTTCTCGCCGGAGAAAGCGCTGCTGATGTCGCCGAATATGTTGACGAAGGTCGGCGTCATCTTGAGCAGCCCGTAGATGCCGCCACCTAGGATGGCGCCTATGGCGATGGTCTTGACGATGGAGCTGAACGCCTTCCATTGCACGATCGGATAGACAGGGAGCGATGTCAGGTCGCCGTACTCTGTGATAGGCACGTACTGCCCCAGGGCAGGGTCGTAGACGGGGACGTCCATCAGGATGACGAGCGGGACGAGGTAGAACCAGGCGACTATCGAGCCGAGACTGACGAGGAAGGCCACTCTGAACTTCATGAACCAGCCTATTGCGAGCAGGGTCGGACTCAGTTCGACACCCAGGAACGTGTAAGAGAAGACGTTGCCAGATTCGTAAGGAGTGATGCCACTGAATGGAGCGTGGCCATCAGCCAGTCTGCTGGGCTGGTGCAACCACCTCTCAGTGTATATCGAGGCGATGCCCCAATCATCACCGGAGAAGGTCATAGCGAGCCAGTCGGCGAGACTACCGGGGATCCCTGCTACCTTCTTACCCCACATGAGGGGATAGTCGATGAGGAACATGAAGCCCATCGTCAGCACCGTCCATAGGCCAACGGTCTTCAGCGACTCGCGCGCTGCCTGAGCAGCACCGCTGCTGACGTCTGAGGCAATGTCGAGCATCTTGAGGGTGGCTTCGAACCCAGGCATGGGGAGCGGGTCCTCGACCAACCAGACCCGTCTGAATATGATGAAGTACATCACACCGAGAAAGCCGGCGAACATCGATGCGATGATGCCGATGAATGCTAGCTGGAAGGTGTCCACCGAGGATATCAGATGGCCGTCGCCGACCAGATAGTCATCCGAGTAGGCTAACAGGAAGATGGCCGGGAAGGTGAAGATGAAGCCAATCGAGGCGTTTGTGGCGCCGGTTGTGGCGCTGGTTGAGATATTCACCTCCGAGGGGGACCATTTCAGAGCCATGCCAAGCAGGTAGGCGACGTACCATGCAGCGGAGACGGCAAGGCCGATCTTGAGGCCGATGTAGGCGGTGACACCGCTGAAGACAGCGCCTATGGCGATGCCGATGAGTACTTTCTTGGTATCCCAGTGACTGATCTCGAAGGAGTTCTGCAGGTTCTTCTCTTCCAGATACTGCTCGAGTACTCCGGTGTTGAGGTTGTTGTACATGTCCTCGTCGAGCCAAGTCAGCGTTCCCTTCTCTATCGACTCGAGGCCGGAGGGAGTGACTGGCTGTCGATATGCGGAACGCTGGACATCGGACACGCTACGCCCTCCTGCCCGAGGGTCGTGATGAGTCGCTTATACTTCTCGCGCCCTGATGAGGGTCAGAGGGGCATAGAACGAGGCTTAGTGGTCGCGCGTGATCCTGAAGCGACCCATGGCTTCCATCCACTGGATCTCGCCGCCTGGTTCCAGAGTGAACTCCGAAGACAGAGGCAGAATCATGTTCTCGAAGGTCTTGTTGTCCATAGCATTGACCTCATCGCCCTGGATATGGGTGATTATTGCCGAACCCTTCTCGATTACCGGGACGTAGATGGTGTCCGTCACGGTACCTACGTGACTCCTCTTTTGGCCATTGAAGATGTCCTGCAATTCCAAGCGGGCTTTAGCCGATCCATGCTTGCCTGGCTTTGATTTGGACATGCTGAGAATCTTGTAAGCACTGTCCTCAAGTGCGACGTAGCGGCCCACTTTCAGTGTGCGTATCTCCACTCTCGTCGTTCCGGGCATAGGTCTCGCGCGCAAGTCTCGCGCGCTGCCTTATCAGCATTCCCGAGACAAGGCTCAGCCTACCTGATGAGGGGGTCCCGGACCGGAGACCGGAGTCCCCGGCCCGGGGTTATGTCCGACTGAGCTTACTCAGTCGTCCTTGCGGCGACCTAGGAAGGCCGCGCCAATCAGTGCGATTGCAGCGAACAGCGATGGGAATCCGGGCACGACGTTGCTCCATCCGAGGTTTGTGTCCTCTTCAGGCACGTATCCTGGGCCATCGGTGTTGTCTGTGTCGATGGAATCGCAGATTCCGTCGCCGTCGTAGTCGGAAGGCACTGCATCGGGGTCTAGGCTGTCGGAGCCGCACGCGTCCTCACGAGCGTCGGACTCACCGTCGCCGTCATCGTCGTCGTCCTCGTTGTTGCCCGTGCCGTCGTTGTCGGTGTCGAGCCACTCGGATGGGTCAGTCGGGAAGGCGTCGTCGGAGTCGGCAACGCCGTCGCCGTCGTCGTCGGAGTCAGCGTTGTCGCCGATTCCGTCGCCATCGAGATCGTGGTCCTCGGACGGGTTCAGCGGGAAGGCGTCGTCGACGTCGGGCGTTCCGTCGCCGTCGTCGTCAGTGTCGCTGTTGTCGCCGATTCCGTCACCATCGGTGTCGACCCACTCAGATGGGTCCGCTGGGAAGACGTCGATACCGTCGTTGACTCCATCGCCGTCGTCGTCGGCGTCAGAGTTGTCGCCCTGGCCGTCGCCGTCCATGTCGTCCCACTCGCTCGGGTCCTCCGGGAAGGCGTCGTCGTCGTCGTCGACTCCGTCGCCGTCATCATCGTCATCGGCGTTGTTGCCGATTCCGTCGCCGTCGTCGTCGGCCCACTCGGACGAATCCAGTGGGAACGGATCTGCTACGTCAGCGACACCGTCGCCGTCGTCGTCCGGGTCAACGTTGTTGCCCAGTCCGTCGCCATCGGTGTCGTCCCACTCGCTCGGGTTGAACGGGAAGGCGTCATCGCCGTCGTCGACTCCGTCGTTGTCGTCGTCGGCATCGGCGTTGTCGCCGGTGCCGTCGCCGTCGTTGTCGGCCGTCTCGGTCGCGTCGTTCGGGAAGGCGTCGAGGCCGTCGGTGATTCCGTCGTTGTCGTCATCGGTGTCGGCGTTGTCGCCGATGCCGTCGCCGTCGTTGTCGTTGACCTCGCTCGGGTCGTTCGGGAACGCGTCATTGACATCGTCGTAGCCGTCGTTGTCGTCATCGGCGTCTGAGATGTCGCAGATGTGGTCACCGTCCCAGTCAGCGGGCGTGGAGTTGGCATCCAGGGAGTCACTTCCGCAGGTGGCCTCGTCGTCATCCGACCATGTGTCGTCGTCGTCATCGTCGTCGATGGTGTACGCGGACGGGTCGCAGGCAGAGCCGTTGAGCATGGTCGTGCCGAGGTTGTCGGACAATCCGTCACCATCGGTGTCGAGACCTATGCATGGGTCCAGTGGATCCAGGTCGTCCTGGTCAAGGGTCCCGTCGTTGTCGTCATCGGGGTCGAGGTTGGTGATGCCGCTCGGAACAGGGATGTCGACGTCGTCGATCCAGACAGTGTCCTGGTTGCTGCTGATGCTGGCGTCCTTCCAGTACACCCACGTGTAGGTGTGGAACCCGGCGGTCACCGGGAACTGGTAGGTCCCAGCTGTGACGCCGGACCAGCGCATGGTGAACCCGGAGGTCCTCAGGCAGCCGGCCGAGTTGTCGATGCAGAAGACCAGGAAGTCCCAGTTGGCCTCGGAACTCGTCTGGTACGCGAACTCGCCGGTGCCGTTGATCGCGTTGACGATGATCTCCAGCTTGGAGCTCTGGCCCTCGCTGATGTCTCCCGTTTCGGCGGAGTAGACACCGCTGATTACGGTGTTACTCTGGACGAACCATGCCGTGCCGGTGCTCGTCCATCCGCCGCCGAGCGAGCCGGACTCGAAGTCGCCGCTGAAGGGCGGTGGCCCGGTGTAGTCCGCTATGCCGTCACCGTCGGTGTCGATCCAGGCGCTGCCGTCGTATGGGAACGGGTCCTCGGTGTCGGGGACGTTGTCGCCGTCGTCGTCGAGGTCGGCGTTGTCGCCGATGCCGTCGCCGTCGAAGTCAGACGACTCGGTCGGGTCGTTCGGGAAGGCGTCGTTGATGTCGAGGACTCCGTCGTTGTCGTCGTCGTCGTCGGCGTTGTCGCCGATTCCGTCCTGGTCGTTGTCGACCTGCTCGTCCGGATCCAGCGGGAACTCGTCGTTGTAGTCGTAGGTGCCGTCGTTGTCGTCGTCGGTGTCCTGCACGTCGCAGTAGCCGTCACCGTCGGTGTCGGTGTGCTCGTTGTCATCGTACGGACAGTCGTCCACGAGGTCGTCCCATCCGTCGTTGTCGTCATCCAGATCGAGGTCGAGGCCGTCGGAGGTTACCACCACGTTGTCGATGTAAATCGCCTCAGAGCCGGAGTTCGATGCGAACTCGACCATCAGGTAGCCCGTACCCGAGACGTCTGCCGAAACAGTCGTCCAAGCGCCTTCCATCGCTGCGAAGTCGATGTCGATGTCGTAGCCGTTGGTGTCCAGGATGGTCGTGGACGAGGAGGCGCCGATCCAGCTGATGGTGATGTAGTCGGCCGACTCCCAGCCGGTGCTCTGGACGAAGATGTCGAGCGATACGCTGTCTGCATCGGAGACGGACTCGAAGGCCAGTTGCGCGATGCCGTCGGTATCGGACATCTGGTAGCCCTGCGAGCCGTCGGTGTAGGAACCGACAGTGCTCGAGTAGCTGGTGACTCCGAAGTAGTCGCCGTCAGTCAGACCGACGCCGCCCGTGCTGATGTAGGAAGCATCGTAGCCTAGGTCGGAGCCGGTCACGTAGGCGGTGAAGCCCATCATGTTCAGCCCGTACGGGTTCGCGTCCTGAGACCATGTGTAGGTACCAGGCTCTGTCCAATCGTTCCAACCGGTATAGCCGTACTGCGTAGACCAACTGGTGTAGGTCAAGCCGCTCGGGATCGATATCAGGAGGTGTCCGGACGGACCTGTCAGTGTCGCCGCGTTGTACGAGTACGTGTACGAGGTCATTGTCCATGGCATCAGGGTCTCGCCCTCACCGAGGGTGAAGCTGCAAGTGAAGGCAGCCGAGATGGTGGCACCAGTCGTGCAAGGCGTCGTGGACGCGTCGTAGTTGATGTCGGACTCGCCGGCGTTGTTGGCCAGAGTGTGGTTAGTGCTGGCGTCGCCGGTGTCGGTGTAGCTAGAGCCAGTGGAGGCCGCCTCGAACGAAGCAGAGGCGACGGTGCTCCCGCAGTTAGCAGAGAGGAAGTCGTCTGGCATGCCGTCGCCGTCGAAGTCAGCGCTCGCGCAGTTGTTCAGCGGGAACGGATCGTTCGCGTCCGACGTGCCGTCGTTGTCGTCGTCGTCGTCGGCGTTGTCGCCGGTTCCATCACCGTCGGTGTCGTCCCACTCGGTATCGTCGAGCGGGAAGGCGTCGACGTGGTCGTCTGCGCCGTCGCCGTCGTCATCGCCGTCCAGCATCAGAGTGCTCGTGCAGCCGGCGGTTATGGTGTCGGGCCTGCCGTCGCCGTCGGTGTCGGTGTCAGCGCAGACGTCCAGCGGGAACGGATCCGTCACGTCGGGGGTGCCGTCAGCGTCGTCGTCGGTGTCAGTGTTGTCACCGGTTCCATCGCCGTCGGTGTCAAGCCACTCGTTGATGTCGTCCGGGAAGTCGTCCACGGAGTTGGCGTAGCCGTCACCGTCGCGGTCTGGGTCCAGAGCGTCGCAGATCAGGTCGCCGTCCATGTCGGCGGGTGTGCTTGACGCGTCCAACGAATCGCTGGAGGAGGCGTATGCGCTGCCATCGTCGCAGAGCGCGGTCGTCGCAGTGTCGTAAGCGTCGCCCTCATCCAGGTCGGAGTAGCCGTCACCGTCGTCATCGGGGTCGACCGAGGTGCCGTAGGTGGTGATCGAAGGCACGGTCGTGCCCGCGACGTACGTGTAACTCGCCTGCACGAAGCATGCGCCGTAGAACGTGGATGGGTTGCATCCGTCGCCCCACGTGTCGCCGTAGTATATCGTGTAAGATCCAGCTGTGGTGAACGTTCCAAGGTCGTTGGATGAGCCTGAGCTATATCCACTGTAGGCGGTTATAGTTCCACTTGGGTCAGTGACGTGCACGCGGGCCTCAGAACCATAACTACCAGTTTGGAGATGGACATCTAGTGTCTCTCCGGCAGGTAGTGTGAAGGTGCACTCTGCATCTTCATATCCATCGCCGTTGGAATCGCCGTCAGATGCAGAAACGGCCAGGTAGTCTCCCGAAGCCGGGCTCGGGTAGGAAGACATGGTGTACCATGGGGTGTTGCTGCATAGCTGGACGGTCGTGTACGCTGTGATGGTCGAGTTCGGGTCGATGTAGTCAGTCAGACCGTCATCGTCGGTGTCGAACCAGGCCTCGTAGTCGAACTGGAACTTGTCGCTGCCCGAGGAAGCCACGTAGCTGGCTTGCACGTAGCAGGCGCCGTAGTACGTGGATGGGTTGCAACCGTCACCATAGGTGTCGGCGTAGGTGACCGTGTACGAACCTGCTGCGGTGTAAGTCCCTACTGTGTTGATGGAACCTGAAGCATACCCAGAGTGGAGAGTGGATGTGCCATCTGGCTCAACAACAGTCACTCTGGCCTCGCTACCGTAGCTTCCTGTGTTGAGGGTCACGGTCAGGGTCTCGCCAGCAGGTAGCGTGAAGGTGCAGCTCACTGAGTCGTCAGTGGGATAGTTGTCATCGCCCCACGGGGATGAGCCAGCATCCACAGCTATGTAATCGCCAGTTGGTGGGTTGGGGTAGTTGGCTGAGGTGTACCACTCGGTTCCCGGGTTTGTCTGTCCGTATCCGCTGCACAGCTGGACGGTCGTGTACGATATGTCCAGGTATCCGTCGTTGTCGTCGTCATCGTCGATCGAGTCGCACAGGTTGACGCCGTTGGGCGCGCCTGACGAGTCGGAGGTTGCCGACGTCCCGACCGTGTCCGCGTCGTTGTCGAGCGGGAAGTCGGTGGCGGAGGTTGGGCTGGAGCCGCACGCGAGCTCGAAGGCGTCTCCCCATCCGTCGTTGTCGAAGTCGTGCGGATAGGTGTCGTCGCCGTCGGGCGTGCCGTCGTTGTCGTCGTC
>Ga0208113_1000009_pt1 | contig 81612 bp, 68 predicted proteins | sample Knorr_S7_td_NADW_FD_185598 | JGI IMG/M metagenome (GOLD analysis project Ga0208113, IMG submission 185598) | Marine microbial communities from Southern Atlantic Ocean transect - Knorr_S7_td_NADW_ad_2505m_LV_A (SPAdes) (version 2) | ecosystem: Environmental > Aquatic > Marine > Oceanic | place...
CTGGCAATGCACGGTGATCGCAGACGGACGGTATCGGTGGTGATGGGGGTGTCCGTCATCATGGGCTGCAGCCTGGGTTTTCTGGGGGCGGCGCCGTTTATGCTGGTCGTGCTGATTGCCGGGCTCTATTCCGGTTTTATCATGGGCGATTCGGCAGCACTGACGGGCGGTACGGTGGCAGCGGCCCGTGACGGTGAACGCGGTGCCACCCTGGCGATGCACTCGGTATGGGGATTTTCCGGTGGCTTCCTCGGCCCCCTGATGGTCGGACTGGTGCTGGATCTGGCTGGGGGCCGGCATTCGACGGTGGGCTGGGGTCTGGCCTTTGTCACTATGGCCGCGGGATCTTTGCTTGCACTGGCAGGTCTGCGCGGGTTGCTGGCCAGGGCAGCCCGGAGCGCAGGATGAGCCTGCGGTACAGCAGTCCTGAAGCAACAGGTTCGGCTACGGCGGGAGGTTGTGTTTGAATCATCTTGATATTGCCGTGATCGGTGGTGGCCTGTTGGGTTCGGCATTTGCCTATGGCTTGAGCACAGATGGAGGTCGAGTCGGGCTGATCGATGAAGGTGACCATGCCATTCGCACCGCACGCGGCAACTTCGGTCTGGTCTGGGTGCAGGGTAAGGGTCTGGGCATGCCGGACTATGCCCGCTGGAGTCTGCGCTCTGCCTATGCCTGGACACCGTTCAGCGAGGAGCTGCAAGCTCAAACGGGTACGTTGGTCGAATATCACCGTCCCGGCGGCTTTTACGTTTCGATTGACGACACCGAGTTTGCCGACAATGTGGCGCGGTTAAAACAGTTGCGGGACGAGGCTGGAGATGAAGGTTACGACTATGAAGTTGTCGAACGGGCAGCTCTGTGTGAACAGCTCCCGGGAATCGGTCCGGATGTTCCAGGAGCGACCTACTGCCCGCATGACGGTCATGCCAATCCACTGAAGCTGTTGCGCGCGCTGCAGGAAGCGTTTCGGTTAAATGGCGGCACTTACACACCAAGCTCAAGGGTCACTACGATCCGGCCGGTGAACGGTGGTGGGTTTGAGATCTTGTGTGAGGGGGGTCGCGAGTTCGGCTGTGAAAAACTGGTGATTGCGGCGGGTCACGGTTCAGCCGAGCTCGGCAAGAGTCTGGGTATGGAGATTCCCATCTTTCCAGTGCAGGGTCAGGTCGTGGTGACCGAGCGCGCGCAAATGACCATGACCTATCCGACCAATTACGTTCGCCAGACTGACGATGGGAATTATCTGCTGGGCCCATCGGCGAGAGACGTCGGCTTCAATGATGAAACCGAAACCACCACGCTTCGCGACATCACCCGCCGCTGCACCACGGCATTTCCACACCTTAGGCGATTGCGTATACAGCGCACCTGGGCAGCGCTGCGGATCATGACGCCGGATGGCTTTCCGGTGTACCTGCAGTCTGAGGCCTACCCAGAGGCATTTTCTTTCTCGTGCCACAGCGGTGTGACGCTGGCGGCGGTGCACGCCACGGACGTGTCGCGCTGGGTGCTCGATGGCCACATTCCATCACAGTACCGCTGTTTTCATCCCGAGCGATTCGATGTACCGGCGTAGAGACCCAATCAGTGACTCAATCATAATCTGGTTCTGTGATCGGAGAATCGAGGCTGCAGCGGACGACTCGGTTGCGGCTGCACTGTTGGCTGCCAGCATTTCGTGCTTCGGACGAACAGCAGTCAGTGGAGCGCCACGGGCCCCGTTCTGCATGATCGGCAATTGTTTTGACTGCCTGGTCGAGATCGACGGTGAGACCAATCTGCAGGCGTGCCTGGTGACGGTGCGTGAGGGCATGCGAATCCGCCCCCACCCAGGCAATGGATTCGGTGACGACGGGGAAAAGGGTGAAGCATGACCCAAGACACCTGTACTGACGTCGTGGTGGTTGGCGCTGGACCGGCGGGCATGACTACCGCCAGCTGCTTGGCAGAAAGCGGTGTCCGGGCGCTGCTGCTGGACGAGCATACGGCACCCGGCGGCCAGGTGTACCGCAGTGTTGAAAAAGTCACTGACAAGAGGCCTGCAGACCTGAATGTTCTGGGTAGTCATTACCGCAGCGGGTCGAAAGCGGTTGAGCGTCTGCACAGCAGCGGCGCCCAGTACTGGCCTGGCACGAGTGTCTGGGAGATCTCTGCCGCTGAAGAACCGGCGCTTGCGGTCGGTGTCGTACGCGATGGACGGGCCCGAATGATCCAGGCTGGTCACATTGTTCTTGCGACCGGTGCCATGGAGCGTCCAACACCGTTTCCGGGCTGGACATTGCCCGGCGTGATGACTGTGGGTGCAGCCCAGACGCTGCTTAAATCCTCAGGTCTGGTGCCGGAGGGGCGCATTGCGGTTGCCGGCAGTGGACCACTGCTTTATCTGTACATCAGCCAGCTGATTAAAGCGGGGAAAAAACCGCAGGTCATCCTTGATACGCGGCCGCGGGCATCGTTGCAGACCAAACTGTCGGTGCTGGCTGCGTTGACCGTCGATCCCGCGTCGATGTTCCGGGGGCTGGGGTGGATGCGCGAGGTGCGCCGCGAAATACGGGTTCGTGAAAGGGTCCATCGACTGCGTGCCGGCGGCGTCGAAAAACTCTCCAGCATCAGTTATGAGTCTTGTGATCGGCAGTTCACTGATGAAGTTGATCTGCTGCTGGTGCACGATGGTGTCATTCCCAACACCTGGCTCGCCATGTCGGCCGGTTGCCGGCATCATTGGAATGTACAGCAGCGCTGCTGGGTGCCGGACATTACCGGCGCAGGGCAGACGAGCCGCCAGTCCGTGTCAGTCGTGGGTGACGCGGCCGGTATCATTGGGGCCGATGCGTCTGTTCTGCATGGCGAAGCGGTGGCCTGCGAGGTGGCTGCATGCCTTGAAGGTAAGCAACCGGGTGTTGTCGGAAACGCAGCCCACCCATTGCTGGCTTGGCAACACCGCACGCTGCGGCGCTGTCTTGATCAGTTTTATCCACCGGCGCAGGAATTTGAGCTGCCGCCGGATGACGAGACCGTAGTCTGTCGCTGTGAGGAAGTGACTGCCGGGGAGATCAGGCGGGTGGCCGCATTGGGCTGTGTCGGCCCAAACCAGGGCAAGGCGTTTACCCGCTGTGGCATGGGGCCCTGTATGGGGCGTAAGTGCGGTGTGACGGTCAGCCGGCTGATTGCCGAGCACCATGGCCTTTCCATGCATGAGGTCGGGCACTACCGGATCCGGCCGCCGGTCAAGCCGATCAACGTGGGCCAGCTTGCTGATCTTGAGACAGATGCTGACGCGCACACGGACTGATGCGGTAGCGGTCTAGGCCTTCATCTCCAGGCGCCGGCGGTGCAGCGTCGGTTCGGTATACCCGTTGCACTCCTCGCGTCCACCGAAGATCAGGTCCTGCGCCGCCTTGAACGCATGGCCGTTGAACTCCGGCGCCATGTCGATGTAGAGCGGATCACCGGCGTTCTGACGATCGACCACCGCGGCCATCCGCGCCAGTGCTGCGTTGACCTGGTCTTCGGTCACGACGCCGTGGTGCAGCCAGTTGGCAATGTGCTGGCTCGAGATTCGCAGCGTCGCCCGGTCTTCCATCAGTCCGATGTTGTTGATGTCGGGTACTTTAGAGCAGCCCACGCCCTGGTCTATCCAGCGCACCACGTAGCCGAGAATGCCCTGGCAGTTGTTGTCGAGTTCCGCCTGTAGTTCCTCATCCGACCAGCGGGTGTCCGGCGCCAGCGGCAGGGTCAGAATATCGTCCAGGTTGGCCCGTGCCCGGGACCGAAGTACCGCCTGCTGTGCCTGTACGTCGACCTGGTGGTAGTGCATGGCGTGCAGCGTTGCGGCTGTCGGTGACGGCACCCAGGCCGTGGTCGCACCAGCCTTCGGGTGGGAGATTTTGGCGTCCATCATGGCTGCCATTTCGTCCGGCATCGCCCACATGCCTTTGCCGATCTGTGCGTGACCCGGCAGGCCGCAGGCCAGCCCGATGTCCACATTCCAGTCTTCGTAAGCCGTTATCCAAGGTTGGGCTTTCATCTGGGCCTTGCGGATCATGGGCCCGGCCTCCATGGCGGTGTGTATTTCATCACCAGTTCTGTCAAGAAAACCGGTATTGATAAAGATCACCCGGTCGGCAGCCGGACGGATACATTCCTTGAGGTTGACTGTGGTGCGGCGTTCCTCGTCCATGATCCCGATCTTGATGACGCACGCCGCCAGTCCGAGGGCTTTTTCGACCCGGCCAAACAGCTTGACGGCAAAGGCGACTTCTTCCGGGCCGTGCATCTTCGGCTTGACGATATAGATCGATCCCGTCCGGGAATTTCGAACCGGGCCGCTGCCGTTCAAGTCGTGCAAGGCGATCAGGCTGGTGATCACGGCATCCATGATGCCTTCAAAGACCTCGTCACCCTGTCGGTCGAGAATGGCCGGATTGGTCATCAGGTGGCCGACGTTTCGAACCAGCATCAGCGAGCGGCCGGGCAGGGTCAGGCTCCCGCCGCCGGGAGTACTGTATTGACGATCGGGATTGAGTGACCGGTCGACGGTGCCACCGCTCTTGTCGAACCGGGCCGCGAGATCACCTTTCATCAGCCCCAGCCAGTTTCGGTAGACACCGATTTTCTCTTCAGCGTCCACGGCCGCCACCGAATCCTCCAGGTCCTGGATGGTGGTGATGGCAGATTCCAGGACCACATCACAGACGCCGGCCACACTTTCGCGGCCGACCGGATGATCGCGGTCGATCCGGATCTCGATATGCAGGTTGTGGTGTTTTAGCACGATGCAGCCGGGTTGCGCCGGATCACCGTTGAACCCCACCAGCTGTTCCGGTTGGGCCAGGCCACACGAGGAATCCGTGTTGTGTGTGGCTGAGAGGACACCATCGATGATTGCATAGCCCGTGACATCGGCATGAGAGACCCCGTTAAGGGGTACGGCCTGGTCGAGAAAACCGTTGCTGTAGTCGACCACCCGCTGGCCGCGGACCGCGTTATAGGCGCTGCCTTTTTCGGCGCCATCGGTTTCGGGCAGCACGTCCGTACCGTACAGTGCGTCATACAGAGAGCACCATCTCGCGTTCGCAGCGTTGAGTGCGTAGCGGGCATTGTTGACCGGGACCACCAGTTGCGGCCCGGCAATGGTGGTGATCTCGTCGTCCACCCCGGCCGTGGTCACGCTGAAGTCGGGACCTTCTTCGACCAGATAGCCGATCTGGCTCAGAAAGTCGCGATAGGCTGGTGGGTCGTGCGCGTCGCCCGGGTGTGATCTGTGCCACTCGTCGATCTGCGCCTGTAAGGTATCTCGATTGTCCAGCAGCGCCCGGTTTTCAGCTGTCAGATCATCGACAATGGCGCCGAATTCAGCCCAGAAACTGTCCGCATCCACACCGGTCCCCGGGAGGGCGCTGTGGGTGATGAAGTCGTACAGGTCACTGTCGACCTGCAGGCCATGGCTATTGATACGCTGTGCCACAGGTCATCCTTTTCGGTTGTTCGTACGGTTGTCGGAAGTCATCAACCCACCGTACTCGGGTTAGTCACGTTCACCGGCATTCACACACAAGGGCGATATCATAGACCAGCGGTCAACCCCGGCAAAACAGGCGCTTGGGGTGCGACGCGGGTTCAGTGCTTATTCAAAAGTGTGCCGTAGCCTGCTATGGCATCGTCGATCCCGGCGCGCCGCAGGGTGTCCCAGACCATAGCCTGGTTGCTGCAGACCACAGGTTTGCCCAGTCGATCTTCGAGTGCATCAACAACATCGATTGACCGCAGGGCGCCACAACTGATAAACAGGGCATCGGCCTCTGGCCGGTCCGCCCTCTGTGCGAAGTCGGCGATGAATGCAGGCGTCACCCGCACCATGTCGCTGTCTTTTTCCAGGTTAAGGCCCTGCAGGTTGACAATTTCAAGACCGGTTGCCGCCATGTAATCCGCTTCTCGGCGGTTAATTTCGTCCAAATAGGGTGTAGCGACCGCGATTTTCCGGGCGCCCAGGGTGTTCAGTGCCCGCAGCACGGCGGTGATGATGGATGTGGGTTGTGCGTTGGGCGCACCTTTTCTGAGTTCACGGAAGACTGTGTCCTCACCGATAACCAGGCTGCCCGACGTACAGGCGTAGCAGATCACATCCAGAGAGCCATCGGGCAGGATGTTGCGTGCGGCATCGGCGAGCAGATCTGCCTGGGCTGCCAGGGTGGCAGAGGTGATGCTGTCGGGAATGTGTATCCGTGTGAAGTGCACGCCGACCCCGTCGGGAGTGAGGCGATGGACATCGTCTTCGATGGTCTGTTCAGTGGCCAGCAGCACATAGCCGATTTTGGCGCGGTGGTGTCGGCCCTGATCAAAACGAATGTCAGCCTGGACATCGGCAGGGGTATCCATCGGTATCTCTTCGGTCGATCGTAAAGATTCAAGTCACTCAGTGTGCCACGTTATGGCACCGTCTGAGAATTGTTACCGCTGGACTGCCGACATGAGATCGATACTGCGATCGGTGTTCCTAAGCCACAGTCCAACCAGAAAAGTACTGGGGTTGTGTTTGGCCCGGCCCTGTAATACAAACAGGCTCTGCCAGGAGTGTGCCATGCCATCAGCCAGTCAAAGTCACCACTACGATATTCACGTGTTCTGCTGTATCAACGAGCGCGCACCGGGTCATCCACGGGGATCCTGCACCGCCCGTGGTTCGCAGGCCCTGCAGGCTTACATGAAGGCCCAGGGTAAGGCGCTTGGTCTGGGCAGCCGGGTCCGGATCAATAAGAGCGGCTGCCTGGAGCGGTGTGAACTCGGGCCGACGATGGTGATCTACCCCGAAGGGGTGTGGTACACGTATAACTCTGAGGCCGATATCGACGAAATACTCGAGCACCACGTGCTGGGCGGTGAGCGTGTTGAAAGACTGCTGCTCGAACCCGGTCAGACACGGCCGCGGCCGACCGATCCGCCCCGGCTGACACTGCAGGTGGCCGATGTGTCGCTGACGGCACCGGCCGTCAAGCGGTTCGTGCTGCGCTCGCCCGATGACACCGACCTGCCGGCCTACCCGGCGGGGGCCCACATTGATTTGTTCACCGAACCGGGGCTGCGCCGCTCCTACTCGCTGGCAGGTGATCCGGCCGACCGCGAGCAATACGTACTTGGCGTGCGCCGGGAACAGGACAGCCGTGGAGGTTCGAGCTGGCTGTTTGATCAGCTTTCTGCGAATAGCAAGGTGACGGCGTCGGTGCCGAGAATCAGTTTTGCGCTGGCAACCGACGCGACGATGCACACACTGATCGCCGGCGGCATCGGCATCACACCGATCCTCGCCATGGGACACGAACTCAAGACACGCTCTGAAGACTACCACCTGCATTACTGCACACCGAGCGAAGCCGAGACGCCTTTCCTTAAAGAGGTCCGGTCTGTGTTTGGCCCCAGGGTCACGTTTCATCACGACGGCGGTGATCCGGCCACAGGGCTGGACGTCCAAGCTTTGCTGGCGGACCCGGTTACGGGCCAGCACATTTATGTGTGCGGCCCGGCGGGTTTGGTTGAGAGTGCCCGGCTGCACAGCAGTCACTGGCCCGAAGAGGCGTTTCATTCGGAACTGTTTGCCGTCGAACCGGCTACCGACGAGCTGCCCAACGAGGCTTTCGATGTCTTTCTGTCCCGGCAGAAAATGACCCTCAGCGTGCCCCCCGAGCGGTCCATCCTCGAGGTGGTACGGGACGCAGGTGTCGCCGTCGAGACGTCCTGTGAAGATGGGTTGTGCAGCTGCTGCTGGACGCGACTTCTGGGCGGGGAGGCCGATCATCGGGATCATGTGCTCAGCAGCGCTGAAAAGCTGGCCAACGAGTCGATCATGATTTGTGTCTCACGCGCTGCCGACGGCGAGACGCTGATACTCGATCTCTAGCTTTAAACCTAATTAGATGCCCGCTCGCCGGTCCACGGTGGCTGCATGGCTTCAGGCAGTCGTCACGATAGCCTGGGTAGATCAGCTGAGCCAGTCGCTGTCTTCAAAGACCTCGATCAATGTCGGCACGTCGGCAGTGAGCGCATCGGTGACCGCCGATCGGAACGTGGCTTCGCTGTCAGGTCGGTTGCTCTTACAGCCACAGGCGGCTGCCAGTTGTAGGTAGTCCGGATTGATGCCGTCGACACCCACAGCCGGTATTTTACGTTGTGTCATGTCATCCCGGATCTGTTTGAGGCCGGCATTGTTCCAGACAATGATCGGTAGCGACAGCCGCAGTTCAGCGGCCGTGATCAGTTCCTGCACGGTGAACATAAAGCCGCCGTCGCCAGCGAGGACCACCACCGGTGTATCACCCAGCGCGAGCTTGCCGCCGATGCCGTTGGGCAGACCACAGCCCAGCGTGCAGTAGCCGGCGGGGTAGTGCCACTGCCGCGGCTGCTCCACCGGAAAGGCGAACGCACCGGTATACACCACCTGACAGATGTCGCCGGCAATGACGGCATCGCCCGGCAATTCCTCGCGCAGTGCGTCAAGCAGGCGGATATGGCGGGACTCACTGTCCGTCAGGTCATCGACCAGCGAGCGGCACACGGCAGCGACCTCGCCCGCGGTGTCGTGATTCTGGGTCTGCTCCCCCAGTGCGGTCAGTAGTTCACGGGCGGCGAGGCCCGCGTCTCCCACGATGCCGATCGCGGCGGGGTAGAGGTCGTTCATCTTTCGTGAATCGATGTCGATGCGGATCAACTGGCCGTTCAGTGCCATCCGTTCGACAAAGCTGTCGGTCTCGGACATTTCAGTGCCGATGGCGAGAATGACATCGGCCTGGGCTAGAAAGTCCCGGGCCTGGGGCCGGACGATGCCGCCGCCGATACACAGTGGGTGGGAATCGGGCACCACGCCTTTACCGGCGGTGGTGGTGATCACGGCGGCATCCAGGCGCTCGGCTATCTGTGTGAGTAGGGGTGCGGTGCCCACCGCGCCGCCGCCGGCATAGATCAGTGGGCGCTCGGCCTGTCGCAGCAGTTCAGCCGCTTCGCGGATTGCAGAACCCGCCGGCGCCGGCCGGCTGGGTACTGTCCTGCGCTGCCAGGTCGTGCTGACTGGTTGCGCCAGGACATCAATAGGCACGGCAATGTGGACCGGTCGCGGCCGTTCAGAGGCAAAAATAGAAAACGCCTGCCCGATCAGTTCTTCCAGGTCATCGGGTGAGCGGGCGGTGGCACTGAGTGCGGTCAGCGGGCGGGTGACCGCTTCAAGATCGGTGACCTCGTGCAGGCAGCCCCAGCCTTTGCCCAGACTGTAGCTGGCGGTGGTACTCGAAATCACCAGCACCGGAATGGAATCGGCAAAGGACTGGCCCATTGGTGTGCAGGCGTTGGTGACACCGGGACCTGAAATCAGCACACACACCCCAGGTTTACCGCCAAGGCGCGCATAGCCGTCGGCCATGAAGCCGGCGCCCTGCTCGTTGCGCGCCTGTACATGTCGGATGTTGCTGTGGGCGAGGCCGCGGTACAGGTCCAGTGTATGCACACCGGGAATGCCGAAGACGGTATCTACCTCGTAACTCTCCAGCAGTGATATGAGCGCTTCGCCGCAGCTGACCGATCGTGTCATGGTGTTTGCTCCGTACTTTTCATCTTCTGGATCGGGTTCACACTGGCGGCCGGCCACCGGTGCGACACCGTTCAGATTATGAGGGATTCCAGGGGAGTCAGTCAGCCTGTGCCAGGTGCGTTAGCACCTGCTCAGTCACCTGCTCAGTTGTTGCTTGGCCGCCCAGGTCCGGTGTCAGCGTACCGTGCTGCACGGTGCGGTCCACGGCCTGTTCGATAGCCCGCGCCACAGCAGGCTGGTGGAAACTGAATTCAAACATCATCGCCACACTGAGTATGGCGCCGATCGGGTTGGCCATGCCCAGATCGGTGAGATCGGGCGCCGAGCCATGGACCGGCTCGTAGATCGCCGCCGCGCCGGCGTCGGCCGTCCGGGTCAGGCCGGGCAGCGATGCCGACGGCAGCATGCCCAGAGAGCCTGTAATCGTGCCGGCGAGATCGGAGAACAGGTCACCGAACAGGTTGTCCCCCAGGATCACATCGAAGTGGGCCGGTTGCTGCATCAGCTGGTAGGCCGCATTGTCTGCGTAGAGCAGTTCGAGCTCGACGTCGGGGTATTCAGAGCGGCCGATGTTCTCGACCACCTGTCGCCACAGCACGTAGCTTTGCATCACATTGGCTTTATCGATGGAGGTGACGCGGCCGCGGCGGCGTCGGGCCAGCGCAAAGGCGACCCTGGCAATGCGCTCGATCTCGGGCGTGGTATAGAGGTTGGTGTCAAACGCCCGGAAGCCGCCGCCCTTAATAGGCTCAATCCCGCGAGGTTGGGCAAAAAACGCACCGCCGCAGAGCTCGCGAACCACCATCACGTCGGCTTGCTCAGCCAGGCCCTCCCGAAACGGTGTGGCGTGGGTTAATGCCGGGTGGCCCCGAGCCGGGCGCAGGCCGGCATACACATCCAGCGTGTGGCGCAGGCGCATCAGGCCGTCTTTATCTTGCGGCCCGCCGTCGATCTTGATCTGATCCCATTTAGGGCCACCGACTGCGCCCACCAGCACAGCGTTGGCCCGGGTTGCTTTGTCCGCGGTGTCGTCAGTGCAGAACACACCGTGCTCATCGTAGGCTGCACCGCCCAGCAGATCGTGTTCGAGATCGATTCGAAGGCCGTTCGCCCCGGCGGCTTGTTCCATGCACGCGACGGCCGCATCAGTCACCTCAGGTCCGATACCATCGCCGCCGAGGACCAGGACACTGAATGTGGAAGTGTTCACGGTGTGCGCCGGGCTGGGTTCCGGGTTTATCTGCCGTGTGTGTCGCCCTGATCCAGTCGATGACCAGCTGCGTCCTAGGCGGAAGCGCGATCCAGGATCGCCGGAATCTTGTCTTCCCAGCCGATGGCCATGACATGCACACCGCGCGTCATGTCACGCAGTTCACGGACCGTGTTGCTGGCAATCACGATACTGATGTCGGCGACCTTGGCCTTGTCGTCACCGGCCGCGTCGATTTTATCGATGAGGTCCTGCGGGATATCGACGCCCGGGATCTTGTCGTTCATGTATTGCGCCATCTTGACCGATTTGATCGGGATGATGCCGGCCAGCACCGGTTTTTCCGGTTTGGCTTTGGTCATGAACCGGTCAAACGCGGCTACGTCGTAGATCGCCTGGGTCTGAAAAAACTCAGCGCCCGCATCGGCCTTGCGCTTCATATTGTCGATCTCGAGCGCCAGGTCGCTGGCGCCCGGGTTGGCCACTGCGCCGATGGTGAGCTGCGGCGTGCCTTTAAGCGCATTGCCGCTGAGATCGGTGCCGTTGTTGAGGGCACAGGCGGCCTCGAGTAATTGTGAGGCGAACAGGTCGAATACCGGTTTGGCGTCCGGATGATCGCCGTTCTTCGGGGGATCACCGCCCATGAAGACCACGTTGGAGACACCCAGCGCCGCCGCACCGAGGATGCTGGCCTGAATGGCCAGCCGGTTCTTGTCGCGTGAGGTCATCTGCACGATGGGCTCGATACCGCGGTCGATCAGCAGGTGGCCGACGGCAACCGGGTCCATGGCCATGCGGGCGGCATGGGATTCGGTCAGGTTGAATGCTGTGACGAGATCGCGCAGCAGGTCGGCCTTGGCAAAGAGCTCGTCAAGATCTGTGCCTTTCGGGGGGGTGAGTTCGCTGGTCACCACAAACGATGAAGACCTCAAAGCCTCAGCCAGTTTGCCCATCGTGCGTATCTCCGCTGCGTCGCCTTCTTTAGGTGCCAGATGCCTGGATCGGGTCCGGCGGGTGCCCGACATGATAGGGCGCAAAACCTGCCCGTCAAAGGTTCTTCGGTCGCAGTGTCAGTTGCCGCGGCGTTTGGCACTCCGCAAATCGATACAGCCGGGTTCTGTTGTGGGGTCTGTGTCGGGGTCGAAGATCAGGGTCTTTTGCACTTTCTGCGTGCCGGTAGTGGGCAGTGACTCGCGGAACAGCACATAACCCGGTGCCTTGTAGTACGCCAGCCGTTGCATGCACCAGTCAAAAAGCGCCCTTGCAGTCGTCTCGTCAGAATCAACGTCCGGCATCACCACGATGCAGGCAAAGACTTCTTCTTCCCGCAGGTCGTCGGGCACCCCGATCACCGCGGCCTGGGCGACTGCAGTGTGGGCCTGCAGCGCTGCTTCGATCTCACCGGCGGCGATGTTTTCGCCCGAGCGGCGGATGATGTTCTTGTTGCGATCGATAAAGTAGAGCGTGCCCTTTTCGTCCTGGCGGACCGTATCGCCGGTGTGGAACCAGCCGCCGCACCAGGCCTCAGCGGTCGCTGGCTCATTTTTGTGGTATGCCGAGAAAAAGCCGCGGCGGGGGTCAGCGGCACTGTGTCGCACCAGCAGCTCACCGGGTGTGCCTACGGCAACATCCTGGTCGTGCTCGTCTACCACGCGGGCTTCAAGCCCGCTCATCGGTCTGCCGAAGGCGCGCGTGCCCACCTGTCGGGGTGGGTGGTTGTCGGCAAAAATCCGGCCAGTTTCGGTCATGCCCCAGACCTCCACCATGGGAAAGCCGAATCGTGTTTCAGAGGCCGCGTGGTGGTCCGGGTCAATACCGGCACCGACCCCGAAGCGAACGCTGTGATTCGATTCCGCATCGCTCGCCGGCAGGTTCATCAGCAGCGGCGGCACCACGCCCAGGTAGTGGATCACGGTTGCTCGAGTAGAGACAACGTCGTTCCACCAGCTCTTGGGGTGAAAACGGTCGGGCGAGATCAGACAGCCACCGCCAATCATCATGCTGGTGGCAGTGACCGCGAGCGCGTTCATGTGGTAGAGCGGCAGGGGGTTCAGTACTCGGTCGGAATCACCTAAAAGCGCGGCCTCTCCGCCGAGGGTCAGGTACCACTCGCCGGCCGTGATGAAATAGTCGTTGGTGAGTAGGCAGCCTTTGGGTCGCCCGGTGGTGCCGGAGGTATAGAGCATGGCGCATTCGGTCTCTCGGTCGATGGCTGTGGTCGCCCGGGGTGGCGGTTGACCCGCGCTGGGCAGCGTTTCGTCCGGCAGCCGCGCAACATCGACGGCCGGCGGTTGCAGGGTGCAGCGCTCGCTGGCTTGTTCAAGGTCAGCCACCCGGTTTGAGATGCCCACCGCGAGGACCACATCGGCGTGGTCGAGTTGATAGACGATTTCATCGTGGCGGTAGTCCGGATTCACCGGCACGATCGCCACGCCGAGGCTGTTGAGCGCGAGATACTGCACGAAAAATTCAGGACGGTTCTCCAGCAGCAGGGCAATGCGGTGGCCATGGCCGTAACCGGCTTTTGTATAGGCGCGGGCCGCGGCCAGGGCCTGGTCCAGCATCCACTGATAGGAAAACTCAGCTCCTTCAGGGCAGTAGTCGCGCTGCGCCCTGGCCGGGACACACAGAAACGGGGCATCCGGACGTCGTGCAGCGGTTGCCTGGAAGACCTCGAAGACGCTGTTCATGAAGTTTGGCTACTGTGTTTCTTCCGTAGTGTTAGTGAAATATTCGGTAGCAGAACAATAGTTCGGATAGTAGTCGACGTACGTGGGTGTCGAATTTTTGATGAAGCACGAGTTGGGCGAATTTCAAAACAGATTGTGTCATGCTAGGAACCAATCAGCTGCTGAAAACATCATACGTTGAGGATACCCCATGTCGCGCAGAACAGGGTTGGTCTGGCATGAGCTGTACATGTGGCACAACACCGGAAAATATGCCGGGGTGATGCCGCCTGGCTTACAGGTACAGCCGTATGAGCACTCGGAACATCCCGAGACCAAACGGCGATTTAAGAACCTGCTGGATGTCGCCGGCCTGACGGAACAGCTGGTGGCAATCTCGCCCCGGCCCGCGACCGAAGCGGAAATACTGATGTTGCACGAGCCTGACCATCTGGCTCGTATGAAGATCCTGAACGAGACTGGCGGCGAGGCCGGTATCGGCACGCCGATGGGGGTGGGTTCGTATGACATCGCCTTGCTGGCCGCGGGCGGCGTGATCGAACTGGTCGATGCGCTGCTGGATCAGCGCGTTGACAATGGCTATGCCCTGGTGCGGCCGCCCGGACATCACGCGAAGGCAGACATGGGCATGGGTTTCTGTATCTTCTGCAACGGTGCGATCGCCGGTCTGCACGCAATGAACCATCGGGGTCTCGAGCGCATCGCCTATGTGGACTGGGATGTGCACCACGGCAACGGTACGGAGGCGGCGTTCTGGGAAGACCCCCGGGCGCTGACCATTTCCATTCACCAGCAGAATTTGTTTCCATTGCACAGCGGCGGCATGGACAAACGCGGTGCCGGGGCGGGTGAGGGCTTCAATTTCAACATTCCCCTGCCGCCGGGATCCGGTTACGGGGCCTATGAGGCGGTGTTCGACCGGGTCGTGGTTCCGGCCCTTGAGGCATTCTCGCCGGAATTGATCATCGTCCCCTCGGGATTTGATGCCGGGATCCATGATTCGCTCGGCCGGCAGCTGATGCATTCACGTGGTTACCGGGAACTCACCGCCAAACTGATGCGCACGGCAGATCAGGTGTGCGGCGGTCGCCTGATGATGTGTCACGAGGGCGGCTATGACGCATCGACCGTGCCCTACATGGGATTGGCGGTGCTCGAAGAGTTGTCCGGGATCAAGACCGATATCGATGACCCGTTACTCGAGGTCTTCGAGCAGATTGGCGGGCAGGATCTGCAGCCCCACCAGGACGCGGTGATCCAACAGGCCGAAGCGTTACTGGATGCACTCAGGACCTAGACGACAGGCCACAATCAATTGTTGCTGTCGGGCACCAGCTCGCGTTTGAGCACTTTTCCGGTGGCGTTGCGCGGCAGCGCCTCGACAAAGCGCACTTGCTTGGGTTACTTGTCGCGCGTCAGCCGGAGCAGCTGCCGGGCGAACGCCAGAATGTTGTCAATACGACCGCGCAGACTTGCTGGCTATAAGACGCGGTCCTCATCGGTATCCGTTGGGTCGTCTGCCCCGGTGTGATCGGTGGGTTGGGGAGTGACCGTCATCAGTTGGACCCCGAACTCCGATTCGAACCGGTGCCAGCACCCCTGGGGCACGATGATCATCATGCCGGCTGTGAGTTCGAATGATTCCGCGTTGCTCTGGCTCATGATGGTCAACCGGGTTGCGCCGCCCAGGACGTGGACGATCTCATCACCGTTACGATGCCGCTCCCAGCGACTGATCCCGGAAAATCCGCCGGCGAATATGCCGCCGTCTCGGTAGTGCGCCAGCGTCGCAAAAGCGGCTTCCAGTTCTTCAGGCGCCGTGTCGACATGCCGGCCTTCTAGAAATGTACGGGCGTCCATTTCCCGCTGAATGTCGATTACCTGTGGCATCAGTATGTCCTCACGATCAGGAGAATTCGGGATTAAGCTGGCGTCAGCTGGGCGATGGCCTGGGCGGCTTCGTGTATGGCGGCTTCGACGGTACGCGGCGCCACGCAATCGCCGACGGACCGCACAATCCGGTCTGAACCCGCCAGCGCTTTCATCAGGTCATCGCACGGGCGCATGATGTGATCATCGACCAGCACATCGATCGATGGCAACACGGTTTCCTGACCGGTAAAGACATGCTGAAGCTTAACAGCGCCATCTTCGAACGCGGCGACCGTGTGGTTGGGCAGGAACTCAACGCCGCTGTTCAGCAGGCGGTCGTAGGCCGGGACCCGGACCGTGAGGTCCAGATCCAGGCCGACGGCGGGTTCATCGGTGACCACAATGACGTTACTACCCTGTGCGGCCAGTGCTTCGGCGGCAACCAGGGCGCTGAGACCGCGGCCCTGGTCGCGGATCAATGCGCGACCCGTGAACAGGCCGGGGTCGTTCAGCAGCTCCACCGGCGTTGTCTGGACAACACTGCCGTCGCCCGGAATTGCGTCCGCCACAGCTTCAGCACCGGTGGCCATCACAATGATGCCGTCATCGATGTTCAAGAGTTGATCGGCCGTTACGGTTTGATTGAACTCGGGGTGAACGCCGAGCTTGTCCAGTTGCCTGACCCGCCAGTCGATGACGGCTGCGAGTTCTTTCTGCGACTCAACACGGCACCACAGCCTGAGTTGACCCCCATATTCGCCGCTGCGTTCCAGCAACCGCACTGAGTGACCCCGCTGTGCAGCGGTCAAAGCGGCCTCCAGGCCGGCCGGACCGGCCCCGACCACGGTGACTGGCGGCAGGTCGTTAGAGGACGAAGGTGAGTGGTCGGTGTTGCGGCTGATAACGTAGGGATTGTGCATGCAGCGAACCGGGCGTCCCTGGAATCGGGCGCGGATACAGGTGTTGGCCCCCACGCAGGGCCGGATGTCGTCGGCCCGGCCCTCGGTGATCTTGCGGACGATTTCCGGGTCGGTGATATGGGCCCGGGTCATTGCCACCATGTCGGCCTGGCCGCTGGCGATCACGGCTTCGGCCTGATCGGGATGCGTGATGCGGCCGGCAACCAGCACTGGCAGGCTGACGACGGCTTTGATCTGAGCGGACAGTTCGGTGAACAGTTCATGGCCCGCCGGTGTGGCAGGCCAATGCAGTGCCCGGCCAAACCGAAGTGAGTTGTTGTAGGCGATCACGTTGAGGTAGTCCACCTGGCCCGTGTTCTCGAGTGCCTGCGCAACAGCCTGCATGTCGCTGATTTCAAGGCCGCCGGGCGTCATGTCTGATCCGGGAATGCGGATGCCGAGGATCCGGTCTTCACCGATGGCCGGACGGCAGGCTTCGACCAGCTCCAGCAGAAACCGCATGCGGTTCTTCAGTGAACCGCCGTAGCCGTCAGTACGCCGGTTGTTCAGCGGTGACAGGAAGGCGTGCGGTAGAAACCCGAAGGCCGACAGGAGCTCGATCCCATCCAGGCCGCCGGCCCGGACCCGGCCGCTTGCGGCGACGAAGGCATCGATGATCTCCAAGATTTCCGCCGAACTCATCTCGTGGGGGACATTGCCGGTGAGCGCACTGCGCACCGGTGACGGTGCCCACGAAGGCTGGCCCAGTAGTTCAGCCGACAGGGTGCCGGCCGAATGGGCCAGCTGGGCGAGCATGGTGCCGCCTTCACCCTGGACCGCATCAGACAGTGACTGGTAACCGGGAATGATGGTGTCGTCCAGGTTGACCAGGGCACTGGGTGCAGTCGTGAGCAAGCCCGAACGGTGTACAGCAGTGCCGCCGGTAATCTGCATCGCGACGCCCGCAGCAGCCCGCTGTCGATGGTAACTGATATAGCGTTTGCCGGGCGCGCCCTGATCAGCGAACCCGGGCACATGGGCGGATATAAAAATGCGGTTGCGCAGTCTGCGCGGTCCGATCTCAATCGGTTCGAGTAGCCGGTTGTGCATATTTCTCCTCTGCTGTGCGTGGCTCAGCCTGGTGTGCGGTCGTTGAAGGGTCCGCGGATGGCGAGGGTCAGACCTTCTTTCTGCAGGTTGGCGAACAGCCAGTTGCCATCGGGTGAAAAACAAAGTCCTGTAACCTCACCGCTCAGGGCGTTTCGGGCGATGGGAAAAATATCACCATTGGATCGCAGCTGCCAGATCAGGTTAGGTGCACTGCCGTCTTCAGCGATATAGACATCACCCCCGGGGGCGATCGTGAGGTTGTCCGGTTTCGCCATTGCATTATCGTTTTCCGCCTGGGCGACGAGGCTTAAGCGGTCTTGTTCGCCGGGCGGTGCGATATCGAGACGGTAGATCTGTCCGCGCCGCGCCGGGCCGCCATCGGTGGAGGCGAGGTATACAACGCCCGGGCTGGACCACATCCCTTCACCGCGCGACAGCACTGCCGCGCCTCGGGCGTGGGCTTGATGACGCGTGGGTATCGACTGGGCCTGTGGGTCATCAATGGTGACCCAGTCGACAGTCAACCGATCGCCGACCTGCTGCTCTGCCGACAGGTCGGCGCGGTCGGTATCCACGAGCTTCAGAGCCTGCAGTGTACCGGCTGAAAACGGCTGGTCCGACCTTTCGGGCACATGCCGGTAGATGGCGCTGTCGGCAGTGTCTTCGGTCAGATAGGTGATGCCCGACGCAGGATCAAAGGCCGCGGCCTCGTGTGGGAAACGCCCCAGAGAGGGCAACCGCCGCGCTGGTTGCAGCGTATCCGCCGCCGGGTCACACAGAAAAACGTAACCGTGATCAGGCTCGTCGATTTCCTCGCAGCTCAGCCAGCCTTCGGTGCACGGGCCCCCGGCACAGTTGCGGGACGTGCCTGTCAACAGCAGGTTGCTGGAGAGCCGTTGGCCGGATTTCGCGTCGACCACGACGCGGCTGACACCGCCGCCGCGCTGCGGATCGTAGGCCAGTGTGTGGTCAGCGGCCTGACCCTGATGAATTTCATGGTTGCGCACCACAATCCACTGGCCTTTGGAGCCTGGGAAACAACCCATGCCGTCGGGCAAGTCGGGCATGGGGTAACCATCGCTCATCAACGCACCGGTACGCTCGAGTATCTGATACGAAAACCCGCTCGGCAGATCCAGAATACCCTTCGGGTCGATCAACAGGTCGTCCAGACTGCCCACAATCCGGGGCCGGTTGTAGAGCCATGTCAGTGCGCTGCCCGCCGCAATCAGTGCAGCACTGGAGGCGAGTAAGGTACGGCGTGTGATCTTCATCTGCGCGTGCAGTCTAAATAGGGGCTATCCACCGCCACGGCCATGCTGCTTCATGACGGCCATCAGCTGGTCATGATCCAGGGCACGGCAGATGTGTCCGGCCGGCCGCAGCGTGTTCATGTCTTCGGCTGCCAGCAGCGCATTGACGACCGCTTCCTCCACTGACTCGACAGCAGCCAGGTAGATGGGATCGCATTGCTCGTCGTTGACCCAGTCGAATGACAGGAACGCCCGGTTGACCTGCGACAGCGGCATCGGATTGGCCACGCTGAAGGCGAGAAAAATATCACCGGAACCATTTCCGCCCGGTGTGCCACCCCGGCCAATGCCGATTGCGGCCCGCCGTGCAAGTCGATCGAGTTGATGCGGCATCATCGGTATATCGGTGGCCAGGATCACAATGATCGAACCCTGTTCACGGCGGGGCAGGAGTCGGTCGTCTGTCAGGTGGCGCCCGACCGGCACACCCAGGATCGTGAGCCAGGGACGGATCCCGTGGTTGGCCTGTACCAGGGCCGCGACCGTGAAGTCCTGACGGTCAATACTGATCCGGCGCGATGCCGTACCGGTACCGCCCTTGAATTCGTAACAGATCATGCCGGTACCGCCGCCGACGTTGCCCTCGGATACAGCGCCTGGCTTGGCGCTGCGTATCGCGTCCAGCGCGTGACTTTCTGTGAGATGCTGCCCGTTGATGTCATTCAAAACGCCATCGTACGTCTCAGCCACCACCGGCATCGCCCACAGATGTTCCTCGCCCCAGGTCTCACGGTAGGTCTCGATGATCCAGCGCACAGCGGCATGATGGACGATGCCGACGCTGTGGGTGTTGGTAATACAGACCGGTCCAATGAGATAACCCCCGTCGTGGATCCAGTGGGTGCCAGTCATCTCCCCGTTGCCGTTCAAAGCGTAAGCACCGGCCCAGACCGGATGGGGTTCGGGGTTATGACCTTTGGGCAGAATCGCGGTGACACCGGTCCGTACCGGGCCTTTGCCAGGCTGCAGGGCACCTTCGCCCTCAATCACGGTGGTGTAGCCGACCGCAACGCCTGCGACATCGGTGATGGCATTGTCGGTACCGGGGGTACCGGGAAAATCGAGCCCCAGCGTTCTTCCTCTGGATTTGGTCATGTTTGGGTTTCCTATCGCGGTTCCGGCATCAAGCCTGGCCTATGCTGGGCCTGATTTAAACATTTTATAAACGATCTGCCACGGTTTTCGTGACTTGTCTGATTCTGTTCGTTGGGACTTTAGCCGGAAGTGGATCGCTGCAAAAATTTTGTTACAGTACGCACTAAGATGAGTTATATCGTTCACGTCACAGCGGTCGTGGAAGGCGATCTCGAGCAAATTGAGGCGCTGATCAACGAGTACCGCTACAACTGCCTTCAGAACCAGCCCGGCATGGAAAGTTTTTATGTGTGTCGGCCACTGGATCAGCCGAACGTATTTCTTTACACCCAGGTCTTCAAGGATGCCGATGCACACAAGGCGCATATAGACGGTGATGACCCGAAGACTTTCTTCGCCAAGATGGATGCTGAAGACTTCCACTTCCAGGGCCGCTGGATGGCCGGCCAGGAGATCAATTCAGTCCCTAAGGGTCAGTTGCTGAACTGAGTCAGGCTCAGCTGCATAGCCCCCAAGTCTTCTCCCCGAGCGCCTGTCGTGCAGCTGCCGGTCGCCCTCACTGATTCAACAATTCTCAACTTGTTGCAGTACGCCGGTCTTTTTCGATCAATCGTTTGACCCCCTCGATTGCCGTGCGTATGGCCCGGTCTCCGTGAAACTGTTCCTCCCCGTCCTGATCGGTCGGCAGGCCTTCGTTTTCGGCCATCATGGTCATGACGCCGCCGGCGCGTTTACCGTGCAGGCTTGCGAGAATAAATAGGGCGGATGCTTCCATCTCCGAACAGATCGCCCCCGCGGCACGCCATGCCTGCCATCGTTGTGTCAGTTGTGACGATAGCGGTTGTCGGTCGGGTTCTATCTCGCTGTAAAACGAATCTTTGGAATGGCTAACGCCGACGCGGAAAGGAAACCCCAGTTCGAGCGCACTTTCCTGCAGGGTCAGCACGATCTCTGGGTCAGCCAGCGCGGGAAACTCGATCGGCAGATATTGGCGGGTGGTGCCTTCATCGCGTATCGCACCCGTGACAATGGCAATGTCGCCGGTTTGCGTGCCGGGCTGTATGCCACCGGAGGTGCCAACTCGAATAAACGTATCGGCACCGATCTTGATCAGTTCCTCGACTGCGATGGCTGTCGAGGGACAGCCGATTCCGGTGGAGGTGACGGAGACCTGTTCACCGCTCAGATAGCCCGAAATGGTGGTGAATTCCCGGTTCTGAGCGATGAACTGTGGTTCGTCGAAAAACTCAGCAATTCGGGCACAGCGCGCTGGATCACCCGGCAGCAGCACGTAACGGCCAACATCGCCGTTATTTAATTGGAGGTGGTACTGCAGCGTCATTTGCTTGGTGCCCTATTTTCCCTAACGTTTTGTGTTCGGCTTTTCGGTTAACAGCATTTCTGAAGACAGTCAGTATAGTGAAAACCGTGTTCAGAAAGGCCAAAAGCCAGCGGGATGGCGCACCTGGTGTGTTGCCCAATACCCATCATTTTGCCGTCGTCGTGTCTGAGGCGTTTAGATTTTTTGGTGGAAAATAATCTATGTGTCCCGATATCCCCAATGCCACCGGGGTTGCGTCTGCGTTCGATCACTGAAAAGATCGGGTGCTTCCCGGATCTAAACGATTGGGGAACCCCGTGAATCATGGATACCTCGACCTTTCCCTTCGACAACACCTTTGCCCGGCTTCCGGAGCGATTCTATGCCCGTTTGGCCCCGACGCCAGTATCGAGTCCGCGCCTTGTTCGTCTGAACGACGCCCTGGCACGGCAGCTGAGCCTGGACCCGGCGCAGCTGACGTGCGCAAGCGGCATCGAGGTGTTCGCAGGCAACGTGGTACCCGAGCATGCAGATCCCCTGGCCATGGCTTATGCCGGATTTCAGTTCGGCAGCTGGGTGCCCCAGCTGGGAGACGGCCGGGCCATATTGCTGGGGGAACTGATCGACTGCGATGGGCAGCGGCGTGATGTTCAGCTCAAGGGCGCGGGGCGTACACCGTTCTCCAGGATGGGTGACGGCAGGGCGGGGCTGGGTCCGGTGTTGCGGGAGTACATTGTGAGTGAGGCGATGGCCGCACTGGGTATTCCGACCACACGCTCACTGGCGGCGGTGCTGACCGGTGAACAGGTAATCCGCGAGAACAACCTGCCCGGTGCCGTGCTGACCCGAGTCGCCAGCAGTCATATCCGGGTCGGCACCTTCCAGTACTTTGCCGCTCGCCGCGATACCGAGGCGCTGGCACTGCTCGCGGATCATGTGATCCAGCGACACTACCCCGACCTGACCTCGGTGGACGAACCTTATCTCGCACTGCTGGGTGCGGTGATCGAGCGCCAGGCGGCCCTGGTGGCGCAGTGGCAACTGATCGGGTTTATCCACGGCGTGATGAATACCGACAACATGTCTATCGCCGGCGAGACCATCGATTATGGCCCCTGTGCATTCATGGATACTTACCATCCAGAGACGGTCTACAGTTCGATCGATCACATGGGCCGTTATGCCTATCAGAACCAGCCGCCGATCGCACACTGGAATCTGGCAGGTCTCGCCCAGGCGCTTTTGCCTCTGTTGAGTGAGAACGAAGATGAAGCGGTGGAGAAAGCCACTGCCGCCATCGACACCTTCTCCGAGCGTTTCAAGGCATCCTACGCGGCTGGCCTGCGGCGTAAATTGGGTCTGCCCACGGTCGATGCGGGCGATGAAGCGCTCGGCAGCGACCTGCTAGAACGCATGGCCCGAAACAAAGCCGACTTCACCCTGACCTTCAGGTATTTGAGCGCGTTGTCGCAGACGCAAAATGATGCCGACAAGCCCGTGCGTGCACTGTTTGAAGATCCGGACGGGTTCGACCAGTGGGCAGTACTCTGGCGGAGACGTCTGGCGCATGACGGCGTTGCCGACAGCGAACGCCAGGATCAGATGCGCAAGGCCAACCCTCTCTATATTCCGCGGAATCACCTGGTCGAGGCTTCGATTCGTGCTGCAGAAGGTGAAGACGACCTGGCACCTTTTAATCGCCTGGTGACCGTACTGGCATCGCCTTATCAGCAGCAACCCGGTGCCGACGCCTACGCTGAACCCCCACGGCCGGAACAGGTGGTGCATCAGACATTTTGCGGGACCTGAAAAGTCAAAACCTGACTTATAATAAGGGTACCGTAAGATAGGACTGACTCTGATTGGAGAGGCGATATGAATCTAGCACTTGTTTTTCGTATATCTGGTGTAATTCTTATTCTGAATGGTATTTCGATGTTCTTCATGCCTGTGATGGCGGTGGGCATGTACGGCTGGGAAGAGAGCGGGCCGCTGATAGTCGTTATCCGCGCACTGGGCGTCTCATTTCTTGGTACCGGTATATTGGCGCTGATGCTGCCGGTTTGGATCGAGAACAAACTTGCTTCCGCTGGCATGCTGTGGGGGGTAATCAATCTCGCCTGGGTTGCCCACATTGGATATGATCTTTATGCCGCAAATATCTCCGGTGCGGCTGCTGTTGCTAATCTGATATTGACAGCAATTCTTGCAATACTGTTCTTCGTAATGAGTTCCCGCCACTCGAACTAAGACCGCGCAACAGCACATAACTGGTTTTAAGAAGACCCTGCGATTGCGGGGTCTTTTCTTTTTGGAAGCAAGTTCTATCTTGCTTTGTTCGACGTGCATGGCCGATTCGGAGGCATAGCGACCAGGCCCATGCAGCAGCTGGGCTTAAAACTTGCCCAATTTAGTCCCTCGGGATTAAGGTAAGAGATTCTGGTCAATTTAGAGCTTACCGAGCGTTATGCTGGCTACGAGTGAAATCGAGAGTTATCGCGAAGACGGGCTAGTAATACCGCGTGACTTTCGATTGTCTGAGACTGAGCTCGATTGTCTACATGATGCAGTCGATAGCGTCATTCGCGCCAACCCCGACACACCGACGGATTTTCTGTTTAATGTGCATCTGGACCGATTGCCGCCGCTGCGACTTGTTGGCCACAGTGCCTTCACCAGCTTGGTTACTCGTCACGAAATCCTGGATATGGTTGAACAGCTGATCGGGCCCGATATCATTAATTGGGCGACCCATCTTTTCTGTAAGCAGGCAACGACGGGGCGGGAAGTGCCGTGGCACCAGGATGCGCAGTACTGGCCGATCCGCCCACTTCGAACCTGTACGGTTTGGGTTGCGATCGACCGGACGACCCAAGCCAATGGCGCGCTGCGTTACATCCCCGGTTCGCACAAAGCAGGTATTTACTCTCACCGCACGGACAACAGCCCGGACCTGACCCTGCATCAGGTCATTGACGACCCAAAATTTGAGGAAGACAAAGCCCGCTATGCGGAACTTGAGCCCGGACAGATCTCATTGCACGATGTGCATCTTCTGCATGGTTCCGATGCGAACCCATCGGGGGAACGCCGGGCAGGATTTGCGATACGTTACATGCCGTCGACCTCGGTACTGCGGCGTGATCTGGATATGAGCCAGATCAGCAAACTGGACTGGACCCAGATACCACTTTCGCTGGTCAGAGGCCGGAACCGGCACGCGGACAACGATCTTGAGATCGGACATCGATCCGGTTCGGTCGGATAAGCTCGAGCAGTCAACGCCCACGGCAGCACTGATAGTATGACAAAGCGAACCATAAGGATCGGCGGTGCCAGCGGGTTCTGGGGAGAAGCCGCAATGGCCACGCCCCAACTGCTTGCAGCCGGCGGATTGGATTACATCGTTTACGACTACCTTGCCGAGATCACGATGTCGATCATGGCAAGAGCCCACGCACGAGATCAGAACCGTGGTTTTGCCACGGACTTTATCGACGCGGTGCTGCAACCGCATCTGGCCGACATGGCCGCTCAGGGTGTGAAGCTGATATCCAACGCCGGCGGGATTAATCCCCAGACCTGTGCCGCTGCGGCCACGCAACTTATCGATGATGCAGGTCTTGACCTGACCGTGGCTGTCGTCAGCGGTGATGATCTGATGGCCCATAAGGGGGCCTTCGCCGACCGGAGAATTACTGAGATGTTCTCCGACCAGAATTTCCCAGATCCTAAAGACATCGCGAGCATCAACGCCTATCTGGGTGCGTTTCCCATCGCTCAGGCCCTGGCTCTGGGCGCTGATATCGTGATTACGGGCCGCTGTGTCGACAGTGCCGTGACGCTGGGCGCGTGTATCGATGCGTTCGGCTGGAAACCCGATGAGTTCGATCGTCTGGCCGGGGGGTCGCTCGCCGGTCACATACTCGAATGCGGTCCGCAGGCCACGGGCGGCAACTTTACCGACTGGCATAAAGCAGCGGGTTCACTGGCCGATATCGGTTATCCCATCGCAGAAGTGTCCGCCGATGGGTCGTTCGTGTGTACCAAACCGGAGAATACCGGCGGGCTGGTTACCGTCGCCACCGTGGCGGAGCAGGCGCTCTACGAGATCGGTGATCCTCAGGCTTATGTACTGCCGGACGTGGTCTGTGACTTTTCCAGCATTCGGATCGAACAGCAGGGACCCAACCGGGTTCTGGTGCGGGGTGCGGCAGGGTACACGGCGCCGGCGGCCTACAAGGTGTGTGCCACATACGCGGATGGATTTCGAGGGGGTCAGCTGCTGACCTTCAATGGTTTTAATGCCCGGTCAAAAGCCAGCGTATTCGCCGACGCGGCCATCGCCCGGGCAAACAAGCAGATCGAAGCCCAGCAGCTTGGCGATTTCACGGAAACCAGCATCGAGATACTCGGCGGTGTGCCCGAGAAATATCTTGGCAGTCACGCGGGTGATTACCAGGAGGTGACCCTCAAGATTGCAGCCCGCCACCGGTCGGCGGCCGGTATTGGTGTTCTTTTAAAAGAGATAACGGGTCTGGGTCTGGCAACGCCGCCGGGCTTGTGCGTTTTTGCCGGTGGACGGCCAAAGCCCTCACCCGTTATTCGTCTGTTCTCTTTTTTGCTTCCCAAAGGGGAGCTCAGCGTGCGCATCCACTGGGGTGGGGACAGCATTGACCATACGGTTGCGCCGGTTCTGACTTCAGAACCTGCTGTGCCCGTACCGCATACGTTGTCGCCGTGCCCCGAAGCACAAGGCGTGTTGACCCCGGTGCCGCTGATCCGGCTGGCTTATGGGCGCAGTGGTGACAAGGGTGACCAGGCCAATATCGGCATCATCGCCCGCCAGGCCGAATACCTGCCCTATATCTGGACCGCATTGACACCGGAAGTGGTGGCCAATTGTTTTTCGCACTTTCTCGACGGGCGGGTAGAGCGCTTTCTTTTGCCCGGAATACATGCCATCAATTTCGTGCTGCACGATGTGCTCGGTGGCGGCGGTATTGCCAGTTTGAGAAATGACGCGCAAGGTAAAGGTTATGCTCAGATCCTGCTGGCCCAGCCTATCGATCTGCCAGCGCCGCTTGCGGAGCGAATCTCATGACCCAGTACCGTTCCCGCATTGATCCCGCCAGCGAAGGATTCGCTGCCAACCGCGAACAGATGCTTGCCCTGGTGGAGAAGTTGCGCAGCCTGGAGACACGCGCACACGATCTGTCGGAGCGCCGCCGCCCGCGTTTTGAGGAACGCGGTCAGCTTACGCCGCGTGAACGATTGTCGGGCCTGCTGGATCCGGGCCTGCCGTTTCTTGAGCTTTACAACATGGCCAACTATCTGGTCGATGACCAAGACCCGGACAGCAGTATTCCCGGGGCCAGCATGATCTGTGGTATCGGCTTTGTCAGCGGTGTGCGCTGTACGGTGTTCGTCGACGACAGCGGCATCAATGCCGGTGCTTCGACCACCACGTCTGTGAGTAAAGCACTGGGTGTTTTGCGTGTGGCACAGGAACAGAAGCTGCCCCTGATCCACCTGGTGGAAAGCGCAGGCGCCAACCTGATGCGCTACACCGTCGAACTCTGGGCCAATGGTGGCGGTATGTTCCACGGCCTGGCTCGCCTCAGTGCTGCGGGCATACCGACCATTGTGGTGTTGCACGGTCCATCAACAGCCGGTGGCGCCTACCAGCCGGGCATGAGTGATTACGTCGTCGGCGTAAAGAAAAACGGGATGGCGGCACTGGCCGGCGCCGCGCTGTTGAAGGCCGCGACCGGTGAGATCGCCGAAGACGCACAGCTCGGCGGATCGGAGATGCATGCGTCGGTCTCCGGACTGGTGGAATATCTGGCCGAAGACGACAGCCACGGCCTTGAGATCGCACGCGATCTGATCGGCCGGCTGGACTGGAACAGTGCCTGCCCGCGCCCTGAACCAAGATCGTTCCAGGAACCTGTCTTCAGCCCGGACGAGATTGCCGGCGTTGTGCCGCTGGACTACCACAAACCCTACGATGTCCGGGAGGTCGTGGCGCGTATTGTCGATGGTTCTGATTTTGTCGACTTCAAGCCCCGTTATGGCGTATCGACGGTGTGTATCCAGGCTGATATTTTTGGTCAATCCTGCGGACTGGTCGGCAATAACGGTCCGATCGACCCCAATGGTGCGACCAAGGCCGCACAGTTCTTTCAGTTATGCGATCAATCCAACCTGCCGATCATATTTCTCAATAACACGACCGGTTATATGGTGGGCACAGAGTATGAACACGCCGGCATGATCAAACACGGATCAAAGATGATCCAGGCGGTCTCCAACGTGAAAGTGCCGAAGATCTCGCTCTATATCGGCGCCAGTTTTGGTGCCGGAAATTACGGCATGTGTGGCTATGCCTATGAACCCGATTTTCTGTTCACCTGGCCCAATGCCACTACCGGCGTCATGGGCGGTGAACAGGCGGCACTGACCATGGAGCACGTGATGATCAATTCTGCCCGGCGCCGCGGCAAAGAGATCGACACTGCAGCGCTTGAGGCACAGAAACAGGCCATCATCGAGCACTATGACCGGCAGTCCGATGCGTTCTACACCTCAGGTCGTTTGCTTGATCACGGCATGGTCGATCCGCGGGATACCCGGAAAGTCCTGGGCTTTGCGCTTCAAACCTGCTGGGAGTCACGCAACCGAACACTGCGGCCCAACAGCTTTGGTATTGCACGGCTGTAAGACGATGTCTGCTCTGTCGCCCACTAGGACCATCGAAACGGATGTCCAGCATGCTTGGCTCACGATCTGGCTGAACCGGCCAGAATCCCGCAACGCGCTGAATGAAGAAATAACCACCGAATTGCACAACACCCTGCAAGTGGTTCAGGATGACCGGTCTGTTCGAGGCATCACCCTGCGCGGACGCGGCGGGGTCTTCTGTGCCGGTGGAGATCTGAAGGCTTTTCAGTCAGATTTTCAGGGCGGGGCGGAGTCACACCAACTGGTGGCGGCAGCGAGTCGTAGAGCAGGCGAACTGTTCCGCTTGGTGAATGAGATGCCGCAGGTGGTCGTGATCCTGGTCGAAGGTGCGGCCATCGCCGGTGGGCTGGGCCTGGCCTGCGCAGGCGATCTGGTTGTGGTGACCCGCGAGTCGCAGTTTGCACTGACGGAGACCACGCTGGGCATTGCCCCGGCCCAGATCGCGCCGTTTGTCGTTCAGCGCCTGGGCTTGTCGGCGGCCCGGCGTCTTATGCTGACTGCTGCCCGTTTCGACGGCGAGGAAGCGCAGAGAATCGGACTGGCAGATCAGGTCGTAGACGATGTGGATGCCCTGGATGAGGCAGAACTGAAAATCAGGGCCGGGGTGATGCGCTGTGCACCGGGTGCGAACGCAATGACCAAGGAACTGGTTCTTGCAGCGGCCCGACTCGAACCCCAGGCGATGCTGGATCTGGCGGCAGAGCGCTTTGCCGAGGGTATGTTGAGTGACGAAGGCAGAGAAGGGATCTCAGCGTTCATCGAAAAACGAAAACCCAGCTGGTCGGACTGACGACCGACGGTCAACGCAGCGGTGGATAGATTTAACAGCATACTGATCGCCAATCGGGGTGAGATTGCCGTACGGGTGATGCGAACGGCGACTGCACTGGGATACCGGAGCATTGCGGTTTATTCGGAGGCCGATGCACTCGCGCCGCATGTGCGCCAGGCTAATGACGCGGTCTGCATCGGACCGGCACCGGTCGCACAGTCCTATCTCGATATTGAGCACATGCTGGCGGCGGCGCGGGAAACGGACGCCGGTGCGATTCATCCAGGGTACGGGTTTCTGTCTGAAAATGCTGACTTTGCGGCAGCCTGCGAGGCAGCAGGTGTCGTGTTTATAGGTCCCAGCGCAGCTGCGGTGGAACTGATGGGGAATAAGGCACGCGCCAAAGCCCATATGGCATCGGCCGGTGTTCTCTGCGTGCCGGGTTACGCAGGGGAGGACCCGTCCGACGATGCGTTTATTGAAGCGGCCAGCCGGATTGGTTACCCGGTGATGATCAAGGCTGCGGCAGGTGGCGGTGGGCGGGGCATGCGTCAGGTGGACGATCCGGCGGCGTTGACGAAAGCCCTGGCCCGGGCCCGCTCGGAGGCCCAGCACGCATTTGGTTCGGACGAGGTCATCCTGGAAAAAGCCCTGCAGGGGCCACGCCACGTTGAAGTACAGATCATGGCGGATGAACAGGGTCACGTGATTCACCTGGGTGAGCGTGACTGCTCAGTCCAGCGACGCCACCAGAAAGTCATTGAGGAGGCACCGTGTCCCGCGATGACGGACAAGTTGCGTTCCGCTATGGGGGAGACCGCGGTCACGGCGGCCAAGAGTATCGGTTACCGTGGTGCAGGTACCGTCGAGTTTCTGCTCGATGAAGGCGGCGACTTCTTCTTCCTGGAGATGAATACCCGGTTGCAGGTCGAACATCCGGTCACCGAGATGATTACTGGACTCGATCTGGTGGCGATGCAGATTGATATTGCACAAGGCCTACCGCTGACACTAACCCAGGCGGATGTTCAGTTCAGCGGTCACGCCATCGAAGCCCGACTGTACGCTGAAGATCCGAGCCGTGGTTTTTTACCCTGTACTGGCACAGTGGCGCTGTGGCAGCCTGGCAGGGCCGAGCATGTTCGCATCGATGCGGGCATCGACAACGGCCTTCAGATCGGTCCTCACTATGATCCGATGCTGGCCAAGTTCATTGCCTGGGGCGATGACCGGGAGAGTGCGCGGCGCAGGTTGGCCGATGCACTGACAAAGACCGTGCTGTTCGGGCTGACGACAAACCGGACGTTTCTCGTCGATGTGCTGAATCGTCCGGCTTTTGCCGACGGTTGTGCGACCACGGCATTTATCGATCAGGCTTTCGGACCAGAGGATCTGTCGCCGGCGGTACCCGGCGTCGAACACGCAGCTGTGGCAGCCGTCATGCAGTATCGATGGCAGCGGGACGCGGCCCGACAGCGGGCTCTGTTGGTACCTGCCGATCTGCTGGGCTGGTCCAGCACCGGTTCGCTGGTATCGCGTTACCGCTATGGGCTCGCCGGGAACGCGCTCGACCTGACCGTGAGTGCCAGGGGTGATGATTATCGGGTGCGATCTGAGGGTGCTGAAATAGCCGTTCGCATGGTGGCTGACAGCGAGAACAAGGCTCGCATTGAAGTTGACGGACGCACCATTGAGGTTGTTTATGAAGCGCAGAGTCAAACTCGTGCGTACCTCTTCATGGATGGCGAGGCCTGGTGTTTTGATAACCAGATGGTTGCGGCTGCACTGTCAGAGACGCAAGCCGGCAACGGCCGCGTGCTGGCGCCGATGCATGGCCGGGTCACCGAGATTATGGTCAAAGCAGGTGATGTGGTCCGGAAGGGTCAGCGCCTCGCGAGTCTTGAAGCGATGAAGATGGAACACGAGATCGATGCGCCGGTAGACGGTACAGTCGAACAGGTGGTGTGCGCACTCCAGGTTCAGGTGGCCATCGACGACGTGCTGTTCGAGATCAGCTAAGACATGCGGTCAAGTGAACAGCCAGGAATCAACAGGGGAACACTATGAAATCTGCCGTGTGTGAAATGTTGGGCATCGAGTTTCCGTTACTGGCCTTTAGCCATTGCCGGGACGTGGTCGCTGCCGTATCCCGTGCGGGGGGTATGGGAGTGTTTGGTGCGGTCCGTTATTCGCCCGAGCAGCTGCGCGAAGAACTCACCTGGATCGACGATCATTGCGGGGGCAAGCCCTATGGCGTTGATTTGATTGTGCCCAACCGGTTTGAGGGCAAAGGTGAGGAACGCGACAGTGTCGATCTGGTCAAGGCCCTTCCCCTGAGCCATCGTGATTTTATTTCCGGCGTTCTCCAGGCACATGATATTGACGGCGGTGCTCTGGATGAAGAAGAGAATGGCCGGTTGAATTTTGCCCGCAATCTGGAAGAGGCCGGTGCCGCCGACATGCTGGATGTCGCTTTCTCGTTTCCGATCCGTCTCATAGCCAACGCTCTGGGTACGCCGCCACGCGTGATGATCGATCAAGCCAAGTCCCGCGATGTGCCGGTAGCCGCGCTGGTCGGTACTCGGGTCCATGCGGTTGCTCAGATCGCGGCCGGCGTGAATATTCTGGTTGCTGTGGGGGGTGAGGCCGGTGGTCACTGCGGAAATATCTCGACCATGGTGCTGATTCCCGAAGTGGTTTCCGTCGCGGGGGACACACCGGTGCTTGCGGCTGGTGGGATCGTCACGGGCCGACAGATGGCGGCTGCGATGGCCATGGGAGCAGCCGGCGCCTGGTGTGGTTCGGTTTGGTTGACGACGGTCGAGGCCGAACCGTTGCCGGTGATCAAGGAAAAGCTGCTGTCTGCAACGTCCAGCGATACCGTACGCAGCCGTTCTCGAACCGGCAAACCTTCACGCCAGCTACGCTCACCCTGGACCGATGCCTGGGAGCAAGGCGATCAGGCGCCTTTGCCGATGCCGTTGCAGTCACTGCTGGTGGAACCCGCACTGCTGCGGATCGACAAACTCGCCCAGAGCGGTCATGCCGGCGCCCGGGATCTGGCAACCTACTGGGTTGGTCAGGGGGTCGGATTGATGAACCAGGAAAAAACAGCGGCGGCGGTGGTGCAGGAATTCAAGGTAGATTTTTTGGATGCCTGCGAACGGTTAACCGCCAGCCTGGAGGCTACGGCCTAGAGGGTCTGCCAATGTTTCAGCAACCGCTCGATTTTCGGGACGAAAGCGAAGCGCTCTTCCAGTTAGTCGATAAACTGAGCGATGACAAGCTCTGTCGTCAGACGCAGTTCAAGCACTGGACCCTCAACGACATTGTTACGCATCTGCACATGTGGAACTGGGCGGCGGATTTGTCGCTGACCGATGAATCGGCACTGCTTGAATTTATCGGGCGGGTCAAAGCAGCGATTCCTCAGATCGGCATGCGGCAGTTCGAAACTGATTGGGTCGACGGTCTTGCCGGCCGGGCGCTGGTCAGCAGGTGGCGCGAGTATTACAGCGATATGGCAGCCCGCTGGGTCGATGCTGACCCGAAGGCCCGCCTGAAATGGGCCGGACCCGACATGAGTGTGCTGTCGAGTATTACCGCCCGCCTGATGGAAACCTGGGCGCACGGGCAGGCCGTTTATGATCTGCTTGGAGTCAAGCGAGTGGATACAGACCGTATCCACAACATTGCGGTGTTGGGGGTGAATACATTCAAGTGGACTTTTCTTAACCGCGGCTGGACAGTTCCGGATCAGGTACCCCACGTCGAGTTGGTGGCGCCCTCCGGCGAGTGCTGGAGCTGGAATGAATCCAATCCGGATGATCGGATCAGCGGGTCGGCCACCGAGTTCTGCCAGGTGGTCACCCAGACCCGAAATATCGCAGATACCCAACTGATGGTTTCAGGTCCGGTCGCTGAACGCTGGATAGCCAACGCCCAGTGTTTTGCAGGGCCGCCTGAGACACCACCCGCTGCCGGGACACGCGCAGCATCCAACATAGTAGACTGACACAGAGTAACTGGTGCGCGTTTAACCACAATGCGCTGTGGAGGATGGTGTGGGTCCATTGAAAGGATTGAAGGTTGTCGAGATGGCAGGAATCGGGCCCGGCCCGTTTTGTGCCATGTTACTTGCCGATATGGGTGCGGACGTTGTTCGGGTAGACCGAAAGAGTCCTACGGCAGGTTTTGATAAAGACTATCAAATTCTTAATCGCGGACGGCGCTCGATTGCGCTTGATCTAAAAGATCCAGACGATCTTGAAACCGTACTCAGGTTGATCGAGAAAGCCGATGCCCTGATCGAGGGTTTTCGACCAGGCGTGATGGAACGGTTGGGACTGGGTCCCGATGTCTGTTTTATGCGGAATCCGGCGATCGTCTACGGCCGTATGACGGGTTGGGGGCAGGCGGGTCCGCTGTCTCACGCCGCTGGACACGATATCAACTACATCGCGTTGACCGGTGCGTTGCACGCCATCGGAAACGTTGACCAGGGTCCGGTGCCGCCGCTCAATCTGGTGGGGGATTTTGGCGGCGGTGCTATGTATCTTGCCTTTGGGCTGATGTGTGGCCTGCACGAGGTGCAATCCTCCGGGCAGGGTCAGATCGTTGACGTGGCCATGACCGATGGTGCTGCCCATTTGATGGCCATGATGTACAGTCTGAAACATAGTCAAATGTGGTCGGATGTCCGTGGTTCCAACTTCCTTGACGGTGGTGCACACTTTTATGGGACATTCGAGTGTGCCGACGGCGAGTGGGTGGCCATTGGTTCAATTGAGCCACAGTTTTATGCGCTGTTGCTGGAAAAAGCCGGTGTGGACGATGAACGCTTCAAACGACAGATGGACGCTGCGAACTGGCCGGCGCTCAAAAACGCACTGGCGCAAATTTTCCGCAGCAAGACACGGGATCAGTGGTGCGCCCTCATGGAAGGTACGGATGTGTGTTTTGCGCCGGTCCTGTCCATGACCGAGGCGCCCGGTCATCCCCACAACATGGCGCGGCAGACGTTCGTTGAATACGACGGTGTAGTGCAGCCCGCACCGGCACCACGTTTCAGCCGAACCGAACCGGAACTCAGCCGCAGTCCACCCGCGCCGGGTGAGCACACGGCGGAGATCCTTAAGGACTGGGGGATCGGCCTGTCCTGAACCGTTCGTCGCACAGTGCCGGCAGAATTTACTGACGCTTATAAACTCATGGAGATAAACAATGGGCAATTTTTCCGATAAACGGGTGGTGATTTCTGGTGCCAGCCGCGGCATCGGGTTGGCGATTGGCAAACGGCTTGCAGCCGATGGTGCGAGCATTGCCATTCTGGCCAAGACTGCAGAACCCCACCCTAAATTGCCAGGCACCATCTATACCGCCGCCGAGGAGATTGTCCAGGCTGGCGGCAGGGCGCTGCCACTGATTACGGACATTCGAAGCGAAGAGCAGGTGCAGGCAGCCGTTGCCGAAACTGTGCAGGCATTTGGCGGCATTGATATCTGTATCAACAACGCCAGTGCGATCTCATTAACCCCGACCGCACAGACTGAAATGCGCAGGTTCGATCTGATGTTTGGCGTCAACGTGCGCGGAACATTCATGCTGTCGCGCGAATGCCTGCCTCACCTCCTGGAAGCGGACAACCCCCACATATTGAACATTTCCCCGCCACTGGATATGCAGCAGAAATGGTTCGCACCCAATGTGGCCTACACCATGTCGAAATTCGGGATGAGTCAGTGTGTGCTGGGTATGGCCGGGGAACTGGCCGATAAAGGCGTTGCTGTAAATGCCCTGTGGCCGCACTCGGTGATTGCCACGGCGGCAATCAGCAATGTCCTCGCTGGTGACGCCGCATTGGCCTATTGTCGCTCGCCACAGATCATGGCGGATGCCGCGGCGGCGATACTGGCAAAGGATTCGCGGGAATTCAGTGGTAACTTCTGTGTCGATGATGTGTTACTGGCGCAGGAAGGTGTCACCGACTTCAGTGGTTACCGCATGGATCCGGAGAAGCCACTGTGGAGCGATTTTTTTGTGCCGGATGGCACACCTGAAATCGAGCCACTGCTGGCGGTTGGCAATCCCGCGCCGTAGTTTCAACCCGACTCGAACCCGCAATCGATACATCGAGGTAATTCATCATGTTCGATCTCAGTCCCGTTCTTGACCAGTTGTCGGTTCCGGGTAATTTCGATATCGCAGTGCCGGAGTATTTCAACTTTGGTGTTGATGTCATTGATGCGCGCGCCGCTGACGGCGACAAGACAGCGTATATCTGGGTAGACCGTTCGGGTTCCGTGGTCGAGCATCATTCGTTTTCGGATCTCAGCCAGGCGTCAACCCGATTTGCCAACGTGCTGCATCAGATTGGTGCCCGCAAGGGTGACTGTGCAGTCGTGATCATGCCCCGCGTGCCGGCCTGGTACGAGGTGGTCATCGGTTGCATCAAGGCAGGTGTAGTGGCGATGCCGGGGACCAATCTGCTGACCGCAAAGGACATCGAATACCGGATCAACAAATCAAACGCCACAGTGGCCGTGGTATCCATGGAACACGTCTCTAAGATTGAGACGATTAAGGACCACTGTCCGACACTGCAGCACCTGATCCTGATTGGGGGTGAACAGGACCGCTGGATCAGTTACGACAAAGCGTGCGCTGAAGCAGGTGCCCAGGCCGATCCGGGTGCTGTGGTGCATTCCCGAAGTGATGAAATGATGATGGCTTATTTCACATCCGGTACCACGTCGCTACCTAAATTGGTGCCGCGCGATCATGGCTATGCGCTGGGCCATGTGGTGACGGGCAACTACTGGATGGACCTGACGGAAAACGACGTTCACTGGACACTGTCCGATACCGGTTGGGCCAAGGCCGCCTGGGGTATGCTGTTCCCGCAATGGTTGTTCGGAACTGCAGTGGTGCTCTATGACGGTGATGCGAAATTCGATGCCGATATTCACCTGCGGCTCATCGGTGAGCTCGGTGTCACCACATTTTGTGCACCGCCCACGGTCTACCGGCTGTTCGCGCAAATGGACTTGTCCGGTTATGACCTCGGTTCGCTGCGCCATTCTCTGAGCGCCGGCGAACCGCTGAACCCGGAAGCGATCAGAATGTGGAAAGATGTTACCGGCACCATGGTGCATGACGGGTATGGACAGACCGAAACCGTCAATATTGTTGCCAATGTCCCGGGTATGGAAATCCGGCCCGGCTCCATGGGCAAGCCTGTTCCGGGCATGGATGTCCAGATTGTCGATGGTGACGGCAAGATCTGTGATGACGGTGAAATAGGGCACATCGCCTTGCAGGTCGGCGGTGTTCAGCCGCTGGGCCTTTTCGACGGTTATTACGAAGACGAGAAAAATCTCAACCGGGATTCATTCCAGCATGGCTGGTATTACACCGGCGACACCGCGACCCGCGATGCTGACGGCTACATCTGGTTTGTCGGGCGCTCTGACGACATCATCAGTTCTGCCGGCTACAGGATCAGCCCGTTCGAGGTCGAAAGCGTCTTGCTGGAACACCCCGCGGTGGTCGAGTCTGCGGTCGTTGCCAAACCCGATGAACTCCGCGGTGAAATCGTTAAGGCCCATATTGTGGTGGCTGAAGGATACGAACCCGACGACGCACTTAAAACACTGATTCAAGACTATGTCAAAGAGACCACTGCGCCGTATAAATATCCCAGGGAGATCGAATTTCGTGAGAGCCTGCCCAAGACGATCTCGGGAAAAATAAGGCGTGTTGAACTGCGCGAAGAATCTTGACCGGCTGCGTCCACTAACACTGACCACAGCTGCGGCAAAAAGGAGAAAAGATCGATGGCACGGTATCTGAAGAAAGGCAAAGGTGCTGCCGAGGTTGCTGAGGGCGATGCAAAAGTCAGGGCCACGGTTGAAAGCATTCTGGCAGACATAGAATCGCGTGGCGACGATGCGGTTCGCGAACTGTCGGAAAAATTCGATTCCTGGAGTCCGCCGTCTTTTCGCCTGACCGAAAAAGACATTCAGAATGCGATAGACCAGGTACCGGCTCAGGACCTTGAGGATATCCAATTTGCCCAGGCCCAGGTCCGAAATTTCGCACAGAAACAGAAAGCGTGTCTGAATGATCTTGAGATCGAAACCCTGCCGGGTATAGTGCTGGGTCACCGCAATATTCCGGTGAGCAGCATCGGCTGTTATGTGCCTGGCGGCAAGTATCCGATGGTCGCCTCTGCTCACATGAGCATCGTGACGGCCAAGGTGGCCGGCGTAAAACACATCACGGCGACTGCGCCACCACACGAAGGTGGTCCACACCCTGCGATTGTCGCCGCCATGCACTACGGCGGTGCCGATGAGATTCTGGTGCTCGGCGGTATACAGGCGGTTGCAGCGATGGCGCTGGGCACCCAGACCATCTCTGCGGTCGACATGCTGGTCGGCCCGGGCAATATGTTCGTCGCCGAGGCCAAGCGGCAACTCTACGGTCGTGTCGGGATCGATCTGTTTGCCGGCCCGACCGAAACCCTGGTGATTGCGGATGACTCAGTCGATGCAGAGTTGTGTGCGATCGATCTGCTGGGGCAGGCCGAACACGGGCCGACGTCTCCGGCGGTGCTACTGACCGATTCTGAAAGTCTTGCCAAAGACACCCTAGACGAGGTAGCGCGTCAGCTCGAGATTCTGCCGACTGCTGATATAGCCGCAGAATCCTGGGCCAGCTACGGCCAGGTGATCGTATGTGAAACGGTCGACGAAATGGTCACTGAAGCCAATCGCCTGGCGTTTGAACACGTGCAGGTAATGACCCGAGATCCTGATTATTTTCTGGAGCACCTGACCAACTATGGTGCACTCTTTCTGGGGCCCAGGACAAACGTATCCTATGGAGACAAAGTAATCGGCACCAACCACACGCTGCCGACTAAAGGGGCTGCGCGCTACACCGGCGGGCTGTGGGTTGGCAAATTCATGAAGACCTGTACCTATCAGCGCGTACTCACGGATGCGGCCTCGACCATGATCGGAGAGTACTGTTCTCGACTGTGTGCGATCGAAGGCTTTGCCGGTCATGGTGAACAGGCCAATGTACGGGTGCGGCGCTACGGTAATCGCGATGTACCGTGGTATTCGGCGGTTGAGCGCTGACAGTTGATCATGGATCTACCGCGCACACCTTCGTTCAGGCTCGATGGTCGTAAAGCCCTGGTGACCGGCGCCGGACGCGGTATCGGCCTGGCGGCAGCGTCGGCGTTGGCCGACGCCGGCGCCGATGTCTGTCTGTTGGCCAGAACCGGTAGTGAGGTATCAGAAGCCGCTGGCGCAATCTGTGCCCGCGGTGATGCTGCAACTGCGATGGCGCTGGATGTTACGGACACCGCAGCAATGACACAGCTGATTTCAGAGCAGGGACCCTTCCAGGTGCTGGTCAACAATGCCGGTACCAACCGGCCGGCGCTGTGTATCGATTACACCGAGACCGATTACGACGACGTGATGGCACTGAATGTCAGATCAGTTTACTTCACCACCCGTGCCGTGGCCCGCGGTTTGGTTGCGGCAGACCTCGATGGCTCGATCATCAACATTTCATCGCAGATGGGACATGTGGGTGGGCCCGGACGAACCGTTTATTGCGCCAGCAAGCACGCCGTGGAAGGTTTTACCAAGGCGCTGGCCTGGGAACTGGGTGGGTCGGGAATACGGGTGAACACGTTGTGCCCGACATTTATTGAGACCCCAATGACACAACCGATGCTCGAAGACAAAGCATTTAAGGACCAGGTGTTGTCTCAGATTGCATTGGGTCGGGTGGGTCAGGTCGAAGACCTGATGGGTGCGGTGGTTTATCTGGCATCGGATGCATCGCGCCTGGTGACCGGTTCCGCACTGATGGTCGACGGCGGCTGGACTGCTGTCTGAAGAATATGAATTCTATTGATTGGGAGGACTGACATGGCTCAAGAACGGGTTGCATACATCAACGGTGACTATCTGCCGGAAAGTGAAGTCAAGGTCTCGTTTCGGGATCGCGGCTTTGTGCTGGGCGACGCCATATTTGACACCGCGCGGACATTTGAGGGAAAGATCTTCAGGCTCGATGATCATATCAATCGTCTTTACCGGTCATTGAAGGCCGTGGGCATGGATCCCGGCCTGTCACCTGAGGAAATGACGCAAATCAGTCAGACGGTGGTTGAAAAAAATTTACCCTTACGCGGAGAGGGTGACGATTACTGGGTGTTTCAGCGGGTGACGCGCGGTGAAAAATCCATCGTCGGCGATGCGCAGCAGGGTAGCGGGGCAACGGTGATCGTTGAATGCACGCCCTTGCCTTTAAAAGCCCGTGCGCCGATGTTCCGGGACGGGATAGACGTGTTGACACCGGTTATTCGGCGGATACCGCCTGAATGCCTGAGCCCGAATATCAAGAACGTCAACTATATGAACCTGGTGCTGGCGGAAGACGAGGTCCGCAGAAACGCCGAACACCCGTGGGCTGTCTTGTTGGATACGAGGGGGTTCCTGTGTGAGGGTATCGGCAGCAATATCTTCCTGGTGCGTGACGGCACGCTGTTCACCCCGCGTCCTCAGTTTGTTCTGGAAGGGGTGAGTCGGCAGATCGTGATCGACCTGGCAGTTGAACTTGGTATTCCGGTGTCGGAGGAAGATCTGACTACGTTTCAAGCAGAAACGGCCGACGAGGCGTTTATGACCTCGACCAGCCTGTGTCTGTGCCCTGCGCGCAGTTACAACGGTAAAACGCTGGGTGACGGTAAAGTCCCCGGGCCAGTTACCACCCAGCTGACAGCAGCATTTGCCAAACTGGTGGGTTACGATTTTGTGGGCCAGTACCTGCGGACACTGACTGCGACATGATGCTGTGAAGATTCATATTTTCGGTTAGTATTGATCTCGTTCGCTTGGCGAGGTTTTACGAGTGAATGGAAATTACATCTAAAAGGAGGCACAAAACATGAAAAAATATCTAGTGGTGTTGGCTCTGGGCCTGATGGGAATCGGGACTCAGGCGATGGCAGCGGAATGTCCGATCAAGATCGGTGGACTGGCGCCGCTGTCCGCGCCCGGTTCGGTAACTGGTGGTGAGGCAATGCGCGTCGCGATGCTGCTTGCCGAGCGCGACATCAATGCAGCTGGCGGTGTACTCGGCTGCGAGATTGACGTCGTCATCGCAGACACCGAGGGCCTGCCCGAGAAAGCCAGAGCGATGATGGAGAGACTAATCACCCAGGATGGGGTGGTCGCAATCGGTGGTGGGTATCACAGCTCGGTCGGTGTGGCAGGGAAGGATGTGGCCAACGATCGTGGTATTCCGGTGGTTTTTGCCGAGACCTGGAACGACACCATTACCGGTGACAAGCAGAAATATATTTTCCGGATTGCACCGCTCAGTTCCTGGGCCTCTGGCGTGATCTGGAAGTTTGGAGCCCAGGCGCCTGGCGTGAAGAAGGTCGTAATCGTCACGGAAAACACTGACTACGGAATTCCGGCGGCTGCGGAAGTTGAAAAAGGGATGGGTTCAAAGGGCATCAGCAGCGTCACCTTTGGGGTGGACATCGGTACCCAGGACTTTGCCGGGATCGTGGAGCGGGTGAAGGCTGAAAACCCGGACTACGTCATTGTGCTGCTGACCGGTGAGGCAGGCTATAACTACACTCAGCAAGCGGCGGATGCAGGTATTGGTCCTCAGGACATAATGTTCCACGCCAACCAGGCCGGGCTTGAGAGCAAGGCTTGGTGGGAGAACGTCCCCGATGGCAACCTGGCTTTCATGGCCCGCATTGGGGTGCCGGAAACCATGTATAACGAAAGCGCGCTCAAGATGGCAGCCGACTACAAGTCCCAGACCGGCAAGGATGGTGTAGAGAGTTATGCCCTGGAGGCCTACGACTCGATCGGTGTGATCGCCCAGGCTATCAACGAGGCAGGTTCAACTGATGGCGATGCCATCGTCGCGGCGTTGGAGAACATCAGCCACGAGGGCACGCTGGGTCGTATCTACTTTCCGTACGGTTCTAAGAAAGACCCAAGTGCGGATGGCAAGGGTGACGAATGGTGGCACCAGTGGCCGGATCCCGCCATCACGATGGTGCAGTACCAGAAAGAAGGCGAGCCGTCCAATACCATGACGATTGTCTATCCTGACGTGTATAAAACTGGCGAACCGATCTACGTCGGCCGATAGTTTCTACAGCAGTTCCATTTTTGTATGCAGTAATGGTGGCGGGACAGAATGATCTGTCCCGCCACTGTTTTTTTGTGTTGCGAATATGCTGAGCCGACACGGGTGAACTGAGCAGTTTTACAATGGAATATTCGGGCATTTTCTGGTCCGCCGTACTGTGGCTGATCGTTTGGGGTGTGATAGGGGGTGTAGCGACTCGCCGGGTCTATCTGCGCAAGGATCTGGACACGTCAAACGCTACTTTGGGCGGTTCGCTGGTTGGCGCGGCGTTGGGACCGATCGGGCTGGTGCCGCTGTGGTGGAAGGCGCCCGAAATCAGTCGCATTATGATCACACTGTCGTCGCTGATCGTGGTTGGCATCATCATGGTGGCCTTCGCCAATGCCGATCCGAGCAACAATTGCGTCTCGAACGGTTCGTTCGTCGCTTCCCAGATCACTAACGGGCTCATCATCGGCATCATCTACGGCCTGATGGCGTTGGGACTGACGCTGATCTTCTCGATCCTTGGCATTGTCAGCTTCTCTCACGGCGAGTTCTACATGATCGGCGGGATGCTGGTGTATTTCATCACCGTGGTCTGGTTCCCCGGGACGCACCCGCTGGTTGGTGTCCTCGGTGCCTGCATACTGACATTTGCCCTGGGCGCTGCTTTCGAGCGGATGTTTCTGACTCCGATGTATGACGGTCGTGTCGATCGGCCGGTGGAGTACGGTATCCTGATCACATTCGGCCTCGCTTTTACGCTGCAGTACCTGGTGCAGGCCCTGGTCGGTGCCAACCCGGTCAAGGTCAAGCGGTTCTTTGACTTTCCACGCATTCGCCTGCCAGATGCAGCGGACCCGTGGCTGATCAAGACCAGTCGAGGCAACATGGAACTGTTCGATACGGTCTCGATCTCCAACCCCCGCTTTGTGGCGGCGATAATTTCCATCATGGTACTGTTCGCGCTGCTTTATTTCCTGTATCGAACCTGGACCGGTAAAGCCCTGCGCGCGGTCAGCCAGGACCGGGAAGCGGCTGCGATTGCTGGTATTAATCCGCATCGTATGAATATGATCGCGTTCGCCATGGGCGGAATGATTGCCGCACTGTCAGGCGCGACGCTGGTGCAAGCGTTTTCCTGGTTGCCACAGGTGGGTATGATTCCTGCCTTGCGGTCGTTCGTTATCGTCGTGCTGGGCGGGTTGGGTTCGTTGCCAGGCGCCTTCATCGGCGGAATCATCGTCGGCCTCGTCGAAGCGGCAGGGACTGGCTGTGTGCCCAGTCCACAAAAAGCGACCTCCTACATTCCCGCCTACGGGATGATTGTGCTCATCCTAATGCTGCTGCTCAGGCCAACGGGCCTTTTCGGCAGACGTTTTGCTAGCGGGGCGCACGGAAAGTTTTGAAAAAGCAACACGTGCCCTCGGCGATTGGGCTCGCCATCGTGCTGTTCTTTACCGCCTTCCCGTTCTTCTACAGCGGTGGCGACTACGACTATATAATGCACATCTGCATCATCGGTTTCTTTTACGCCATACTGGCTTCCAGCTGGTCCATGCTTGCGGGCTACGCCGGGCAGTTTTCATTTGGCCACATGGCATTCACGGGTCTCGGCGCCTACACCACGGCGCTGTTCTGCCACTACATCTTTATTTCCCCCGAACCGACCGGACTGTGCACCGAATTTGCGTTCGGTGACAGTTACCTCATCATCAAGAACCCGATCGGGGTGACCTCGACCACACTGACCCAGGACTGTTTGTCGCAGGCGATGGACAACTGGAACGGGTCGGTCGAAGTCAAACCGATGCCGGTATGGCTGGGTGTGATATTGGGCAGCCTGGTTGGAGGCATATTCGGTCTATTGATCGGATTGTTGGTTCTGCGCCTGCGGGCGGCGTACCTTGCGCTTTTCACCCTCGGTTTTTCCGAGATTCTGCGTGCGACTATCAGCGCAGAGATTATGATCACCCGGGGCCAGGCCGGGATCGAGCTGCCCAGCTTGTTCGAAAACGGTATCACTATTTTCGGGTACGTTTTCACTAAGACGGACAAGATACCACCGTACTTCGTTATGTTTTTCCTCCTGCTGGGGTGCCTAGCGCTGATGACTTGGCTGTCACGATCCCGCTTTGGCCTGTTTGTCCGTGCGCTCAGAGAAGACGAGGACGCTGCGGCAGCCCTCGGTGTTAACACTACGCGGTACAAGGTGCTGGTTTTTGTGATCACGTCGATGATGGCGGCGGCCGCAGGTGCTGTGCAGGCACACTACGTCACCATTATCACACCGAATAACCTGATGATCCTGCAGATGAGTCTGGTGGTTTCAATGGCCGTCATCGGTGGCGTGGAAAATTTCGTGGCCGCCGCCATTGGCGCGATCCTGATCGAGTTCACCCTGGAAATGTTGCGCACCAGTTTTAATATCGGCGGCGTGGAAATTGACATGACGATATGGCGACTCGTTTTCTTCGGCGCAGTGCTGATGCTGGTGCTGCGCTTTTCCAGGAACGGGCTGCTACCACCGCTGATCGATTATTTCACACGCAGCCACGTTGCGGGCGAGACGATAGCTCAACGAACTGAAGACGATGCCGATGCTGTACCAGCCCGGCCGGTGGGGGGTTCACGGTGATCGAGCTTTCTGTTACACGACTTAACAAGCGTTTTGGCGGAAACCACGTGCTAAAGGACGTCTCTTTCGAGATCAAGGGGCCAGAGATGATCGGCCTGATCGGTCCCAACGGGGCCGGGAAAACCACCCTGACCAATGTCCTGGACGGTGCGGTCAAGCCCAACAGCGGTACGGTGTACCTGAACGGTACCCGTATCGACCAGCTGGCACCGTTTCAAGTGGCGAATGTCGGACTTGGACGCACTTTCCAGATCACGCGGTCATTCCGCAGGATGACGGTGCTCGAAAACCTCTACGTGCCTGCACTGGCACTGGGCAAGAGTCACCGAACCGTCGAGATCCACGAGCGAGCCATGGAAGTGCTGGAGTTTCTGACCCTAGGCCATCTTCGAAACGAATACGCCCGTGCGCTCTCTGGCGGTCAACAGAAACTACTGGAGCTGGGACGACTGCTGATGCTGGATCCCAACATCATCATCCTGGATGAGCCGTTTGCGGGGGTACATCCCCGGCTGTTGGAGATCATTTATGGGTACATTCGCCGGGTCAACGAGAATGGTACCGCGATCATCATCATCAGTCATCAGATGGATTCTATATTTTCTCTCTGTAGGCGCCTGCTGGTGCTGAACTACGGCGACCTGATTGCGGATGATACGCCGGAGAAGGTGAAGGTCGATCCGGTCGTGATCGAGGCGTATCTCGGAGCCGAGGAAGATCACACAGGTACAGGGCAGTCAACCAAGATACAGACGGATACCAACCATGGCTGAGCACAGCGAAGAAGTGGTACTCGAAACCCGTAACCTGTATGTCGGGTACTACAAGGACCTGAACATTCTTCAGGACCTCAATATCAAGGCGCGCAAGAACCAGATCACTGCCATACTCGGCGCGAACGGAGTCGGTAAGTCCACTGCTCTGAGGGCGGTATTCGGTTTCCTACGCCCGAACGAAGGAGAGATCCTGCTGCAGGGTGAAAGCATCGTCGACGTACCCACACACAAGAGAATACTCAAAGGGCTGGCCTACATTCCGCAGCAACCGGGCGTCTTCAAGGACATGTCGGTCGAGGAAAACCTGCAACTCGGCGGTTGGACTTTCAAGCGTGACAGAAAGCAGATCCAGGAGAAGATCGAGGCGAACTACGAGCGCTTTCCGGTACTGAAGGAGAAGCGGAAACAAATCACAGGAGAGCTGTCCGGCGGACAGCAGCGCATGGTCGAGATCAGTCGCACCCTGATGGCGGAGCCCAAGATGCTGTTGGTGGATGAACCGACCGCGGGGTTGTCGAAGATGCTTTCGGAGGAAGTTTACGAGATGCTGACGGTCCTCACCGAACAGGATGACCTGACTATTCTGCTGGTCGACCAGGAAATTCGTTACGCCCTTCAAATCGCCGACTATGTCTACGTGCTGGAGCTCGGGCGTAACAAGTTCGAGGGCCCCGCGTCCGACTTCGACGATCTAGAAAAAGCTTTTTGGGTCGCCTGATACAGTTTATAGCGAAGAGCAAAATACCGGGTCCTGGCTGTCGCTGATGCGTCTATCGACTGCTCAGAACTTGCAGCTGTTGAAGTAGATGACTAATTTCGGGTCTCCAGATCGACATCAGATTCAAAATCCCGACCGAAGGTATCGTTGCCGTCTGTCCAATTAGCGTATTCACTCTGGAAGGTCGCGCGTATTTCGTCCATTGGTGGTTCGACGTAGTGACCACGGTCGTTGATATACTCCATGTGCCGGTTACCTTCGAGGTCGAACGGGTGATAGATCGAATCTTCGACCCCGTTGAAGTCGAGCGGCTTGAGTTTGAATTTTTCACACAGCTCAATGTTGAATGCCGGTGTCGTTTTGACCCATTTGCCGCCAACGTATATCGAGGTATAACCATGCCAGTAGAAGACATCGCTTTGCATGCGCTGTCTTAGCTTTTCAGTAGACAGGTGATTTCTGACGTCGGCGTATCCAAGGCTCGCAGGAATGCCAACGGATCGGTAGGCAGCAGCCAGCAGGATAGCTTTGGACACACACCAGCCGTGCCCGGTTTCCAGGGTACGGGCGGCGCAAAGGCCCTGGGTTGAAAGGTCTATCTGGTAAGGGTCGTATCGGATCTGGTCGCGCACGGCATAGAACAAACGCCGGATCTGCTCAATCGGATCAGTTTCCGATCCGATCGCCCGGCGTGTGAAAGCGATTACGGCATCATCCTCACTCTGCACCGTGGATCCGGGCCGGAGGTATTGGGCAATGTCTGCTGACATGGTTTTCATAAACCGTGTTGAGTCGAGGGCGCCAAGTATAGGGCGTATGGGTTCACGATCGCGCCTCACCGCGCGCGGGTTCGTGGTTTGAACAGGTAAAAGGAGGCCAGTCCCGCCATGGCGGTCAGCAGGTTGGCGAGTACAAAGGCCATAAAAACGCCGGCCAGTCCATAGTGGCGGGACAACAGCCAGGTCAACGGGATCAGCAGAACAAACAAGCGTACCAGTGTCAGGCTTGCACCCAGAAAAGGTCGGCCCGTTGCCATGTGGATGCTTGAAATCATGAAGACAAGGGCAAACCCAGCCCAGGACCACGGTACGATCTTGAGAAAGGTTGTTGCTGTTTCCTGCACAAGGCCACCGCTGATGAAAATGCCGGCCAGTGGTGCTGCAGACAGGTACACCGGTATGGCGACGACCAGCGAGATAACGACACCAGTCGAGAGCGTGAATTTCCGGGCGGTTAGGAGACGCTCACTATTTCCGGCGCCATAGTTCTGAGCCATGACCGGAAAGCTGCCCACTGCAAGCGCAAAAACCCCCAGCAGTGCACACACTTCGATCCGCATGGCGGTCGTTAGACCGGCGACCGCCGCGTCACCGAATCCGGCCACCACTGCCGTGACCAGCCCCGTGGCCAGTGGTGTGATCGCATTGGTGGTCGCACTGGGTAGCCCAATCTGGCCGATATGTCGGAGCGATTCAACCAGGCCTTGCCAGGTGGGCCTGGACCAGGAAATCAGGCGTTCGCGGTAGTGCAGAATTCCAAGAGCAATAAACACCGAGACAACCCGGGCGAGCAATGTGGCCCAGGCAGCGCCCTTGAGCCCCAGTGCCGGTATGGGTCCGGCACCGAATATCAGTAACGGGTCAAGGGCAGCATTGAGTACCGCCACGATCACCATGATGATCGCCGGCCAGCGCGTGTCACCGGCTGCGCGGAGCATGCCGTTTGAGACCATCGGTATGACCAGCACCAGCGCACTGGGATAAAAAACGCTCATGAAACTCTTGACCTGCTCCAGCGTTGTGCCCGTGGCGCCGATCGCTGTGAAAACCAGATCCATGGTCAGTAGGCCGACGGCTGCGACAATTGCCATCAACACGACAGAAACGATCAGGCTGTCGCGGGCGAAATTTCGGGCACCGTCGGTGCTGCCGGCGCCGATCTGTTGGGCCATCACGGCAGTGGCGGCTGTCGACAGGCCCAGGCTGATACTGAAAATAACGTGCACTGCTGGAAAACAAAAACCCAGTGCCGCCAGTTCCAGCGTGCCCAGGCGTGCAACCCAGAATGCATCAGCAAGATCGACAGCGAAAATGGCAAGCAGGCCGATAATCATCGGCCCAGTCAACCGCAGAACGTGGCGGCTGAGACTACCCTGCGTCAGATCGCGACGCGAGGGCTGATTGCGTTGTGCTGTCGTCGCCAACGGTTCGCCGTGCTTTCTGCATGCTGTTTGCCGTCTGGCTGCGGGTAATTTGTTTGACTGTGTAGTTAGAACGATGCTTCCGGAAAGTCCATGATGCTGCCGGAACCGGCCATGATGGATGAAAACAGTGCACCGGTCTGCGGCAGGATTTTGTCCATGAAGAACTTTGCGGTGGCTACTTTGGCAGCGTAGAAATCCGCTTCATCATCGGTCTGGTGATCGAGGCCGATCTTTGCCATGCGGGCCCAGAGGTAGGCAAAAGCAACCAGACCAAACAGCCTGAGGTAGTCGGTCGAGGCGGCACCGGCTTCGTCGGGGTTCTTCAGACCGCTCTGCGCGATCTGTCCGGTTGCGATCTGCAGTCGGCCGAAGGCCTTGGCGAGCGGCAGTACAAACGGGTGCATTGCCGGTTGCGTGGTGTTGTCATCGATCCAGGCCTGTACAGGGTGAAAAAAACGGCGCAGGTAGCGACCCATATGGACGGGTAATTTCCGTCCGACAAGATCCAGTGCCTGGATGCCGTTGGCCCCTTCGTAGATCTGGGCGATGCGGGCATCTCGGGCATACTGTTCGACGCCATTATCACGAATATAGCCGTGACCACCGTAGACCTGGATACACAGGTTGGCGATCTCGAAGCCACCGTCCGAGAAATAGGCTTTGACGATGGGTGTCAGCAGTTGAACCATATCATCCGCAGCCTGGCGGGCATCAGCATCGGTTGCCCGATCACGCAGGTCGATGTGTCGGGCGATCCACACCGCCATGGCCCGCGCGCCTTCTGTAAACGCACGCATGGTCAGCAGCATCCGCCGCACATCCGGATGTACGATAATCGGATCTGCAGGTTTGTCTTCATGCTGGGTGCCGCTGATCGATCGGCCCTGCAACCGCTCACGGGCATACTCGACGGCCGACTGGCGCGCGATTTCAGCAAGTCCCAGACCCTGCATTCCGACGCCCAACCGGGCGTCGTTCATCATGGCAAACATCGCCTGCATGCCCTTGTGAGGCTCACCGACGAGCCAGCCCTTGGCACCATCAAAGTTCATCACGCAGGTTGCGGAGGCCTTGATACCCATCTTGTTTTCGATTGATGCGCAGGTGAGAGTATTGCGTTGACCGGGCGCTTCGTTTTCATCCGGCAGAAACTTCGGCACCAGAAAAAGACTGATGCCTTTGATCCCCGCCGGCGCATCCGGAAGTCTGGCCAACACCAGGTGAATAATGTTGGATGAGAGGTCGTGTTCACCGGCACTGATGAAGATCTTGGTGCCTCTCAGGGCATAGTTGCCATCGTCGTCATGTTCTGCCCGTGTACGAATCAGGCCGAGATCCGTGCCGCATTGCGGTTCGGTCAGACACATGGTACCGGTCCACTCGCCGCTTGCAAGCCGGGGCAGATAAAGTGCTTTCAATTCGTCACAGCCAAACATGTTTATTGCACGGTAGGCGCCCCGGGTGAGGCCGGCGTAGGTGCCGAATGCCATATTGGAAGAACACATCATTTCTTCAACCAGAACATTGAGTGCACCGGGCATACCCTGGCCGCCGTGTTCGGGAGAACAAGCCAGTCCGTTCCAGCCGCCTTCGGTGTATTTTGCATAGGCTTCCTTGAAACCGGCCGGGGTCGTGACCTCACCGTTATCCCATCGACAACCTTCCTCATCACCGGTTCGGTTCAGTGGAAACAGCTCGTTCTGGCAGAGCTTGGCCGCTTCTTCCAGAATGGCATCAACCAGGTCCGGCGTTGCATCTTCATAACCCGGCAGGGCAGTAATCTTGCTGGATTCAAACAATTCGTTGTAAATGAAGCGCATGTCGCGCAAGGGTGCGGTGTAGCTGGCCATGTTTTGGTTTCCAGAGAAGTTTTTTGGTACGAGGTTTATTCAGTTGCGAAGTGGTTTGCCCGTTTCCAGCATGTGCTCAATGCGGTCCAGGGTAGGCGATTTTTTGAGCAGCTCGACAATGGTGCGCCGTTCAAGCGACAGCAGATGATCTTCGGTGATCGTTTCGGTGATATCTGTTTTGCCGCCCGAGAGTACCCAGGCCAGTGCCTTGCCGACGACGACATCGTGATCGGTCGCTTTACCGGCCCGCCGGAAGTCATCGAGCACCAGGGTCATTGCTGTTGCGGCGGTGGGACCCGGCAGCGCGTATTCGGTGGGTTCCGGCGGTACATAGTCGTCGGCGAGCTGCAGAGCTATTGCTTTGGCGTCAGCCAGCAACCGGTCCCGGTTCATAGTGATACCGTCCCCATCGCGCAAAAACAGAAAATCTCGGGCCTCGTCGGCAGATCGTGCGACTGTGGCTGTGCCGATGGTTTCGAATACCCGGGTTACGGCCGGCATCGGCCCCTGAGGACCTTTGGGATTGTGATGCCAGCGTGCCAGCATTTCCTTGCAGCCGCCCCAGGCCGGGACCAGACCGACGCCGACCTCGACCAGGCCCATGTAGGTCTCCGCGTGCGCTTGTACCGCATCACAATGGAGCAGAATTTCCAGGCCGCCGGCGAGTGCCATGCCGGATGGCGCACCGATCACGGGGAAGGGGGCGTACTTGAGTGCTTTGTAGGCGTCCTGGCCGGCTTTAACCGATTTCGTGATCTCGGGCCAGCCCGCAATATTGGCTGCGAACAGGGCAAGGCCGATATTGGCACCGACCGAAAAGTTGGCGGCCTCGCTGTGGATAATCAGCGCCTTGTGATTCTCTGCAGGGATCACCTGCAATGCTTTTTCGACCATGGACATGATGCCCGGATCGATGCTGTTCATTTTGGTGTGAAACTCGAGACAGACAACCCCATCCCCGATATCCCACAGACTAGCAGAACCGTTTCCCGCGATGCGCGTGGTCGTGCGCTTGATATCCTGCAGCAGAAGTACGCCATCTGACCTGACCACGTTGTGATAGGTGTCATCGGTTCCAAAATACTGCAGCACACCCTGTTTTGTCCGATAGAACGTACCGTCTCCGACCTGGTCCAGCAGTTGTGGCACGGCCATACCGGATTCACGCAGCTGTGCGGCGAACCAGGCTGGGCCGAGCTGGTCGATCATCTCGAATGGTCCCCATTTCCAGGCATAGCCGTTTCGCATGGCCTCGTCGACCGCGTACACATCGTCGGCGATCTCGGGCACCAGCGAAGTGGCGTAGCTCAATGTGTGGGCGAGTACACGCCAGGCGTACCGGCCTCCTTTGTCCGGGTGCTCCACCAGGGCGCGCAGGCCTTTGCGACCGGCGCCTATACTCTCAAGGCTCGCTTTCCGTGCTGTCCGATATTCGCCTGTTTGCAGGTCCAGAGACTCCTTGATTCTTTTTCCGTTCGTACGGTTGAGGCGGTAAAAACCACCTTTACCTTTGCGGCCGGTATAACCCTCACGGATCATGCGCGCTATCAGTTCAGATTCCTGGTGCAGGTCTCTGAACATATCCTGTGCGGGCAGCGACGACAGCATCGAGGACGATACATGCGGCTGCAGGTCAATACCCACCAGGTCCATCAGGCCGAACACGCCCGTTTTAGGTATACCCATGGGCCTGCCCACAATGGCATCTGCTTCTTCAACCGATAACTGATCCTCAAAGGCGAATCGGATCGCACTTGTGGTCCAGAGAATGCCGATCCGATTGGCGATGAATCCGGGTGTGTCCTTACACAGCACAACGCTCTTGCCCAGTGCCCGGTCGCCAAAGACCTGAAGCGATGTGATCGCATCTGCCCGGGTGTGCGTGCCGGCCACCACTTCCAGCAGCCGCAGATACCGTGGCGGGTTAAAAAAATGAGTGATCGCAAAGTCACGGGCAAAATCTTCAGGTAATCCGTTCACCAGTTTTGCCAGTGGAATCGTGGACGTGTTCGAACTGACGATCGAACCGTGCTTGCGAGCGGTGTCAACGCGTCTGTAGAGATCCTGCTTGATCTCAAGGTTCTCGATAACTGCTTCGATTATAAGGTCGCACTGCGCCAGCAAACTCATATCATCGTCGAGGTTGCCGGTCTGAATACGGCGGGCATTTCGCTTGTGCATCAGTGGTGCCGGGTCAGCTTTAAGCATGTTGTGCACAGCTGTTTCGGCCAGCACGCTGCGATTGGACGCACCGTCGGGGACCACGTCGAGCAGAATGACCGGTATGCCGGCGTTGGCGACGTGGGCTGCGATACCAGCGCCCATGACACCGGCACCGATCACAGCGACCTTGTCTATATCGATCATACTCCGACAGTTTCCATCACAGTGGCGATCCCCTGGCCACCACCAATACACTGAGTTGACAGCGCGTAGCGGCCACCTTCGCGCTTGAGAATCTGTGCAGCTTTGCCGGTAATCCGCGCACCGGTTGCACCAAGTGGGTGACCAATGGCGATTGCACCGCCGTCGATATTGACTTTGTCGATATCGAGGTCCAGGTCACGAACAGATGCGATCGACTGGGTGGCGAAAGCTTCGTTGATCTCCACCACGTCAATGGCGTCTGCGCTCAATTCGGCTCGGGCCAGTGCCTTTCGTGAAGCAAAAATCGGGCCGAGTCCCATCGTTTCAGGTTTACAGCCTGACACGGCGATGCTCTTGATTCGAGCGATGGACTCAAGCCCGTTTTCCTGGGCGTAGGCCTCTGAGCACACCAGTGTTGCCGCTGCGCCATCGGTCAGTGGTGAGGAGGTGGCGGCCGTCACGGTACCGTTCTCGTCGAAAGCCAGCTTCAGGCCCGCCAGGTCTTGCGCTGAGGTGCCGGGTCGCAGGCAGCCATCAGTATCGATGGTTAGCCCGTTCATCTGAATGGGTACGATCTCCTGTTCCAGCCTGCCCAGCGATTGGGCGTCCGCGGCTTTCTGCTGGCTCAGGACAGCAAACTGCTCCTGTTCCTCGCGACTGATGTTGTATTCTTTGCCGACGTTTTCGGCTGTTTCACCCATCGATATATAAGCCGCGGGGTTGGTTTCCAGCAGTGCCGGATTGGGCATCGGATTGAACCCGCCCATGATGACGCGGCTCATGGACTCGACGCCCGCACAGATAAAGACCTCACCGGCGTTCATCTGAATCGCACCGGCCGCGTTGTGAATGGACTGCATGGAAGAACCGCAGAACCGGTTGATCGTGGTACCCGCGACGCTGATAGGCAGGCCTGCCATCAGCACCACCAGGCGGGCCATATTGAATCCCTGCTCACCTTCGGGAAATGCACACCCGAGAATCAGATCTTCGATGTCGTCGACGTTGACGCCGGTTCTGTCTATGAGTCCCCGAACAACCTGTGCTGCCAGATCGTCCGGCCGGACCTTAGCCAGCAGGCCCTTGTGGGCAAAGTGGAATGGTGAGCGGGCATAGCCGGCAATGACAACGTTTTTCATTGGATCGTCTCCTGTTTAGTCTCTGGATAACACAGCGCAGGGCACAGTAGAAAAACCGGTTTGCCTGTGTTGCATCTTAAGCGTTCAGTCTGCACCTGCTCGGGTTTGATCATGAGTCCGGTTCAGTGTATCGAGTGTCTGCAGCCGGATATCTTCCAACTCGGTGACCAGCGCGGCAAGATCAGATTTCTGATGCTCAAGCGCTTTTAGTCGCTGGTTGACTTTCCCAGCGGCATCGCGAGCTGTTCGCTCTGGCTGGGGTCGGCATCATGCAGATGCATGTACTCGCGGATCTCGGCCAGACTGAAACCCAGCCGCTTGCCGCGCAAAGTTATTTGCAGGTGGCCGTGGTCGTAGTAGTTATATACTCGTATCGTGCCGGCCCGACGAGGGGACATCAGCCCTTTGGATTCGTAACAACGGATGGCCCGTGGTGTGATGCCAAGTAGATTAGCCAGTTCCGTAACACTGTAGATGCTATCGGCATCACGTTCAGCGAGTGCGGTTTCCATTAACTGTCAGCCTGCGGTTGCTGGGCCTGTTCCTCGGCCACAAGTTCCTTCTTGGACAGTTTGCCGATGATCGTTTTGGGCAGTTCATCTCTGAACTCGATGTGTGAGGGCATCTCGATCTTGGAGAGCTTGTCCTCCAGAAACTGCTTCAGATCTGCTTCGGTAAGCGATCCACCGGGCTTGAGCTTAACGAAGGCTTTGGGGCTCTCGCCGCGGTATTCGTCCTTGATGCCGATGACAGTGACCTCCGAAACCGCAGAGTGCAGGTAGATTGCTTCCTCAACCATGCGCGGGTAGACGTTATAACCACTGCACAGTATCAGGTCCTTGAGACGGTCGACCAGAAAGAAGTGGCCCTCTTCATCCATATAACCGACATCGCCGGTCCGTAGCCAGCCATCGCGCAGGGTGTCCGTGGTTTCTTCTGCTTGATTGAGATAGCCTTTCATGATCTGCGGGCCTTTGATCCACACTTCACCGCGCTCCCCAACGGGCATGAGGTCATGCGGGGCTTCGAGGTCGTGTATGGTGATATCTGTTCCAGGCACCGGCAGGCCGATCGAGTTCTCCTTATTTATGCCAGTCAGTGCGTTACAGGTGGCAACGGGCGAGGATTCGCTCAATCCATATCCTTCAACCAGCTTACAGCCGGTGATTTGTTCAAACTGACGCTTGACTTCCAGCGGCAGGGGCGCACCACCGGACATGCAGTAGCGGATCGATGACAGATCATACTTGGCCAGGTCCGGGGCCTGGTTGATGGCCGTGTAAATGGTTGGTACGGCCGGGAACAGCGTGGCCTTTTTTGCGCTCAGGGTCTTGAGGGTCTGTTCCAGTTCGTAGCGGGGCAGCAGAATCATCTCAGCGCCCGACGCCACGGCGAAGTTCATCACGGCGGTCATTGCGAACACATGGAAAAGAGGCAGTACGCCGACAATTTTTTCTTCACCGGGTCTGAGACCCGGGAACCACGAGAGCACTTGTGAGATGTTGGCGGACAGATTGGCCTGCGTCAGCATCGCACCCTTGGACCGTCCGGTGGTGCCGCCGGTGTACTGCAGTACAGCGATGTCCTGCTCGATATCGATCTCGACGGATTCGGGTTGTCCGTCGTTGTTGATCAGATCTTCAAACCGCACGGTCGTTTCGCCGTCAGTGACCGCTGCGATTTCTTTGCGTTTGACGACACCGAATAAAAGACCCTTCAGTGGTGGCAGGATGGGAGACATCCGGCAGACAACGATCTGTTGCAGGCTTTCGGTCTGGCTGAGCATCGCGGCGACTTTGGGGTAAAGCAGCTTAAGGTCCATCGTCACCATAATCTCTGTCTCACTGTCAGAGATCTGGAATGCGAGCTCACGCTCAACATACAGGGGGTTGTAGTTGACCACGGTGGCACCGGCCCGAAGTGCGCCAAAATAGCAGATGACCGAATACGGGGTATTGGGCAGGCACAGGCCGACCCGGCTGCCTTTCGTGACACCCATGTCCTGGAAACCCTTGGCAGCCTGTCGAATTTGTGCCGCCAGCTGTGCGTAGGTGGTTTTACGGCCCAGAAAGTCAATCGCTGGCCGGTCAGCGAACCGGATTTCTGCGTCATCGATGTACTCATTGAGTGACCGACGGGTCAGTGGTGTCGACCAGTCGATTCCTTCGGGGTAATGGTGCAGCCACGGTTGTGAATGGGTATCACTAGTTGTCATGGGTTCTTCCCTGGAATGTATTGTCTTTTACGTTTACGGAATCGAGTTTACGTTTACGTCATACCGTGAGCAAGTGATCAGAGTGATCCCGGAGCCAGTGGCTATGCTCTGGCCGGGTGGGTCTGTAGCCGGCTAATGAACGGGTCTGACAGTGTTCGGCAGGACGCGTCGTATATTGTCCGACAGCAGTTCAAGACCAGCCTGCCGATTAAGAGAAAGTCTCGTAATCGATACGTAACCACTCCAATCGGGCATATTACTGCGGGTATCTGACATCGCATGGTCTGTTGACTAGAATGGGCGTTGCATAAAACGATATCCAACTTGTCAAAGTTGGCAACGTTAGAGAATTCAGCGTAGTAGAAATGTAAAAAAACGTCGAGAAAACTCACTCCCCTTCGTGGACGCATATCGAACTTTCTGTATCGCGTCCTCCCCTGACAACAGGGCAACGTTTCAGGCCATTAGGGAATTCGGTGGAATGGCCGCAGTTGTCGGGCGCGCTATTTTACCTCGAAGCTGATCGGAATATAAAATTCATCCGTAGTTTATGTACCGGATGGTATACACAAACGGTGGTTTAACGCTGTTGTCACTAGGGCCCCAATAGGCGTCGCAGACATCCGGCAACTGTGCCAGACGTACCCTAGCTGCCAGGATGCGAGATGAGCTGATCGAGAAGCACGGCAGTGCCGCAGAAGCCTGCAAGGCTCTAGGCATCTACAGCCTCAGCTCCAATCCGTCCACCACCTCACACGCCGTCATCCGACCCGATTACCACGCCTACACCCAGCCCCGCTATAAGAACCTGCCTTCTCCGTACAAGGTCAACCTGCGCACCCGTCTTAAGTACGCCAAGAACCCCGTAGACTGGGACGGGACGCCAGGTCTTCCACCGGAAGAAGTAGGATCGTTGGATCACCGGCAGGACCGGCTTAACCACAATCTTCTCCCCGTTTCTCAGCCGTCGTGATCGACCACTTGCGCTGGTGACATCAACTCGATCTCAAAGCGCAGAACCAACCCGAACGTAGGCTGAGGTACCCTTGACAGTCCGAACGTTGCGTTGACAGCATCACTGACCGTAGCTTAGGGTCGCTCGCAAACCTGCGAACCGAGATTAGGCGAGGTCGAAGCGATCGAGATTCATGACCTTGTCCCACGCAGCCACGAAGTCACGCACGAACTTCTGCTCGGCGTCGTTACTCCCGTAGACCTCAGCGATCGCCCGGAGCTCAGAGTTCGAACCGAAGACGAGGTCGACGCGGCTGCCGTTCCACTTGAGTTCGCCCGTCCCGCGATCGCGGCCCTCGAATACCTCCTCGGTGTCCGAGGTCGCCTTCCATTCCGTCGCCATGTCGAGTAGGTTCACGAAGAAGTCGTTGGTCAGCGTCTCGGGTCGGTCGGTGAAGACCCCGAACTCGGACTGCCCGGCGTTCGCGTTCAGGACGCGCATGCCGCCGAGGAGGGCCGTCATCTCGGGGGCGGACAGCGTCAGCATGAACGCCTTGTCAACCAGCTGGTGCTCCGACGAATGCTCGTGGCCGTTCTGCAGGTAGTTGCGGAACCCGTCGGCGATCGGCTCGAGCACGGCGAACGACTCGGCGTCGGTCATCTCCTGCGTGGCGTCGGTGCGCCCCGGCGTGAAGGGGACCTGCACGCCGTGCCCGGCTTTCTTTGCAGCCGCCTCGACGGCTGCGCAGCCGCCCAGCACGATCAGGTCGGCCAACGAGACAATCTTCCCGCCCGTCTGCGAGCCGTTGAACTCCCGCTGGATCTCCTCCAGGGTCTCCAGCACGTTCGACACGCCGGACGTCACGTTGACGTCCCACTCCGTCTGCGGCGCGAGGCGCATGCGCGCCCCGTTCGCGCCACCGCGCTTGTCGGTGTCACGGTAGGTCGAGGCCGACGCCCAGGCGGTCGAGACCAGCTGGGAGATGGACAGGCTGGAGTCGAGGATCTTGCCCTTGAGCGCGGCGGCGTCCGCGTCGTCGATCAGTTGGTGCGTGACCTCGGGCACCGGGTCCTGAAACGGTAGCGTCTCCTCGGGAACCCACGGGCCGAGGTACCGGGCGACGGGTCCCATGTCACGGTGCAGCAGCTTGTACCACGCCCGGGCGAAGGCGTCGGCGAGCTCGTCCGGGTTCTCATGGAAGCGCTTCGAGATCTTCTTGTAGTCCGGATCGGTGATCAGCGAGACGTCGGTCACCAACATCATCGGGGCGGTCCGCTTCGACGGGTCGTGCGCCTCCGCCACGGCCTCCTGCGCCTCGGGGTTCTTAGGGGCGAACTGGTGCGCACCGGCAGGGCTCTTGGTCAGCTCCCACTCGTAGTTGAACAGGTTCTCGAAGTAGCCGTTGTCCCACTGGGTTGGATCGTTGGTCCAGGCGCCCTCGAGCCCGCTGCTGATCGTATCGCCGGCTATGCCGCTGCCATGGCTGCTCTTCCAGCCAAGGCCTTGGTCCTCGATGCTGGCACCCTCGGGTTCGGGACCTTTGTAATCTTCCTCGGCGGCACCATGGGCTTTGCCGAACGTGTGTCCGCCGGCGATAAGCGCAACCGTTTCCTCGTCGTTCATCGCCATGCGGCGGAACGTCTCTCGAATGTCCTTTGCTGCAGCAAGCGGATCCGGGTTACCGTTTGGCCCCTGCGGATTGACGTAGATCAGGCCCATCTGAACGGCGCCGAGCGGATTCGCCAGCTCGCGGTCGCCGCTGTAGCGCTCGTCGTCGAGCCACACCCGCTCGGGGCCCCAGTAGATGTCCTCCTCGGGCGCCCAGATGTCCTCGCGGCCGCCGCCGAAGCCGAAGGTCTTGAAGCCCATCGTTTCCAGGGCGCGGTTCCCGGTGAAGATCAGAAGGTCGGCCCACGAGATCTTGCGGCCATACTTCTGCTTGATCGGCCAGAGCAGCCGGCGCGCCTTGTCGAGGCTCACGTTGTCGGGCCAGCTGTTGAGGGGGGCAAAGCGCTGGTTGCCGCTGCCGCCGCCGCCACGGCCGTCCTCGATGCGGTACGTGCCCGCGGCGTGCCACGTCATCCGGATGAAGAACGGTCCGTAGTGGCCATAGTCGGCCGGCCACCAGTCCTGCGACTGGGTCATCAGCGCATCGACGTCCTTCGCCAGGGCTTCGAAGTCGAGGCTCTTGAACTCCGCGGCGTAGTCGAACGCCTCGCCGTTGGGATCGGCCTGGGGGTGGTTCTGGCGGAGGATCCCGAGGTTCAACTGGTTCGGCCACCAGTGTTGGTTCGCTGTGCCGCCAACGGCCTGGTGAGGGCTGCTCATCACTGGGCACTTGCTTGCGCTATCCACGTTTTGGTCAGTCATAATTGCACCTTTTTATGTAATTCGAGATTTCCCAGTTGAACGTCTCGTCAGCCGAGCCTTGCCGCAGATTCTCCCACTCTCGCCTGCCATTGCAATGTTATCATGTTACTTCGTAGTGACGGGATAAGATAAGGGACCCTGGGTACTCTGAGCGACTCGGAGAGAGGCGGGCCACGGTATTGGGCCTGGGCCAACACTAGGCGCAAGCCGCCTTGGCCAGGCGACCAGGGGGCGAAGGAACACACCGTCCATGACTATCCCGTGTCGCACGACGGCGTGAGCCGGGCAATCTGTGCGAGAATCTGCTCGAACAGCGCCTTCGGCACCGCCACCTCCGCCATCTGGAAAGTCACGTACCGGGCGTGCCGGACCACTACGGCAGTGATTGCCCGATCGCAGGTCAGCACCTTGCGAACGGTGTCGGTGATGGAACCCAGGCTGTCCACCCTATAGCTCTGTTGTGCAAGGCTTACGCTATATAAACAGGTTTGGGTTGTGGGCAAACTGACACGAGCGAGTCTTATGACTCTGGAACAGTACGCGAATGACCGCGAGGATTTTCGTGCACGGGTAATGGCGCACAAGAATAATCGGCGCGTGGCCGTCGGTCCCAACGTGACCCTCTATTTTGAAGACGCTCTGACCATGCAGTACCAGATCCAGTAGATGCTGCGACTGGAACGCATCTTTGAGGCGGACAAGATCCAGGAAGAACTCGATGCCTATAACCCTTTGATTCCTGACGGCAGTAACCTCAAGGCAACCATGATGATCGAATTTCCCGACATCGAGGAGCGGCGCACGGCATTGCAGCGGTTGATCGGGATCGAAACAGCCTTGTGGCTTGCGGTCGGGGATCTGAGTCGCGTTACACCAATCGCGAACGAGGATCTCGTTCGGGAGACTGCCGACAAAACCTCATCGGTGCATTTTGTTCGATTCGAACTCACCGGGCAGATGATCGGTGCGCTAGGATCCGAGGAAACACTCATCATCGGGATTGATCATCCGGCTTACGACTATGACGTACAGGTTTCATCTAGCACGCGGACAGCACTTGTCCGCGATCTGCAAAGCTGAGCTTTACCGAGCTGTCCACCAGGGTCTAAATTCGGACCTCTACGGTGTTGGAGAGGCAGTGTCAGGTTCTACATGTTATGTTTAGATGCATTAATGCGGGCTATAGTGGACCGCTTGAATTGATGTCTTTAATGCATGACTCACAATATTGAACCTTTAGTCTGTATTGCCGCCAGCCTGGTGGAAGTGGCCAACGGCCGCTATGCCGCGCACGGTACCGGCCAGGCGGTTGTGCGGTCAGTCTCACAATTTGCGAAGTGCGAGCCTTTTCTGTTGCCTGGCATCAAGGATCACTATGATTCAGACCGCCTAGCCGAGCGCATTGACGGGCTGGTTTTGCCGGGTGGCCGTGCCAATGTCGAACCACACCATTTTGCAGGAGACCCTTTTCCCGACGATGAGCCCATAGATCCGGGCCGGGACGACACCATATTGCAGCTGGTCAGAAGCTGCATCGACAAAGGCGTACCGATTTTCGGTATGTGCCGGGGGATTCAGGAGATGAATGTTGCGATGGGGGGGTCCTTGTACTACCGGGTCCATCTGGTCGAGGGGAAAGACGATCACCGTATGCCGCGCAACAAAGACATCACGATTGAGGAAGTTTTCCAGCTGCGCCATCAGGTAAGGTTGAGTGGTAGCCTGGCCCGGATCGCCGGCGAGTCTGATATTCGAGTCAATTCACTGCATGGACAGGGAATCGATCGGCTGGCTGACGTGTTTGCGGTTGAAGCTGAGTCCGAAGATGGCCTGATTGAAGGGATACGTCTGAAGGACGATGCCACTTTCACCGTGGGTGTACAGTGGCATGCGGAATGGGAACCCAATAACCATACGCTGTCGCGCCGACTGTTCGAAGCCTTTGGTGACGCGACTCGTGCACGGGCGCGTATTCGTGAGTCGTCGGTAAATCGGATACCGGCCTGAGCGACACTGGTAGAGATTCGGGTGAGGTCACGGCAAGAACAGTTAACAGCGGCGTACCATGATCCTAAGCTTTATGAACAGGAGAATGATGTCCTGTTTGCCCGTACCTGGGTCAATACCGGAAGCGCCAGCCAGATGGCCGGTCGGGGCGATGCGATTCCCGTGACGGTGGCTGGTCTTCCGCTGATTCTGCTGCGGGATGAAGACGGGAGTATTCGAGGATTCCACAATGTCTGTCGTCATCGTGGTGCGCGAGTGCTGCGAGCACCGTGCCAGGGGAAAATACTTCTGCATTGCAAATATCACGGCTGGGCCTATGGGATGGACGGGGCGTTACGCGGCACGCCACACTGGAAGACCGGCGATCGCAGCGCACCGGCTGAATTTGACCCACAGCACTATGGCCTGGAACCCGTCCGCGTTGCGGTCTGGCTGGACCAGGTATTCGTGAACATTGACGGCAAAGCACCTGAGTTCGAAGATTTTGTGGCGCCGCTGATCTCGCGCTGGGAAAACTATGATTTATCCCGTTTCAGTTTAGGCGAGCAGCGCACCCTGACAGTGGATGCCAACTGGAAGTTTGTTATCGAGAATTTCCTGGATACTTATCACTTGCCCATGGTCCACCCGCAGCTCGGCGATGTTGCCGCAGCTCGGCGTTTTACAGACGTCAACATCGATGACACGGTTTTCGGCATCTGCTACACCACCGGCGCGGCGGACAAGCCAAAATCATCGGGTCAGCACTTGCGTCAATTTGACCGGTTATCCGATGCCCAAAAGATCTCCCAGGATATCCTTGCGTTGTACCCGAATACCTTGATCGAACTGCAGCCACGCCACATGATGCTGGTTGCGATAGAGCCTGATGGTCCGGCTCGCTGTACCGAGCACCTAAACTTCTATTTTATTGATCAAGATGCAACCGATCCGAAACTGGTCGATGAGCGCCAACGCACGGCCGAGGCCTGGTGCGAGATTATGAATCAGGATATTGAAGTGCTTGCGGACCTACAGGCTGCGGCCCATTCACCAACAGCATCCCGTACCGCAGACATGTCGCCGGTATGGGAGCAGGGTACGGCTGCATTCCGGTCAAGGGTCGCTAGAGCGCTGTTCGATCAGGCATGAATCGCGTTCTCCTCACGGGAGGAAGTGGGCGTCTGGGCCGTTATGTGCACACGGCGCTTGTGGCCCAGGGTTTTGATGTACGCAACTTCGACAAGGTGGGTTGGGGGAGCGACATTGATCAGGTTCAGGCGGATATCCTGGATCGTACCAGTTTGCAGGCCGCGATGGTCGATCGAGATATGGTGATCCATCTGGCGGCGCTCGACGCAGCAGTGCCAGCGACGGAGCAAGCGTTTTTTGAGATCAATGTGCAAGGCACCTGGAATGTGCTGGAAACGGCCGAGGAGACCGGTGTTCAGCGTGTGGTTTTGTGCTCCAGCGTTGCTGCCCTGGGAATCGGTGACAACACCCCACCGGACTATCTACCGATTGATGAAAATCATCCGTGTCGTCCACGGCAGGCTTATGGTTTGAGCAAACAGGTGGCTGAGACCGTGGGACGCTGTTTTGCCCGTCGAGGCCGTATCGAGGTAGTGTGCCTGAGACCGGCGTTTGTCGTTTTTCCAGATGTGGTGATCGCAACCGCCCGGGCGCTGGCAGGGCAGGACGGTGTCGAGTGGCTCTGTGATCTGCCCCAGGATAACCATGCGCTGAACGAGCCGTTGACGGCGACTCGCTCGTTTATAGCGCCGGAGGATGCTGCAGACGGTTTTGTTGCCGCAGTAAGGGCTGACCTGTCATCATCCTGGCAGTTGTACTTTGCTGTTGCACCATGGTCCATGAGTCCCCTACCCACGTTGGAGCGGGCACAGGCGATGGGCATTCCGGCCAGCATCGTGCGGGATCCAGATCGTTATCGTGCTGAACCCAATGCGTCGATGTTCAGTACCGCTCTGGCCGAACGGGAACTCGGCTGGTGTGCTCGGTTACAGTTTGACTCTTTGTTAGAGGACGCCTTTAAAGGATACGATGCTTAACGGCTGGATCTACACAAACTAGTTACCCGCTCCATTTGTCCTTAGCGTCGGAAACCGATATCAAGCGGGCAAAACCAAATTCCAAGTTGATTAGTGCTTGTTCGTATCGAATAGTTTCGATATCGGCTGTTGCATCTTTAACCACGAAAGTTCGGTAATCTCTTTGAGCTGCGTCCCGTGCTGTACTTTCGACACACATACTGGTTGTGACACCGCATAGTACCAAGTCAGTGATGGAGAGTCGCTTAAGATGGTTTGTGAAATCCTTAGAAAAAAATGCGCTGTATCTATTTTTCTTGATGACTATGTCTTGTTGTAGAGGCCTTAGTTGGGTAACGATTTGATTACTCCATGCGTTAGCAGAAGCTGGTTTAACTGATTTCAATTCGGGCATTATTTCATCAACGATGAAACCCCCATCGGAGTAATCCTCTCGATAGATATGTTGTGTAAATATCACTTGCACATTACTTTGGTGTGCGTACATGATCAGTGATCTGCATTTGTCCACAGTGTCACGACACATTGTTGTGTCAAAACCAAGTTTTGCCATGTGTCCTTCAGATGAGCACCACCCATTTGTCATATCGATGACAATCAGTGCAGTGTTTTCAGTGCGTAATGCCATCAGTATTTCCACCAGTAAGATCTGAGAGGACTAGTGTACTTTTTGAATTGTTCGGTGAACAATTTTGAAATCTCTCTTGAGATAGAATGGCGCGAACGACTCATTAAATCAGTCGGGAGTTTTGGGTGTTAACTCGGCCTCTCATGTCGGATTCAAATCACTGTTCCATTCCAACAGGAGATATCTGTGATTGACGATACTTTTTCACTTTATGATTTAAAGATCGAGTGGCTTGAGGGAGACAGGCCTTGTTGGTGTGGCGCTAAAGCTGGGGATTGCTTCTATTTAAGAGGGGAACATCTAGAATTCCCAGAATCACAAACATGGTCAATTTATACTTTGGCAGCTCTCTTGCCACTTCTTCCTGCTAAACAGAGAGAAACTGATCCCAACGATTGGATGTCAACAGACAATCTTATTGCTTGTCCTGACCCAAATTGTGGTTCTAAATTTAAGATCAATAGACTAAATCGGCGAACATTTTCACATTCCGAAACCACGGCCAACCCACTTCCTAGGAATAAGTCTAAATGAACGTTGAACGTATTGAATTGACAAAGGGATACTCGATCTCACGACTTATCAAGGGCGGTTGGCATCTTGCGGGTGGACATGGCACTGTAGATCCAGCACAAGCAATTAAAGATATGGCTACATTTGTTGAGCATGGAATTACAACTTTCGATTGTGCAGATCACTATACGGGAGTAGAAGAACTCATAGGGAAATTTCGAACCACCTATCCAGAACTGGCAAAATCCGTACAGATACACACAAAGATCGTACCCGATTATGACCGTTTGGCTACAGTTGATCGTCAATATGTAGAAAGCATTATTGATCGTTCACTCAAGAGATTACGGGTCGAGCAACTTGACCTGGTTCAATATTACTGGTGGGACCCGGACAAAACGCCTGGTTTCGTTGAGACGGCACTTGTACTCAATGAACTGAGAGAAGCTGGAAAAATTGCGAGGATCGGAGCTACGAACTTTAATACCTCACATCTGCGCACATTGCTGGAAGCCAATGTTCCAATAGTTACTAACCAGCCGCAATACTCGCTTATAGACGTTCGTCCGGAACAGTCATTCATTCCTTGTAGCTTGGAGAACAACATTAGTCAGCTGTGTTACGGAACTTTGGCTGGTGGATTTATTTCTTCTGATTGGATTGGGAAATCCGAACCTCTAGAGCCTTTCCCAAATAGGTCCCTAACGAAGTACAAACTAATTATCGAAGACTTCGGCGGGTGGGACACCTTTCAACAACTGCTCAGGTGCTTAAAAACTGTAGCGGATAAGTATGAGGTTACTGTTCCAGTTGTGGCGTTGCGCTGGGTTCTGGATAAACCGGGAGTCGCAGCTGCGATTGTTGGCGCGACGTCCACACTTCACATCACAGAGAACCTTCGGGTATTTGGATTCTCGCTGACGCCTGGCGACAATGATCTACTAGATTCAGCACTAAAGGAACGGTCGGGGCCAGTGGGTGATTGCTATGATCTCGAGCGAGATAAGACTGGGCGCCATGGACAAATAATGCGCTATAACCAGAATCAGTTAACTTAGTTAATTCTGATGAGCCTGAGTCCGAGATTCAATCTAGTTTGAATGTATCGCTGCAAATAGTGAAGACTCAGTATCGCGCTCGAGTTGGCCCACGTCTTCGTTCGAACGACCTACTGTTTCTTGAATGGAGACGAGGTCGGTTGGCGAAAGATTAATCTTAAATGCCGACAGAAGATCTGTTAGTCGTTGCGAGGTAGATAAGCCGACTAGAACCGCACTTGGAGGTCCCATTTGTAGCACCCATCTCAGAGCTACCGCTGAGAGTGAGCAATTTTGTTTAGACGCGATGGTATTTAGGACACCTAACAGAGTCTGGAAGGAATTCCACCCACCCGCCATATCGATGATGCACCGATATTCCCGACTAAACCTGATAGCGTTTGAAGGAACGACTAAAGGGTCATGAGCACCGAACCACTTCCGAGCAAGAAATCCGCCCGCCAGTGCACCGTAGGTTAGTAAAGTTATTCCATACTGCTTTGCATAGTTGGCAAGTTGATTTTCTGCTCGGCGATCTAGAATTGAGTACTGAACCTGGTTTGTTGTTAGAGGAACATTAGTTGATCTTGCTCGGTCCAGAAGATAGACGCCGAAGTTTGTAGTGCCGATGTGATGAATTTTTCCAGCCTTGCGAAGATCACCAATTACCGACAGCGTTTCCTCGAAGCCAGGCACTTCGATGTTCCACCATTGAAGTTGTAACAGATCCAGTCGAGTGACATTCAATTCTCTCAATGAGCGATCAACAGTATCGACAATTGTGGCTTTACCTGGGACAGAACCTGTAATCGGTGCTGTATATCGGGTATGAATTTGAAGCGTTGAAAATATCTCGCTGGAGAGTGATTGTTTAGCTCTGGCAAGAAATCTACCTAGAAGAGTTTGTCCGTTTTTATAGGTATCTGAAGTTTCATAAGTGGTAATCCCATAGCGACTGAGTCGCAAAAGGTCATTGATCACATTGTCGCCTTGGTTTTGTAACTGCCAGCCTCCGGCAATCAAGCGGCTGACTGAGTAATCTGGGGCAAGTGATACTTTAGGAATCATAGTATTCAGTGAAAACGATCTTTGAGGATATATTGATTAGCTCCCATTAATCGCATTTGTTGGTTCCTATCATAGTAATTGTGCTTCAATCTATGAGTTTATGAGAGTACTCGTAGGATGTAGTCCGTAGTATCCTTGATTGCTCACTCCCGATTGTGTCACTAAACACTTAATGTTCAGGTAGATGGAAAATTCAATGACAGACAAGCCTTATCGAGGGTTTACCAAGGATCAACTGGAGAATCTTTATAACCAAAAACACAGAATCCCACACTATGATGACTATCCGATTAGCTGGAAGCGCGACAGCGACCGTGCTCGGGCAGACTTAGAGACAAAACTTGATGTTTGTTACGGAGACCATAGTCTTGAGACCTATGATGTTTTTCCGGGTGGGTCAGAGTTTCCGGTACACATATTTTTCCATGGCGGGTTTTGGTATTCCCAAGACAAGGCAAATTTTGAGTTTATGGCCCCCGCTTTTGTAGACAAGGGCTGGACGTTTATTGGCGCAAATTATCCGCTTTGCCCAGATGTGACCATGACTGAACTTGTTAACTCGTGTCGCAAAATGGTTCTGGATCTTGTGAGTCGATTGAAAACCTGGGGGATTGACAGCGGAGAGATCAATTTAGCGGGCCACTCCGCGGGTGCTCAGATCGTTGCAATTCTGGCCGCAACCCAGTGGGATCGCTACTCTCACGACCAACGACCGATAATCAGCAGAACTTTGGGTATCAGTGGAATCTACGACCTGCAGCCAGTCGTCTATATCGATCGTAATAGGGAAATAGGTCTGACACAACGCGATGTGGACGAGTTTTCGCCACTGTCCTGTAGTGAAAACTACGCCGGCGACCTGGTTCTGGCTGTCGGTACCCATGAAGGTTTAGAAATGGTCCGGCAAACGCATGACTTTGCGATGATGCAAGCTGGCCTCGGAAAGGGTAGTCAATCAGCACTCATTGAAAACGCGAACCATTTTTCAATTCTGGATCACTACGCCGAGCCCGACGGTTTATTGTTCAAACTAGCAACTTCAAATTGAGCATGGAAAATATTCCGACTCAGAGTTGGTTCGTTATACAATCACTTCACGCTTAACGAAATTTATTAGCTATGGTTTGTTTCCTCTACAAATAAAAGGAGTAATGGAGATGAAAATGCGACAAAAGAAGGTTGTGGGGGTGCTGGGCGCCGCTCTATTGTGTATGGCCGGTTCGAGTGGATTCAATGCGTCTCTAGCAGCGTGTGAACATAAGATCGGCGCTGTGCTTTCGCTGACCGGGGCCTATGGTGCGCATGGCGTTCCCATATCAAGGGCGGCTCAGCTTGGAGTTGAGCAAGTCAATGAAGCCAGAGCGGCACTCGGGGTTGGCTGTGATCTCGTATACGACGTTCGAGACTCAAACACCCAAGCCTCTCTTGCTGTGGATGCCGCACGAAAGCTGATTGATCTTGAAGGCGTAACTGCTTTGGTAGGTCCAATCTCGTCAGGTATTACTGCTCCGTTACTCAGTTCTGTGACAGTTGAGAATGACGTTCTGGTCATAGCCACAGCATCTACGTCTTCGACGTTTACCAATATGGCGAAAAGAGGAGAGACCAAAGGGCTCTTTTTCCGCACTTTACCGTCAGACTCATTACAGGCAGTCGCTGCTGCCATGATGGCTTACCAGGCAGGATTTCGTAAACCAGCGATTATTTATTTTAACAATGACTGGGGGAAAAATAACCAGGCCGGCTTTATAGATGCATTTAAGGCGTTGGGTGGAGAGATAGCTAATTCCGTTCCATTTAATCCAGATCAACCGACTTACCGATCCGAAATTACCAAAACACTGGAAGGCGATCCGGATAGCTTATATATGCTTAGCAATACTCAGGATGGTGTCAAACATTTTAGAGATTGGATTCGATTTGATGGACCACAAAATTTCATCATGCCACAAGGTATGAACGACAGCGCATTTGTAGATACCGTCGGTGAAGATCTTTTGAAGAATGCGTGGTTCATTAGTCCTGGAACGCCAGAAAATTCTTCTCTCCAACAGATGGAAGCCGACTTTCAGGTTCGCTGGGACGCGAGTCCCAAAGGTCCCGGACGAAATTCAGGTTATGACGCCGGTGTGCTTATTGGATTGGCGATGGTAGCCGCTGATATGCGTGGCCTCGATACGAGCGGGCCAACGCTTGCCAAGATTGTCCGAGAAATTACGGGTCCAGACGGTGAGCAGCATCATGGTGGTGTTGAGGGATTAAAGTTGGCCATAAGTGCCATCAAAGCTGGTAAGAATATTTGGTATGTTGGCGCAACAGGACCGATTGATTTTGATCCTTATGGCGATGTTGCCGTGCCATTTGTCATGATGAAAATCAAAGATGGCGAATATGTTACTGTCGGCAGTGTATCGCTTGAGGAGGTTTCTGAAGTGAAGGCGAAGGTTCGAGCCATGAACAACTAAACAGGAACAAAATATTCGATCTAAGAGGCCAAGAAGCTAGCTTCTTGGCCTCTTTAATAGTTGAAACAGTTACAACCTACTCTTTATCACTAGGGGGGGTAGTATTAGTCGGATTCACGAATTTCTACACCATGCTAACTGTTGAGAATCTAACAAAAGAGTTTGACGGCTTGACTGCGGTGAGTGGCCTCGGATTCACCGTTGAGCCGAATACGATTACGGGCTTGATTGGACCGAATGGAGCCGGGAAAACAACAACATTCAATATGATCGCTGGTCATCTTACTCCTTCGAGTGGCGCAGTATTTTTTAATGAGCATGAGATCACAGGCCTTAGACCATATCAGACTTTTCAGCTCGGCATCGTTCGCACGTTCCAGATTCCTAGACCATTTTCAGGAATGACAGTTCTTGAAAACCTGACTATGGTCCCACGCAAACAAATTGGCGAAAAGCTCTGGAACAACTGGTTGCAGAACAGTGCAGTAAAAAAGGAAGAGCTCAAAATAAAAGACAAAGCCAAGGATTTGCTGGAATTTTTAAATCTGGCTGATCTTCAGAATGAGTTTTCAGGGAATCTCTCAGGCGGACAATTGAAGCTCCTGGAACTTGGCAGAGCGTTGATGTCTGATCCTAAGCTTATCCTACTAGATGAGCCAGCTGCAGGTGTGAACCCAATTTTACTGGAAGAAATAATCGATCGAATAAAAGATATACACCGTCAAGGAGTGACGTTTCTGATCATTGAGCACAACATGGAACTTGTGATGCGATTGTGCTCATCTATTCTAGTTATGGCCGATGGCGATATGCTGATGCAAGGTAGTCCGGAAGAAATTCGTTCAGATCCTCGCTTGATAGATGCATTCTTGGGTAGTGAGGCATCTCCAAGGAACAACTAATACAAGATTGGTTATAGAACACTAGAGGTGTTGGTGCTTTATTATTTTGCACCAACAGTCACCGTGAATAATTCTGATCCCAGCTCAGGTAAAGCCATTCTCCAAGTCAGTAACCTTGTGGCCGGATACCAACGCGTGTTGCCGATTGTTGTCGATGTGTCACTGGAAGTTATCCAGGGTGAAATTCTTACATTGTTAGGTCCGAACGGTGCCGGAAAGTCAACGTTAATAAAGGGGATCTGTGGGCTGATAGAAGTAATATCGGGTGAAATATTGTTTCAGGGTGAAAATATATCCGAGTTGGAAACGTATGAAATCATTGAGCGCAGGGTGGCTTATGTGCCCCAGACAGAAAATGTATTTGCGAAACTGACGGTTTTGCATAATCTAGATTTAGGCGCGATATTAAACACGCAAGCCTATGCTGAAAGGCTAGAGAAAGTCTTCGAATTATTTCCCGATCTAAGCAGATTCAGAGACACCACTGCTGGAAAACTATCTGGGGGTCAGAGACAGATGCTTGCGTTAGGTCGTGCACTCATGGCCGACCCCGTGTTACTGCTTATTGATGAACCTTCGGCAGGATTGTCTCCCGTTCTTAGAAATCAGGTCTTCCAGCATGTCGTCCAAATTCGAGACAGTGGTGTAACTGTGGTCATGGTCGAACAGAATGCACGCGCTGCACTTTCTGTCTCCGACCGTGGGGCTATCTTAGCGAATGGCCGTCTTCGACTGGTAAAAAATGCTCGCGAGCTTTTAGAGGACCCCGAAGTTGCCGAAATTTATTTTGGAGCCGGTTCAATGGCACGAGCATCATGATTCAGTACTTTATCGACGGCCTTGTTAGCGGTTCAATCATCGCACTTGGTGCCGTAGGCCTCAGCATTGCCTACAACGTATTACGATTTGCAAATTTTGCTCAAGGTGAAATTCTTGCAATTGGTGCATACATCTCCATGGCATTTATCGTGTTGATGGGCGCAGGGATTGGATCTATTGGCCCCATCTCATTTGGATGGCCTTTGCTTGGCTCAATAGTGTTTTCCATTGCGGTTACTAGTGTCATTGTCCTCGTGGTCGATTCGGTGCTTTTCCGTGTGCTCAGAGAGAGAGCAGCATCTCGAATTACATTCATAATTGCTGCATTTGGGTTATCGCTGATCATCCGAAATGTCATCACGCTGGTTGCGGGTGCGGACCAGATGTTCCTAAGCTTTTACATCCCACGAGCAATTCCGATATTTGGTGACATCAAGGTAGTACCAGATGACATTGTCATTCTTGTTATCACAGCTATTTGTGTGGTTTCCCTACATTCGTTTTTATCCATAACCACGATGGGCAAGAAAATGCGGGCGGTTGCAGAGAATCCAATCTTGGCGATGGTTAATGGCATTAACGTGAAATCTGTTATTCGATGGTCTTGGGTAATTGGTGCGTCGCTGTCGGCAATTGCGGGAACGCTACATGCTCATGTCACACAACTTGATCCCGAAATGGGGTTCGAACTCATACTCCCGATGTTTGCGGCGTTGATCGTGGGGGGTGTGACGAATGTCTATGGAGCGGTGCTCGGTGGATTCTTGATTGGTTTGACGGAAGCCTTTGCGGTCGCCGCAGATCTTTCTGCTTATCGTAGCGCGATATCATTTCTAATCATGATTGTTGTCCTAATTGTGAGACCTCAGGGAATCATAGGTGAGAAAGAAAGAGATGATTGATATCCTGTCATTTTTTATTTTCTTTTTCATTATTTGTTCTTTTTATATCATCAGTTCTCTAGGATTAAACATCCAATATGGGTTTACCGGCATGTTTAATGTTGGTATCGCGGGCTTCTTTGCAGTTGGGGCGTATACCAGTGCAATTATTACCGGTCCTGATTACCCGGATACCATGTTCGGTGGTTTCGAATTGCCTATACTTCTAGGCTGGATATGCGCGATTGTGGTTTCTGGTCTAGCTGGAGTGTTGGTTGGTTTGGTGACTTTGAGATTGCGAGAAGATTTTCTTGCGATTTCCACATTTGGAATAGCAATAAGTATTCAGTTGGTGGCGCTTAATGCAGAGTCGGTGACACGCGGGCCAAACGGGCTGTATGCACTACCCAAGCCATTTTCTCGATTCTTAGACTCTGCATTCATGAGCAATTTGTGCTATCTCATCATCTGTATCGTGACCATAGTATTCATTTACTACGCTCTTGAGCGTGTCGTGAAATCTCCCTGGGGCAGGGTGCTTCGTTCAATCAGAGAGGATGAAGTCGCCGCCGAGGCTTTGGGAAAAAATGTATTTTTGTTTCGTCTGCAAGCCTTTGTTCTTGGTTGTGGAATCATGGGATTGGCGGGTGCGATGTACGCAAATTTTGTCCGATTTATCAGTCCGCAAGATTTCTTGCCGATATTCACAATTCAGGTGTATGTGATGTTGATCGTTGGTGGAAAAGGCAACAACCTAGGTGCCATCGTCGGCGCAATTGTCATCTGGGGGTTGTGGTCTGCAAGTGATAGTCTAATCAATTTTATCGTAACACCCGACTATCAGACACAAGCGGCATCCCTACGAATAATTATTGTGGGGATGGTATTGGTGCTTATGCTGGTCTTTAGACCATCAGGAATATTACCCGAGAAAAAACACCTTTCGAGTTAGAGACTGTAATTCTGGATAACCAATTCTTTCTCTGGTCTCAATATCGATAATAAGCAATGTTAAGTCCGATATATGGCATATCGAAACTACAGTAGCGATCAGCTTGAGGCACAGTTTGTCCTCGACAGCGTGCCTTTTTTAGACTCATTGTTTGAGAGAAGGCTTGAAAGAAGTGTCCGGTCGCGGACAAGACTTGAACCGGTATTGAATGTACCCTACAGCACACATCAAGAGCAGATGTTAGATATTTTTCTTGATAAGACTATTGAGCAAAATGGTTGTGTTCAGATGTTTATCCATGGTGGATTCTGGCATTCACTGGATGCAAAGGCCTTCAGTTTTGTTGCTGATGGGTTCTGTGAAGATGGAACAGTTGTGATTGTCATCGACTATCCAATGCTTCCAGAAGCTAACTTCCCGATCATTATTGACTCTTGTCAGCGAGCTGTTCAATGGATATATGAGCATCAGTCAGATCTGAATATTGATCCAACTAACATTTCGATTTCGGGTAATTCGGCAGGAGGTCATCTGGTAACTTTGCTAATGGATAGATTATGGCCTGTGGAAAAGGGTCTTCCTGCTGATGTTATTTCTACAGGTTGTGCGATCAGCGGATTGTATGATCTAGAACCTGTCCGACAGAGTACTAAGAATAAAATACTATGTATTTCCGAGGACGATGTTCGCATGTATAGCCCCATTCACAATGTTCCGAGCGAAGCCGGAGAATTGCTATTCATTGTGGGTGGGAATGAGACTGAAGAATTTTTATTCCAGCAGTTAGAGATAAGCGAGAGTTGGTCTGCGGCTGGCCTTAAGAGTTTTGCGACTGTCGTTCCGAATCGTAACCATATTGATATCGTGATGGACGAGTTTGCAGACAACGGCAGTGAAATCAATCGGATGATAAGAAATTTAATGATCAGTGATTAAGGCTGACAAAAATTTCTGAGCAAAGGATGTTACGTACGGTTATTGACATCAAATTAGTCGCTATCATCAGAAACAAATTCGACCAAATAGGATTAGTGATTAGATCAGGGTAAAGCCATATGAAACCAGAACGGTTGTTGTTGTCGCCAAACTACGAGATCAGTCAAGTTATTACGGGTCTATGGCAAGTGGCAGATCTTGAAAAAGATGGGTCCAATCTCGATCTCGAAGCGGCAGCTGAGAATCTTGTTGAATATGCTTTGGAAGGTTTCGACACATTTGATATGGCTGATCACTATGGAAGCGCCGAGTTAATCTCTGGCCGGGCGAGGGAAATACTTCAACTTCGTCAAGAGACTTGCGACAATTTGAACGTAGCGCGGTTTCATACAAAGTGGTGTCCAAAGCCCGGCAGAATGTCACCCAAAGTAGTTCGAGATGCTATTGATGAGCGTGCAGATAGACTTGGTGTTGAATCGGTAGACCTGCTGCAGCTTCATTGGTGGACATTCCAGCACCCAGGATACTTAGATGCTATGGAGGGCCTCATGCTGGCACATGAAGGTGGTCGGATCGCCAATATTGGTTTAACCAACTTTGATACCGATCATTTATTGGTACTCCTTCGTCACGGTTTCCCGGTTGTTTCTAACCAGGTGGTGGTCTCACTGCTGGATCAACGTGCTTTGGGAGATATGACCACGGAGGTGTTGAAAAATGGCATCAAACTTTTTGCATATGGTGTTTTGGCAGGTGGATTTCTTACAGAAAGATGGTTAGACAAGCCGGAACCAGGGAATTCAGAATTGAATGACTGGAGCAAAATGAAATACAAGCGGTTTATAGATGAGACGGGAGGCTGGGAAAACTTACAAATTATCTTGCGAGCACTAACATCTGTTGCACAACGTCACGATGTCTCAGTAGCCAATGTTGCAACTCGCTGGGTTCTGGATCAACCGGCTGTAGGCGCAGTAATTATCGGCGCGAGACTGACCGAAAGCCAGCACCGACAAGATAATCTTACGATATTTTCTTTTGTTTTGGATGAGGAAGACAAGAGTCTGATCGCCGAATCGATGGCTGATATTTGCCGCCTAAAGGGCGACTGTGGTGATGAGTATCGTGAACCTCCTTTTTTGACTGCAACTGGTGATCTTAGTCACCATCTCGATTCGCTGCCTACTGTTTATGAGCCAATTGCTGTACCCGGAAAGACCGACCGCACTCAAGTGTTCAGCGGCACTAAATGGGAAAAGATCTGTGGGCATTCCCGAGCAGTCCGAATTGGAAACCGGATTCTGGTTAGTGGCACGACCGCAACCCACGGTCAGGACGTTATTGTTTGTCGAGGAGACGCTCCGGGGCAGGCGGTATATATACTCGATAAGATTAAGGCTAGTGTCATGTCTCTTGGTGGGTCTCTTTCTGATATCGTCCGCACGCGGGTTTATTTGCAGAACGCAGAAGATTGTGAAGCGGTATCTTTGGTTCATGGCCGTTATTTCGGTGACGTGTGCCCGGCAAATGCGACGTTTGAGATTTCACAGTTGATAGATGATTATCTGGTTGAGATCGAGGCAGAGGCGATAGTCGAAGGATAGGGTGAAATATCGGGCGGATTTCTACTGTTTATCCTTTTATATTGATGACAAAAACTTGAGTAGTTCGGAAATCAACTCATCAGGTTTTTCTTCGGGTATAAAATGGCCGCAAGCAAGTGCGCTGCCTCGAACGTCGGGCGCCCGTGCACGCCAAGCCTCCATCATGTCCAGATTCTTCCCAGTTTGCCAACCAGGTCGTTTCGACATTTCGCTACCCCACAGTACCAGCACCGGACAGGATAACTTTGTTCCCCGGTCCGCATTATCGTGTTTCATGTCGAGCGTTACACTGCGGTAGTCTGCGCACATGGCACGCACGGTATCGGGGTCTGAAAAGCAGCGTAGGTATTCTTTATAAGCGGCATCTGTAAAACTGCCCGATACCGATGTCCAGTTTTCCAGAAAGAAGTCGAGAAAAAGTTTAGGATTGGTACTGAATACAATTTCAGGTAGCGGTGATGGTTGCCGCATCAGGTGCCAGTGGAACCAGGAATAGGCGAGCGAGGCATCCATGTTCTCAAAGGCCTCCATCGATGGCATGACATCCAGGTTGGTAAAACTCAGCACAGAATCTGGATGGTCAAGTGCCAGACGAAGTCCAACTCGGACACCGCGGTCGTGACCAACCAGGTGGAACTGCGGATGACCGAGTTGCCGCATCACTGCAATCTGATCCCGGGCGCTGGTCCGTTTGCAATAAGTTGAGAGGTCGTCATTTGACGAAGGTGGTTTCTCGCTGTCGCCATACCCTCTAAGGTCTGGGCAAACGACCGTAAAATTCTCTGCTAGGCGTGGAGCAACTTTGTGCCATTCGACGTGATTCTGTGGGTAGCCGTGCAGCAACAGCAGACCGGGTCCAGAACCACTATGAACGACGTTGATTCGGCAGCCGTTACTGTCTATCTGTGATCGCTCAAAACTTTCGAACATTCAGAAACTCCGATTTGCTTATACTTGTCCGATCATAACCTAAACCCAGGGCGGACCATCAGACGCAGCAGATTGCAATAGCTACCCAGACCTGACCATTGCACACAGCCCGACTATCGTGGATAAAACACATGTATTACGATTCAATTGAAAACAAACACGGCCTCAAGCACGACCCGTTCAAGGCACTGATTGCACCCCGACCGATTGGGTGGATCTCCAGTATCAGTGCAGACGGCATCTGTAATCTTGCGCCGTACAGCTTCTTCAATGCGGTCAGCGACCGGCCTCCTTATGTGATGTTTTCTTCTGCTGACTTCAAGGACAGTGTACGCAACATCGAGCAGACCGGCGAATTCACCTGCTCGATGGCGACCTGGGACACACGCGGGGGTATGAACATCTCTTCAGCATCGGTGCCGGCTGATACTGATGAATTTCCATTGTCGGGTCTGACACCAACTACTTCAAAATTTGTAAAACCGCCTCGGGTTAAGGAGAGTCCCGCCGCGTTCGAGTGCCGCCACTGGAAAACCGTGCCGTTACCCGATGTGGTGCCTGGCACCGAGAACGGTCATTTCGTTGTAATTGGGCATGTTGTCGGCATCTACATCGATGACCAGTTCATTGACGACGGTATGGTCAATACAGGAGCGATGCAACCCATCGCGCGCATGGGTTACATGGAGTACTCGGTGGTGAGACCAGAGACCGTATTTGCCATCAATCGGCCGGCCGTGAATCCCGATGGTACCCTTGCTGATGTTGATCCCGGTGAGTGGGACGGTGTCTATCGCTGACGACTAACGAGAACGAAAAGGGTATGCAGGATTTTATCGGTGCCAAAGGTGTTATATCGACAGAACGACTTGCCGAGCTGTCGACGCGGCGTAACTGGCCGGGTCTGGTTCAGCTTGCCGGTCACTTCGGCGCGATTGCCGCCACGAGTTGGGGACTGTCTGTTAGCTGGGGCAGCTGGTGGAGTATGCCCCTGTTTATACTCCAAGGCATATTGCTGAACTATCTCTATGCACCCACCCACGAATGTGATCACCTGACTGCTTTCAAGTCACGCTGGCTGAATATCTGGGTGGCGAGGCTGTGTGGTTTCGTTATTTTCAATCCCAGTGACCATCATCGCTGGACACATTTTGTACACCATCGCAACACGCAGGACTGGCAAAAGGACACCGAGCTCGAGCGCCCGGAAATCCGCAGTGCCGGACAGTATCTGCTGGCCTTGAGCGGTTTCCCGCTGATCCGATCAAAGCTCAAAAGAATCTGGTGTCATGCTTTTATTAGCGCAGATGAATGGTATCTGACCCCATCACAGCAGCAGGACGTGAAACAGGCTGCGCGCTGGCATGTGACTGGCTACGCCGTCGCGCTTGGGAGTGCCCTCGTGTTGCAATCGTGGTGGGTGCTGGTGTTCTGGTGGGGTCCGTTTTTTCTGATGCGCTGGTCGTATATGCTGCAGGGGCTCGGAGAGCACACCGGCCTAACACATCAACCACACACCCTGTGGAATACGAGAACTTTCAGCACTAATTGGTTTATGCGATGGGTCAACTGGAACATGACTTATCACTGTGTGCATCATACGTTTCCCGGTGTTCCGTTCTACAGACTGCCTACATTGCATCGGGAAGTGGAGCAGCAGCTGGGCTATGCGCTGCCAAGCACGTCCTATACCAAACTCCATTGGCGACAGTTTTGGGCATTCCGAGAAGGTCGTACCGAACTCGATATTTGTACCGAACATGAAAATCAACTTATAGCAGTAGGCAGGCTAACCGGGTTTCCCTCGAAGCAGGCCTAAGCATCCCCGCTGGCGCCAGAATTAGGCGTGAGGACGGAAACTTTGAATGATGAATGAATTGAAAGGTCTTGCGGGTTTGTTTAGAGTGATTCAAGCAGACCCGTTGATGACTTCAAACATAATATAGGTGATATTCATGCACGACCTGATCATTCGTAATGCCCAGATTGTCGATGGCACAGGAAATCCGGCACAGTGGGGTGACGTTGCGGTAGACGGAGGGCAAATCACTGAGCTCGGCACTGGGCTTGGGGGAGGTGTCGAGGAAGTTAATGCGGACGGATTGACTCTGGCGCCCGGTATTATTGACTTGCATACCCACTACGATGCACAGCTGACTTGGGATTCTTCTGCGAGTCCGTCAACAGGTCTTGGGGTGACCACCGCACTCATCGGTAACTGCGGTTTCACTATTGCGCCATGCAAACCTGAGCACCGAGATCTGACTTTACGCAACTTGACACATGTCGAGGGTATGTCGCTGGATGCATTGCGAACAGGGGTCGACTGGAATTTTGAATCCTATCCCGAGTACCTCGATCTCCTAGAGAGGCGGGGCATGGTGCCGAATGTGGCCTCTTATTGCGGACATTCATCGCTTCGGATGTGGGTGCTGGGTGAAGAGGCATCAACGCGAGCTGCGACACACGATGAGGTTGCGCAGATGAAATCGATCCTCGTTGAAGCCCTGTCGGTCGGTGCAGTCGGTTTTGCGACATCGACTCTGGAACAGCACAACGGTGAGAACGGAATTCCGATGCCATCGCGTCTTGCCGATGAATACGAGATGTTGGAGCTGACTGGCGCCCTTAAGGAAGCAGGTCGAGGTGTTTTTATGCTGACCAAAGGGATGACGACAACGATAGAATTTCTGGAACAGATTTCTGCGAACAATGGCAGGCCGGTCATGATCGCAGCGATGTTCGTGGATCCCAATGATCCTGAACGCGTGTTCCGGGAATTCAGTGAAATAGAAAACGCTCGCAGTCGTGGCCGTGAACTGTGGGGCCAGGTGGGCTGTTTTCCACTGGGTATGGAGTTCACAATAAGGCATCCCTATCCGCTTGAAGCGTTTCTGGCCTGGCGACCTGCGCTTGAAGCTGACGGCGAAGAACGTTTTCGGCAGATACTGGCGGATGTATCATTCCGTGACAAGATCAAGGCAGAAGCACGTACAAAAGGCGTGCCCAACCGCTTTTCCTATCATCAGTTTGATCATTTGACGATCATCAGTGTGATTGAACAGCGACACCAGGACCTGGTTCAGAAAACCGTCGGTCAACTCGCGAACGCAAGCGGGAAGGATCCCTTTGACTGGTTACTGGATTTCGCGCTCGATGATGAGATGGATGCGATGTTCGACTGTAAGCTGTTCAATACTGAAGAAGATCGGGTAAAAGATCTGCTCAATCACCCCCATGCCGCCGTGACACTGTCAGACGCGGGTGCCCATCTGTCGTTTCTTTGTGACGCGGGATTTGGATTGCACCTTCTGGGTCACTGGGTACGGGACAGGGAAGATCTGTCGCTGGAGCAAGCTGTACAGGCAGTGACCAGCCGACCGGCTGATATCTGTCGAATCGCTGATCGAGGTCGGATCGTTGCTGGCCAGCAGGCTGATCTGATGCTTTTTGATCCGTCGACGGTGGGTCGCGGGCCGCGGCGACGGGTGACTGATCTTCCGGGGGGCAACAGCCGGGTCGACACCCCTGCTGTGGGCCTGCATGGACTGTGGGTGAACGGTACACGGGTGGTCGATCAGAATGGACTGATCGCAGATTGTGGTACGCCCGGTCATTTGTTGCGGGAATTCTCTGGTCCAGGTTGATAAAGACTATATTTAGTGACCTGACTATCGCCGTTTACCGACTGTGCCGATCTCATGAACGGGCAGGGAAACTCGCACTGCCTGGAGGTAATGAGTTGACAGAAAATATCTTTAACCTTCAAGATCTCTCACAAGGCATCGCCCGAGATCTGGCTTAAGGGTGTATCTACACGGATATTTCCGGGAGATCAGGCCATGTTGTCGGTGGTTCAGCTGGAACCTGGCAGTCAAAGTGAAGTGCATTCACATCCCCCGGAACAATGGGGCGTTATCATTGCGGGTAGCGGCGTTCCAATTCAGGATGGTGTGGAACATCCTGAAACCATCGGCGATTTTTGGCGCACACCAGGTGATGTACCGCATGCATTTCGAGCAGGTCCAGATGGGGCAAAGGTGCTGGATATCTTCAGTCCGCCGCGGGACGAATATCGAACGGCCGGGACCGGGGTCTTCGCTCCAGATTCCTGAAGACTGGTCGACTGCCGGCCAAAAGACAATGCTTGCGTGGACTCAATGACACCCCGCGATAACTCTGACCGCGTGATCTGATTCCAATGTTGTTCTCAGCGCTGAAGTCGCGTCGTTATCGCCGTTACTGGTTTGGTTCCATGGGTACCGTCGGCGCCAGTCAGTTGATGCTGATGGCACAGGGGTGGCTGATTTTTGAACTCAGCGGATCGCCGATGGATCTTGGCGTGCTGGGTGCGGCCGTATCCGGACCGGCGATAATCGTTTTATTGTTTGGCGGCGTACTGGCCGACCGATTCGATCGCCGAGTGCTGTTGATGACCACATCGCTGATTACTGCAGTACTGCTGCTGGTTCAGGCGTTCCTCGACTATTCTGGTGTCGTCGAGGTTTGGCATGTCCTTGTGCTGGGTTGTGTGATCGGTATCGTGACGGGGTTTGAATGGCCTGTACGCCAGGCGTTGTTTGCGAAGCTGATTACACCGGACCAGATGATGAGTGCGGTGTCTTTGAATTCTATTCTTTGGCAGGGCAGCCGAATGATCCTACCGGCATTGGCCGGGGTACTGATCGCAGCGGCAGGCACGTCCGTTGTATTTGCATTGGGCGCACTCGGTTTTGTCGGGATGTTTTTCACACTGGTCGGTATGCAGGTAGAGCGTCAGGCGGCAGCGACTGGCGGTACTGGGCAACAGTTCGCCGAAGGTATCCGTTTTATTTTTACTAACCGGACATTTTTGGTGCTGATTCCCTTGACCTGGGTCTGGATGTTCTTTGGGTTTTCATTCAATCAGTTGATGCCAGTGTTCGCCAACAGCCTGGGCACCCAGGAAATCGGGTTTGGTGCACTGATGTCCGCTGTTGGGCTGGGTTCGGCAGTGGGCACTGTGCTGGTCTCATCGTTTCAGCAGCACCGACATCTTGGCGTCGCCATGCTGGCAGGCCTTCTGTGTGGGGGGGTCGCCTTGATAGGATTTGGACTCACGGTAGCTTACGGTACTGCACATCTGGCTTTTGAGACTGCACTGGCCTGTACGTTTTTTGTCGGCGTTTTCGGTTCGGTGTATTTGATCACCTCGATGACGGTGCTCCAGATAGCGGTACCCGATGCGCTAAGGGGTCGTGTGATGGGAATTCACATCATCAGTTTCTACCTGATGCCGCTGGGGGGATTGTTTGTGGGTGCGATCGCATCTACTTATAACGCATCGATCGCCGTGATCGTGGGTGCTGGTGTGGTGCTGGTTGTGACAATTGCCGTCATGATCAGTCAACATAACATTCGCCGGATTGATGGCCGTGAACTGTCCGAGACGGTCCCGAACAACCGCAGGCCAGCGGGGTCGGTGCGCGCCTCATGACCGACCGGGTTGAGGTTGCAGTCATTGGTGCCGGTGCAGCAGGCCTGGCGGCAGCGATAGCATTGACCGCCCGAGGTGTACCCTACGTGTTGCTTGAAGCATCTCACCGGATCGGTGGGCGCGCGCACACCGAGTATCCACCGGATGGTGCAGCATTTGATCTCGGCTGCCACTGGATGCATTCCGCCAGTATCAATCCCTTTGTTCCAATTGCTGACCAGTATTCAATCCGCTATGAGAAGCGTGATGGTTATGGACCGGAAGAGGGCTATTTCAGGGGCGGTCAGTGGGTGTCTGAACCGGCGCTTGAGTCTTTGGAGGAAGAATTCGAGGCCGCTGAAGCAGTGCTAGCACAGGCGTGGTCGGACGGTCTGGACAAGTCTGTTGCTGAGGTGACAGAACGCGACGGCGAATGGACATCTGTACTTGACTACTACACGGCACTGAATACGTCGTCTGATTCCGATCAGGTTTCCATAGGTGACATGGTTAGTTATGAAGATACCCACGAAAACTGGCCTGTTGTAGACGGTTACGGCCAACTGGTCGAACGTTGGGGCTCTGGTGTACCCGTTTCGTTGAATACGGAGGTCAGGACCATTCACTGGGGCGATGCGGATGTGCGCCTGGAAACAACACGCGGTGATGTACAGGCCCAGCGGGTCATTATCACTGTATCAACAGGTATTTTGGACTCTGGCGCGCTTCGTTTTCTGCCAGAGTTGCCTGGCAGCAAGCAGAGCGCCATCGCTGCCCTGCCCTTGGGCAACTACAACCATATCAGGTTCTGGCTCGATCACCGGCTTTTCCCGGCAGATGTACCCGAGCGCGTGGTGGTCCAGGTCGATCACGATGCCCCGATTTTGCTCAACCTACGCCCCCACGGATTTGACTGTGTCATCGGGATCGTAGCGGGTCGTTATGCAGACTGGCTGGAACGATCGGGACCGGCGGCTTCGGCAGCTGTGGTCAAAGAGGCTCTGAGTTGTGCCTTTGGCCATGACATAGTGCGCCACATCAAGGGTGATCGACAGTCCGCATGGCGCGGAAACCCGTTTGTGCGCGGTGCGTATTCAAGCGCCAGTCCCGGACAGTTCAATCAGCGTGCTGTGCTCGCTGAAACGATTGCGGAGCGCCTGTTTTTTGCCGGTGAAGCGACATCGCTTAACCATTTCTGTACCTGTCACGGCGCCCTGATGAGTGGTGAACTGGCCGTTCAGAAAGTGCTGGCAGCGATGGCATCGACATAAGGCTGGGACGAGATTCTCGCGGTTATAAACGGGCGAAAAACGCTCTACAGGTCTGCGTAAAAGCTTCAGAACGACG
>Ga0208113_1000011_pt1 | contig 73873 bp, 69 predicted proteins | sample Knorr_S7_td_NADW_FD_185598 | JGI IMG/M metagenome (GOLD analysis project Ga0208113, IMG submission 185598) | Marine microbial communities from Southern Atlantic Ocean transect - Knorr_S7_td_NADW_ad_2505m_LV_A (SPAdes) (version 2) | ecosystem: Environmental > Aquatic > Marine > Oceanic | place...
GTACGATCTGGACGCGCTGGCAGAAACAGCACCCAAACTGGTCGCGGACGGGTTCAAGGCAATGAAGTTCCGCATGGGCGCCGAGGATTCTCTGGCTAAGGAACTTGAGCGCATGAAGGTGATGCGAGAGGCCGTCGGCCCGGACATCGACATCATGCTGGACATCAACCAGGGATGGAACGTGAATCAGGCCATCACCGTCGGCAGGGAACTGGTCAATTACGATCTGTTCTGGCTTGAGGACCCGGTTCAACATCAGGACTACTCAGGCATGGCCCGCATTGCCGATGCCATTGACACGCCCATTGCCTCTGGCGAGTACCACTACGGCATCGTGCCGTTCAGGCACATGCTGGAGGAACGTTCAATCGACATTGTGATGGCCGACCTACTGAGGGCTGGCGGTCTGACAGGCTGGATGAAGATCGCTCACATGGCGGAGGGATACAACCTTCCCATTGTGAGCCACCTCGCCACTGAGGTGATGGCCCACGGCGTTGCCGCTGCTCCCAATGGCCTGACTATTGAGCACATGCCCTGGACGTTCGGGATGTTCACTGAGGAGCCGAAGATTGAGGACGGCATGATGGTGCTGTCCGACAAACCAGGCCTCGGCATTGAGTTTGACGAGGAAGCTTTGGACCGTTACGCAGCGTCCTAGTCTCAGCTTTCTGAGAATCTAGAGTCGATTTCCGTGTATCGGTCGTATTCGATTAGTCGATAGAGTTCAGCGCGGGTTTGCATATTTTCGAGCAAACCCGCCTGGGTTCCTTTGGCGTAAAGTTCTCGCAGCGCCATCTCCGTGGCTTTAGCGGCGACTCTCATGGCCGTGACCGGGAATATGACGATCTTGTATCCCAGCGCGTAGAATTGGTCGGCTGACAGATACGGCGTTTTGCCGAACTCGGTCATGTTGGCGAGGAGCGTGCCGCCCACAGCATCAGCGTACGTTCTGAACTCCCCTGGAGTCTCAAGGGCTTCGGGGAAGATGATATCGGCTCCAGCGTCGAGGTACATGAGGCCCCGACGGATCGCTTCCTCCATGCCGTAAATCGCCTTCGAGTCGGTGCGGGCGACGATCAAAGCGTCCCGCCGAGCATAGGCCGCGGCTCTTAACTTTTGGACGAAGTCCTCGGCGGGAACAACAGTTTTGCCTTCGAGATGGCCGCATCGTTTGGGCATCACCTGGTCTTCGATTTGGATGGCCGCGGCACCGGCGTCCTCAAGGTCTCGGACGGTTTTGAGGATGCTGATAGGCTCGCCAAACCCAGTGTCGGCGTCGACGATCAGGGGCAGACCGCTGGCCCTGACAACGTCTCGCACGGCCTGGGTGAGTTGGTCGAGCGTGAAGATTCCGATGTCGGGAATCCCCAATCCGGCAGAGAACGCTGCTCCTGAGAAATACAACGCATCGAACCCGACGTCGCGTGCCATCAGCGCCGCCATAGGATTGTAAGCTCCAGGCACGGCCAGCGGACCGGCGCGCTCGACTAGACCTTGGAGTTGCTGAGGGTAATTCTGTAGAGCGCCATCCAACATCCAGTGCATACTCACCTGCCTGCGTTTGAATTATGTTTACTCTCGAGAAAAATCTCGGTGGCTTAGCCCATAACTAGCGATTATGTAACTGGGTTGGTGACATTGAATCGTCGGCTCTATGGCGTCGCTCCGCCTCTGCCGTCCTGGACAGACCAGTCCTCTTTCGCGCCGTCGTCGGGCTCGAATCCGATGATGTCCTTGCTGGACTCGATGTCCCAGATTCTCAGCGCGTTCTTCGACATCCCGTGCACGATTGCATAGCCAACCGATTCCGGCGCTTCAATCGAACGCTGGATTACTTGGGCAGCGTCACGGTGACTGAGCCACAGCGACAGGGCCGAAGGGTGGAATGTGGGGTCGTCCGGAGTCATCACCCAGCCGATGCGGATGCAGATTACTGACAGTCCGTAAGCGTCGTGAAAATAACTGCCAAGCGATTCGCCGAACGCTTTGCTGACGCCGTAGTAGCTATCCGGGCGAATGTCTGTGTGGTCTAGAAGCCGGAAGGGACGGCGCACCTCGGACAGCCGCCCATCGTAAATCGCCTTGTACGGATTCTGTTTCATTGGATAGTAGCCTACGACATGGTTGGTGCTGGCGAGGATAACCCGCTGAACCCCGGCCAATCTCGCGGCCTCGTAGACGTTGCGTGTTCCGATAATGTTGTTTTGCAAAATCGAATCCCAGCTCCCAGATGGACTGGGATCAGCTCCCAGATGCACGATGACTTCCTGACGTTCAAAAGCGGGAGTGATGGCATCCAGGTCTGAAAGGTCAGCGACGTGAGACGTCGGATAATCGTGATCCACGACATCCAGTCCGGTCAGTTCGTACCGGTAACCAAGCTTGTTCCTGATAATTCCGCCAATTTGGCCGGCGGCTCCTGTCACTAGAACACGTTGCTTTATCGCCAAGTTGATCCTCCTGGATCGGCTGCTCAGGTCGAAATTTGCGATGCTGGTGATATAGAATCTCGATGGCGGGTGATGAATCAGTGGCTACTGTTGCATGGCCATCAATAGAATGTAGATCGCAATGGGCAGGATAATCAACCACAAAATCAGTCTGGGACCTAGCTTGAACATTTTGTTTTCTCGATGAATTGACAATGGGACACCCGTGACACCGACCGCCCGAATGTTAACATACGATTTTTCTGAAAGCTGAACTTGATATGAGCTACAAACTAATCGCTCTGGACATCGACGGGACCATCCGAAGTGACGAATACCCGCTGTCACACAGGACTCGGCAGGCAGTGTCCAGAGCCAGGGAGGCGGGAGCGCTAATCACGCTGGCGACCGGCAGGACGTTCAAGTCCGCGCTCAGGCAGTCAGCCGATCTGGACATCATTACTCCCATCGCGTCGTTCCAGGGCGCGCATGTGGCAGACCCGTTAACCGGCGAGGTGTTGTGGCACATGCCTCTGACTCAGGAGATGACCCGCGCGGCAATGGACGCCATTCGACCCTACGGGATGGATGTGATGGGTTATCGGGACAACGCAGTGTTCGTGTCCGTTATAACCGAGTGGTCGGAAGGTTACGGCAAACGGAATGATGTCGAAATAAAAGCGGTGGGTGATCTTGGCGACTATTCCTTAGATTCGATGACTCGACTGGTGGTTCGGGGCGACGACGACGCAATCGAGCGATTGGAGGCTGAACTGAAGGAACGGTTCGCCTCGACCGATTTGTACATCACGCGTTCGTTGTCTTACTTCTGTGAAATCCTGCATCCTGACGGCGGCAAAGACAAAGCACTGAACTGGCTGTGCGAGTCTAACGGCATCCAGCGCGAGGAAACGATCGCATTTGGAAACGGATACAACGACGTGCAGATGCTTGAGTGGGCAGGCTACTCCGTGGCTATCGGCGGCGCGGTGCCCCAGGTTCTTGAGGTAGCCGACACTGTGGCTCCGCCTATTGAAGAGGATGGGGCAGCGCAGGTTATCGAGGGGCTGTTGGATCGAGGTTTGATCGGATGACTAATCATGACAACCAGCCCACGATAGTGGTGTTCGGCGGGATCAACATGGATCTTGTCGGCTCTACGGCTCGGATGCCGATTCCTGGAGAGACCGTGTTCGGCGAGGAGTTCCATAGCGCACCTGGAGGCAAGGGCGCGAATCAGGCCGTAGCCGCGGCCCGTCTTGGCGCCCATGTGAGGATGGTTGGCAGGGTGGGGCAGGACGCTTTTGGCCCGGTGTTACTGGGGGGAATGCGGCGAGAAGGCATCGACGTGTCAGGCGTCGCTGAGGACCCGAACAACTCGTCGGGCATCGCAATGATTCTGTTGGATTCGGACAAGCAAAATTACATCATCGCGATCTACGGAGCGAACCTGGCATGCGACGATGCTCAGGCCGAATCTTTAGACATGGCCCTCGTTGGCGCTGACGTGTTATTGATGCAATTGGAGACTCCTTTGGAAGTGTGTCTGCATGCGGCTCGCAAGGCTCGCGAATTGGGCGTCACCGTGGTTTGGGACCCGGCGCCAGCGTTGAACATGCCAACCGAGGCCTACAGATTATGTGACGTTCTTACGCCCAATCAAGTAGAGGCCGAGTTCCTCACCGGTGTCGCGGTAACCGATGTTTCATCCGCCGAAGTAGCTGCTGACAAACTGTTGGAGTTCGGAGCGAAAGCTGTGGTCGTTAAGCTGGGCGAGCAAGGGGCTTTTTATGCGAAATTGGACATTCGAGGCCACGTGCCGTCGTTCGATGTAGAAGTTCAAGACACGGTGGCCGCGGGTGACGCATTCGCCGGCGCGTTTGGCGTCGGATTGTCTCACGGCCTGTCTCTTGAGGAATCGGTGCGATACGGTTGCGCGGCTGGGGCACTGGCGGTAACGAGAGCAGGCGCTCAGGAAGCAATGCCGACGCGGGATGAGGTAGAACCCCTGTATAGAGCGTCAGCGCGCTAATAACAGGTGACTCAGGAGGTTTGTCTGATCTCTGAAACCGACTTCAACCCTTTGAGCTCCATTATGTGGCTCAACTCTTTGTTGATCGACCTGACAACTCCGGGGCCTCGATAGATGAGGCTAGTCAGAATCTGGACCGTATCGGCGCCTGCGCTCAGAGCCTCGAAGGCGTCCCGACCACTGAAGATGCCTCCCACGGCGTTGATCGCGACGGAGTCGCCCACCGCTGTCCGCAATTCACTGACCATTCTCAGCATGGCGTGATATACAAGCTTGCCACTTAGGCCTCCGCTTCCGACGGCCAGCCGAGCGTCCTGAATGGGCTGAGTGTTGGCTACCGTGAGTGCGTCCACGCCCAGTTCGGCGCAAAGAATTGCTAGTCGTAAAATCAGCGCTCTGGCGTCAGCCTCGTCGCCCGTTCTCGTGCTAGAAGGAAAAGGCGGCATCTTGACGAAAAGCGGCTTGCGTCGACATTCGTTCAGGCCCTTCAACAGATCAGTAAGGACATTAACATCGTGAAAAATTCTGAGTCCTGCCGTGTTTGGAGAGCTTATGTTGACCTCAACCGCCGACACGTAAGGCTCGATGCCATGATGACAGGTCACGATCTCCTGAATATCCAAACCTGAGACACTGGCTACGACAGGCGCCATGGTGTTGGGGAGTGACGCTTCAAGTTCGGTAACGGCGTGGTCAAGCCCCTTGCTTGGGAAACCATAGGCGTTCACCAGAGATTCGTCGGCCTGGTACCTCAACACTCGTGGTTGAGGGTTGCCGGGCCGAACATCCCGAGTGACGGTTCCGCCGGTCACGTACCCAAACCCGAGAGATGTGAGAGAGGGCAAAACTTCAAAATTCTTGTCGTACCCCGCTGCCAAACCGACGGGATTGCGAAGGGCGATTCCGGCCAGATCGGCCCTCAGGGCCGGGTGATTGTAATCCAACCCAAATGAAAGGGCTTCCCACATGGGCGCAAATTTTAGAGCCTGCTCTGCCAAGCTCTGCGCGGTCTCAGGAGGCAGGAGAAACAGAAACGGCCTGATGAACTTTTGATACGCGCCGGGGTTCAGGATTAACGCCATTGGTCCTCACTTTGCGTATTCGGGTCAGACTTCCACCCGCGCCATTTCGTCTCTCACTACGATCCTTGCCACATGAGTCAATAGAAAATCCCTCTGTTGATCAAAATCCACATCTTGCCAATTTGCCAGCACGTCTTCGTCGGCGCCTGGGCTGGTGGCTTTTTTGGCGTTCACGCGTGCGTTGTCCAGTTCGGTAAGGTGCTCGGCAAGCTCGTCTAGCTTTGCCGCGCCTCGGGCGGTTTTTCTCATCATCTGAATGAAACGTCGTTCTGCGTTCTTCACACGCTCCTCCCAGACGGCCTCCAATTCAGGTTTCTGGTTTCCGTTGCGAGAGTCGGAAAGGTTGTGCTGCTTGGCCTGAAGGGCCAAGGTTAGCTGAGGCACAATGGTTCCTTCGAGCAGCGGAGCGCGCCATGTATGGTAACCGCATATGCTCTGGTTGTTCCGGGACTGGCACTGGTAGTACCGATAGACCCCGCGATGACGCCTGCCGTCTTTGTTGCGCCAGGACTGGCGGCGAGTGACGCCCATCATCTTGTTGTCGCAATATCCGCAGTAGACAAGGCCCGACAAAAGGAACGGTTCCGCTCGTGACACTCGCCCCACAGGCCTCCGTGATCTTGTGGTGTCCTGAGCCTCCCTGAACGTGGCTGGCGGGATGATGGCTTCGTGGGCACGAGGCAAGCGGAGTCCAAACCTGGTGTAGGTTCCCATGTACACAGGGTTTTTCAGCATGTCCCGCACGCTGACGACGTTCCATTTTCCGCCTCGACGAGTCGGTATGTCGCGTTCATTCAGGTGCTGTACGATGAGCCGCAGACCCATGTCCTCTTGGGTGTAGAGTTTGAATATCAGTTCGACGACGGCCGTTTCATTCTTGACGGTTTCGAGGATTCCTGCGTCGCCGTTTCGGTACCCGTATGGGGGCCTTCCGAGACCCTGGCCTTTCAGCGCCCTCGCCTGCATAGATTCCTTGATCTTGGCGCTCCGAGTTTTCGAGATGCCGGTCACTCCGAGAACGTGAAATGCGTTCTGAAGAGGCGCAGGGAAATCTTCGTCATCGCAGATTACTTTCGCCCCGTTGTTCTCAAGAAATATGAGCGTTCGAGCAACAGATTCCAGATCGCTGCCAATGTGGGTGGAGTCTGGAATTACAACCAGGAAGTTGGACCTTGATTCTTTGATGAACTCGATCATCTGGTCGTACTGAGGGTAACGGCCGTTTCCAGAGGCATTTAGGTCGCCAAATGTTTTGATCTGCTGGTGAAGATTCAGATCGCAGTACTCGGCGAAATCATCACGGAAATCAATAGAGGACTTGGCGGCGCCGTTTTTTTGCGTGTTCGCGTCTGCGCGAAAGTATCCGATGGCTCGCATGGTTTTCTAGGCTATTACCAGTATCCTCGTGCAACTGCTGCATTGCACCATGTCTTGGGTTGTGCGAACTTTCTGAAGTTCGTTGGTCGGCAGCGTCAGTCTGCAACCCTGGCACGCTCCTCGTTCCACCAGCGCAACCGCCTGACCGCCCCGCCTCTTTCTCACCAGATCGTAGGTGGCGAGCGCGACGGGTGGGTAATCGGCTGCCATATCGTTTCGCTGTTCGTATAGAGCGGGTAATTCTTGACTCAAAGCCTGCTCGCTTGCTTGCAACTCGATTATCTCACTTTCTCGGGCAGAGTTGATAGCTTCAAAGGTCCGTTTTGCCTCTATATCAACGTCTTGGAGTTCTTCGACTTCGACGAGGATCTCGAGGAGTGGGTCTTCCTCGTCGGAATGTTGACGTTGGAGGTTGGCTTTCTCCTCCTCGAACGCCTCAAGCTCGCGAGCATTGGTTACCATGCCGCTGAAAATGCGTTTATCGATGTTTGCTCTCCGCGATTCGATCTGCTGGATGGCGCCTTCGTGTTGCCTTCTTGGAGTTCCAAGCTCGGTCAGTCGCGCTGCGATGCGGTCAACTCGCTGTTTGGCCGCGATCCGTTTTGAGTCGTCGGCGAGACGCGCCCGGACTTCAGCGATAGATTGCTCTCGATCCTGGATATCCCAGTCGAGCAACTGGAGGTCGTACAACTGTTTTACGATGAACATGATTAGACGCTCCGAAAGTGGCAACATCCGATGGGGTTTCCATTGTAAACGAAATTCCTGTCACTGTGTTGCAGGCCCCAAACATTAGCGCTTCGCGCACTCCCAGACCGTAGTCGAAAACCTTGAATAAATCGGCGCTTCTTATGATGATAAGAAGTGGTGGCTTGGATTGAATTACTGTAACATTAACTTTGTCAAAAACTGGCGGATTAACTGCCCGCAACTCGAAGCTTGTGATACTGATGCAACTGACCAAAACCAACCCCAAAACCAAGATCGTTTGCACTCTCGGACCGGCCACGGAAACGGACGAGAAAATCCGAGGCCTGATAACCGCTGGGATGAGCGTGGCGCGGCTGAACCTGTCCCACGGGACGCTTGAATCTCACGAGGTCGCCTTGAAGAAGGTTCGGGCGGCGTCCGACGAAATGGGAGTGTCCGTTGGGGTGATGGTCGATGTCCCGGGACCGAAATATCGGACTGGCTATCAGGAGCCGGGAGTGATCGATCTTGTCACCGGCGCCACTCTCGTCCTGACAAGCAAGGACATGATGGGCAATCCAGATGTTCTGTCTGTGTCTCCAAACGGAATCCATAGAGACGCCATCATCGGCGGCACAATTCTGATCGACGACGGCAACGTGCGCGTTGTTGTCACCGATGTTCAAGACGAGGATGTGATCTGCCGCGTTACCCACGGCGGTCGGGTCGTGGAACGCCGAGGCGTCACGACTCCCGGCCGGGCGCCCGACCTTCCGTTTCTGGACGATCGAGCCAAGGCAGGACTAATCTTCGCAGCAGAGATGGGCGCCGATTTTGTGGCTCTTTCCAATGTCACTGAGGACGGCGACATTGAGCAGGCCCGCGAGTTGCTCAAAAAGCATGGACCTGAGCCTTACATCATCTCGAAAATAGAGCGCGCGGAAGCTCTGGAAAATTTCGATTCGCTGCTTGACGCCAGCGACGCAATCATGGTTGCGCGCGGCGACATGGGCGTCGAAGTTCCCCTTGAGTTGGTCCCGGTTTACCAAAAGCGGTTGATCGCCAGGTGCAACGAGATGGGCAAACCGGTGATAACCGCGACGCAGATGTTGGAGTCGATGATCAGCTCACAGACTCCGACTCGAGCCGAAGTGACCGACGTCGCCAATGCGGTGTTTGACGGCACCGACGCCGTGATGCTCTCAGGAGAAACCGCGACTGGCGAGAATCCGATCACAGCGGTTGAAGTTATGCGTAACGTGGCCCATCACGCCGAGGCGAACCTGCCATACGCCAGCATAATACGAAACAAAGAAGTTCAACTTGAGAACCAGACTGACGACGCGATAAGCTACGATGCTTGCCGCACGGCATTCCAGCTTGGCGCGGATCTGATCGTGACATTCACGGAGACTGGCTCGACGGCCGGAAGGGTGTCCAAATACCGACCGGTGGCCCACATTCTGGCCCTCACGCCTCACGAGAGCGTTCAGCGGGTGTTGACGCTCAGGTGGGGTGTCGTGCCGGTCATCGTCAGCGGCGTCAGGAATGTGGAAGAATTTTTCGTGGTGGGAGAACGCCATGCGCTGGCATCGGGCCATATCCCTGACGGACAGGGGAAGGTGGTGCTTGTGGCTGGACTCCCCATTGGCGTGACGGGAGCGACAAATTTGCTGCGGGTGATGGACATTCCATCTGACGCGAAAACGGACTGAATAATCTAGGCGTAAAACAAACAGAACCCACGGGCGCAGTCCATTCGAGACGGGGAACACGGGAGAGGCGACATTGTTAAAAATATATAACACTATGAACAAAACGCTAGACGAAATTACGCCCATTGTGCCTGGGGTTGTCAAGATGTACACCTGTGGCCCCACCGTCTACCGTGACGCTCACATCGGAAATCTGAGGTCGTATTTGATGGCAGATTGGGTCCGCCGTATTCTCGAATTACAAGGTCTGGAAGTCCAGCACATAAAAAACATCACCGATGTCGGCCACATGCGCCAGGAAGTTCTGGAACAGGGCGAAGACAAAGTGATCGCCGCAGCCATCGCCGAAGGGAAGACGCCTGCTCAGATCGCCCAGTTCTACACCGAAAGATTCCTTGCCGACGAAGCCAACCTGAATATCCATCGCCCGATGGAGTTGCCCAAAGCGACTGACCACATCCCAGAGATGCTGGAGATCACTGAAGACTTGGTGAAAAAGGGGGTCGCGTACGTTGTCGAAGGCAACGTCTATTTCTCAGTTTCGGATTTCCCTGATTATGGCAAGCTCTCAGGAAACATTCACGAAGAGGAGCTTCTCGAAGCCGTCAGAGTCGAAGCCGATCCAAACAAGCGCGACCCGCGAGACTTTACCCTCTGGAAAGCCGCTGAGGAGGGAAGAACAGTAAAGTGGCCCAGCGTATTCGGAGAAGGTTTCCCTGGATGGCATATCGAATGTTCCGCCATGTCGATCAAGTATCTAGGAAGAGAGTTCGACATCCACACAGGCGGTGTGGATAACATCTTTCCTCATCACGAAGGCGAGATCGGTCAGAGTGAAGCGTTCACAGGAAAGCCTGTTGTCAGCACATGGCTCCATGGCCAGCACTTGTTGGCTGACGGCGTGAAAATGGCGAAATCGGCTGGCAACTCGTTTATTCTCTCAGACATCGAGGCCAAAGGCATCGATCCTCTGGCGTTCCGATACCTCTGCATGACGGCGCGCTACAGAACTCGTTTGAATTTCACTTTCACATCCTTGAAGGCGGCTCAGAGAGGTTTGCATAGACTCAAAAACCGTGTGTGGGAATGGAGCAGTCTCCCCGCTGGCGAATCTGTGGATGATGAAGCCGTAGCGGAATGGAATGCCAAGTTCCTCGAACGAGTGAACGACAATCTGGATATTCCGGGTGCTCTGACGGTCACATGGGCAATGGCGAAATCCAGACTGTCCGGGCAGACTAAGCTGGCAATTATCCGAGAGTTCGACAAGGTGTTGGCCCTCGATCTGGAGTCCGTTACCGAACAGAATCAGGTTCCCGTAAACGTTCAGACCACCGTTCAAGAACGCGCGGGTGCGAGAGGGAGAAAAGAGTACACAGAGGCCGACCGGATCCGACGACAACTCGACGCAGATGGTTACGTGCTTCAGGACACAATTTCGGGAGCGCGTGTCAGGCCCAAAGCCGCTTGGGAGAAAGTGGACGAAGCGCGAAACACCGTATCTTCTGCCGCCGAAGTGCCGTCGCTGGTGAATCAACCCGACACCCATGAAGTTACCATCGGCATCGTGGCGAACAACTACAAGGATGACGTGAAACGTATAGTGGAAAGTGCCCTCAAATGGGCGGGGGACCGCGATGCCGAAGCCGTAGTGCTGGATAACGGCTCCACGGACGGGACATCGGAATGGCTGGACGAGCTGGCGGCGACAGAGCCAAGAGTCCGCGTCATTCATGCCGACCATACCTTGGGCGAAGGCGCGGCCAAAAACATCGTTCTCAAACAGAGTCTGGGCCGCACCGTTGTATTGGTGGACACCAGCGTGGAGATTACTGGGGACATTTATGGCCCCATCGACCATTACTTGGATAGAGATGACGTCGGCGTCGTCGGCCCATTTGGACTGCGAACTGACGATCTTCACCATTTCCACGACGGAGAGGGCGAGTCCGGCAATATGGACGCAATGCAGGCCTATTGCTTTGCCTTCCGCCGTGAAACTCTACGGAACGTCGGCCTGATGAGGGAGAGTTTTCGGTTCTATCGAAACCTTGACATCGATTTCAGCTTCCATTTCAAGGAACAAGGACACCAGATTGTCGCAGACCAGTCCATTCCAGTTGTCTTGCATGAACATCGTGTCTGGAGCGAGCTTGCCGAAGGCGAGCGCGACGAATTGAGCCTGAAGAACTACCGTCGATTCCTAGAAAAATGGGGTGACCGGACAGACCTTTTGGTCAGCAATCATGAATCCAACGGACACTCTCACCCGCATGGGCATGACCATTAGGAATCCGGCGCGCTGGTGTTGAGGATGACACCCCGTACCGGTGGATATCGTCATCAGAATGTTGCAGGCCGACGTTGGGGGCGAGTTTCAAACCCGCCCTTAGCGAAATTTGGGATGTTCCTCGACCCGACGGATGGGCCTCAGTTATAATCAAGCCTGAATCACATAACCTGCATGATTTCATCGGAGGAATCGCTGATATGTTGCTCCCACCAATTTCGGACCTGGCATTAAAAGAGTGGGCGGTTGCCGTTAAAGCCCTGAGCCGTGGAGAGCAGATAATGATCCTCCGCAAGGGCGGCATCCACAAGGAAGACAAGGACTTCAGGATGGTGCATCCCGAATTTCTTTTGTACCCGACCTACGAGCATCAGAAAGTCGAACTTCTGAAGCCTGCCCATCACATCTCCTTGGAGGAAACATTCGGCGACAACGATATTCCCGGTCTGTTGAGCCTGGATTACTGGTGCCAAGTAACGGACAAATTCGAGTTGCAGGATGAGTCCGTGCTGGACACGCTCTCCGAATTTCATATCTGGACCGACAACTACGCACAGGCGCGTTTGCACTGGAGGCCCAAATCTCCGTTAACGGTGGCTCTTTTGAGAGTGTATGAGCTTCAACAACCCCAGGCTCTGCCCATTTTGGACGAGTACAACGGCTGCAAGTCATGGGTCGAGTTAGGGCAGGATGTTCCACTTGGGTTCATGACACCTGCCCTTTCGGACTCGGAATACGAGACCAAAGCCGACGAAATACGTAAAACTCTAGGGGCCACGCCTACAGCCGTATAATAGTCTCAACGCGACATGACAATTCAGTTTTCACCCGCATATCGGGAGCAGTTGTAGGCGATTTGCGTAATTCGTTGCCAGCGGTAATTGATCAATGGCAAGCATCATTAGGGAGCAATCCGTGAAATACAGGCAACTAGGGCAGACAGATTTGAACGTCTCCGAAGTCGGTTTCGGAGCGTGGACTGTCAGCACCAACTGGTGGGGCAAGATCACCGAGCAGGAGGGCATTAACCTGCTGGTCCGCGCTTATGACCTGGGGATTAATTTCATCGACACTGCTGACACTTACAGCAACGGATACGGCGAAGAGATCGTCGCGAAAGCTCTTAAAGATCAACGCCACGATATCGTTATAGCGACCAAGTTCGGATACGATATCTACTCGCCCTTTGAGAGAATCGGCCACGAGGAACGCCCTCAGAAGTGGACTCCCGAATTTATAAAATATGCATGTGAGCAGAGCCTCAAACGTCTGGAAACTGACTACATCGACCTCTACCAACTGCACAACCCCCGGATAGACACCATCGAAAAAGATGAAGTGTTCGAGGTTCTTAACGAGTTGGTTAAGGAAGGAAAAATTCGACACTATGGCGTAGCTCTAGGGCCGGATATAGGTTGGTTCGAGGAAGGCGAAGCCTCGATGCGTGAGCGCCATGTCCCTTCGATCCAGATTATTTACAGCATCATGGAACAGCAGCCCGCGCGGGATTTTTTCCCGATCATTGAGGAACAAAAGACGGGAGTTTTGTCACGAGTGCCTCACGCTTCAGGACTGCTTGACGGGACTTACACCAAGGACACGGTGTTCGACGAATCAGACCATCGCAGTCACCGGCGTCGCGATTGGCTTACCACCGGCCTCAAGAAACTGGCGACGCTGGATTTTCTGATCGAAAACCTTGACGCCACGATAGGCCAGACTGCCATCAAGTTCGGGTTGTCAGGCACCGGTGTTGCGTCGATTTTGCCCAACTTTACTAATCTTCCGCAGCTTGAAGAGCTTGTCGAGACCTCCGACGCAGAAGACATTCCCGAAGACTTCTTGGCGAGAACCCACCAGTTGTTCGACGAGAACTTTGGACTGCCAGTGGAAGAGGAAACGCCGGTAGGCGATTGACGCCAACTTATTCGAGCTGAGAACAGTTCTCCGTCGAGCTGTCGTCATCAGAACGGTCTGAAGGTGGAGTCTCAGCCTGATTGCGAATTTCGTCGTTGATCATTCCGACATCGTTGTCGTCGTCCGTTCTGGGCTCAGGGTTCTCACGTTTGTTCGTCCTGTTGTTGCGCGACGTAATGCGTTCCATCTCGCCTTCGATCAGGCGAAAATCGCGTTGAGGCAGAAGATGCAGTCGGTCCCAGAATGCCAGCGGCCAATTCTCGGGCGCCCACCTCTTTACATAGTCCAGGCGGGGGCCGAGGATCATCGCGTCGATATAATCTTCCTCGTCGAGCACGATATCCGGTTTGAGTTTGACGCGATATTGGAATGATTCGCCCCGAGTCGTCGGATGCCAGAGCGGGCTATTGTCTTCGAAATATGTCGAGGTGATGGTCGCCGACGCCGGCCATTTTCTAACGCCGTTGATATAGAAAAGCACTCGATCCTGAGGCTGCATGCGCTCGGCCCGGCGACGATATTTCGCCCCCATGCCAAACAGCGAGAAGTCGATTTCTCGTGTGATTTCAAAGTTCTGAGGCGCTTCCACGAACATCCAGAAATTTCGTCCGATGCTGGACCTGCTTTGTCTGTTTCTTTGGCTCATTCTTTAATAATATCACTTCCTGGTCGGTTCACCGCCCAGGCTCGATTACTTTTATCTCAGCGTCAAGTTTTTCGCCGTCCACGGTGAGGACGGCTATCGTCGCTGAAACCATGAACGATTTGTAACCCTGGCCCGGATTGACGAACAGGACTCCGTCGCGTTTCTCGTTGATCGTCTCGTGGAAGTGACCAAACACGATGACGTCGACCGGCTCAGGGAAATCGGGAAACAACTCTTCCAGAGGGAACTCCGGGCCTCCCCATGCTGGGTGAGTGACGCCGATTCTGTGTCCCTCGACCTCCAACACTTCGACATACGGCGTGGAGCTTCGCAGGTCAGGCGGGTCCGAATTTCCATGCACCATTACGGCCCGTTTGGCGTTATCGCGCATGCCTTGAACGACGTTTTGTCCCGTGAAATCGCCACAATGGATGGCGATATCGGCTTCGGCGACCTCGCGACGGATATCTGGATGCACTTCATCCCATTCTCGGCAATGGGTGTCAGAGACGATTACGATTCGAGTTGCCAACTATATGATCGCCTCGTTCTCAAGTTCCGCCAAATCTTCGTTGGTCAGGCCCAGAATGTCTTCCAGAACTTCCTTGGTGTGCTGACCCAACAAGGGGGCCGGCTCTATTTCCACGGGAGAGTCTTGAAGTTGGACGGGGAAACCGGGCATGTCGAAACTGCCGCGAACCGGGTGATTCATGGTCCCGATCATGCCGCGTTCTTTCAGATGGGGGTCGTTGTGAATGTCGATGGCGTTCATGACCGCGCCGCACGGGATGCCGCCCTCTCCAAGAATTTCCATGACCTTCTGCTTCGTGTGTTGCATGGTCCAACCCTCGACCATCGCATCCACCTCTGCCTTATTTTCTCCGCGCCAGACCGGGTTAGTCCAGTTTTCGTCGTCAATCAAATCTTCCCGACCCATTATCAGAAGCAGAGCATCCCACATATGACTTCGGACCGGTTGGCAGTATATGTACACGTAATCGTCCGAGCCTCCGGGGCTGCACTTGTAAATGTCGCCTGGTGCCGTTCTGGGCAGCGCATTGCCTGTGCGTTCAGGATTATTCCCTGTGTCGTAATACTCGCGCATCTTGATGCGGCTGAAGTTGACCACTGCGTCTTGCATCGAAATTTCCATGACCTGACCCTTGCCTGTCTTCTCTCGTTGCCAAAGGGCGGCCATGATTCCGAACGCGGCGTGAATCCCGGTGCCGGTGTCGCCGATGGTCGAACCGGGTTTTGTCGGAGGGCCGCCAGGATGACCCGTGAAGGCCATAGACCCTCCGACGGCCTGGGCGATCATATCGAAACTCTTGAAATTGGCGTACGGCCCATACGTGCCGAATCCTTTGATCCTTGCCAACACGATGCGGGGATTCACTTTACTTAGGACGTGGTAGTCCAAACCCATGCGCTCCAGCGTTCCGGGCGCCATGTTCTCGACCACAACATCAGCCGTCTTGACCATGTTGAGGAAAAGTTCTTTGCCTCTGGCCGACTTTATGTTCAGGCTAACGCTTTTCTTGTTGGCGTTGAGCAGAATGAAGTAGAAACTGTCGGCGTCGGGCAGTGTTGACCTGTTTCGCCGGCCGGGGTCTCCTGTGCCTGGCTGTTCAATCTTGATAACGTCCGCGCCCATCCAGGCCATGGATTCCGTGCAGGACGGCCCGGCCTCGAAGTGAGTCAGATCCAGCACCCGTATATCGTCCAGCGCTTTGCCCATGTCGATCACCCCCTGTCACCAGAACGCTCATTGATCCTTGATTCACATATCAGAAATAGAATGCGGGAATTGTATCACAGGGATGCGAGCATGACCGCCAGCCTTCAGTCCTATTGTGCCAACGATACCTGTGAGAGATTTCGGTAATAGCAGTACCGACTTTCCGGTGTGTGTGCTACAATCCGCCTAACTTTTCCCGCGCGCAATATGGGTGAGGCGACATCCTGATTTGAGGTCAGATGTCGCGTTTCAGGAGGTGTATTTTGGTAGGCAACGGCTCTGTTGAATCCACCGGACCGCTAAAGGGGATACGGGTTCTGGATTGGACCATGTGGCAGTTCGGGCCAGTGTCCACTTCTATGATGGGGGACATGGGCGCCGACGTTATCAAAATCGAAGCTCTTGACGGCGACGCAGGCCGCGCGCTCAGGCGGGCAAGTAAATTGGGCACCGGTCTTCCTGGGGATCGCAACGCGTATTTTGAAACAACCAACCGAAACAAAAAGGGTATCGCGGTCAACCTCAAGACTCAGCAGGGCAAGGACATCATATACAAGATGGTGGAAACTGCCGATGTGTTCGTTCAAAATTTCCGTCAGGGCGTCGCTGAACGTCTAGGTATTGGATACGACACACTGCATGAGATCAACCCTCTTATGGTTTACGGCTCCGCGTCGGGATATGGCCCGAACGGGCCAGACTCGGCGTTGCCGTCGTTCGATGGGTGCGGCCAAGCTCGCGGCGGCCTGATGATGTCCGCGACGCCGGTCGGTGTCAAAGAGCCTTCTCGTGTGTCTGGCGGCGTGTCCGACCAGATTGGGGCGATCATGCTTTGCCAGGGGGTGTTGGCCGCTCTTGTCGCTCGTCACACTCAGGGAATCGGACAGAAGGTCGACACCTCTCATTTGAGCGCCAATATGTGGCTTCAGGGTCTCGGTATCAGTATGGCGATGATTATGGGCGGCGTGGACATGGGCGCCTACGAGCGAAAGAATCCCCGCAACGCCCTCGCCAACCTCTATATGTGCAAAGATGAGCGATGGATTCAACTCATGCACCTTCAGCCGGACAGGTACTGGGAGTCCTTCATGACTGTGATGGGCTTGGGGCACCTCGTTAACGACCCTCGATTCGCGACGATGGATATGAGGAACGATCATGGCCCGGAGTTGGTCGAAGCGCTGGACGCTGAGTTCGCCACCAAGACGTTTGACGAGTGGGACAAGATTTTCCGATCCGGTTACGATTTTATCTACGCTAAGGTTCAAGGCATCACCGAGTTGGTTGACGATCCTCAGGTTATCTCGAACGACTACATCACCACGTTCGATCATCCGACCATCGGCCCGGTTCAGATGTGCAACCATCCAAACATTTACAGCGAGACTCCATCGGGCATATTCCGTGAAGCTCCAGAGTTGGGTCAGCACACCGAAGAAATTCTGATCGACGAACTGGACTACACCTGGGACGACATAACCGACCTCAGAGACGCGGGTGTGATATTGTAAGGCTGCGCGTTTTAAGAGATTGAACCTGCGCCTGACTTCGGTAGCTGACGGTGTTTGAACTCCTGGCGTAAACCGCCAAATGTTGAAAGCAAAAATATTCTAGGAGGCGAAATTGGCAGAGATTAATGGCAGCGCGCTATTCGCTAAAGCGCTAAAAAGAGAGGGCGTGGAATACGTCTTCACGTTGAATGGCGGTCACATCTATCCTCTATATGAGGGTTGTGAGGACGCAGGCATCAAGGTTATCGACTTCCGGCACGAGCAAGTCGCAGCGCACGCCGCCGAGGGTTGGGCAAAGGTCACAGGCAAGCCAGGCGTCTGCATCATCACGGCAGGCCCAGGCGTCACCGACGCGGTGACAGGTATTGCCAACGCCTTCCAGGCGCCCAGTCCTATGGTCACGATCGGCGGCAACGCCGCAATCGGAGACCATCTTAAGGGCGGTCTTCAGGATTTTGACAGCGCCACATTCCTAAAGCCTATAACCAAGTTCTCGGAACAGGTCAAGAGCGCGGCGCGAATTCCCGACTACGTGTCAATCGCGTTCAGGCATGCGACCACAGGCATCCCGGGCCCAGTTTACCTTGAGATGCCAATAGACGTCGTCGGCGGCAAAGCCGAAGAGGACGATGTGCACTACCCCCAGGAATACAGGACCGAATCCAGGGCTTACGGCGACCCCGAGTACGTCAGCAAGATCGCTGACATCATCATGAACACCGAGCGCCCGATGATCTTGGCTGGTTCTGATGTCTGGTGGACGCAGGCATCAGAAGAGCTTGCTGAATTCACCGAATTGATCGACTCCCCCATATTCCTGAATGCGATGGGTCGTGGAAGCCTCCCCTCCGGTCACCCGAATCTGGGCAGCCTGGGCAGGCGTTATGGTTTGGTCAAGTCTGACACCGTGATCCTTATCGGAACACCCATCGACTTCCGCTTGGGTTATGGCACGGACTATATGTTCCCCCAGAACCCTCGATTGATCGAGATCATGATGGACGGCTCCAAGATCGGACAGAACCGCGACATCACCGCTGGCATCGTTGGCGACACCAAGGCTATCCTTCGCCAGATCATCGACGAGTTGAAGATCCGCGCTTACAAATCTCCGGGCCGCGGATGGGTAGAAGAAGTTATGACTGAGGACGCAGCGCTCAAGGCTGCGGACACAGACATGCTTAACTCCGACGCCACGCCTATTCACCCGATGCGGTTGGTCGGCGACCTTGCAGACGTTCTAGACGAAGACGCTACGGTCATTGGTGATGGCGGCGACATCGTTACCTTCGCCGCTCGCGTTCTGAAGATCAACAGGCCCGGCCATTGGCTCGACCCTGGACAGTTTGGTTGCCTGGGCGCCGGTAGTGGTTTCGCCGCGGCCGCGCAGTTGGCTCGGCCTGGCAAACAGGTCGCCATCGTGTACGGTGACGGCGGTTTTGGTCTCACCGGTTTCGACGTCGAGAGTTACGTTCGCCACGGCCTGCCAATCGTTTCCATCGTCGGCAATAACGGCGCATGGAACCAGACGACACAGGGCGTCCTGAAGCGCACCGGCAGGGCTATCGGAACCTACCTCAATCAGGAAGTTGACTACGCCAAGATCATGGACGCCATGGGCGGCTATGGCGAAAGAGTCACCGATCCTGACGAGATCAAGCCTGCTTTGGATCGAGCATTCACGTCCGGCAAGGCGGCAGTTATCGACGTAGTTATTGACCAGGAAGTCGGCTACGGCATGATGGGCGGTCGCTCAAGGCAGTCCCGCCAGTACTAGAGTCCGTTTAACGGCAAATGCAGGGGGCGGCTTTCGGGCCGCCCCTGTGCTATAAGCGAAGGCGCACTAGCTTAGGAGACTTGGGTGGTGAATGGCAGCAACGGCCAGCCCATCGGGCCATTGACAGGCATGAGAGTTATCGACTGGACGATGTGGCAGTTCGGTCCGGTATCCACGATGATGCTTGCGGACCTGGGCGCCGAAGTGATTAAACTGGAGTCTCTCGATGGCGACCACGGACGGCAATTCGGTCGGGTCGGCGGGGTTCAGTCAGACATGCCTGAGGGCGTGAACGCCTATTTTGAAGGCATGAACCGAAACAAAAAAGGCATCGCTCTCGATCTCAAGAACCCCAGGGGCGTAGAAATCTTATATAAGTTGGTGGAGAAATCCGACGTATTTGTTGAGAATTTCCGTAAAGGTGTCGCCGAGCGTCTTGGTGTCGGCTACGACGATCTGAAAAAACACAACCCGGAAATTGTATATGGCTCCGCTTCCGGCTATGGGCCGGAAGGCCCAGATTCGCACAAACCCGCTTTCGCGCTGACCGGCGAAGCCCGTTCCGGCGCCCTGTGGTGGGCGGGGCCGAACGATAACGTGCCCTACCAGATTGGAGTTGCCGATCAGGCAGCCGGCATCATGCTCTCCTACGGTGTATTGGGCGCGATCATCGCCAAAGAACGGTATGGCTACGGCCAAAAGGTGGATGTTTCCCATCTGGGCAGCATGATGTGGACTCGCGGGATGCAAAACGGCATCAGTATGCTGCAAGGTCAGGAGTTCCAGCGTCAAAGTAGTCGAGAGGCCGGCAACGTATTATGGAACTACTACGAGTGTTCCGACGGTGAATGGATTGCATTCTCGATGGGTCAATCCGACAGGTATTGGCCCATATTTTGCAAAGGACTTAACAGGCTCGAACTGCTTGAGGACGATCGCTACAACTCGATGGACGCGCGGTACGAAAATCGGGCCGAGTTGATCGCATTGCTGGACGAAATATTCAAAACCCGCACCCGCGTTGAGTGGGAAAAGCGGATGCTCGAAGCTGGCGATCTGATTTTCGAGCGCGTCCAGCGCACGTTGGATCTGGCGAGCGATCCCCAGGTTATCGAAAACGAATACATTGTCGACTTTGACCATGCCGCCCTCGGAAAAACCAAGTGGCTCCAGACACCGGTAACATTTAGCAAAACGCCAGTGTCCACTAGAAAAATGGCGCCGGCGCAGGGCGAGAACACCGAGGAACTTCTTATCGAACTGCTGGACTATTCCTGGGACGATATCGCGGAATTGCAGGGACAGGGCGTAATTTTGTAGTCGATAGGCGCACTGAGCAAATGTGTTGGGGAATCGGTATTCTGATTTTGGCGACTGGCAAACTGATTGGTTGCTTACAACAGAGGCATGTCGTAATCTTGATTGCAATTGGCTAACGGACACAAAATGAGTATGGAGGGTTAGATGGCCGACCAACAGCGAGACGAAAATTTCGCATATGCAGGGAAGGATCTGGGCTCCCGGACGTTCTCAACTACAAGCGAAATGTTGGCGAACTACTATGATGGCCTAGAAGTAGAAGACAGTTATTACTCGGCGGGTTCGATATATGACCAAGCAGTCGCGCCCACAATGACGCTGACCGAGGTTGACACAGGATTCCGAGGCGCAGGCATGCCCAACAACTTCGGCAACCTCTGGATTCGGCAGCAATGGGAGATAAACAACCCCATAATCCCAGGGCAGGAATACAATGTGACGTCCAAAGTTATGGACATTTACGATCATCGCAACCGCGATATCGTTCTTCAGCAGGTGTCATTGTGGTCGCCTGACGGTGAGCTGATGGCCCAGGGCCACCATCACCAGAGTTACATGCAAGACCAGACGTCAGGACGTGTGGCGCTTCGCGACCCGAAGGCGAAAGGCGGCGTCCGAACGTTCAACGTTCCTGACGGCGAATTCGTCGAAGGCAGCTCTCACGCTATCTCGCTGGAGATGTGCGGAACGTTCTTCCACGGGAACGCCAACTATCACACCAATATCGATGCGGCGAACGAACTGGGGTTCGATGAGGTGGTTGTGGGCGGACGCATGACGATGTCGTACGTCGGCGACCTACTAGACCGTCACTTCGGCAAAGCCTGGTACGAAGGCGGCAAAATGGATCTGAAGTTCACTAACATCACATGGCCGGGCGATTCTGTGATCCCCAAAGCAGTGGTCACGGATGAAACCGTTGTGGATGGTGAGAAACGCGCGAACGTTGCAGTTTGGGTCGAGAAGGAAGATGGCACCGTGGTCATCGTCGGTACGGCCAGCGTAAAGGCGTAGACGACTAAATCTTAGGCAATTTAGTAAAGGCGGGCAAAAGGTGCCCGCCTTTACATTTCATGAGATTCCCGGTGATGCGAGGGTTTTCTCCGGTAAAGATCGGATCGAAATTTGTTGCCCTTTGGGCTCGTCGCCGACGCTCAAAATTTACGCTCAGACGATCTCCGCCTAGTAGATAGCCTGGCTGTGTTTGAGTTTCTGGACCCGTTCGGGATTATGCCCCAGCAGGTCTCCGAACACGAAGTCGTTGTGTTGGCCTAGCAGCGGCGCGGAGAAATAAGGGAGTTGGGGCATCGCGCTAAATGAGATAGGCAGGCCTGCGACTGAGCGCTTGCCAACTTCTGGATGATCCATCTCGACAACGTACCCGCGGGCGATCATGTGTGGATCGGCCAGCAGGTCGACCACGTTCATCACCGACCCTGCCGGAATTTTCTTCGCTTGGAGGCTGGCGGTGATCGCTGAATTCGTTCGAGTTGCGCACCACTCACCAACCAGTCGATCCAATTCCTTTTCATTCGTTTTTCTTGATTCGGGCGCTGCGAATTTAGCGTCGTGACTCAGTTCAGGATGCCCCATAACTTGGCACAGCGATCGCCACTCCTCATCGCTTCGGACTGCGAGCGCGACCCAAGCGTCATCCCCTAGGCACGGGTAGACATTGTGAGGAGCCATGTCGGGGTCGTGGTTGCCTATGCGCTCGACCTGCTGGCCGGTCATCGAGTATTCGAGGAACGCTTCGGGGATCATGCTCGATATGGTCTCAGCCATTGCCACTTCGATGTATTGGCCCTGGCCTGTCTTGTTTCTATGCCATAGCGTGCTCAGGATGCTGAAGGCCATTATCGTTCCAACCAGATAATCAGGCCAATTGCCCCCCAAATTCTGTGGCGAGCCGCCCTCATAGCCTGTTAGGAAAGGCTGGCCAGCGTAGGAGCATACGTTCGGACCCCAACCAGTGGAGTTGCGATCCGGCCCAGTCACTCCCATAGTCGAACCAGAGATCATGACCAGATCGGGTTTAATGGTCCTGAGATGGCTGTATCCGAGGCCCAGCCGTTCAAGGACGCCAGTGGCGAAATTCTCCATCACTACGTCAGAAGTCGCGACTAACTCTTCGACCAGCGTTTTAGCTTCGGGATTTCGCAGGTTGAGCGTGGCGCCGAGCTTGCTGTAATTAAGGCCATTCCAGTTCGAACCTCTGTTTACTCCGCTGATGCCATCGGCCCCGCCAATTACTCCACGACGGCCCAGTTCCAATCGGGCGTTTGACTCGACACGAATCACCTCTGCCCCCAGGCTGCCCAGCCACGCTCCGCAGTGAGGAACCGACAGTATCCATCCGAAATCCACGATTCGGATGCCTTCTAACGGGCGGTTCATTGTGCCGGTAGGATGGATTAGTTGCGAAACCGCACTGACCTTCTCCGGAATTCTGACTCCATTGGGGATGTCGTCGTTGTGCTGACCAAGGATCGGGGCAGGGCGCCTCAGCTTCCATGGCGTTTCGCTGAGTCTGATAGGCGGCCCAGGTTGTGTCACCGATCCTGCCTTCGGATGTTCCTGATTGACGAAGAACTCTCTGGCTTTGTAGTGCGGACTGTCCATCACCTCCGAAGTCGATTGGACCGGGAAGCAGGGGACACCCGCTGATTGCAGCTTCTCGTATAGCTCCCCTCGCGTCTGATCCTTCATCCATTCATGGACTAATACTTCGATTACGGCGGCGTTTTCTCGCCGTCCAGCGAACCCGGCATACTCTGTGTTGGTCGCCCATTCAGGACTGCCCATTACCTCGACGAGACTGGCCCACCAATGGTCGAGGGTGAAAGCCGCTGACACATGGCCGTCTTTGCACGGCCAAACCCAACTGAAGAAGGCTTTCTCTCTGGTTTCTGGGACGCTTCCAGGATCATAGGAGTGCATGGAAAAATTGCCGCGAATGTGGTTCGCGACTGACTCCAAAGCAGAGATGTCGACGTCCTGGCCGACGCCGTATTTCTCTCTATAGAAGAGGGCAATCATTGACGCAAGCGCAGCCGTCCAACCGGCCAACAGCATCGCCATGTTGCCTCGCCCTCTCAGTGGCGGCTCATTTGGCGGGTCAGTGACAGCGAATCCCGGAGTCTCCCAGCCCATGCCTCCCATGTGCCAAACAATTAAATCCGTTCCTTGATAGTCCTTGTAAGGACCGGAGTTTCCGAACGGCGTGACGCTGGCGCAGATCAGCAGGGGATGCGTCGTTTCCAGATACTCGTGGGATATTTCGAGCGCTTTAGCGTCAGCGGACGAGATGTCAGTGACGAAAAAATCAGCAGTTTCAAGAAGGCTGTCCAACCGCTGGCGGCCGTTCTCTGAATGGAGATCGATCGTAACGCCCCGCTTGTTGGCATTGAGGTAAAGGAACTGGCCGCTGGCCTCTGGGTCGAGCTCGCCGTTGGGAAAGGGGCCTGAATGCCGAAGCGCGTTGCCTTCGGGCGGCTCAATCTTGATGACATCTGCGCCGAGGTCAGCCAACGCTTTCGCGCACATCGCTCCGGAAATGCCTTCACTGTACTCGATGGCCACAAGGTCTGATAATGCGCCACCCTGATCGCTGGAATCGACCATATCAGCTATGCCCGTTTGGGCATGTTTTTGTTTTCTTCGATCTGATCGGTGTCCCAGAATTTTGAGAATGCCAGCGCGCGCGGGCAGTGCCCGTACGCTTCTTCGATCTCCACGACAATACCCTGTTGCACTCTCGAGTTGTCATCCGGGTTGTTGACTTCGAGTTCGATCTCCAGGCGTTCCAATTCTTCTTTGTCGATCAACTTGACGCGCCCGTTTACTCGGACAGTCTCGCGGATTCCTGGAATGAAAAACACCATTCCGATCTGAGCGTTCTCAGACATATTGATGTAAGACTGGAACAGATTGTTTCCAGCGACGTCGGGTATCAAAAGGGTTGAGTCATCCAGAACTTTCACGAACCCTGGCAACCCGCCCTTAGGGGATGCGTCACAGCTGCCGTCAGCCGCGCTGGTCGCCATCACCATCATCGGCGATTGCCTGATGAAATCCTTCACATTATCCAACAGGTAACCTTTGACCTTCGTAGCCGGTCTTTCTTTGGGGAACCCGAATTTGTTGGTGAAGGCGTTGTCGAATACGGATTCTATGTCAACGATGTCAACCATTGGTTACCTTTCTGCAGGGCTTTTTGAATTTGGAACATGCAATTGGTCGGACAATTCCATGCAAAAGTTTACGCCAACTCCATCCCATAAGCAATCTGTCGGGTGAGAATGCCCTTGACAGCTTGCGCTCTGCGCATACAATTGCCGCACACTTTGAATGAGGGTACGTTCATGGCTACACCGGATTGGGACTCGGCGCGAGCGCAGTTCCCGACACTCCAGAAAAAGATTTATCTCAATAGTTGCTCTCTGGGTCTTTTGTCACGGCGGTCGCGGGACGCTCTGAACAAGTACATGGACCTGTGGGAAGAGAAGGGCGCTGCGGCGTGGTACGTTGAGTGGTTTGCGGAAATGGAGGACCTGCGAGAGCAGTTCGCTCGATTAATCAACGCCAGCGCGGACGAGATAGCCATCATGCCCAGTATATCAGCAAGTCTGGCGGCTATTTCCTCCAGCATTGACCTTCAGGAAGGTGATCAGCTTGTCACCGGCGAGTTAGATTTTCCGACTGTCGCCCACGGATTTCACGCGAAAGCAAGGTCCGGTGTCGAAACCACAGTCGTGCGCTCCGACGACCGGGTCATGGTCAGCCCGGAGCAGTTCGAGCAAGCGATTTCCGAGCGCACGCGTTTGGTCGCCACCAGCAGAGTCTATTTCACGAGCGGGTACATCCAGGACATCTCGACGATATGCGATGCGGCCCATAATGCGGGAGCGATAGCCTTCGTGGATGATTATCAGGCCACGGGACAGGTCCCTATCGATGTTCAAGAGGTAGAAGCCGACGTGTTGGTGTCTGGCGGTCTCAAGTGGTTGCTAGGAGGGCCGGGCATCACGTATATGTACGTGCGCCGTGACCTCATACCTGAGCTTGAGCCGTCGATCACGGGATGGTTCGGTCACCGCGATCAGTTCGCTTTCAATCCTCATGAGATGGTGTACAAAGACAGCGCTGGTCGTTTCGAGACCGGCACTCCATCTGTCTCAGCCATGTACACAGGAGCAGAAGGCCTGCGTATCGTCAACGAATTGGGAGCCGATGCTATCCGCCAGCGAACGTCGGAACTCACATCCAGACTGGTGTCGTCTCTGAGGGAGCGCGGGTTTGATCTTCGAGTCCCGCCGGATGACGAGCATCATGCCAGCATCACGATGATCGAATTGGACAATCCCGGCCCTGTGGTGGACAGATTAGCGGAGCGTGACATCATCGTGGATTTCAGGCCAGGCGCGCTCCGGGCGTCGCCGTACTTCTACAATACTCAGGAGGACATCGATATATTTGTCGATGCGCTCACAGAATTAACCAGGAAATGAATCCGATCAAACCTTCTGGTCTTCGTGAGATCCGGGGTCGCCGGCAGGGCAGAACACGCCTAGAAGCCTGAGTGGCTCCGTTCCGGGGTTCTCCAGACAGTGGGAGGTTCCTGGCGACAAATAGACACAGGCCCCGGCCTTGATGTCCCGGGACTCATTTCCAATGTGGACGATGCCTTCGCCAGACAGGACGTAGATTACTTCTTCGTAAGTGTGGGTGTGGAATGGCGCCTGGCTTTTTTCGATGATCCCCATGAACTGAGTGAGATTCCTGCAACCGTAACGCGGGTCAATCATCAGTTTGAAATGCCTGTCGCCTCCGGCAGGAATCGACTTCTCCTCGGCCTCGTGGACTGTGATCTTGTGATCGGATCGCAAGAATGCGTCAGCTTGAAACACAGGCGCGTGGCCCGGCTGGGGAGATACGATAGACACGAGGACGAGTTCATCCCGTCCCGAATTAACCACGTCGCACGTCTGGCCGGGCGGAATCAACATGCCGGTGTCCACAAGGAGGGCATGTCCGCGATTTTCGATGATCGCGTCGCCTCTGCCACTGACGACGAACAAAACCTCTTCGGCATCGTCGTTGTGAAGCGCGATCTCACCGCCCTGGCGCAATGTAACGACCCGCTGAACAAGGTTTTGGCATCCAACGCTTCGATCGATTGTCGTGCGGGAGTACGCGCCCGAGCCCACAATAGCGATGTTGTCGAATTTAGTCGGATCGACGACGAACGCGCCTTCCAGTTCACGCATGTCGGACAATTAACCTGCCACGATAGCGATGACTCGGACCGGAGAACCGGAGCCACCTTCAATTTTGAGTGGTAGAGCGATGACGATTGCGCCGCTCTCAGGGAGTTGATCAAGATTGGTCAAGCTGGTCAGACCCATGTTGCCGGAGCCGTGCATGATGTTGTGGTTAGGGAACGGAGGGTCGAACGTCCCAGCCATGCCGGCGTCGGTGCCGACTGTCTCGACGCCTACTCCCAGGATGTCGCGTTCCTGAGTCAGGAACTCGGCGGCTTCCTTTGAAATGCCGGGAACGTGAGACATGCCTTCGGCGTCGGTGTTCTTGTAAGCGTCGGCGTCGGAGAATCGACTGGCCCATCCGGTGCCCTGCAGCACCCAAGCGCCTTTGGGAATTTGTCCGTTGCGGGCCTCCCAGTCCTGGAGGTGCCGAGGTTCCAAAAGAGCATCGGGATTGGCGTCGCACTCGGTTACCATGTCGATTACCACGGCGGGTCCAATCAGGCCGGAGACGGGAATCTCATCGACGGTGCCTTTGTCGGCGCCGGACGCCCAGTGAGAGGGCGAGTCCAGATGAGTGCCTGTGTGCTCGCCGGTCTCGAAATTGTTCCAATACCAGAACGGGCCTCGGTCGTCGTATTTGGAAATCTCGTGTGACTTGTACTTGATCGTCTGTCCCCACTGCGGGGGTAGCTCAAGAATTGGCGTGTCTTCGTTGAGCAGTTGGGTGAGGTCGATCACCTGAAGACCGCCCCCCTGAACGCCAGAGATTAACGAATTCAAAACCTCTTGCATCATTCAGACCTCAAATCTTTGATGTGTCGGGCGAACTCGAATCGGTTCTCCAACAGGCCAATGTCCATTGCGAAAGATGTTGGCCCCACAGCCTTGACCTTCGCCACCAGCACTGATAACTCATCTCTGTTGGCGGCTTCGTCATATGCCCCCTGGAATCCCTCGATGTCAGAATACAGTCCGGTGTTCTTCACGCCTGCCCCCTTGGCGACCAGTGCCAGGTTTGTTCCGGTGGAGGTTGCAGAAGGGAAGCCGCCCACGGAAAGCAGGCTTTCGTTGTCGAATATGACATGGGTCAAGTTGTGGGGACTGTAACGAGCCATAGTGCTCAGCGTTCCCAGGTTCATCAGCACGGAAGCGTCGCCGTCCAGAACGACAATCTTCCTGCCAGGGAGGCAAAGCGCCAATCCCAGGCCTGCGGACGATGCCAAACCCATAGAGTGTTCCATGTAGAAAAATCCAGGCTGGTGCCCCAGGTTGTAAAGCTCCACCGCCACCGCGCCCATGTTGGTGACGACGAGCTTGGTTTTCAGGTCGTCGTAAATCGCTTCCAATGCGTCCGCGCGTTTCAACTTTTAATCCTCCCACATCAGATCGCGGGTCAGGAGCAACGCGACGGGTCTCATAGAGCTTTCAGCCAGAGTCTGGGCCTCTCGGATTTCCTTCTCGACTTTTGCTGGGTCAGATAGCAGGTGATACGGGATGCCCATGCTTTGAAGAATCGGCTCGGTGGACAGCCCGCCTTCGGTCTGCCACGGGTCGCGCTCACCCATATGTCCTCGGTAACTTATCAGCATCAACAGCGGAATCCGATAGAGTTGGGCAAGCGATACGATGCCATTCACCGACGCGAGGAATCCGTGGTTCTGCATAAGCATGACCGACTTGGTGCCAGCGAAATGCGCCCCGGCTGACACGCCGACTCCCTCTTCCTCTTTGTTCAGCCGCACCAACTTCATGTCCGGGTCGTCTTCACCCATCCGCACCAGATGGACGAGCCATGTCTCAGGAAGGGCGGACATCAATTCGACGCCCACGCTTTTCAGCGCGTCATAAATGATCTGAGAGTTGTCGACTGATACTGGCATCTGTGTGACTTCAGGAACTGATTTCGTTGGACGGGCGCCGGTGGAACAACGGGATTGTATGGGAGTGGTTCAGGAGTGTCAACAGAGATTTTTCAAGCTGTATAATGGCTGTCGATGCCTACGTTGTATATCGTCTCAACCCCCATAGGTAACCTGGAAGACATCACTCTGCGCGCCCTGAGAGTGCTGGGAGAGGTCGGCCTCATTGCGGCAGAGGACACCCGCGTCACTCGTCGACTGCTGACGCGATATGATATCGACACGCCATTAACCAGCTACCACGAACACAACAAGCTGGCGAAGATTCCAGGTCTGTTGGTCAGGCTTGAGGACATCGACATCGCGCTGGTCAGCGACGCGGGGACTCCGGGCGTCAACGACCCAGGCCAGGAATTGGTCATAGCAGCGGCGTCTAAAGGCCATGATGTGATTGGGATTCCGGGGGCGTCGTCGCTGACGACCGCAATTGCTGTATCTGGGATTGCTATGGAGGGATTCGTCTTTCTGGGATTCCTGCCCCGCAAGTCGGGAGAACGCCAGCGACTTTTGGAGTCAATGATTTCGGAACGCCGTGCGCTTGTCATATTCGAGACTCCCCATCGCCTGAAATCGGCTCTCAAGGACGCGCAGGCGGTTCTAGGCGACCGAGAGATTGCAGTGTGTCGCGAACTTACAAAGCTCTACGAAGAGACCTATCGAGGCCCGATCTCCGAGGCGTTGGTACACTTCGAAAATCCCAGAGGCGAGTTTACGCTCATAATCAGCGGAACCACTTCCGATGACGAGAACGCGCCCAAAGCAGACCCGCGCCCGTTGCTTGAAGAGCTGCACCGCCAGCGCGTCAGCGCCCGCGACGCGGTGGCCCAGACATCTGAGGCAACAGGCTTGGGCCGTCGCGAATTGTATCGAATCTGGGTCGAGCTAACAAAGGAGTCAGACTACCACCCGCCGGTGTAGCCGTTTGCCTCGGACACAACCCCAAACGCGCCCATCTGTATGCTAACATTAACTACCGAAAATCCCCTCGTCGGAGACCCAAGAAAATATGTCAGAATGCATTCTTGTCGCCGTGGCCTGGCCTTATGCCAACGGCCCCATTCATGTCGGCGGCGCAGCGGCGGTTTACCTGCCAGCCGACATCTTTGCCCGATACCACAGGCTCAAGGGAAACGATGTGGTTATGGTGTCAGGAAGTGACGCACACGGGACGCCGGTGACGATTGCCGCCGACGAGCGTGGCGTGACTCCAGAGGATGTGTACAGCGAGTACCAGGCTGAATTTCTGGACGATTGGGAGCGTCTCGGCATCACCTTCGACCTGTTCACCACGACCCACACGGATAACCATGCAAAAGTCTCTCAAGATATGTTCTTGCGGCTGCTCGAGCAGGGATATATTTACAAAGACACGATGCAGCAGCCTTATTGCGAAACCGATAACCGATTCCTGCCAGACAGGTTCGTGTTAGGCACTTGTCCCAATTGCGGTTTCGAGGGCGCGCGCGGAGACCAGTGCGACAACTGCAGCAAATTGCTCGATCCGGAAGACTTGATCGATATGGTGTGTCGGATTTGCCATAATCCGCCGGTAATCAAAGACACCGAACACTTCTTCATGAAGCTCAGCGCCTTTGAGGGTCGACTTTTAGAATGGGTTCGCCAGCAAGATCATTTCAAACCCAACGTCAAGAATTTTACGATCGGATATCTAGAAGGCGGACTGCACGACCGCGCCATAACACGGGACCTGAGTTGGGGCGTTCCGGTGCCGGTGGAGGGATACGAGGACAAGCGCATATACGTCTGGTTTGAGGCGGTTATCGGATACCTGTCTGCGACTATCGAGTGGGCCAAAAACATCGGCGAACCCGACCGGTGGAAGGATTTCTGGCAGGGAGATTCTAAATCGTACTACTTCATGGGCAAGGATAATATCCCATTCCACACCGTGATCTGGCCCGCGATGCTGATGGGTTATGGCGGGCTGAATCTGCCTTACGATTTGCCTGCTAACGATTACGTAAATCTGGAAGGGCAGAAGGTGTCTACCAGCCGTAACTGGGCGGTGTGGATTCCCGAATTTCTCGATCGGTACGATCCTGATCCTATTAGATACGCGCTTGCCGCCAACATGCCGGAGACCAGCGACTCCGACTTCTCATGGGCCGATTTCTTGCGTCGGAACAACAACGAGCTCGTGGCGACATATGGCAATCTGGTCCACCGTGTTCTGAGCATGGTCGGACGCAATTTCGACGGCAAAGTTCCCCAGCCCGGAGAACTAGACGACACCGCGAAAGAATTGCTGTCGGAAGCGCAACAGCGATTCGATGAAACAGAACAGAACTTGAGAGAGTGCCACTTCAGAGCCGCGCTCCAATCCGCGATGTTCCTGGCCCAGGCTGCCAACCGATACCTGGACGCCAAGGCTCCGTGGAAAGCCGTTAAAGGGGACATTGAGGACGCCGCCACGACGCTCTGGGTTGGGATGACGGTAATCAACTGTCTGAAGACGATATTCGATCCGTTCCTGCCGTTCAGTTCAGAGAAACTGCAAACAATGCTTGGACTCGAAGGGACGGTCCAGGATGAAGGTTGGGTCTGGTCTCAAAATGCCATTAAACCCGGCGCCGCTTTGCCCGTGCCTCAGCCGTTGTTCACCAAGCTGGACGATTCCATAATCGAAGAGGAGACCGCGCGCCTCGGCAAGTGAGTCGCGCGAAACCAGCCAATTGCAAACCACAGAAATCTACGAGCCAGTCGTCGAACAACTGGCGCGCGTTGAGGAGAGACTCAAGAGTCTCGTCAGGGTAAAATTCCCCCTGCTTTCCGAGTTATTGGGACACGTTTACGAGTCCTCGGGTAAGCGCGTTCGGCCTGCGATCACTCTATTGGCGTCCAATTTTCACCCTCATGACAGCGCGAAAGTGGAAATAATGGCGAGCGCCGTTGAACTGCTTCATGTAGCGACTCTTATTCACGACGACACCGTCGACGACTCTGATTTTCGTCATGGCAAAGCCACCATAAGCAACCTGTGGGGACGCAACATCGCGGTTCTCGTCGGAGATTACATATTTGCCTCTTCTGCCACATTTGTCTGCGACACTGAGCACATCGGCGTTATCAAAAGGTTCTCAGAGACCATCATGGAACTCTCCAGCGGAGAGTTGAGGGAACTTGCCGATTCATTCAATCCGAATCAAACGATGGAGAGTTATTACCAACGGATATACGATAAAACTGCATCTCTGTTCACAACTGCCGGCGAGACCGGCGCTATCCTGAGCGGCGCGCCCGTCGATCAATCTGACGCTCTTAAAGAGTACAGCCGGGAACTTGGCATGGCCTTCCAGATTGTGGATGATATTTTGGATTTTGAAGGCACGCCCGAAGAGGTCGGCAAGCCGATAGGCAGCGACCTGGCGCACGGCATACTCACTCTGCCTGCGCTTATCGCAATGCAAATGTACCCTAATGACAATCCAATACCGAAGTTCTTCGTAGATCGGGACGACCGAGACATGCTGTCCACGGCAGTTGACATGGTTCAACAGCCTGTGGTAATCGATGCAGCGTTCGCGGTTGCGGAAGAGCGGTGCAGCGTCTCTCGCGAAGCGTTGCTGTCGCTTCCCAGGAACCCGTCTCGCGACTCGCTCGAAGAGCTTTTGAACTACGTCATCACTAGGCGAAATTGAGCGAGGCCAGGATTTATTGATCCTCGATGTCCCATGCCATCGCGCCGCCGATCACAGTATTATTTACCTGAATTTCAGTGAGTTCTGCTTGCTCAATTGTCGTGACCTCACGGTCGAGCAAAACCATATCCGCTAACAGTCCCGGCTTGATTGCTCCCAAATGTGATTCCATCCGGCCCGCGAACGCCGAGCCTAGCGTGTATGCTTCCAGAGCAGCGTGCAAGCAGATGGATTCATCAAACGCCACGACGTCGCCATACTGCGACTTTCTGCTCACGGCGCTGTATATTCCGAGCATCGGATTCGGGTCGATGACTGGAGCGTCGGAGCCAAAAGCCAACCTGGTTCCCGCTTTCCTCAATCCGCCTATCCGATACAGCCACGGTTGGTTGGCAGCGGCGGTCTCTGCCAGGTACCGCCGTCCGCTGGCGTAGACGAAGCCAGGCTGTGTGACCACGACTGCCCCAGATGCGACAACTTGTTCGAGTGTGACAGGTGGCATTTCGGAGCAGTGTTCAAGTCTATGGCGAAGCTGTGAGCCTGATGTTCTAGTCAAAGCAATCGCCTCTGCTCCAGCTGAAACAGCTTCAGATTCTACCGCGTGGATCGCCACCTGAAAGCCTTTGTTGTCCAGTTTGTTGACTGTCTCGTGGATTGCTGTCACGTCGGGAAACAGACTGCCCGAGGTTTTTGTCACCATTAATTTCGCGGCGCCGGCTCTGAGGTTCATGTCTTTGGAGTCTCGTCCAACTCCAGATCGGAGAAACTTAGTTGTTGATTCCCCTCCAATCATGAGTGTCACACGCTGCGACAATGCGTCGTCGGATTTCAGCGCTACAAATGTTTCCCAACGCGAGATGGAGTTCGACGGTGTCGCATCCTGTAGCGCGGTGATCCCCAGAGAAGCCAATGCCTGACTCGCCTCCGCTACATCGGAGGCCAACTCCTGGATCGTGGGTGCTGGAATTTTGCCTTCCAGAAAATCGTCCATCTCCAGAAGCACGCCGTTGGGTGCGCCGGTGTTCAAATCACGAAGAATTGTCGATCCAGGAGGTTCCGGCGTCGAATCTGTGATGCCCGCCAAATCTAGAGCGCGACTGTTGAGAACGCATGCGTGCCCGGACCGGTGTATAAGTCGAACAGGATTGTCTGCCGCAGCTTGATCGAGTTCCCATCGTGTGGGGTGGCGGCCTTCGAGAAGATCGAATTCGCTGTATCCGACAGCGCGAATCCACTGGCCTGACCTTGTGGATTTTGCGCGGTCCTCGATCGAGTTCTTGATGTCCAGTATCGACGAGACAGAGGACGGTCTGCAATCGACAGCCTGGAAACTGGCAGCGTATGCGAGAAAGTGGATGTGGGCGTCGTGAAAACCGGGAATGAGGGTCCGGCCCAAGCCATTGATGACGCGATTTGCCCCTGAGACCAACCCCTCCGAATCACGGTCTGAGCCGACCCAGGTGATGCGGTCGCCCGTGATTGCGACAGATTCGGCGACCGGGTGTTGATCGTCCATCGTCAACACCCGACAGTTCACGAACAGCAAGTCTGGTCTCGGGATTTTCACTCCCCTGGTTTAGTTGTTTGAGTTTACTGCAATACTGAGTGGGGAGTGGCTTCGATTCGTCGAACGACGATTTTGTCTCGGACCATCATCGCGGGGATTTTGGGTCCAATGTCATTCTTCCAAGTGTCACTCTCATAGACCGCTTCGTATAGCTTCTCTCGTTGCGCTTCGCTCTCAAAGCGGCGGACCCAGATGTACAGGTCATCCTCTTCTTGCCCCACAAAGCTGGCAACGATGACCATGCCCTTAGAAACCTGGAAGGGGATAATCTGCTCTTCCATAAATTTGACCCAGTTTTCCCGCTCTCCGGGTTGGGTGCGGTACTCTCGTAATTCGAAAAACATAACGACTCCTAAGAATGAAATATTTGCGCAGGTTGGCAACCAATGTAGTATCGGCGAGATTCGGTGTCAACATTTCTGAGATGGGATCAATAATATCGAATCCAGATGTAGCCAGTCGAAATGAGCATCGACACCACAGAAATAGGTATCCCGTACTTCATGAACCTTATAAAGCTGATGGGATAACCGCGTGCACGAGCCATCGAAACGACTAACACATTCGCGGATGCGCCGACCATCGTGGCATTCCCACCGAAGTCTGCACCCATCACCAGCGCCCACCAGAGTGGCGAGGTTTGCTCGGACGGGTTCTCCTCAACGATCTTGGCTACGATCTCAACCATTGTGGCGGTGAACGGGATGTTGTCAACGATGGCAGAGGCCGTGCCTCCGAACCACACCATGATGAACGCCAGATTGCGCTCGTCGCCACCTGAAATGTCGACCATCCATTCCTGGGCGTGATCAATCACACCGGTCTCGACCAACCCCCCGACGAGAATGAAAAGCCCCACGAAGAACGTCAGGGTGTCCCACTCAACATGCGACAAAACATCGTGAGGATCCACTTGGGTCACAACGAACAGCAGTCCCGCTCCCGACATCGCTATGATCGCCGGGCTGACTTTCAGGACGTCTTGGAAAAGGAATCCGAGCACCGTCAGCCCCAAAACTGCTCCGGTCTTTATCAGCAAACCTCGGTCAGTTATCAACTCGTCAGGGCGTTGCTCCATGACGGACTGGCGGCTGTCGACGTCCGTGGAGACTTTGTTGCGAAACCAGATGAATAGGAGTCCGATCAGAGCCAACATCGAGAGTAGGGCGGGTATCGTGATGTGTGCCATGAACTCCACGAAGCCGATGTCTGCTGCGCTTGCGATAATAATATTGGGCGGGTCGCCTACGATGGTTGCGGCCCCGCCAATGTTGGACGCGAATACCTGCGACAGGAGGAAGGGTATCGGATCCAGTTTCAGAGTTTTGCACAGCGACAGTGTGATTGGCACGGCCAGCACAACAACCGTGACGTTGTCGAGAAACGCCGAGGCAACCGCGGTCAGAATCGCAAGCAACACAAGAATCAGGAAGCCGTCGCCCCTGACCAGTTGAGCGCTCTTGATCGCCGCCCAGTCGAAGGCTCCGGTTCGGCCGGCGACGTTCGCCAGCGACATCATTGCCGCAAGAAGGAATATTACCTCCAGATCGATGTGGTGAAAAACCTCCTCCTCGGTCACAACGTGAAGCAAGAGGAGCGTCACGGCTCCGATGATCGCAATCACGGCGTTGGGTATTTTGCTCAACGCGATGAAAAGGTACACGATTCCGAAGATCACGACTGCGGCGGTCATTGACTGCTCGATTGAAAATTCTCCTATGCTGCATCATGTCAACGCTGAAATCAGGAGCCCGTGACCTGCAAACAACAATTTGTCCGCCGATCAACCCTTGGGAAGGAGACTCTCAAATGGTTAAACATTCTAGGCATGATTCAGGCGTTGACGTTTGACATTCAACGGCAGTTGGCGAATGGCGCCTGGCGTCGTGGAGTTTGTCTCCGTAGCATCCACTCAAGGGACATGCAATGAAGGCGAAAACGTCGTGACCTGCGAATTAGTAGATATGGGGGAGAATCAGGTGGCGGTCGTAACCATCGTAACCGTAAACGTGTCGGACATCAGCCTATCAGATGAGTTGCGCAATACCGCGACCGTGTTCTCAGGACCGACTCGCCGGTGGCATACTTCGCCAGCTTCCACTCGCCGTCGAAGTTGCACCAGCCGTCGGTTAACATGCCGATTATTCGCTCTCGGGGAGAATCCCCCATCAATCCCAGTCCAGGCAGGGGACGAGAGTCCATGTGCTTCGGGATGTCTACTCCCGCCGTTGACAACATCGTCGCGGTTACGTCCCAAAGGTCCACCAAGTCGTTGCAAACCTGGCCTGGCACCGATCCGGATATTCTCGCCAGCAAAGGGATTTTCCACGCGCTCTTGTAGAATGACGCTTTCCCGATCAGGTTGTGGTCGCCTAGATAATCTGCGTGGTCGGTGGAAAATATGATCACGGTATTGTCCAGCAAACCCTGCTGCCGAAGCGCGTCTATGATGGCCCCAACTTCGTGGTTAATGTGCTTAACCAGGCCAGCGTAGTGGGCGCGAATCTTCTGTTTGTGAGAGTCGTTAAACTCGGTGTAGTCAACGCCGTTCCAGTGGCGTTTTGTGCCGTCTATGTTTTGTTGGCGTAGCTTGGGCGTGTCTCCTACAACCTCGGGGACCGCCTCTGGTATGCCCTCGGGTTTGAAGTTCTCTGGGAAATCGGAGGCCGGGTCGTAGGGGCAGTGCGGTCCTGGAAAGCCGACCATCATGGCAAATGGGCCGTCGCCGCCGTAATTCTCAATGAATCGGCATGCTTCCCGTCCCACAAACCTGTCCACATTATGTTCCCAGGGACGACGGTTGATGATTGCGCATCGGTTCTCGAAGTAACCTTCATGTTCGTTGCCGTGGAGTTTCCGGAGACCCTGCTCCTTCAGGTAGTGGTAATAGTCGTCACGCACTTGCATCCATCGCTTGTCTTCGGCGATCATCCGGTATTGAAATCCGTGGCGGGCGTCCTACGGGTAGAAGTGCATCTTTCCAACGGCTGAAGTGTAGTATCCAGCGTTTGCATGAATTTGGGGCCACGTCTGTATGCCGACGTCTTTGTAGTCACCTCGCACAGCATGGAGGTTGTCCGCGACGCCGTTTCGGATCGCATTCATTCCAGTGAGTAGGGCGGTGCGCGCCGGAACGCATACGGGCGATGCGGATTAGGCTCGGTCGTATCTGGTCCCGTTATTCGCTATCCAGTCAATGTTGGGTGTGTCAATAAAGTCCGCCCCGTGACAACTCAGGAAATCGGGTCGAAGCTGGTCAGGCAGCATGAACACAATGTTTGGACGGCCTGGCAATTGTAAGAACCCCTGAGATACCGGGCTAACAGGGATAGCGCGAATTACTATTAAGCGGCCGCTGAGCCTACGGCGTTATCTACGCTCTGGGCAGGCCAAGGCCTCGTCGGGCGATGATGTCCCTTTGTATCTCGGAAGTGCCTGCCGCGATTGTGGAGGACACCGAACTCAGAGAAAGGCGTTGTATGTATCCTTGCAAGGGTGCCCATTTTGACCCCTTGGATAGCTGGCCGGTCATTCCGAGAATGTCCATACCGGTGAGCGCGACCTTCTGGGTAAGCTCGGTGCCAAAGAGCTTAGACATCGATGCTTCTGCATTGGGCACCATGTCCTGGCTTTGCATCCAAGCCACCTGGTAGGACAACCATCGGGACACTTCAATCTCGATCTTCCGTTCGGCGAGTTTGTGCCGGACGATTGGGTCTTCTGACAAAGGCTTGCCGTTGCGTTCAGTTTCCTTCGCGTATTTGACCAGCGTTTCCAGCGTGCGTCTCGCGCTGGCGGAGTATCCAACGCCAGACCGCTCGAAGTCCAAGGCAACAGCCAGCGTGTACCAGCCCCGGTTTTCCTCGCCTACCAGATTCCCCTTAGGGACGCGCACGTTGTCAAAATATACCTCGTTAAATTCATGGCTTCCTGCCATGTTGACGATTGGCCTGACTGTGACGCCCTGCGATTTCATATCCAGCATAAACAGACTGATTCCCCGGTGTTTGGGTGCGTCAGGGTTGGTCCGCGCGGCCAGCCAGCCCCAGTCGGCGATGTGACCAGAACTGGTCCATATTTTCTGTCCATTGATGATGTAGTCGTCGCCGTCTCGAACTGCCGAAGTCTGAAGCGAAGCCAAATCGGACCCGGACCCAGGCTCTGAGTACAGAGTGCACCAGTATCGCTCGGCGTTGGCGATAGGGGGCAGGTGTTCGGATTTTTGTTCCTCGGTGCCTGAGATCATGAGCACTGGGCCGACCCAGCCTATCGCGCCTGTGCCGAGATCTGTTCCGGGGACGCCCCAGTAGGTCATCTCTTCGCGATAGACAGTTTGTTCCATGATGGAGCGGGCCTGCCCACCGTATTCCTCGGGCCAGGCGAGCGTCAGCCAGCCTTTGTCTGCCAGCTTGTCTGCCATGGCTTTCGTGAAGGGCAACTGCTCAGGCGAATGGGGGCTGCCCTGGTTCAAAGGGTCCCAGTCGTCGGGAAGCTCGTCTCTCAAGAACTGTTGAATTTCCTCGCGAAAGGCTACTTCTTCGTCTGTGAATTGAATGTCCATGACAGCCTCCGATCCTGGAGATATGGAGTGGCGCGGAAATCGGATGGGCATCCCACAAGCGCCGGGATGCCCATCGAAAGTGTGCGTTACTCGCGGGGCGCCTGACGGGGGGCAGGATTCACGAGATCAAGCCCCAGTGTTCCGGGGAACATGGCGCCAATCTCGTCAACAGACCATCGGCCTTGTGTGGTTATGGTCCGGGCTACCTCTGGGTTGTTCATCAGCGACACCTCGCCGCCTGTGACATGGAACACCTGCCCGTTTACACCATCGGCCTTGTCGGAAGCCAACCAAGTAACGAACGGAGCGATGTCTTCAGGCTCGCGTCTGAGTTCGAGCTTTGGTTGCTGACGCGCCGCGCCAGAAATACCGCTGGAGGCACGGATGTCTCGCGCGGACTGTGGGACGGTCGCGGTCATGCGAGAGTTGGCTCCCGGCGAGATGGAGTTCACTCGAACGCCGTAGCGACCCATATCTCGGGCGATAGCTCGTGTGTAACCGGCGATGCCGTCCTTGGCTGCACCGTAGTTCGCCTGCCCTGAGTTGCCATATAGCCCTGACGTTGACGAGAACGTGATGATGTTCCCGCTGCGCTGCTGCCGGAACAGGATACAGGCGAATTTGGTCACGGTGAATGTGCCCTTGAGATGAACGGCGATGACGTCGTCCCACTCCTGTTCGGTCATATTGAACACCATGCGGTCCCGGAGGATGCCGGCTGGGGTCACGACGATGTCAAGCTTTCCGAAATTATCTATGGCGGTTTTGACGATGTTCTCTCCGCCTTCCATGGTTGACACGGAGTCATAATTGGCGACGGCGTCGCCGCCGGCCGCTTTGATTTCGTCAACAACATCGTCCGCTGGCGAACTGGAATTGCCGGAACCATCTACCGCGCCGCCCAGGTCGTTCACGACCATTTTTGCGCCTTCAGCGGCCATTAGCATGGCGACGCCTCGTCCAATGCCTCTACCGGAACCAGTCACGATTCCTACTTTATCTTTTAACAGGTCTCCCATGAGTTTGGTCTCCTGGATTCGTTTGTATTGTTGAGTAGTGTCGGTTGTGTAGCGTTACTGTCGTGGCGGCTGAGGAGGGGATGGGTTCTTCAAGCCTTGAGTGATGTTTTCGGGAACCATTGTGCCTATTTCGTCTAATGTCCACTGGCCGTCTTTGAAAATGGTGCGAATCCTTCGAGGTTGCGACAGCAGAGTAATGTTCCCGCCGTAAACCATGAAGGTCTGTCCATTGACGTTTTCAGCGGCATCGCTTGCTAGGTAGCAAACGAATGGAGCAACGTCATCTGCTTCGTTAATTCTAGTCTGTTGAGGGGCTTCTTCTCGGTCGCCTCGCGCGTCGCGCATCTGACGGGCGGTGTCGGGAATAGTGCCGATCATGCGGGTGTTGGCCCTGGGAGCGATGGAGTTTGCTGTGACGCCGTAACGCCCAAGGTCTTTGGCGACGACTTTGGTGAAGCCAGCAATGCCGGATTTGGCAGCGGCGTAGTTTCCTTGTCCGGAGTTCCCGAACAGTCCTGATTCGGAACTGAAGGTGATAATCCTGCCGCTTCGCTGCTGGCGAAACAAGATGGATGCGTGTTTGACGACAGTGAAAGTGCCTTTGAGGTGGACGTCGATCACGTCGTCCCACTCTTGCTCTGTCATGTTGAAAATCATGCGGTCTCGTAGGATTCCCGCGGGCGTGACAACAATGTCCAGCTTGCCGTAGTTATCCAGCGCTGTCTGAACGATGTTCTCTCCGCCTGCCATTGAGGAAACGGAGTCATAATTGGCGATGGCTGTTCCTCCGGCGGCTGCGATCTCGGCGACTACATCGTCGGCGGGAGAGTTCGAATTGCCATCCCCGTCGACCGCTCCTCCCAGGTCGTTGACCACGACCTTCGCGCCCTCTTCGGCCATGAGTATCGCAATACCCCTGCCGATGCCCCGGCCAGCGCCGGTGACGATTGCTACTTTATCTGCCAGTGAGTTTGTCATTTTTCCTCCAGTCTCGTTTATTTTTCGCGTATCTGGTCTCGCCATATTGATACGAGAATTGAATTGCATGTAGGCGTGATCTTAGCATGGAACGACCACAATTCGTCCACAGTTTACATCAAATCAATGTATGGCTGCATGGATAGGCAATCTAGGGCGATAGCCGCCGGATAGTTCGGTCACTGCCCTTGAGCAGTACGTGCTGGATCGCCAAAAACATCGAGGGTGTTTTCGGTCAATTGGGGTTGTGGCGAGCGCTTTGCATGCGAGTGAATACGAGGTACGCGATCACGATTGCGATGAAGCCCCCGGCTGAGGCGATCGTCAGTATCTCGAAGTTGTCGTCGATGAAGGATTGGATGGATTCGCCAAAGACGAATATCAAGACGCCTATGGTGAGGAAACGAGCGCCTCTGCCGATGATCGAAGCGATGATGAACGGTCTCATTCCGAGGTTCATCACTCCTGCCAGAATTGTGAACACTTTGAAGGGGATCGGAGTGAATGCCGCCACCAGAATTGCCCAAGCCCCGTATTTGTTGAACAATGCTTCGACACGTACTGTCTTGTTCTCGGAAACCAGCCTGTGAAGCAGCGGTCTGCCGATCTTGCGTCCAATCCAATGGCCCATAACCGCGCCGATTACCGAACCGAGTGTCACTAGCAGCGCGAGCCATATGGCTGAGCCTGGATCGGCCAGACCGATAGCGATGAGAAGCGGGTCTGGCGGGATCGGAAATACCACTGACTCGCTGACCGCGATCAGAGACAACAGGGCCACAGCCCAATCGCTGTCAGCCAGGCCTTCGGTCCAGTCGGCCAGTCGATGCAGGAGGTCAAACACTGAGGACATAATTACCACAATCGGCTGGATTGTCTACGATCTGATCCCCAGGAATCTGTTGGGAACCCGGGGAATCTTGCGCACGGAACACGATAGATTCCCCGCTCCGAGGAGAGCCAAAATACTCTGGCTGGGCCAAGCTTAAATGTCTCAGCGCATGGCTGCAAGTTCAAGAACTAGCTCGACGTTTTCGGGGCCGGGAGTTCTTGTGCCAGCATCAATCTCAGAAACTACTTGAACGATGGCGTCGTTGATGGGCGTTGGCACCCCAGCGACGCGGCCCTGCTGGGATATATAGCCGTTCATGAACTCGACCTCGGTGTGTCGCCCTTTCGTCACGTCCTGACCCATTGAGGACTTCCAGTCCGGCCCGCTGCCGCCGGTAGGCATGAACTTGGAATCAAGTTCCTCGTAAACCTCGCCGTCATCGGCTCTGGAAAAAGTTTCGGCGGTAATGCCTCGGATATTCTCGACCACGTAGTTCTGCGCCAGCGCGACCTGGCAGGACTCTTTGCAAATGTTAATCTGAATCCGGCGGGCGTCAGGGTTCGCCGCGATCGTCTGCCCGCCCTCGCCCATCATGGCGCCAACAGGGTTACCGGAAGCGTTGGTGGTCAGTTTCGACCATCGCTCGCCCCAAAGGTTAGTCGTGGCCTTGGAGGCGTCGACACAACTCATTATCTCGACGATTTCTTCAACGCGAGGCGTGATCCTGCCGTGAAGCTCGCCGACTCGGAAGACGTCGTAACCGCGGTCGCGTCCGTGGACACCACCCCGGTTGACCTTGCCCGGCTCCCACAGAGCGACAGTAATGCTGGACATGATGCAACCAACAACCCGATCGTGCCCCACTATCGACGCCACGAGGCGGTCGTTCATGCAGTTCTGGGAGTCAACGACCACACCGCCTTTCTTCACGAAACGCTTCAAGAAATGGGCCGTCCACTCAGTGTCGTAGCTTTTGACGGCAAGGAACGCGATGTCGAACTGCTGGTTCAGTTGCATTGCGTCAGCGAGATGGATTGCCTTCACAGGAATGGTGAACTCTCCCAACGCGTCGGTTACATGCAGGCCATTGGCTTGCATGGCATCGACGTGTTTGCCCCACATATCTATGAGCGTGACGTCGTATCCTTCGCGGGTCAGATGCGCCCCGATGTAGCTCCCGGCGGCTCCTACGCCCATAATTGCGATCTGTTTGGACATTTTTCTCTCCTTGCCGGTCATTATTATGGCCGGTCGGTTGGTTATCTGTATCTGACTTCTATCTCGAAATCGAAACCCGCCGCTGTTGCGCTGACAGTTTTCGTTTCGCGAATCTCAGCCGGAACTCCTGTGATCCGTTCGTTCTCGTCAGTAGTGACTTCATGTACGTCCCCGTCGGCTGCGAGTGTGAACAGGCCGGAGTTGTCCAGCCCGACGGCCTTTTTGATATCGGAAATGAAACTCTCCTGCTCCAACAATATTGATCGGGCTTCGTCGAACGACACTGGGCTAAACCGCACTTTGTCTCCGGGCATTGCCTGAACCAAAAAACTTAGGTCTGGGCCGATCACTGTGGCGATCTTTGTGTAACCCCCAGTCGTGCCTCTGTCTGCCAATAGAACTATGGGGTTGCCGTCGCCTGGCACCTGGACGGAACCTAGCGTGGTGGCGTCGGATATTATGTCGGCTCCGGTTGTGTGCTTCAGCGCTGGACCTTCAAGGCGGTAGCCCATGCGGTCGGACTGGGCGCCGATGTCGTACTCTGATGCAGTGAGGGTCTCAATTGCCTCTGGAAGAAACGCGTCATCTTGTGGTCCAAACACGACTCTAAGTAGATGATTGTGGCCGTAATTGGCTGGCGTTAACTCGAACGGCAGGTTTTCTCCGGTAGAGCCGTGGGCTATCCGGGACGGCAGTGTTTTGAGAACGTCACCTGCTGCGAGAGCCCGACCTTCGTAACCCCCGAACGCGCCTTTGAGATAAGTAGAGCGACTGCCCATCAGCACGGGAACGTCGATGCCTCCGGCCACGGCGATGTACCCTCGAATGCCGTCGTTTGGCCCTTGAAAACTCAGTGAGCCGCCGGCAGGTACGTGAACAGACTGCCACACCGGCACGGAGACGCCATCCAGCGACGCTCCAAGGTCAGCGCCCGTCAGCGCGATTGTTGTGTCGGCCAAGAACCGGATTGTTGGCCCCATGACCGTCGCTTCCAATCCTGCGGCGCTCTCTCGATTGCCGACCAGGATATTCGCGACTCGTAGGGCAGGGGCGTCCATTGCGCCAGAGGTAGGGATGCCGAACCGCTGGTATCCTCGACGCCCCAAATCCTGCACGCTTGTCAACATTCCAGGCGAGACGATCTCCAGTGTTTCGATGCTCATCGTTTGGTTTCCGTGACCACCTGAAATTCGCCGGATTCAACCTGACGACGGGTCTCTAGGTACTCAGATTCAGATTCTATTGGCACAAATCTCACGTAGTCTCCGGCGTCGAGGACAGTCGGCGGATCAGCATATGGATCGAACAGATTCAAGGGAGCGCGACCAATGAGTCGCCATCCTCCTGGGCTTGCGATGGGATAAATTCCGGTCTGGCCCTCTGCGATTCCGACAGAACCAGCAGGGATCTCTACTCTAGGAGATTCAAGCCGTGGAGTCGCTAGCCTTTCATCAAGGCCTCCCAGATATGGAAATCCCGGAGCGAAGCCCATCGTGTAGACCAGGTAGTCTATGCCTGAGTGGATGGTGATCACTTCGTCGGCGGTCAATCCTGCGTTCTGGGCCACAAATTCGAGGTCCGGACCGTATTCGCCCGCGTATAACGTGGGAATCAAGACCACACGGGCGTTAGAACTGGCGCTCGTATCGGATTGGTCAGTCGCGGCTTCGATAGTCTCTCTGATCTCCTGGAAGGTCGCTAACATCGGATCAAATGAGACCAGCAGAGACCGGTACGTGGGAATAATCTCCACCAGGCCGGGAATCTGAAGGCTGTCTAGGCGACCTGCGAGATTGTGAACCTCACGGTTAGTCTCAGGGTCAATCGTGTCGCCAAATTCCACCACTAATGCCGCGTCTCCAGCGAATAGAAATCTCGGAGTTTCGTATGACAAGGATTTAGACCAATTCACCGAGAGGCGTAACCTCAACATCCTCTGCTACTAGGGCCTGCTTAAGCGCCAGGGCCATGTCCACAGCGCCAGGAGTGTCGCCATGTAGGCACAGGCTGTCCGCTTCGACGTCGATCACTTCTCCGCTGATTGCGACCGCTTTGCCTTCTGTCACCATACGGAGACTTCGGTCGACCACTTCTTGAATGTCGTGGATCACAGAACCTTCTTTGGACCGCGAAACCAAAGTGCCATCCGTGTTAAGGGCGCGATCCGCGAAGATTTCGCGACCTACGCGCAATCCCAGGTCTTCGGCGACGCTGATCCATTGAGAGCCGGCCAATGCCAGGAGGACGATATAGGAGTCAACTTCTAGCACGGCCTCACAGATAGCCGTTGCCAAGTCTTGGTCATCCACAGCCATGTTGTACATGGCCCCATGCGGTTTTACATGCTGGAGTCTCTTGGCGCCGGTGAACGCCTGGAGCGCACCCATTTGGTATATCACGTCGTTTTTGACTTCCAAGGCGCTGGCGTTCATTGCCCGCCGACCGAATCCGCTGAGGTCTGGGAAGCTGGGGTGAGCGCCAATGGCCACGCCATGCTCCTCGGCCAGTTTCACGGTAGTCCGCATCCAGTTGGGGTCGCCAGCGTGGAATCCACAGGCGATATTCGCCGAGGTTATGTGCTTGATTACCTCCTCGTCGAGGCCCATCTTGTACATTCCGAAGCTCTCGCCCATATCGCAGTTAAAATCGATCTTGTTCGCCATTCGTTTTCCTCTCGCCTTGATAACACCTGGTCCTCAAGAATTGAGCCAATTATAAACTTTGACTGACTCAATAGCCATGCAGACCTGAATCGTGTGGGCGAACCTAATGGGTGACTTCGTTTGCCAACATTCGTATAATGTTCGCCATTAGAATATTCAGAGAGTATAGTCTGCCCATTATGGCATCAACCAACTTCCACCAATTGCGCATATTTCACACAGTCGCAAGGCTTGGCAGTTTCACGAAGGCGGCTGAAGAGTTGCAGATTAGCCAACCCGCAGTCTCGATTCAGGTGCGGGAGCTTGAGCGCAACATGGGGACCACCTTGCTTCACAGGATGCGACGAGGCATTCAGCTTACTGAAACCGGCGAATCGGTTTACGGGCACACCAGACGAATATTCGCCTTGGCAGACGAGATGCATGCGTCGGTCCAGGATATTCAGGGACTTCGCACTGGCAGGCTGGCTATCGGTTCGTCCACCACGCCGGGAGAGTATATCCTGCCGTGGGTAATGGGCATATTTCAAAAAAGATTTCCCGGTGTTGACGTGTCTCTGACCATCTCCAACACTCGATCCGTCGTGGAGCGCATCGTGAATCGCGAACTGGATATGGGAATGGCTGGAGCGGCCGTTGACATAAAAGGACTGGTGTCTTTCACCTATGTAAATGATGAAATCGTGATGATCTGTTCACCCGATCATGCCTTCGGTGGCATTGCATCCCCTCGGCTTTCAGAGCTTGCGGACCAGAGGTTCATCATGCGAGAGCCGGGATCGGCGACTCGCGAAGCAGCACAAGAACATCTTAGGTCTCATGGCGTGGATGTCAATGTCGTTATGGAATTGGGAAGCAACGAAGCTGTCAAGAGGGCGGTCGCCGCAGGGCTTGGCCTCGGGCTGGTGTCGAGATTCTCAGTCGGTCCTGATGTGGTGGCAGGGTTCATCAAAATTATGACCGTCCGAAATTGGAAATGTGAACGTCCGCTGACCGTATTCTATCGCGACGACACTCGTATGCCTGCCATCCAGAAGGCATTTCTTGAGCTTCTCAGGGACGAGCGACCTCTGCCGCCGATGGGGCGCTAAGGTCTGACGACGCCTCCATCTGCCCTACGCACCGTGTCCCACGCTCCTCCGAAAGCTCGCTCCTTGAATGGATACTTTGCGGCCAATTCTTCATCAACGTCGATGCCGAGGCCAGGCTTTCCGTTCGGCCACATGTAGCCGTCCCTGACCTCTGGGCATCCAGGGAATACTTCCTGAGTGCGCTCTTGGAATATGGCGTATTCTTGGATTCCGAAGTTGATGGTGTTCAAGTCTAGCATCAAGTTGGCGGCATGACCGACCGGCGATGTGTCGCCCGGGCCATGCCAGGCGGTGCGGACGTTGAAGGCTTCGCACAGCGCGGCCAGCTTACGGGCAGGCGTCAGGCCGCCAATTTGCGAGATGTGGACTCGCATGAAATCGAGAAGCCGATCCTTGACCATTGGGATTATCTCATGGGGGCTGTTGTAGAGTTCGCCCATCGCTATCGGGGTGCTGGTTTGCTGGCGCACCATGCGGAAGTAGTCGTTGTCTTCCGGGGCGAACAGGTCTTCCAGAAAGAACAGTTTGTACTGTTCGACTTCTTTGGCGAGATCGACTCCCATGATTGGCGGGATGCGTTCGTGGACATCGTGCAGAATCTCGATGTCCCAGCCGATAGTCGCTCGAATGTGCTCGAACAGTCCCAAGGCTGACTTTATGTAAGGCCGAGGCTCGAAAATGCCGCCCGGATGCGCGTAAATTGTGTTCGAGTCAAATTTCGTGACCCTATCCGTGATCACACGTGGGCCGGTTTGCAACGAATCGTCAGCGACTGCGCCTCTGGAACCATAGGTGGCGTACCCCGGCGTGGCGACCTGGACTCTAATGTAATGGAAGCCCTGATCGATGAACGCTCTGGCTCTGTCCTCGACCTCTTGAAGGTCGTCTCCTGTGGAGTGGACATACACGGCGGCGGCATCCCTGGCTTTGCCTCCGAACAGGTCATACACAGGCATATTCGCTAGCTTGCCCTTGATGTCCCACAACGCCTGGTCGACTCCGCTAAGCGCGTTGTTCAAAACCGGCCCATTGCGCCAGTACGACGAGACATAAGAGGATTGCCAGATGTCTTCAATATCCGCCGGGTTCTTGCCGATGAGAAACGGTCTGAGGTAATCGTTGACAGCCGAGACCACCGCCGTCGGACGTTGGGTGAATGTCGCGCACCCGATACCATATAGCTCTGGCTCGGTGGTTTCGATTTTCACGATTACCAGCCTAATGTTGTCGGGTTCTGTCAGGATTACTCGGACATCTCGAATCTGTAGGTCGCTCATCTAGGGAACCTCCCGGCAAAAAAGTATTTCGAGTGTATCAATCGGGGCTATGTTAGCTTGAGACGGATGGAAATTGAACGATGTCAACTTGATATTGGCGGTTAATTTTGGGACTTGTTTGGAGGCTCTCACATACTTTCCAAATGTTTCCACATGGATAATAAACCTATATGGGACGCATATGTGGGACATTAGATGGCAGGAGGTTGCGACCACCGCGGCCCCCTTTCCCCTTCGGCCCCCATCCCTTCGTTTGCGCTCAGGTTCCTCCGCGAAGGGGACTTGAGGGGTCTTTTTTCATCAAATTTATCGAACGGCAAACCGCCAGAAGGTTGCCGTTCGCCGCCAATCGATGTGGGGCCAACTGGAAGTTGGGTTATCAAATGTGATTTGATGGTCTGGCGCCGGCCTGGTTGAGACTGACTTTCGATCTGCAGTTTTGCCCCTAGTGTACAATGCGTCCTGAAAATCGCGACATTTTTAACAGAAGGACGAACATGACTGAGATCAAAAGGACGCCCGACGGCATCGAGATTCCCCCTCCTGGCCCTGGTGATGTTTTGTACGAACCACGAGACGGTTACGCAATCATTACTCTCAACCGGCCAGTCGTTCTAAATCCAATAAACAAGAACCTTCTTCGTCTGTTGGACAGTGCGCTGGACAAAGCGGAATCCGACGGCGATGTTAAGGCCGTGATCCTTACAGGCGCCGGCAGAGCATTTTGCGCTGGCGGAGACCTGTACTCGTCGCTGTATCCAGATGACGAACCTGCGCCCAGCGGCTTGGATGTCCAGATGAGAATATTTGACTTCGCCAAGCCAGTGATAGCCGCAGTGAGAGGCCATGCGGTTGGGCAGGGATGCGAACTGGCGGGCGTTTGCGATTTCACGATTGCGTCGGATGATGCCCGGTTTGGAGAAATTCAAATAAGGCATGGATTCGGGCCGCCGGTGCTGATCACCCCATTTCTCGTCGGGTTGAAAAACGCCAAAGAATTGCTATTGCTCGGCGACCAGATCGACGCTCATGAAGCACAAAGAATGGGCCTGGTTAACAAGGTCGTATCTGGAGACGACCTGATGTCCGAAGCCGAAGCGATGGCGAAAAAGCTGGCGTCCCTGCCTCAACGAACCGTTCTCCTTAATAAACTTCTGGTCAACCGCGCTTATGTTCTGGCGGGATTCCGCGAGGCGATGGCCTATCGGGATGTTCCAGAGATCGAGGAAATCCTCAACAGCACGCGAGACGATGAAGTTTCTCAGCGACGTTTAAGATTGTTGACTGAAGAGGGTTGGGAGGCGTTCATCAAAAACCGGGATGCTATGCATTGAAGCCAGTAACCGACATGGCTGAGCTAATGGTTCGCAAAACTTCCCAGTGCTATCAGGCGCGACAACCAGTAGTATTGTGGGTGGGAATTCGGTTATCGACACGGTGTTAATCACTGGGATATTAGAGAGGGCGACCGGCACTTAGTTCCGGTTAGAATTCTTCTCAAATTCGACGTGCAGCACCACTGGCTGGGGCGAAGGCAAGACCTACATCGGCTACATGGACGTGACGACTGCGTCGGACGGCGAGATAAGTTTCATCACGACGTCGTCGGCCAGCGTGCCCGCCGGGTGTTACATCACTTCGAAGGCGACTGATCCGAACAACAACACTTCGGAATTCTCGAAGTGCGCCCTCTTGAATGCGGGTCAGGTTGACCAGGTGGCCGATCTGTCGATTACCAAGTCGGACGACGTTGATCCGGTGGCTGCGGGTAGCAATGTCACATACACCATTACCGTCACTAATAACGGCCCATCGACTTCCACAGACGTGGTAGTTACTGACCCATTGCCTTCTCAAACCAGTTTCGTATCAGCATCTAGCGCCTGCGTAAACAACACGGGTTTGGCGGCCGTAGTTTGCAATCTTGGAGATAATGGGGCCGAGCGGATCATCTGTGGTTCAGATTATATTGAAAGTGACGGCGAGCGGGTCTGGGACATTGACCAACGTCGCCAGCGCGCCCTCGTCCGCTGTCGACATGATTCCGTCGAACAACACCGCGACAGCCACAGCTGTGATTGAGGGCGTCGCGAACATGGCTATCACCAAGAACGATGACGCCGACCCGGGCAATCACGGCGAGAGCAACATGATACGATCGGAGTGACCAACAATGGCCCAGGAAACGCATCTGAAGTTACTCTAACCGACTCGCTGCCTGAGGGCGCGCCTGATTTCAACCTCTGTGGCCCAGGTAAATTGCATAGGCACGACGACGGTTGTGTGCAGCTTGGAGAACCTGGCTTCCGGAAGCTCGGTGATTGCGACCATTTCGATCACGACGCTCCACGCTGGGGCTGTCACCAACACCGCAGCTGTCTCGGCCAACGAAACAGAGCTTGTGACCAGCAATAATTCGGATTCGGTGGTAACGACGGTCAACCCGTTGACCGACTTGGAAGTTACCCAAGCCGAGAACAGCCATCCTGTGACACCAGGGAGCAACCTGTCGTACACCATCACGGTGCGAAATGATGGGCCGTCAACCTCCACCAGTGTCGTGCGGACCGACAATCTGCCTTCAGGAGTTAGTTACATCGAGACAGCCAACGGGTGCGCTGAGGCCGGCGGGGTGGTATCATGCGCGCTGGGCGACCTGGCAGCAACCGAGATGGCGACTGGCGTTATTCAGGTTACTGTCTTATCCGATTCAGCTGGAACGGTCTTAACCAACACGGCCAGCGTGACATCGACCTCTCCCGACGGTGACGTTTCCAACAACACTGCGACCATCACGACAACGATTCAGGATGGAATCTCTGCCCCAAGCCTATCCGCATGGGGAACTGTGCGCTGTTCGGCGCGGTGATTGAAGCGTTCGCGTGGCGGCTTCGCCGAAGACAGACCGGACTGGCTCGTTGATTTCGAGCTAGACATACTGAGAAGAGGAGCAGTAAATGAAGCTGACGTTTTTCGATGATTACAAACTTGGGGTCGTTAAAGGCGACTCGATCGTGGACGTATCTGCCGCGGTCGCAAGCGTTCCAAACACTTCACCTGGAGACCTCATCAATCATGTGATCGCGGACTGGGACAATCTCAAAAGTGGAATCGAGCAGGCCGCTCAGGCGGGCGGAGTCGCTCTTAGTAGCGTGACCCTCCAAGTTGCGCTGCCGACTCCCTACAACACCGTAGCTATGGCGGTTAACTACATGGAGGACGGGACCAGAGACGCTCCGGCGCCGATAAACGCGTTCCTGAAGTCTCCAAACTCTATTATCGGGGAGGGCGGCACGATGGTTCTGCCCGATATGGCCGCAAGCATATTCGAGGGCGAAGCAGAATTGGCAGTTGTGATCGGAAAACGCGCATCCAATATCAGCGAGGATGAAGCTTACGACCACATCTTCGGCTACCTGAACTTCATCGACGGCTCGGCGCGAGGCGTTCCAGCTTTCTACCAAATGAAGGCCCGCGAAACTTTTGCTCCGATCGGCCCTTGGATCACGACGGCAGACGAGATTGCCGATCCGATGAAACTTCAAATCCAGCTACGAGTGAACGGTAAGTTGAAGCAGAACTTCAACACCGACGACATGGCCCATAACATTGCCAAGTCCATCGCATGGGTGAGTTCCATTCACACGCTTGAGCCGGGAGACATACTGGCAACAGGAACAAATCACAGAGGACTGAGCGCATTGCAGGGTGGAGACACCGTTGAGCTTGAGGTCGAAGGTTTGGACACGCTCCACATCTCGATTCAGGATGATCTGGGCCGGACGTGGCCCCGGACAACTCGACTGGAGCGGCAGGAGGCCGGATTCGACGGCACGGTCGGTCAGGCAACTGGCAAATACGCTCCGACCGGTTAATCTCTGACAAACATCGCAAGGAGAACGGAACATGGTGATCGGAAGGCTCTATACCGGCGATGATGGCAGATCCCATTTCGAGGAATGGGATCAGGTTTCCATGCCTGTTCTCGACGAAGATGCGCCAGCTAAGGCGACCATGTTCCGGGTCTCCACCTCTGAAAGAAACGATGATTGGCATAACGCCCCGCGTCGCCAGTATGTGGTTACATTGTCCGGCGCTGTGAATGTTGGCCTCAGAGACGGGACATTGACGTTCGGACCGGGTGACGTGTTTCTTGCCGAAGACCTGACCGGGGAAGGCCATACCACGACCGTTCCCGGCCCAGAGCCTTGGAGATATATGACGGTCGCGCTGGCTGACTAATCAACCACTGTTGATAGGCGTGACTATGCCGAGGAGAGTTACATGGGATTCATGAGAATTTACAGCGGAGATGACGGAGAGTCTCACATCGAAGAGATGGATCTGGAATCACACCCAAGCCTGGCCGAACTCCATGCTGCAAAAGGCATTGTATTTCGACAGTCTGAACCGGGAAATTTTGTTGACTGGCACCATGCTCCACAGCGTCAATACGTTATTACACTTCAAGGCGAGGGCGAGATTGGCCTGGGAGATGGCACGATATATCGGTTCGGGCCCGGGCACGTCACGTTGGCGGAGGACCTCACCGGCAGAGGACATACAACCCGTGTGACCGGCGACGTGACGCGCATCGTCGCGTGGGTGCCGCTGGAAGACTGATCCAAGGCGGGTGTGAGCCGGTGCTGCCATTTCAATCATCGACGCGGATTGGTTTGACGGGCATCTTGAGAAAGTCGTGACCCTACTGTCCGGATTAAATCGATTGACCCGTTGGCGGAACGATCATTGAATATCCAAGTTGCGGCATAGCCGAGGAGGAATCAATGGGATTCATGAGAATTTACAGCGGAGATGACGGCGAGTCTCACATTGAGGAGATGGACCTGGAATCTCATCCCAATCTGACCGAATTGCATTCAGTCACGGGTATCGTATTCAGGCAGTCCGAGCCTGGGCATTTTTCAGACTGGCATCACGCGCCGCGTCGCCAGTACGTCATCACGATTCAAGGCGAAGGTGAGATAGGTCTGGGCGACGGGACCGTATATCGGTTTGGCCCCGGACACGTCACACTAGCAGAGGACATGTCAGGCAGAGGCCACACGACCCGAGTTGTGGGGAACGTGCCGCGTATCACCGCATCGGTGCCGCTAGAGGACTAAACGAGGATAGACAGAGAGCGTTTCGTTTAGAATTCCCGATTACCCGTTCGACAAAAATCTGAGATGGTGTCTGCAAGTTCCACAGGTTTGTGGAAGCCAATGTCGTGTATGGTTTCAGGAACCCAGTGAACCTGGCTGTTCTTGATCTCCTGAGACGCCAATTTGACCATCTCCTGCTTACGCAGTGCGAACTCGCTTCCTATGCGGTCGGGCGTCGGCCCGGCCGCCACGATCAGCGTGGGGCTTGAGATGCGGGACCACGTATCAGATGCTGGATCGTGCCACATCGCGTGCATCACCTGGTCGTGGTTTTCAGGGGCCAAGATGTCATTCATCTGGCCCTGGTCATCTTCCCAAACCATTGTCTGAACGATTCTCTCGATGTCCTCGTTCCAACAGATGCTAAGTTGGCCCTTGATACGTTCCAAAAATTGTTGACGGGTTCCTGACACATCGCGGGGACGGCGTCGTTGAAACTCTTGCCAGGTTGTGGTGTTACGTAACCTGGCCCCGAAAAATCCACCGTCAATCATCACCAATGCTGAAACTCGGTCTGGGTAATTTGCGGCCAAATTTATCGCGACGTTCCCACCCCAAGAATGCCCCAGAACGGGGTATTCGTTTATGTCGAGGTGAGACATCAGGCCTGCAACATCGGACGCCAGAGTTCGCCAGTCGTAGCCGGTTGGAGCCTGTGTGGTCTGTCCGTGTCCCCTCTGGTCGGGGGCGATAATCCTGAACTTCTCGGACAACTCCGGCGCAACGAGATCGTACCAATGGGCGCACGACGCCAACCCGTGGAGCGCGAGAACCGGAGCGCCGTCACCTCCCCAGTCCAGGTATCGCATGCGCAGATCGCCGATGTCCGCCCATTTTTCACTGGGCGCAGGGGAGGATTTGGTCATATTAGCGGCTCCTTGGTGTTGGGGGTGTCAATTTCCGAATTGAATTAGGGAACGTCCATGTTACGCAATCGCCGGACTGTCAGGTAGAAGAATACGACTGACACCGCCACGGCTCCGCCAACTGCCGCAGGGAACTCGATAACACGTTCGCTCAACTCTCCCAAACCGTCCTTGTCTATGCCGTGCATTATCGCAAGGGTGTACCCTCGGACGCTTAAGTAGTCCACGCCGTTGATGAAGGAGCTGATCAATCCCTCCCATAAAAATACATAGACGATCGCGAAAGCCAACGCGCGAGTAGTCATGAGACCTGCCCATGAGAAAATTGAGGAGTAGGTCGTCACGCCGGCGAACAGGGCTAACCCCACAGCGGCTGAAATCCTTGGATCGGCGCCCATTCCAATCCAGGCTGCGATTGCTCCGCTGGCGATTATCAAAGGCCCGACAATAATGATGGACGCTAAAAGTTTCGGCAGCGCGATATGCCATCGGGGTATCGGCTTCAGAACGATGTAGCTCAGGGTCTGGTCTTCAAGTTCGTTTCCGAAAGCGGCGGTCGCCACCGCCATCGTTACAATTGGCAATATGCCGCCGACCATCAAGCCGTCCAATAAAATGTTGATGAAGTCAGAGTCAAACGACTCGTCTTCGCCTTCTGCAATGGACACAACGACCGCAAGGGCTATCGGCAATATACTCAACAGTAAAATTAACGCGACGCGCCTCTTGCCTCCGAGTTGTCTCATCGAGAGACGAAGTAGAGTCAACATCTATCGTTCCACGATGTATTCGAACAGGCTCTCTAGGGACTCATCTATGGGTTCCATCCGAGTCAGACGAATGCCATTCTCCTGAGCCATCCTGGGGAGCGTTGTCTGAATCGTCGCGACCTTGCGGCTTAGGACGACGATGGATCCGTCGTCGTCAAAGCTCACCGAGTCCACATCGTCCAGGGAGACAATGGCGGACGCCATCCTGCGGGGTTCGTCCACGACGATACGCACCTGATAGGCTTGCTCGTCCAATTTTGCCCGGATTGCGCGAAAGTCGCCCGACGCTGCCAGTTTGCCCGACACCATCAACAAGATTCTGCCGGCCATCGTCTCGACCTCTTCGAGGATATGGGACGATATCAGTATTGTCCGACCTTGGGAGGCCAATCGTTCCATCACCTCCTGAAACTCAATGCGCTGGCGCGGGTCGGTGCCGTTGAGGGGTTCGTCAAGAATCATGACTTGGGGGTCGTGAACGATTGCTGCCGCAAGTCTCATTCGTTGGCGCATGCCGCGGGAGTATCCGTCCATCGTCCGGTTTTGAGCATCCTCCATGCCCACGATTTGGATGGCTCGATCCACTGCTTCGCCCAGAGGGCTCAGGCCGTACAGTTTCGCTGAAAACTCGACCAGTTGCCTCCCGGTGTAAAAACCGTAAACCGATTCGTGTTCCGGCATGAAACCGACGCGTTGGTAGAGCGACGGGTTGTTTCGCACGGGTTCACCAAGCGTCGTTATCTGACCATCAGAACATTTAGCGAGGCCCGCGATAAGGTGGAGCATCGTCGTCTTGCCCGCGCCATTAGGCCCAAGTAGAGCGGTGATTCCTGGATTCACCTGGAAACTCACTTCATTGACCGCCACGACGCTCCCGTACCACTTTGACACGTCAGCGACGTCAATCACGCCGTTGGACTGCGTGGTCATGATGCTATTCTTCGATAGCGCTGCCAGAGTATGATTCCCGGGACCGCGGTCAATAACACGTACCAGAGAATCGGGATGCTGTCATTGAGCTTGGCAACCTCTACCGATAGCTTGGACTCATTGTCCTTGTCGAAAATCATGTCACTGACGTGAATCGGCACTCGACCCACGGCGCTCAGACCCGCATACTTTGCAAAATCCCGCGTCAGAGGTTCGCACGGGCCTTGTTGGAACCCAGGGCCTTCATGTTGATCGGGACACTCAATGAGTATTTCACCGACCGCTGATGAGAGGATGAACAAGCCTATCACGAACGCGGACGCGTAAGCTCGTCGATTGGTGAACGACGCCACCGCGAGAGGGATCGTGGTCGTGATCAGTGCGATTACAACACCGGCGGCCAGGAATCGCGGGATGTCCAGCCAGTTGCCTTTGAGGTACTCAAGCGGTTCAGGCGCGCCGAGGATCAACCCGATATGTAGCACGATTTGGCCTGCGTAGATGAACACCAGAGACACGACGAAAAATGCTAACCAGCGCCCAACGACGTAATCGGTCGAAGTCAGCGGCCTGACGAGGTACAGGCTCAGGACACCATTTCGTCGATCCGAACAAAGCAACTCTGGAGCAATAATTGCGGAGAACAAGAAGAGGATGACCGAAACAATCTGGTAATAGTCCGCAGGGCCGGGTATTTCAGGCGACGGACTTACTCCAAATTGGTCGATGGTAGCTGCGACTAGAGCCAGAATAACCGCAGGCGCCAACACAGCCGTAAAAAACAGAATGGGCAGAATTTTCGATAGGGTGCCTCTGCCGATTCCGAAAGATGTTCGAACGCCGTTGACGAACAAAGCTTTGCGAGCGCGCATACGACCTTCGCGCGGCCCGTCGTAGTTCTGGTACCCCAGATCGAATATCTGTCCCTCTGGAGCTGTCATGAACTATCGTTGTTGAATATTTCGGTAAGCCTGTGCCTGCGGGGTCCTAGGCGTCGAAGCCGGGATCCGGCCTCAACCAGCGCGTCCCGAATCAAATCGTACTCAGCGTCGCCCGCGTCCGGTATCGCCACCGACACGCCATCCATTGTCGGTTGCAGCCCCTTGGATTTGAGGGCTGCGATAAGCTCTTCCAGATGGTCGTCGACGTCGATGAAGACTGTTTCCGTCTCTTGAGTGAAACCGGACACGTCCCCGGATTCCACCACGGACCCGCCTTCCAGGACGATGATGCGGTCACAGGTGGATTCAACATCGCCCATCAGGTGAGTCGAGAGCATAATGCTGATACCGAAATCTTGGCCAGTGCGACGCACAAGAGCCAGCATTTCCTCTCGTCCAGCAGGATCAAGGCCGGCAGTCGGCTCGTCCAGCAGAACGATAACGGGGTCGTGGACTAGCGCCTGCGCCAGCTTGACGCGCTGCTTCATGCCGGTGGAGTACTCGCCGATGGATCGGTAGCGTTCTTCGTCCAAACCTACGTGGCGCAGAATGTCCGCCGCGCGGGTTCTAGCGAAGACCGGGGGCAGCCCCGAAACCTGCGCCATGTGTGTCAAGAACTCCGAGGCTGTGACCGCGGTGGGCAGACAGTCGTGTTCGGGCATGTAGCCGAGACGACTCCTGATTTCGATGGTTTCATAGGGCTTTTCGCCCATGACTTCGGCGGAGCCGTTTGTCGGAGTCAACAACCCGAGGAACAGCTTAATTGCGGTGCTTTTGCCTGCGCCGTTTGGCCCCAGTAGTCCAGTGACACCTTTTTCAACTGAGAAATTCACCGAGTTCAAGGCGAGGGTTTCGCCGTACGCTTTTGTTAGATTCTGGGCCTGTAATAACGATGCCATGCAAAAAGTATATACTACGAATCGGCGCTGCATACGAGCAATTTTTGAGACATTCCGATTAGGATTTTAAGTTTGAATAATCAGGCGCTGTCTAAAAAAGAATCTTTTCTGAATCAAGGTCTCATGACGGAGTCACAATGGCCTCAGATGTAACGCTCCGCGAGATTTCACAAGATACTGTCACACAGATCATCGCCTTGAAGGTTGGACCCGACCAGGCGCATTTGGTGGCGACGAACGCCCAGTCAATCGCCGAGGCACACTTCGCTGAGGATGCCTGGTTCCGAGGCCATATATGCCGGATATACACCGGCGGGGTTCGTCATAATATCGGATATAATAAAGAACGCCGATTACTTTCTCTTGAGGTTCATGATTGGCGCTCGATACCAGCGATCAAATTTCGGCAGACAAGCGATGGACCTTCTGATCAATCATGTGCGAACTCGTCCCAACGCTGAGGAGCTTTACGTCAGCTACCACGGTGGTGAGGGCGGCCCGGAAGGGTTCTATCAGTGATTCGGATTCGAGCCGACTGGCGAGGTTGAAGACGGCGAGATCATAGCCAATATGAAGTTGTGAGTCTTGTCAGATTATGAGTGAAGGAAGCGCCACATGACACAATCGGGACAAAATCACCCCACAAATTGGGGCAAACCGACATACGGGTTCGCAGGCCTGGTTTCTTTTCTCAGGGCGCCAGTGTGTCACGATTTGGATACGTTGGATGCTGACATTGCAGTGATGGGCGCGCCGACAGATGAAGGCTCGCCCTTCATGCCCGGTTCGCGTTTCGGGTCTCGGTCGATACGAGAACACTCGCTTCGCTTCGGCAATTCGGGCTATTTCGACCACGATGCCAACAAAGTTTTTCTCGAATATGAACTGGCTAATAACCGCATCGTTGACGTCGGCGATGCCGATGTTCTAATCACCAACGTCGAGGGCACTTTCGAGAACATCACAAACCTGACTCGAATGGTTTTGGATAAGGGCGCGATGCCGGTCGTCATAGGCGGGGACCACGCAGTCACGTTCCCGGTCGTCCGAGCATATAGCGAGCCGCTTCATGTTGTCCACTTTGATGCTCACATCGACTATTCGCCGTTCGTTCACGGATTCGAGTACACCAACACCCACGCGTTCCGACATATCTATCACATGGATCATGTCGAGAGTTTGACGCAAGTTGGGATTCGCAGCGTGCGTAACAACAAGGACTGGGTGGACGATTCTATCAACGACGGCAACCGAGTCATCGGAATGCGGGAGTTCGGAGAAATGGGGCCCGATAGCGTTGCAGCGCTGGTCCCGCCGGACGCTGATTGTTACGTCAGCATCGACATCGACGTGCTTGACCTTCCGTTGGTTCCCGGGTGCGTTTCGGCTGAACCCAACGGCATGACCTATGCCGAGCTTCGAGACTCCCTGGCGGCGCTGGCGAAGCACACGAAGATCGTTGGGTTCGATCTTGTTGAGGTGAATCCTCAACTAGACGTGGGGACAGGAATAACGTCTTATTTGGCTGCCCACACTATGATGGAGTTCCTCGGACAGATTTGCGATCAGCCTCGGTGGGTCGCAAATCGTAACGGGTAGGAATCGTCAGGCATATGGAGCAAAACATGTCAGAGTTGATCGCGTACTTCAATGGAGAGTTCGTTCCCGAAAGCCAGTGCCTGATCCACGCTACTGACAGGGGTTTCCGCACCAGCGACGTTGTGTACGATCTCCAGCGCACCTTCGGAGGCAAGCTCTATCGACTTCGTGAGCATCTTCAACGGTTTGAACGTTCACTGAAATTCACCCGCTTGGAACCGGGGCTTGACATTGACCAGCTTGAGACTCTCACCAACGAGGTTGTCGACCGCAACCGCGACAACCTGCATCCTGGAGGGGACATCTCAATTACCCAGTTCGTGACCCGCGGCAAGGGAGCCACCGTGACTCAGGCGACGAATCCAACGGTGTGTATCATGCCCCAGCACATTGATCTGGCGGCGTTGGCTCCTCTTTATAGGGACGGCATTCATGTTGTCATACCGCGAACTCGTGCCTACACTGTGGAATCACTGGACCCCAAAGTGAAACACTATAGCCGGATGAACTTCGTTCTCGCGAGTCTCGAAGCCGCTGATATTGACCCGGACGCGTACCCTGTGGTTCTCGATGCCGATGGCAACATAGCGGAGCACATCGCCGGGAATTTTTATATCGTCACCGATGGAGTGTTGCGAATGCCAGGTGACCGAAGCGTTCTCCAGGGTGACACACGAAGGGCGATATTTCAGATGGCCGCTCAACTAGGTATTCCGACAGTCGAAGAAGACCTCCAGCCTTATGACGCTTACACCGCCGATGAAGTGTTCCTGACCAACACGACCTACTGTATTCTGCCTGCAAGTCGCATCGACAATCGCGCCGTGGGAAATGAAACTCCGGGTCCGATCACCAGACAATTGCAATCAGCCTGGAGCGAAATGGTAGGTATCGATTTCGTCGACCAGGCAATGAATTACAGTCCGACAGGTTGATGCGCGAAACGGGCCAGCGCGATTCGGGAGTCAACGGTTCGCTGTCGTGGGCGCAGATGCGACGCTGTTTTTATTATCCTGACGGATTGGACCGTATTTCGAAACTCAAACCAGGCTGTCTTTGGAACAATGCTGTCCATGAAACTGAGACCGACGTAGTCACCGAACGTAGGTAGACGCTCATGAGCGGCTTGTTCAACAATAGAACTCACTTGCTTGCAGGTTACTCGATTCAACCATACATTGTGGGTTGACGTAGACCGAATCCAAACACAAATCACGCCCAAAGGTAATGGATTCGTTAAGGCTCATGAATTAACCTCAAAATGGCCTCATTTATAGACTTCATTATAAGGCCATCAAAGTGCGAACCCACAGGAGAATCACATTTTAATTCGCCGAATACCGTTGCCACTATTGATCGCAGTAATGGCGGTTTTGAGGTCGATTGCTGCCACATCAGCCAGTGATCACGGTCAGAGCAGGCGATTCCATCCCAGACAGCTATATTATCTCGTTAGTGGATGGAGCGTCAGTCGATGACGTAGCCGCCGCGCACGGACTAACCCGAAGGTCACGGTTTCAGAGCCGTTTTGAACGGTTTTTCGGCCACAGTTCCTCCTGGAAACCGAGTTTATGCCCCGTCGGTATTTCGTCGGCATGCTGTAACATATTTATGGTGCGGTGGCATTACCTCGATCCACCAGTAGAGACGGAGCAGCGGCTGTCTGAATAGATTGGCAGGATCTCCCTGACGCTGAGGTTTATGCTTGCTGGGATGGAAAGTTGCACTGGATGTGGCTCAGCCACAAGGTTGACTGGAATCGGCCTAGAATCCGTTGACCACGGATTATTCTGTTGATAAACTCCGCCAATTGATCGAATTGCTTACACTTGATCAAGATAATTAGGATCATAGATGCACGCTGAAGGTAAGATTCGGGTCGGAATTCTGGGAGCTGGAGCCTGGGCTGACTCCGCGCATATCCCGGGTTGGAACCGAGACCCTCGGTGTGAGGTAGTCGTTGTTTGCGATGTCGACAAAACGCGAGCGCAGCTAATGGCGTCAAAGCACGGTGTATCGGAGTGGAGCGGTGACTGGCAGTCAGTGATCAGCCGAACCGACATCGACGTCATCGACATCGTGACCCCTTCTAGCACCCATCTTGAATTGGCGTCTGCGGCAATCGAGGCGGGAAAGCATGTTCTGTGCGAAAAGCCTGTGGCCTTCGATTTCACGCAGACCCGGCGCGTGGCCGGTGAAGCCAGGCAAAAGGGGTTGAAGACAAAGCTTGGGTTCACGTTTCGATACACCCCAGGGGCGCAATATGCCAAATCGTTGATCGATGATGGATTTATCGGGCGGCCATTCATATTCAACGGATTCGAGCAAAATTCCCAATGGCTTGACCCGAACGTTCCTCTCCGGCAGGTCCAGCCTCAGCAAGATCAATCCGTCATCCAGACAGCCTCATTGCTCGAGTACGGCGCCCCGATTATCGACATCGGCCACTGGTGGGTGGGCGCGGACTACGGTCGTGTGGTCGGGATGATGCGAAACTTCATCACTCACCGACCAATCCGAGGCAGCGCCGAGATACTGAGGATGAACATCGACGACGGCGATATGTTCATGGGAGAACACACCAACGATGTCATGAGCTCGATTCAAACAAGCTTCGTGACCGTCGGCAACTATCCAGGAATCGAGGCTCGAATTTACGGTGAGAAGGGAGCAATCATCTGCCGCATGGTCGAGGAGTTCGGCGTGGCGGAAACTATCAAGATCGCCAAGCCTGATTCCGTCGAGTTTCAGCAAATCGAGATTCCTCAGCTTTTCTATCCTCACGGTGGCCATCCAGGCGAGTCGTGGCGCAGTCTGTTTTACGCGAACCTGATCAAAGATTTCATCGACGAAATAACCAGCGGTAGTGAAACAAACCAAGGTGATTTTGAGGATGGAGCGTGGGTTCAGGAAGTGATAAATGCCGTGGAGCTATCCGTGAAACAAAGAGCCTGGGTCGACCTGCCACTGGCCTGAATATCAGCATTATTGAAGCTGAAAGTGGGGCATTGATGACCACATCTGAGACGGGACACCGTCTGGATATTGGGAGCATAAACATAACCTCAGTTTCTGAAGGCGTTGTGCCCTTGCCCATGAACGCGCTATTTTCTGAAACTTCGGTTAACGTCTGGGACCCGTATCGTGACCGCTTCTCTGAAGCGTTTGGCTCCAGCGGGTTCATGATAAATCTGGGTTCGTTCGTAATCCGGCCAGGCGACCGAACGGTCCTGGTGGACACTGGCGCGGGCCAGTATTCTATGTGGCCGACGCTTTGGCCCACTATCCCAGAAGCGACTCCGGGTCCGGCCGAGTTGATGGACGACCTCAAGCATAACGGCATCGAAGCCCAAGATATCGACACGGTGTTCTTGACTCATCTCCATGGCGACCACGTAGGCTGGAATCTGTCCAAAGAAGGGCAAAACTGGACGCCGACATTCCCTAACGCTCGGTATCTCCTTCAAAACGCCGATTGGATGCACTTCACTCGACCTGATTTTTTTGGATACTGGAAGGCGTCGTAGGGGAGGATTTTCGATTATGACCTGGATCACGACCATTTCATATGAGAACGCTACCGGTTGGTTGAAGTCTCTGTACAACCGCATCAAAGGGCCGGATGACAATGTGGACAACATCATGCTAGCCCACAGTCTTCGCCCTCATAGCATGGAAGGGCATCTTGCGCTCTACAAGAATGTGTTGCACCACACGGCCAACAAACTGCCGAAATGGTATCTGGAATGTCTGGGCGTGTACGTCAGTCTCATCAACAAATGCGAATATTGCGTTCGGCATCACTTCGAGGGGATGAAGCGCCTGTTGGATGATGACCCTCGCTCCGACTCGGTTTTCCGTGCGCTGAAGGCTTCTGAGTTTGACTCGGTCTTCGATTCCAAAGAGTCGGCGGGACTCCGATATGCGAAACGACTTACGATCCAAGCATCAGACGTCGACGAGTCTGCCATTGTCGATTTGCGATCAGCGGGCTTCGATGACGGTGAGATTTTAGAAGTGAATCAAGTTGTGAGTTACTTCGCTTATGCCAACCGGATGGTGTTGGGCCTTGGCGTGAACACAGGTGGCGATGTTCTGGGATTGTCTCCATCGTCAGGGGATTCAAGTGACTGGTCGCATCGGTAAGCTCGTGAGAGTTGGTCAGATTACACCGCGTGACTTCAAACTCTCGTACTCCCCAGCCTCAATTCCGAGTTCTTCGAGATATACCTGCTCGTTGTGTTCTCCCAGCAAGGGAGCGCGGCCCTGGATGGCCCAGGGCGAGGCGGGCAGTTTGTACGGCGCGCCAGGGTAAACAAAACTGGCGTCCAATTCAGGATGTTCGACATCGGTAGGGAAGCCGCGCGCTTGGAAGTGCGGGTCGTTCAGGACATCTTCTGGCGAGTAGATGATGCCCCATTGGAAACCCAAGCCCTGCGCCCTGCTGAACAGGTCGTATGAGTCGGTCTTCATAGCCAGGGTTTGCATCGCCTCGGCAACTCTTCGCTGCTGTTCGCGGGCATTGGGGTCTCCGGCTCGCATCGCCGCCCAGTTTGGAGGGTCCAGGTACTCGCCCAGGCTTTCAACCAAGCCCTCTTCGTCTAGCCATGCCAGAAGGTGAAACCACTGCTCTTCTGTGCGCGCTGGAAAGCCGACGTTCAGGTATCGACCGTCCCGACACAATATCTGTGATGGCGCAGTCGGAGTGACTGAGGCGTGGCGTCCGGTCTGGCGCTGCACGGTGTCGCCGGCAACCAGCCAATTGTAGGTAGCCCCTTCCGTGGTCACGTTGAGGGCGGCGTGCATGTTCACGTCGATGTGTTGGCCGACTCCGGTAAACTGCCGATACACTAGGGCGGTCATTATGCCGATTGCGGCGTAGTGACAAACGGTGTGATAGCCTTGATTTCCGCCACCTCGAATGGGCGGGATGCTATGATCGTCGTAACCGCAGTTCCAAACCGGCCCGCCAAATGCTAGGGCTGTAAGATCGGCGCTGGCGTAATCTCTGAACGGCCCTTCTTGACCGAATGGCGTGATTTGCGCCATCACGATGGCAGGTGATAGCGTCTTGATCTGTTCGTATCCTAGGGTAAGGCTACTCAGACAACCGGCTGGGAGGCTGTCGATAATCACGTCCGCGGATTCGACCATGTTCAAGAACAAATCACGGCCTCGATCAGACAACAGGTCGAGCGTCACGCTTCTCTTGCTCGTGTTGTAGTGCCAGAAGTACAGGCTCTTGTTGGGATCGGGCTGATCTTCGTAAAATGGTTCATATGCGCGAGTCGGATCACCCTCAGGAGGCTCAATCTTAATGACCGTCGCACCCATATCGGCTATGAGCTTGCCGCACCACGCGCCGAGTTCGCCCCCTATTTCCAGAACTCGAACGCCCTGTAAAACACTGGAGTCTCCGCGCGATTCCATCAGATAACCCCTTGCTCCAAAAACGCTTCTAGGGTGTCCTTATCTATTCCCAGCACTTCGCCGAATATCTGACGATTGTGCTGTCCGAGAATCGGGGCGCCGTTTTGAATTTTGGCGGGAGTTTCTGAGAATTTCATGGGCATTCCGTCCACTCGCACCTCCCCAATGAGTTGGTGTTTGACGGTCGGGAACAAGCCCCACGCTTCGGTGTTAGGGTCGTGTTCCATGCGATCCTCGGGATGTTGGACAGCGGCGGATGGGACGCCTTTTGATTGCACGGCGTTCATGACTTCGGTCGGAGTTCTGCTTCTAGTCCATTGAGTAATTTCGGCGTCGATGGCGTCCTGGTGACCCATGCGGCTCGACAAGGTCGGGTATTGCTTTTCAGCATTGGTCATTGCCATGATCTCGCACAGAGTCAACCATTCGGATTCGTCGCGCACAGCAATTGCGACCCATTGATCGTCGCCGGCGCACTCGTATATGCCGTGAGGGGCCATCCTCGGAAAGTCGCTTCGGTTGCTGTTCGGTTGCCCGGGGCGCCTCAATGCACGATTGTTGACCGTGTAATCCAGCATCGCTGGCCCATTCAGAGTGGCCGCGCCGTCACTGCACGACATATCCACCCACTGTCCGACACCGGACTGGTTCCTATGGAACACCGCCATCAAAATTGCAATGGCCATCAAGTACGCGCCGGTGTGGTCCATGAACGAAAAACCCCAACCGGCAGACGGCATGTCGGGCAGTCCAGATTGAAATGTTAGGCCAGAGACAGCCTGGACGATAGGACCCCAAGTTTTGAAGTTTCCGTAAGGTCCCTCGTGCCCGAATCCGCTGTTAGACACGTAGATTATGTCTGGCTTGATGGCCCTCATCTCTTCGTATGAAAACCCCCAGCGATCCAACACTCCGGCGCTGAAATTTTCGGTAACCACGTCACTGACCGAGATCAATTCTTCAAGGACACCTTTCGCGTCAGGCTTCCTCATGTCCAAGGTGACGCCCAGCTTTTCGACGTTGTGGTTGTTGAAGGCGCCGCCCAGGCTTACGCCTCGACGGTCGTCAATCCAGGGACCGTTGCCTCGAAATATGTCCCATCCGCCCTCGGTGAGACGGTCCTCGATTCGGATGACTTGGGCTCCGAACATCGCCATAATCTTGGTGGCGCCTGCGCCTGCTAGTTGACCGGTGAAGTCACAAATTCGGAGTTTTGAGAGCGCAGCCTGTCTACCGTCGATTGGTTGCAATGGAATTGGACCTCCTGAGGGTCGGAAGCCGGACTAAATCAGCAGCTCATTTTTCTGCTTTATCAGTTCGCCCTGTTTAACGATAGTGTTCACGCTGTGAAGCGCTTTGATGTCCTCAGCCGGGTTGCCGTTGATGATCAGAACGTCGGCGGCCTTGCCTTCTTCAAGCGTCCCGATCTCATCGAGCAGGCCGAGGCAGTCCGCCGAGACTTGTGTTGCAGATACGATTGCCTCCATCGGAGTGATGTGAAGCTCGTCGACCATCACTTCGGGAATGTACGCGAAGTCGTTGAAGTGGGCATTGGTCATGCCCGAGTCCATGCCGGTCACGAATTTCACGCCCCGATCCCACATATCCCGTAGAATCTCGAATCGGCGCACCGGGTCTCGCATGGCGGCTCCGGCCCGTCTTGGTCGAGTTCGTCCGCGAAGTTGGTTCAATCGTCCAAGCGCCAGTGTCGGGTCAACGAATATGCCCTTCTCGGCGATCATGTCCGCGTAATCGGGGGAGTAGTCGAACATATCCGCCTCGTCCTCAGCCAGCCATGACGAGTGGATGAGACAGTGGATTCCAGCGTCGACGCAGTTGCGAACGCCAGCCGCCGCGTGACAGTGGGCCGATACTCGGAGGTTCAATCTCTCGGCGTCCACAACCGCCGCTCTCAGTGTCTCGACAGGGTACTGGGGAGCGCGGACGTTCGTCCCCGGAGTGAAGCCGCCTCCGGTGCTCATAATCTTGATGCAATCCGCTCCCAGCTTGAACTGTTGACGTATCGCCGCAACCACCTCCTCAGACGTGTTGGCCTCGGTGCCGAACATATTGCAATGCCCTCCTGTGGTCGTTATCGGCGTTCCAGCCACCATCATTCGAGGGCCGGGGATAATGCCGTCTTCGATGGCCTGCTTGAGCGGGAAGACCACTTCGTTCCTGGCGCCGAGGTCGCGCATCGTCGTGACGCCGGAGCCTACGGCTGCTCGCACGGCCTGAACTCCGCGCATCAGGAAGGTTTCGTTCGATTCAGTGGTGATATGAGTGTACGCGTCTTCTTGAGCCGAGCAGTGGATGTGAGAGTGCATCTCAATGAAGCCCGCCATGATTGTCCCGTCATCAACGGCAATTATCTTGGCTTCTTCGTTCTCGCCTATGTGGAGTTTGTCTTGGGTGGTGATCTGTGAGATTCGGCCATTTTCGACGACCAGGGCGGCATTGGAAATCGGGTCTGCGCCGGTGGAATCGATCAGGTGGTCGGCTTTCAAAACGAGCTTCATGCGCGGCGGTCTCCTTGGAACTTTTTGATTGGGCGCATTATAGCGCCAAACGTCTGGATTTCGTGTCAAAAATAATGAATTATTATTCACCAAAGACGAATGGCAACTATCGGACGATGCAAATGAATTTACCTCTCGACGATGGACCTGACCATCCGGAAATTGTAAGGCGAATTGCGCTTTGTGCGAAACATTGTTCGTAGACAGTTCCATGAATCGTTGTGCTCAGACATTGTTGATCTAAAATCTGCCCGATGACGTTGGGCCAAATTACTCGACAGTAAACCAGATTTCATTGACCATTGATAAATTAGGGAAATACAATTGCTATACTCTCGCATATTCGCGATTCTCGAAGGAGACCGCATGAAGGAGTATATCATCGTGGAAAGCGCCCAATAATGGGTCGATGATCTAAATGTGTGCACGCGCAATCGGCCAAGTGTTTGAATAACCTGACCGATTTTCAGAGGAGATTCCAGGCTCCCGAACCTGACAGTCCTAGAAGCAAGGTTCGTGACAATGTTGATATCGTCTCGTGACGTATTCTAGGACCATGCTGCACGAAGAACCGCGATGAATAGGTCGGCAAATTCAATCCGAACCGCAACTCCCCACTTCGGCGACAACCAAATATTTATACGATGAACATCGCGTTCGCGCCGCTGGGCCTCGCTGGCCCGCCGCTCATACCCACAGGGGTTCCGTCAGCCCGCCAACAGGCCGCGCCGTGGATGAGGCCAGATGCCGGGTCGTACATGATGCCGTTCATTCCCCCGGCGACTTTTGCGACTACCTGAACGTTGTGTCCTAACGCTTCGAGTCCAACTCGCACATCTGGCGAAATTCCGCCCTCGACCTCCAGCGCCTGTCCTTGAGACCAGATTCTTGGAGCCTCCACCGCCTCTTGCAGCGTCATGCCGTGGTCGATTACGTTCATTATCGCTTGAAGCACGGAGGGGAATATCCGAGTTGCTCCGGGCGTCCCCAAAGCGATGAACGGCTTGTCGTCTTTCAGCACGATGGTAGGCGACATGCTGCTCAGCATCCGCTTGCCAGGCTCGATGGAGTTGGCGTTGCCGGGATGTGGATCAAAAATATTCATTGTGTTATTCAAAATTATTCCCGTTCCAGGAACGGTCACTTTGGAACCAAAGGCCGCGTGGATCGTCTGAGTCATCGAGACGACGTTGCCCTCGTCATCGGCGACAGTCAGGTGTGTGGTGTCTCTTGACTCTGACACGTATGCGGACGGGTTCCCAGGCCGAAAATCTCCAGCGTGCGACGGATTGATCTCCTGGCGACGGATCGTCGCGTATTTTTTGGAAATCAGCGCATCCACAGGCACTTCAACGAACGCGGGATCGCCCATGTACTCGAAGCGGTCGGCGAAGGAAATTTTCAGAGCTTCGGCGATGAGGTGAACATTCTCGACTGTTCCGAATCCGCTCTCCCGCATGTCGAAGCCTTCCAGCAAATTCAGCACTTGGATGATGTGTGTTCCCCCGGAGCTTGTCGGAGCGGTGGATACGATTTCGTATTCGCGGTAACTCTGGCGCACAGGCTCGCGAAGTTGAATCTGGTAAGTTTCCAAGTCGTCCCCTGTGACGAGGCCGCCATTGGCAGCCATGTCGTCAACCACCATCTCTCCGATCCCTCCGTGGTAGAGAATGTCGGGGCCTTTGTGGGCGATGGCCTTCAGAGTGCGGGCGTAATCAGTCCGTACGATCAAAGCTCCGACCGTTGGAGGGGAACCGCCAGGCAGGAAAATCTCGGCGCTGGCAGGGAATTTGGCAAGGTCAGACTGGGTTGTGCCGATGATGTCGACCAGATACTGGCTGGCAGGAAAACCGTGTTCAGCGTAGCGTATGGCGGGTTGGATGATGGTCTCCAGACCCAGCCTGCCGTGTTTCTCCTCGGCGTGACACCATCCCATAAGCGCGCCCGGAACGCCAACGGCGCGGTATCCTACGTCGTTGGCTCTGTCCACTGTTTCCATATAGTCGGGCCAATCATCGGAGACTGTGCCGAACATATCCGCAGTCGCGGACTTTGGAGCAATGGCATAGTTGTCGACGTTGACGAATTGGCCCGTATTGCCGTTGTAGAAATTAATGAATCCAGCGCCGAATATGCCGATCATCATGGGTTCAACGACTGTCAATGCGAACGCCGTGGCGATGGCTGCGTCGATAGCATTGCCGCCCATCGCCAGCATTTCGAGTCCGGCCGCAGACGCCATCGGATGGTTGGACGACACCATGCCTCGGGACGCCACAGCTCCCTGTTTGTATGTATCAAAGGGGCTGCCGGCGTTGTCTTTCCAAGAGTGTGACATTGCTGATTCTCCTTGCGAACTACTGGATTGTGTCGCGGTTGTTACATTACCAAGGGAAAGAGAACGTGGGTTGGTTCGCGTAACGCCTCATCTTCAGCGTCAACTCGCAGCCTGCGCCCGGACCAAGGTGGACGGTGAAGTGAGGGCTATCCACCGATACGATATTACCGTGCAATCGGGCATTCTTGATCTGGTGCTCTGCGTAAGCGCCGCCTTGCACAATTACCGTTTTTGGCTCCGTCTGGTTGACGTTCACCAAAGAAACGGTTACCTCATCGTTACTTAATCGCGAGACCAGCGCGGCGACATCTTCAGGTATTCCGGCGCGCCTGCTCTCAGGGTCGAAATAACGAAGTCGGCAGTGCAATGGTCCTCCAACCCTCCCTGTGGGGAGGCCGCCTAGCATCAGCTTGGTCAACGTCTCAGTGATGGCGGGATTGATGGTGTTCGGGTCGTCGGACATTCGGGTGTCTGCTGTTGCCTCGTCCGCCCACATCTCCTCCAACCGGGCGTGGAGTTCGTCGAAATCTAGATTCAACGCCTCGACAGGGTAATCCGGGTTGAGGCCGTTCAGATACTTGACCCAATCATCGTTGAGGACTCGCATGGCGTCCCGTTCATCCATCGACCAGTAGTATACCTCCAGAGCACCGTGTGCGAATTTTTCAGGGGTGAAATTGTACCATCCCTGGTCGCCGAAGGAGTTCGGATAGACGGTTCGCCCATTTTCTTGCACGGCGTTCGAATTCACGATGTCGATCATTCGCCCCCAGATATCGGCGTAACGGCGGTCGCCAGTCAGCAAGATCGCGTTGCCGAATCCGTAGTGGGCGCGGTTCTGGAACGACGGACGGTGGGCGATGGCGTCGATCGCCGGATCATACACTGAGAATCCCCAGCCGTACACTCCTCCGTACCATTTGCCTTCGGTTTCTCCGCCGATGCTCCCGTCCAGGCCGATGTTGGTGGGGATCAGGCCTCCATTGGCCTCGGTTCGCTCGACCCAGGCGTCCACATACTCCAGAACCCAGTCGCGGTATCGGGTCTCGCCAGTCACCGCGTATGCGCTCAGGGCGAGAGTTGTTGCGCTCATATTCATTGGATGGTCGCCCACGACGTCGTTGTAGTCCTGGAAGTGGACGAGCATCTGATGGTAGTCGCGCTCTCCGTGACCGGGACGGAACCGGCCTTGAATCTCGATTGGGTCGCCTGCCCAATCAAGGCCGGTGGCCTTTCTCATCAGAGGGCCTCGACTACCGTTGAACATCGAGCGGATGATCTTGTGATCGGCGTCCCAGTTGTCGGCCTGCGGATCGTCGCCGTTGTAGAAACCTGTGTAACGTTTTAGCCGGTTCCGGTACGTCAGATCAGAGGGGTCCGATAAGCCCTGAAGGTAGAACGCCGAAAGCCACTCGCTATGATGGAACCAGTCGAACATGACGGGGAACTCTTTGTAATACATCCCCTCTCGACCCATCGGGACCTCAACGGTTTTGGCTTCGGTGTACTGGAGCAAGTGGCCGTTCCAACCCTTTTTGTAGAGCCTCAACACGGTTTCGGATCCACCCAAAGCATGCAGCATTGTCCAATTCAGGATATTCTCGGCGGCATCATCAGGGCCGTCGTCGCCTCCCCATCGAGGCATGCACAGAAGGTATCCTCGCTCGTCGAAATAGTGGTCGAAAAACTGGACGCAGGCGTCTGACATAGCTTTCAATAGCTGCCGTTCCAGCAGCGCCCATGTCGGAGGAGCTACGGGTGTGTCGATGTGCAATACAGGTTTGCTCATAACTCGCGTTCGCCTCAAGGAAGGATATTCACAATTGCCTGCGTAAGATACCGACCAGCCAGCGCATGTGTCAATCGCATCCGATCTGGAAATCTGTTGATGTATACTGCTGGTCTCATCCCTAATTGACGAAAGCATTCTTCTCTTCAGAAAGGCGCCGAGATGCCCTCGAAACTTCCAGATTGGATCACCTATCCAGGGGAAGATTGGATCGACATAACGCCCACGCAAGCTGGGTTGGATGCAACGCAATGGAGGCATTTCATCGCGAACAAGAGCGTGAAGGGCGCCGAATGGGAAGGCGAAGATCACGCGGGGAACAGATGGGGCACTGTGTTCATACGAGGCGGATATCGGGTCCACGTATGGGGAGACGGAGATTACAGGTTTCAGACTGCGTCAATGGGCAAGGCGTTCACGTGGGCCGCGCTGGGACTGGCTGTCGATCGCGCATTGGTGGACCCCAACGAATTCATCTGGCGAGATTGGACCGGCGAAGGTATGCTGTCTCACCCTCACAAGTATCTTGATAGGGGCCACCACGCCAAGCTCACGTGGAACCTTTTGGGTCGAAGGACAGACGGGCTCCACTGGGGGGGATTTCCGGTCACGAACGGATACTTTTGGCGGCAGAGGTCGTCGTCGCAAGGAACCGGAACCGTCGCCGACCCCGTGCCGGGTTGGGCCGACTGGACGGGAGACCCATTTTACGACAACTTCTCCCATGCCGAGCCGGGAAGTGTCGGCATTTATAGTTCGGGAGGCCAATGGCGTTTGCTTCAGGCTCTGACGGCACTGTGGAACAAAGACATCAAGCGCGTTCTGGATGAGGAGCTATTCGGAGAGATGGGTATACGCCCGGATGATTGGGACTGGATTCCAGGCAGGGATGTTCACGAGAATCCGAGTTTTTATCCCAATATGCCAGGGTACGGTGACTTCCTGGACCCGCCATACGAGATCAACGGGCATCCCGTTCGTGGCGGCGGTGGGTGGGTGGTCATCAGCGCCAACACGCTTGCAAAATTCGCCCACCTGATCGCCACCCTAGGCCAGTGGAATGGGAAACAGCTCCTGAGTCCCGAGTACGTGATCGGTCATGGGGGAGGCAACGGCAGCGGAGTAGCAGGCGAATCCCGATTCTATACAGGATTCGCCATCGTCAGTACCGATGGGATCGATTTCAGAGACCCGTTTCTGCCCTCAGAATTCTTTATCGGACCCGTTGATTTGTCTCCAACACGGCAACGATTCCGAGATTGACGGTCTAGATGCAAACGGCCCATGATTTTCGTGAGAGGTATCCAATTTAGATGAACATAATTGTGACCAACGGTCGAGTGGTGACTATGGACGCTACCGGCTCTGTCGCCGAGGCGATTGCCATACGAAACGGCAAGATCGTGGACATCGGCTCCACCGATGAGATCAAAGCCTATCGTCGACCGGACACAACGGAGTTCGACGCAGCGGGCAGGACCGTGCTTCCTGGCTTCATAGAGCCTCATAATCACATGGTATTGTTTGGCGTTTCATTGCTCGGCGTGGATGCTAGAACTCCACCCAACCGGACGATCAATGACGTAATTGATCGCCTCCGCTCGAGAGCCTCCGAGACGGAGGAAGGCCAGTGGATTACTGGCCGTGGTTACGATGACACCGGCCTGGCGGATATGCGCCATCCGACACGAGACGATCTGGATAAAGCGTCCACCAAACATCCAATCGTCATTTGGCACAGCTCGGGACATCTGCTTGCCGCCAACAGCCTGGCTCTGAGCATCGGCAACGTGACCGCCGATACTCCTGACCCGGCGGGAGGTCGGATAGGCCGAAAGCCTGGAACTTCTGACCCCGATGGAGTGCTGTATGAAGGGCCGGCGCAGGTGTTGGTCACACAACATATTCCCGCTTACACGAAGCAGGATGTTCGGGACGGATTCATTCGGGCGCAGGACGAATTTTCGCGTCAGGGAGTCACTACGATTCACGACGCCTCTGTGGGCCGATCTCGCGGCGTTGATATGCTGGACACTTACGAGTCAGCAAGAACCGATGGACTGTTGAAGCTGAGGGTGAATATGTTCCTCCAGTGGCAATTGCTGGAGGAAACGGACTTCGGATTCGAGCCTGGGGCAGGGGATGATTGGATTCGCGTCGCGGGCTGTAAGATCGTGTCTGACGGCTCGATTCAAGGTCTCACGGGAGCGTTGAGAGAGCCCTACCACTGTGATAAAAACGAGAAGGGTTGGCTTATCTATGAGCAGGATGAACTGAATGCGATGGTTCTGGCGCTCCACCGACGAGGCTACCAGATCGCCACTCACGCCAATGGCGACGCTGCCATAGACTCGATTCTTGACGCCTATGAAAACGCATTGCGGATCGAACCTCGATCAGATCACAGATACCGGATCGAACACTGTCAGGTCTGTCATCCAGAACACATCGAGCGGATGCGAAGGTTGGGCGTAATCCCTGATTTTTTCGCCAACCACGTCTACTACTGGGGAGACCGCCATCGTGAGCGATTTCTTGGCCCTGATCGGGTCAACCTGTTGGACCCTGTTGGCTCGTCGATTCGCGCTGGCCTCTTGCCGATTCTTCACTCCGATTGTCCGGTCACACCCGTCAGCCCATTGTTCTGTATTCAGAGCGCGGTGCATCGTTTGACCAGCAGTGGAGAAATCCTCAACGCTTCCGAGCGAGTCTCAGTGGAGGATGGCGTTTCAACAATGACTCGAAACGCCGCTCACGCCGCATTCCAGGAGAATTCACTAGGCTCGTTGGAGGCCGGCAAGCTGGGCGACTTCGTGATCCTTGAGCAAGATCCCTTCCGTGTCGCGCCGGGTGAGATTGGGCAAATCGAAGTCGCCGCGACGGTCGTGGGAGGGCAACTGATGTACGGAAAAGACGATTTATCCATGGGATGAGTCGTGGTTAATTTGAGGAAGCTGATTGACGAAATCGTTGACTGCACGAGAAGATCGCAAAATCAATATCGTGACATCTTCGGGTGTCGTATCCAGGGCGGCGGTCAAGCCGCGTAA